>JAABUY010000030.1_pt1 | contig 355974 bp, 315 predicted proteins | sample 5560271 | NCBI WGS metagenome assembly JAABUY01 (sample SAMN10711886, study PRJNA513374) | rock metagenome | isolation source: Antarctica rocks | place: Antarctica: Victoria Land, University Valley | reverse complement strand
TCCCATCCCTCCAACTCCTCCCCCTCCAACCCATCCCATCCCATCCCATCACCATCACATCCCCATCCCCCCCACCAACAAAAACAAAAGCGCTCATCCAGCCACCCAACCCTATCAGCCCGTCCCTCGCCCCCTATATAGCAAGAACCCCACCCATGCCGCGACGAAATCCATTATCCACCTTAGGTATCTCAACTCTCTCTCTCCACCGCGAGTTCATGAAGTACCTCAACGATCTAATATACCATCGTTCTTCAATCATTCGTATACAAGAAACCGCACCAGTGTCCAGCAGCGAGTAAATCACCGTGGGCTGGGTTATGCTATCGATCGTTTCTGTTCGTATTCTCGGTCGTGGCTTCAGCTGTCCCCCATCACGACTATTCACTTGTTTCGGAGCTCCGGTATGACAGTCGTGTCAAGAAGGAATAGGGCTCCGAGCTCTGAAGATAGTCTGCCTGCCCGCCCTCAGGAACATGTATTCCGGGAGTCAGTCTGGAACGAAGGGCACGACAGCCTTGCGTCTTGACGTAAGGGTTTAGCGTTCATCAGCATCAGCACGCTTGTATCACACTGTATTGGAGTTGTATTATATTTGAAACCATCCCAGAATCAGAGCGACTGTGGCGTACCGCAATAGGTATCTAGAAAGTGTCCGTGGGCAGCTATGTGCGCGCGCCTCGTTCATTGTTGCCGAGAGTTCACGCTTCCAAAGTAATGTATCTCAATGAAACAGTCACTGCTCAGCCTGCACTTCCATGACTACCGAAAGATCGTACGAACGAGCCTACGTGCGCTGAATCTCGGCTTCTTCGTAATCTCAACGTGTGCACTCTTTGGCACTTCTACTCCTACTGGTGACCCTCCGCTGTCACTTGTATCTGCCCGAGACGTCAGCGCTCGAGTAAGGAGATTCATAACGCACCGGATCTTACCTAGCAGAAGGTCAAGAGATTCGAGTTCAGCCATTGCTTCTTGACATTCGTCGCTCGACGGTCCGAGAAGTGTTTGAAAGCCCGTAAGCGCCCTTGAGTATGCCTCTCGAGCCTGAGTAAGCTCTCCTTGCTTCACGTATAGGTTGCCTCTATACCATATCGTGTAAAGAGCCGGTCTATATGTTCCCATATTCTCCAAGCCAATGGCGTCCTCATGTCCTTTCAGCACCCGCTCGTACATCTTCTCCGCCTCCGTCAACTTACCTTGCTTCGCGTAGAGAGTACCTAGGCTATGAACCGTTTGTAGTGTCGACGTGTGCCTTACACCGAGTACCTCCTCGCATCCTCGCAGCGCCCGCTCGTACATCTTCTCCGCCTCCGTCAACTTACCTTGCTTCGCGTAGAGAGCACCTAGGTTATGAACCGTTTCTAGTGTCGACGTGTGCCTTACACCGAGTACCTCCTCGCATCCTCGCAGCGCCCGCTCGTACATCTTCTCCGCCTCCGCCAGCTTGGCTTGGTGGAGCGCGTAGAGAAGGCCCAGGTTATGAACTACAGCTAGTGTCAACGTGTGCCTAGCACCGAGTGCGTCCTCGCATCCTCGCAGCGCCCGCTCGTACATATTCTCCGCCTCCGCCACCTTGCCTTTATCCGCGTAGAGAGCACCTAGGTTGTTGACGGTGGCTAGTGTCAACGCGTGCCTTATACCAAGTACCTCCTCTCTTCCTCGCAGCGCTCGCTCGTACATCTTCTCCGCCTCCGCTAGCTTGGCTTGGTCCGCGTAGAGATAACCCAGCAGATGGATTGCATGTAGTACTATTTCTTTCTTCTCGGTCTCGTCGAAGTCTACTTCATCCGTACGGCGACTTATAGCTTTCCGCTCCATCTCGCCCGATAATACCCATCGGGAACACACCTCGGCGTGAAGAAGAAGTCGACGTTGCATGGTCGAGTAGTCCCGGCGTGAGCGATTAGGTATGGCGAATCCAACAACAACCACAGCAAGCTGAGCTAGCTCCTCTCTGGACACCTCGCCCTGGAAATGGTACGCCCATCTGTGGACCACTGGATGAGTAGCATAGCTCGCTTGATCTTCCACATTCTCAATCAACGAGTAATTGCGCAGCAGCTGAATTGCCTTAATAAAATGCAGCTCGCTGCTTGCGATATCTCCAATCCATTCTGATAATCTTCTTGCAACGATAGTGGAATCCCTACACGCGGCTACAAGAAGACCGTGCCACAGATCTCTATTATCAAGGAATGCCCAGAGAAGGAGCAGATTAGCCGCGTTCTGGTCCTTTTCTCTGATAGCATTGTAAGAGATAGTCCATGTTGTCCACACACTGCGGTTCGGATAATCCTGAAGCGGTGCATCGTTTTGATCCTTTGACGCCATAAGCTCTTTCCACTGCTGCTCGTAGAATTTGAGATAAATCCCAACTCCGACTCCGCTTTCCTGAAGATACGCTCCTGCTTGGGCAATTGCTAGCGGCAGGCCATCTAGCAGACCGAGCAAGCGCTTTCCCTCAACTATAATGATACAATCAACTTCAACTTCTGTCTTGTTCAAACGAGAGTGTACTACATCTTACCATACTCTCTTCTGTACCAGCTCTGGAAAATAGCCTCGGCTTGATTTCTGTCAACCTTTCCCAACTGCTGCGAGTCTCCCAACTGCTTCAACTTGGCAAGTCTGGTTGTAATCAGGACAGCCCCATGGTCGGCGCCAGAAAGGTAACGCTTCACATCGTACGCATCCGGGTCCGGGTTGCGTGGGTCATAATCCCGGTCGACGTTATCAATAATAAGCAGCCAGTCAACATTGTGTGGCTGTGCAAGCCAATCCATCACCTCTTTGACAACTGCATCGAGGTTGCCATTACCGCCTGCATAGTAAGTTCTACTTGTCTCTGAAATCTGACCTTCGGGAATCCTGCTTGCACAATTCGCAACACTCCGCCTGAGACTGTCCTTGTTTCTCCCATCCAGCCAGAACACGGAGCTGAACCTGCGATGATAAAGCCGCGCAAATTCTACACCAAGCTGCGTCTTGCCTATCCCCCCAAGGCCGTGCAAAATGAAAACCTTCTGTCGACAGCTCTGCCTCTGTGGAAGAAGTGCATGTGCGAGCTTCGCCGTCTCCGTCGGTCGGTCGACGAATTTGTTCACTTTTGGGACGCCTTCGAGACTGAAATTTATTCGATATTCTCCAAAGTCTGCTTAAGTGATTTAGTTACGAGGACGATAGAGCACGCCCCAAATGAATACCTAGTACTAACATTCTCTTCCTGACACGTTATTCGCACACGCCTGCATCTGCTTAAGCACATCCTGCAACCCAATGTACCGCCGCGTCGCCGCTGCAATCTCTTTTCTTTTCTTCGACTCTTCAAGCCCAATTTCCTCCAACCCACGAGCCACGTTGAACCGGTAGTACCGACCAGTATTGTCGAGGTGCGTCTTATCTCGCCGGAACTTCTCTGCCGTTTGCTCAGTCTCGGTTCCGATTGCAATGAGCGTCTCGCCAATATGAAAAAGATCGTCCCGAAACGGCTTCAGTGAAGGGATACCCGTTCCAATCGACACTAGGCATTTAATCCTGTCCTCGACTGGCTGCGGTCCCCACACCAGCTGAGCCTGGTTCCATACCTCCCACACTGGATTGTTCGCTCCCGTGGCTCCATCCACGAACTCCTCTCCATACCGGCCGACAGCGATCGAATCGAAGAAGGAGGACGCGGCAGAAGTTGCACGACATGCCTCCCAGATTGTGACGCTATTCAAGAGGTCCCCACCACCGCGTGCCGACTTGTAACTCGTGAGGCACACGGTTTCGCTTGTCTGCTTGCTTGTCGCACACACGAATCTGTATTTATCAACGACTGGCATATCAAGCGAGGCATGAGTCCAGCTCACACTTTACAAGCATCATCCGATGCGTCTTTCAGGAGCGCATCCTTTTGTAGTCCTTGCGCGGTGACAACCTCCTTCACCGCTCGCTCAAGCTCCTCAGAGTCGAACCTGCCTTGTACGTTGCCCTTTATCGTAACCCGATGTCTCTTCTTTTGAAAAACACGGTCCGAAAGCGAGAGGTAGGCGTCAACGCACTCGTCAATGCTCATCTTCAGCCGACCGAGCATGATCGCGATAAGCCTAGTCAGTCAGTATGGACGTTCACAGCCTACTAATAATGTAAAAGCCCACCCGCCAGTGCTCGTTCCCCCGATCATGTCAAAGTAGTCGCACGGCTTTGGGGGCGAGTCTAGATCGATGGTCTCCATAAGCTGCTGGAGGATGATGAGCGACGACAAGCCACGGACGCCACCGCCGTCGAACGCGAGCAGGCGGAGCTCGTGGCCTGACATGGCTAGAGGGCGACGGCTGTTTAGAGACCAGCGGCTGCTCTTAACAAGTATGAAATCGGGCCCTGGAATAGGAGGAGAAGGTCGATGAAGTCTGGCGCCGCCAGGCGCCGCCAGGAGAAATTAGATCGCATTTAGCCACAGACCTCAACAAGGCTTAGCAAGTCATCGTAATGGTTGTGTAAGACGCGCGAGGCTGTGTCGCACTAAATGCTGGATCGTGATTCGCTTTGATCGACGACACCTGTGACGACCATGCATGACTTCCAGCATTACTGTGAGATTCCAACGCTTGGATAAAGATCTGTTATGAGTTTCGACAGTGGTACAAACTTGATAGTAGTGCTGCTATGAACGAGTCCCGTTGCGTTATCTACAAAGGTGGACTCTCCGCAGATCAGGCGAAAAGGCGGCCAATGCGAACATATATATATGTATATAGAATATTTTTCCAGATAGGCGGGTCACGGGTGTTCAGAAATGGCCACAGCTTACAACTCAGACGGAACAATGCAAAGAATGAGATGTGTGGTCAAAGTACCCATGGTTTAGCTCGTTATGGTGGATTTCTCGGGTTTCTCGCCACGCGGGGAGGGACGTCAATATATGATAATCTCCTCAACCCTTTTGAACTATTTGACTACTTAGAAAATGTCTCGAAGAAGTGAATGTAATACTTACCTCGATCCGCTCCCATCCCTTTTCCCGAACCAATCCCCCTCCTGACTCCCTTCTCGCCATTTCCCTATCCCCTCTTGCCTTATCTCGTCATCCCCTTTCCTATTGGGGTGTATTGTGGTTTCCGGCGGGGGGGAGAGTAATTAGCGTAGGGATAAAGGTGTTTAGTAAGTTTATGTTTGGTACTCGGGTTGCTGTATTCCATTGGATAGGATAGATGAATGGTGGTGATTAAAGGAATATGGGAGGAAGGATCGTGCTGATACTTTTCCATCATGGAAGCTGGCGAGTTGGGTATTGAGGGTTGGGAGTGGGCACTTATAGCCAAGTTTTGAACATCATTGTTTCCAAAATATCGTAGATTATGATAGATATAACAAAAACAAAAAGGCGAGAGATATCAACGCAGCGTCCTGACCTCCCTCGCAACGGCGTTGCAGAGTTCCACCTTGATCCCCGCCCCGGTCAGAACATGTATCCAAAGCCTCTGCGTATCGCTCAGCCGATCGTTCTCACTCTTCACCTCCGAAAACATAATCTCCCCCTTCTCCGGATGCCACAGAAACAGATCCGGGATGCCGCCGCCGCGCTGCTGATACTCTTGCGCCATGACTTTGCAGACGGTGCCTAGAGGCTCGCCATGAAAGCATCTCACAATCTCGAGGAGATCCTCGATGTCGAAATCCCAATTGATGCCGACGATACAGGTCTGTTTCACATGTTCGCGCTCGTAGACTTCTTGGAGGAGTTCTGCTGCGTCGCCGTTGGCGATTTGCACAAGGCGGTGGTTTATTTCCGAGGCGCGGGATGGGTAGAAGGCGTCTGTGTGGAGGTCGAGGGGGCAGGTTTGGTATGGCGTTTGGAAGACGTTGGGGATGTAGGTGAAGAGGACGTCGTAGAAGAGGTAGCCGAAGAGGGTTCGGACGATGCCGCCTTCCGAGTGGTAGCCTTTCCACCCCTGGTTTCGATACCAGCTCAAGCACATGGCTTCGACGCCACATTCGCCGCCGCCTTCCCGCTCATCGACCCAGATTGTCTTGCCTCCCCTTCGAGGAGCAGCGACGTCGCTGTCTCTCCGATTGCCATTGCGGCTGGGCGTTGGGTCTTTCTCGATCCTGATGCCTTCGACGGTGCGCTCTACGGGTTTTGCTAAGCGGACGTGGCCGAAGTCGTGTTGTTCCCGCTTGGCTATCTTCAATGCCTTCTCTAGCTTCATCACTCGCTTTTGCAGGTCATAGTGATAGATGAGATGGCACTCTCTGTCTTGAAGGCCATCCTCGCAGGTCTGGAGTGCAATCTTTCTCCAGTGCTTCTTCTGCGCCTCTTCGGATCGTCCTGCGTCTGGCTTTAATGCCCACATGTAATGCTCCTCCAGTAATGCCTTGCGTTGATACCAAGCCCCGCGTCTTGCAGCGTGAAACAGATGCTGATCAAGCAACTCGGTCAACATCTGATGTTCTCGCTTGTGTTCTTTGAAGCGGCCAAGGACGTACGTGCCCTTGTGAACGATTCTAGTATACACCCAGGCTGGCGAAAAGCGGCGCAAGTACGCTCCTTCTCCACTTTCGTAAACTCGGTCTTCCTTTCGCTGCTCCTCCTTCAAGATGATCTTCCATCTTGGGTAGACCTCTTCAAAGGTGTCTTTAACCTTCTGCAAACCGTCTTTTCGGACAGTCCCATTGAACTCCAGGATATAGTCTATGTGGAATTGTGTTCGAATGGAAGCTTCGAACTCCAACAGATCTGACCTGGTAGAGAAGATATTGGTCGATCTAGAGACCAGGTATTCTGGGAAATTGCGCCTTGATATTCGGGCGAGGATTATCGTAGTGAGTGACTTCTCTGTCCATTCCGTTGAGCGGTAGAACACTAGATGAACACGCTCGAACAATTTTAGCGTGGGCGCCGAAAGACGGACACAAGGACCGGTATCTGCAAGAATCTTTCGTACGAAGTGAGAATCTCTATTGCCATTGGTACCGTCGACATCCTCCTTTTCCTCGGAATCAACTTCACCTGCACGGGAACATTGATCGGATTTTGCGGAGGTGTCTGTGTCGGACCTTTTCAAAATACCCCATCCAAGACCACTCTGCGCCTGGCTGGTTCTCCGCAACGCCTTCAACAGATCACCCTTGTTCTTCCCTTGTACCTTGGCATCCTTAGCAATAGCTTTGAGCTCATCAAGATTCAAAAGAGAAGACGCCTCTTCTAGAGTATCTATGTGGCCTTCCGAGCCGTCTGCAAACGTGAAGGTTTCCCCTAAGATTGTATCCTTGGGCGGTTCCGCTTCCCCTGGATTGGTCTGTACTGACGTCGATATGCACGGTAAGGTTCGAGGTTCAAGGAGATCCTTGGCAGCTGCTGGTAAATCTGCAATATCGCCATAATATCCCAGACGATTGACTCGGTGCCACTTTGCGGTCTTGCGCAAGAAGAGTCTAACATATCTGCGCAGAAGGTCAGTTCTGCAGAAGAAGTGGTTCACGTTCAGCCTCACCTACAGATACTGTCCCTCGTAGCTTAACCCTCTCCATTGGTCGAACACAGACATTTCTGCTTCATCAAAGAGATGCGATTCGTCCTCGAGTACGGTTTCCAAAGCCAGATTGAATGCATCTACGTAGATGGAGCTCTTCCCCTGCACCCATTTCCTTTGACCCAAGCTTTCCTGCAAGTCAAGATCAACGGCTTCTGCAGCTCTTGTAGCCTCATACTCAGCAATCGCCTCCTTGTCAGTCCTCACCGGAGGTAGAGCACTTTCCAAGTCTGTCTTGCGGCTTGTTCCCGAAACTAAGTCGTCACCGTCGTCGCTTTCCGCTTCGGAGTCTGGTATCTCTCGAGCCGTACATCTGGACGGTCCTTGGGGAGTCGGGATCTGCTCATCTTCTTCCTCGGCTTCCGAGTCATCTCTGCGAGAGAACGAGCTGTCGGTGCTGTCGAGTCTCTTCAACCGCTTTGCGGTAGGGGTTTCGAACTCCTCATTGTATTTTGTAGACGAGGGATGCCTTATGCGCTGTCCAAGCATCTGATTGTGTGATGCAGGACTCTGTGTCTGTAGCACCATGACATGAAATGCTCGTCATATATCCTCAGAGATCTCTTGATCGACGGCGGCGCGTCAAACTTTCCGCGGGACGCGCTGCGCTAAATTTCTTCAAGCTCTTCACTTAGTCTGCGATCCATTATGCGATTTTAGCTGTCACTTATAAGAGGCTCTGCAAGTCCCTTCAACATGGCGGAAGATATTTCCAATGATATGATGGCAGAGATGCCTGATACAGACATGACTGTCCCGCCTATTGACAATATCCACGCACCTAAGCCTGAGCTCGATCCCCCACTACTGCCAAACACCCCCCATGAGCTTCTGCCACGACCTCACATGCCATCGCAGACAGGGGAGCATGTGGACACGGAGATGGCAGGAATTGCTGTGAATGTCACTGTCTTGAATACCTACCTTAATGCATGCTAATCAAGCTTCACCTTTCCAGCCCATGGTCACAAATCAACAATCCACCGTGCCCCCCATTTCTGCATTGCAACAACGGACCGCGACCCCCAGCCGACATGTAAACGGTGTCGTTGAGGCAGCGGGGCCTATGCCTTCGAAAGCGGCAGCCCACGGAGCTCCGGCGAGGAGATATCTCAATGAGAAAGTCACAGGAGTGCTGCTGGAGGGGATGAAGAGGCTGGCCGCTGATCGGTATGCATTTAAATGAATGGGCCTACGCTTAGATACTGATACTATTTGTTAGACCTGAAGAACCTTTACGCGTATTGGGTGAATTTCTGCTGCAGAAAAGTAAGGAGCTGGAGGGCACCGCTTGACGGCGAAAGGCCGTGATTCATTTGCATAGCGATGGGGCTACTGGCGAATTGGTCTTGTTGATACCCGCGGACATCTTCTGTCGAGTTGCTGCATATCATTTCATTGAAATACACAATCAAGAGTCACGACGAATCAATTCAACTGCTTGAAGGTCTTTGAGTTGATGTATCTACTAGCAACTATGAAATCGATGCCCTCGAAGACATTCTACTCAACTTCCCATACTGTCGCTCATCTTCTAGCACATATCTACCCCATATCCCACACTCCTGATCACTAGCTTATGACACCAACGTGCTGGCAGTCGCACTCTCATATCTCCATGTTGGTGGTAGGACGCCGACCGATTTGTAGTAACGTGATAATCGGTGGATGCGGGATTCGATGAGGATGAGGCGGAACTTCGAGTCTTTATCCTTGCGGTTGCGCTCGAGATGCTTGCGCACGGCGACGGCTTTCTTGATAAGCATGTAAAGGTCCTCAGGAATCTTTATGTCCATTAACAAAGTGACATGCAAATACAAATAGAGAACTGCACCTCTGGGGCCAGGCCTGCACACGAAATCACTCTATCAGCCTTGATAACCAAGTAGAGGCAGTGTCGGAAAGTATGCAATGCAGTCTTCGCCATCGGCGAAGGCTTGTAGGTTCTCAAGGATGAGATGTCATACCGCTGGACTTGAGGATGCGAAGAATCTTATTGCCTGTATTCCCAAGTCAGCATGCTGTTATGTTGCAGCGTGAACAGGAATCTCACCAGTAACGACCTTGACTTGAGCGATACCGTGGGAGTCTCTTAAGACACTATGTCATAGCTGCGTCAGCAGCTCCCGATATGCCATGGTATCTCTTTCATACACGCCAATTTGAGATGGGGTAGCTCCTTTCTTGGCCAGTTTACACTAAGACGATAAGCAACCTTTCCGTAGGAGCGAGACGATGAAGTCACGTACGATCTGGTCAACAACCTGTGAGAAGTGAGAGAATCAGCATTTCCGCATGTTGATTCAAGAAAATTGATAGCTTTCATGTGAGTCGATTTCAATAGGATATATACTGACCTGGTCTGGGGTTGTTTTGAGCCAAGCTGGGGGAGTCCGCGAGTAGGGAATTGCGCTGGCCGATATGCCTTTTCCATTGCTGTGAAGTCTGCCCATGGCTACGACTTGACTGTGATCAGTGGAGATTGAGTAATTCCTGAAGTTGGTGGTAGGTACAATTCACAGTGCGCTAAGATCAATCACGCTAAGCAAGCGAGGACTCTAATACCGAGGGACAAAATTCTCTAACTCGAGGGAACATACTCGGGTTGTTTGACATCAAACCAGTACGGACATACTCTGTAATCTACGGTGTCAGCTGCCGGCTGATAGAGTAATCGTTCGCCTCACCAAGAGCTTGTCGTGATGGGGTTTGGGGCAAACATTGGTGCACCAAAGCCCCAATTGATGCTGCTACGCTGGTATGTCTTCACAGTCCCCGGATGATATAATATTGAGCTTTCACATGATGATATAATAACTATACATTTTTCTGGTACCTCTTATGTTAGAAGAAGCCATTCTTCGATGTATTGAAATGGACTTCTGATGTCTTGCTCGCATGTTGATGTTGATGACCCGCAATATTTCCGAATGGTGGGATACTTGCTAATGGATCCTGTCTGCCATAGATGACTGCCCGTGACTTACGACGACTCCGTGTGAAGTGTCTGCTATGAGGGACACCTCTGGAAGAAAGTTATGCGAGGCTTGCTGCTGGGTACGCTTGAAAAGGCGAAAAGGCTGGAGGGGTATAAAGTGGCCACCTGGCTTCATAACTTGAACTCAAGCTGAAGTCGCACAGCCTACCAGTGGGATGCTCTAGGTTTTGCAAGACACCGGGAGAGAAAAGGTAGCAAGACTAAACGAGATCAACGTGCAGCTAGAATCCTAGAATCGATACATGAATTCCACGCATACCATAATCTGCCGGCCCTAATTTCTCGTAGATTTTAATTCTCCACGGTCATTGTGATTGGTCAAGACGTTGCATTAGGACGGAAAATTAGACTGTGTGGGGATGGTCGTCTGGGCGTCGCAGGCGTTCTTGATGTTGACCCCTGATCCTATTTTTGGCTGGGAGGCGCTGGAAGGTTGCCGACAGGTCTGAAGCCCTTGCAACCGTCTTCCCCCCTCAGAGATCCCAAATCTCAGTGGCACCCTCTCACCATCCTCAGAGCTCTCATCGCCTCACCACACTCATCAGTCATTCATTGATCATCTCATTGTTGCACCTTTTACCATTCAAACGTATACGACTGTTTACTGCATCTTTACCCGACGCCGCCTCGATGGCTGCATCCTTGACATCCTCTTAAGTCGCGAGTCCACCCTGAAACCGTTCTCCTGCCCTTCGAATCGTTTCACATTGTGATGACGGGCTCGCAACATACATCCCATCAGAGTATCGAGGACAGCTGGACTCGGACTTTACGACTGTACATAGAGGCTCATAGAATGAGAAATCGATTTTCTCAATGAGAAGGGAAGCGGTCAATTCCTCCGCATCTGCTGGCCCACACTGCGCTTCCTGTACTGCGCCTCCAATACACTGAGCCGCAAATCATCCTACTGCGACTTGGCCTATTCCTGTATTGGATGATTCAGCATAGGTAACAAGCTCGACTTCTGCCACTATGTCGACACGTCCGACCTTCATCGACCTGAGGTCAAGATCGCAAGAAACAATGTTGTCCGGCACTCAATCACCACGCGCCCACCCGTTCCCATCTCCGAGGATGCAGCACCTCGCTGGCGATGTTCCACCGGCCATGTCGCCGCTCGACATGTTTGCTATGCAAAGTCGCTTACTGGCTAAGCAGCTGGATGATAGCAAGAGGAGCGGCAGACGTGTCAGTCGGCTACCTCCACTGACAACCGGAGATCCCATTACGATCCAAAAGTCCATGTATGATAGGTCAAGATCAGCCGAGATACAGACCGATTCTTCAAGGTCGAGCCCAAGAGACAGGGACGAGGATGCATCCGGGACAATACCAGAGGTGGAGGAGCCAGCGTTCCGACCCAAATCCTTTTACCCTCGTATGAGTAACATACCACCAGTGGATGATGGTGAACCTGAAAACTTTACCGGATCTTCGCCAGACCTCCCGTTTGTGACACCTGCAGAATTCCATTCACCTGTACTGCGTTCAAACGACTATTTTGGAGTACCAAGATCAAAATTGTCAGAGCCGGTGGCCCCTGCCCAAATGAGAACAGAGCTAGCCGACCAGCTTACTGGGCCCTATCCACCACGCGGTTTTGACACTTTCCAGCAGCATAACGAACCACGGCGTGAAATGTCGATTGGATCCACGTCTACGAAAAGTTACAACGGCTCGCTCGCCCCTCCAATGTCGCCTCATATCCGGCACGCTGCCAGCATCAGGTCCATACCACAAGACAGCTCGGACGACGAACTAAGCGCTTCCACTGGTGGATCTGGGTTCTCAGGGCACAGAAAGCTCTCCTCGAGCAGCGGCGTGTCAATGTCACATTCTCCTTTCTCGCCCTTCGCTCATACTCATGGTCGATCTCCGTCTCTCAGCTCGGAATACTCAATTGGTGGCTCGCGACAGGTTCGCACTCCATTCAATTTCTCAAGGCCTCTCAGCAGACAGAGTCAACAATTGGACATGGGCTCGAGGCAGCCCTCATTCGATAGTAGGCCTTCTTTTGATGACCGCCCCTCCATGGAGGCCGTAAGGCCCCCTTTCCGCTCCGCGTCACGACAGTCATCATCTGATAGCCGGCGTATCTTGTGCATGGATGACCACGTACAAACACCAGTCAGTATAGATGGCGAGCACTACCACGACGCGAAAGATGGCCTCGACGCACCAATACCTGCACCCTCTTACATATACGCAAAATTCTCACTGCCCCGTGGCAGAATGCTCGAACGCGATTCTCACGTTCTGGGAAATCAGCAGATGCCCTTATTTGAAGGGGATCGACCCGCTATTAAGACTAACGTCCGACCCACGACACCCCTTGCGAATCGACCCATGACTCCTAGTCGTTCACCTCAGCGCTCACCCAAACCAGGCCATGAGCTTCATCGGTCTCCACCACGGCTTTCAACGGAGCAAAGAAGGTACTCTTCGCCCCGCCCTTCGTATGAGCTGGTTCTGAGTGGCTCGCCTCGTCCCTCATATGAACAATCTCAACGAGCTTCTCCACGCCCATCTACCGAACAGGACCGCCAAGCTTTGAAGGGATCTCCGCGTGCGTCTGTGGACCAAACCCAGCCTATCCAGGATCGACCGCCACCGACACCGGTCCAAAATGACGTCCGATCTATTTCAGAGTACTCCGCATCGACACGATCTGCTAGCACTATCAAGCCGCGCACTCGCTCGCGTGCGCCAGCGCCTTCCGTGGAGCTCACTGCAGAAGATCATTTGGCGAAAGGTATTGACCTTCACGAGCGTGGTGCTGCAAGAGAATCTACCTATCACCTACGCATTGCAGCACGGCAGAACTTGCCAACTGCGATGCTGCTATATGCTCTGGCTTGCCGACATGGCTGGGGAATGCGTGCCAACCAGCAAGAGGGTGTTCAGTGGCTTCGCAAGGCCGCAGATTGTGCCCAATTAGAAATCGCTGTAGACGAAGATGGACAAGGCAAGCCAGCTGATGTGATGGAGCGAAAAACAAAACGTGCGCAATTTGCATTGAGCATCTACGAGCTTGGTGTTAGCCACACAAATGGGTGGGGCATAGAGCAGGACAGAGCGCTAGCGTTGCGATGCTTCGAAATTGCTGCCAACTGGGGTGACGCTGATGCCATGGCCGAGGCCGGCTTCTGCTATGCTCAAGGCCAAGGTTGCAAGAAGGATCTGAAAAAGGCCGCCAAATACTACCGGATGGCAGAGGCGAAGGGTATGAGCATGGTCGGCAATAGCTGGTGAGTTTCACGTCACCAGGAGCACTGAACCTTGTGCATTGAGTACTGACATGGCCTGTAGGATCTATAAGCCCAAGTATGCAGACGACACCACCAACAGCAACGAACGCCAGGCGCGTGGTGGAAAGCATCAGACTACGCCGGAGAAGAAACCGCGCGATAAATCAAGGACGAGGACGATCTTTGGCCGGAAAAAGTCCATTTCTCAGCGAGATCGGCCATGAAGGTCACTTATACTTGCACTTTTCCTATTGTCACTTATTATACCCTTGCATTTTGGTATTTTGCGACGGCTTGCTCGACAGGGGGCATTTCATCTTGTTGGGCGCATGATGCATCTGGTGGCCACTTGACGGTTTGTTGGCTTTCGATATCCTACGAGACTCTCATCTAGCCATAGACTTCGAGCTTTAGGAGAAAATCGAATTCATCAGATATTGAAAGTTTCATCAACATCAACAATCCTTCCCACAACTTCATCTACATATAGTCATGTACTTCCCAACCCCTATATTGACCAACCCCTCACAACCCCCTCTCAAACCTCCCCACTACCCCCTCTCAAACCTCCCCACAGCCCCCTCCGCCCTCCCCAACTCCACACTCACCCACCTAACCTCCCACCCCTCCCTCCCCCCCAACCCCACAGCCACACCCACACTCTCCGCATTCCCAACCGCAACATCACTATGCACCATCCCTTCCCAATCCCCACCCTCACCCGCACCCTCAACAGCCCGAAACCCCATCCCCCCCTCGCCCTCCTCCTCGAGCATCTTCCGCATCAACGCCCGCCCCACCACCTTCGCAAGCCCTTTGCCGCGATGTGCAGGTTCGGTATACAGACTTGTCAGGGAGCCGTCGGCGCCTAGGAAGGCCCATACTATTAGTTGGCCCTTTTCTTCTTTTTCATCTTCGTTGTGATTGTCTTCTTCTTGTCGATGGGGGGTTTGGGGATGGGGTTTTGGGGGGTGGTAGCGTACCGCCACGTTCCCCAGCTGGGTGAGTGTGGCTACTGTTTTTGGGATGGCTGTGCGTGTTATTGTGTGGGGGATTTCTGGGGGGAGGACTGTGCTTAGGGTGTAGGATGGTGGGAGGTGTGGGGGGTGATGGGAGTGGGGGATGAGGTATTTTGTGTAAGGGACGCTGATGCCGTTTAGTGGACTGGTTGGTTGTGCGGTTTGGGTGTCTTTAGCGCCTTCTTCTTCGTGGTGGGAGGTTCTTGATAGGACTTTTTGGGGAGTGAGGTGTGCGGTGCCGAGCAGCGGGAGGAGTGCGGAGTTTAAGGAGTCGATGATCAGGTTCGGGTGCGGACTTGGGAGGTTGGCGATCTTGTCGAGGAGGGCGAGGAGTTGTGCGCGTGCGTGTATTTTGAGGACAGCAGCATTGTGGTCGGGTTGTGTGGAGGAGGAGGGTTGATGGTGTTCGTAGGTGGAGAAGATCCAGCATTCGGTTTCGGGAGCGAGGTGGCGGTCGATGTAGGTTGCTGCGAAGGCGGGTGGTGGTGGGCGGGAGGGAGGGAATGTGGCGAGGATGTGGGCGGTTGGGGAGGTGGGGTGGAATTGGATGCGGCGGAGGAGGGGGAGGGAGAGGGGGAGGTGGGGGAGGAGGTGGGGGGCGAGGGTTTGGAGGGGGGAGGGGTGGTGGTGGGTTTGGGGGAGGGGGGTGGACATTGTAGAATAGGCAGGGTTTGTATCGCTGGAAGGTGGAATTCTGTTGGCGGCGAGTCTCAATGGGCTTTACATAGACAGATGATTACCTAGGTCATATTTCATATTATGCATCACTATCTGCGTGACTCATAGAAAGTTTACTCCTCCTGCTCCTGTCCTCTAGTAGATGGATCACCTTTACAGAAACAACCATCTCTGATCGTATGAGGCGACAAAGATTGTCTTTGCATGATGTACGTTCGGAGAGGATAGTCGGCGAATCGTGAGAGGAGAAGGCATGATAACGAATCCGCCACAGTTAAACAAGAAATGGCTTCATGGAGTAATAGGACAGGAAGAATGACAAGACGGTCATCCATGTCTATGTCGACTTTGAGCTATCCAACGTGGCTATTGTGCCTGCAGACGACAAATCTATACTTTTGCAACGAACCTTCCAGTAACGAAGGACGGAACGGCGGGCCTCAATAGAGCAGAGTATTCCATTTCATACCCTCAGCTCCGCGATACTTCAGCATCAGCTTACGGTGCCGCATCTGGTCATTCCATGATGCGTGCAGAATCTAAAGCAGCAGATGCTTAACTGGCCAAAGCTGGATGACGGAGCACATGTCTATCCCAAATGTAAAGGACCGGGAGTAATGGCCCATGGACGACCACTCAGCTAGCGCTCACAACGAGACACGTCCATAGCGCCAAGTGTATCAACGTCGGCCCTCCACATTTTCGCATCCACAGGGACTGGTCTGTGCCTATCGTATTGTCTTCTCAGATCCGACCCTTCTGAGTCCGGTACTGTTCCTGATGTTACGATCCAGGGAGACTGTGACCGCTTACGGTCACAGCATTCCTCGTAGCTTTCAGGAGCGGACCTTGGGAGCCTTCTTTCAGCTCCCATCAGGAACACTTGATGCCCCCATGCGAGGCTGCCTATAATACTTGGCAGTAGATTTTCCTGCAAGGGAGTAGCCAAAATTGGATCCCAGGGTGTTCCGTGGTGTTCAGCGAAACCGTAGTCCAGGCTTGCCGAGCGCAATTTGCTACGCAGCTCCCTGCGATGAAAGCTATGGGTCAGAGCTGTCTGACCTACCGTCCGAACTCTCAAGCACTGTTCGGGCTATCTCGATTGCTGCCTCGGGAATGCCTGCAAGACGTGCTACTTTCAGTGCGTGAGAGCTCCTGTTGACGCCTTTCCGAAGCCGGTGAACGAATGAGAACGACCCCCCAGGACCCTCGGAAACATCAGTACAGTAACATGCCAAGCGCTCAAAATCTTTCGTCATGTCAGCCAGGGCATGGAAATGAGTGGCGAAGAGCGTCCTGCATCGATTCTTATGATACAAGTGATGCAAGCAAGCAAAACCTACTGCGGTACCATCTTCTGGAGTGGTTCCACGGCCGATCTCGTCCATGATCACGAAGGACTGTGGCGTGGCTTGGTTCAAGATCACTGCAGTTTCCATCATCTCTACCATGAACGTTGATTGATCCCGAAAAAGGTTGTCAGCAGAACCGACCCGTGAGAAGATCTGGTCAACAAGGCCAATTTCCGCATGCTCAGCAGGGACGAACGATCCCACCTGTGCAAGTATGGAGATCAAGGCGTTCTGACGCAGGAATGTGCTTTTGCCGGCCATGTTGGGACCAGTGATCAGCCATATTCGTTCTTTCTCACCGATCAAACAATCGTTGCTAACAAAAGCTCTTCCTTGCTCTTCCAAGCCTAACGTGACGGTTGGATGTCTTCCGCCAACGATCTTGTGATTCAGGCCAAGGTTGAGGACCGGCCGAACAAACTTCTGGTCTTTCGCAAGCGTTGCAAATGAGCAGCCAATATCAAGCTCGTCAAGTACCACAGCATTACGACGTAATTTCACGAGATTCAGCACTACTTGCTCTCGTAGCCCTTGAAACACCCGCTGCTCCTCAGTCCTAATACGCAGCTTTGCTTGGTCGATTCTGCTGCCAAGGCTGGTCCAATCCGAATGATGAAAGGAGCGTGTTGTCTTAGTTTTCTTGACATCTCGAGAATCATTTGATAATCGCAAGGAGGCTGTTACATCCTTGGTCCCCTTCACGTGACAAATGTAGCCCAGGCCTGGAGTAAACCGCAGCGACAAGCTTTGTGCGTCTAATCTGTCCCTTAAACTGGATGTTAGGGACACCTTATCCTGGCGTAGCCCGTTTAGTGCTTCATGCAATCTTTCCAAGATGGGACTTGCGGTTGTACGAAGAATCCACGGATCGTGCTCCTCCGGATCCGGTTCAATGGACACCTTCTGCTTTACCTTGGATCGAGACAGACGTGACATGGCAGCCTGATCTTCAGCGGAACCCTCAGTATGCAAAACATCTTGTGCCATTGCAACGATATCAACCTGCCCGTTCTCTTGGACACGGTGACTTTCCGTCAAGCCGTCCTCATCAATCGAAGCAGTGATTAAAGCTGCAAGTGAGTTGGGACCATCCAGCGTCAGGCGCTGGCTTAGTCCATGCAAAGACCGACGCGCTTTTTGTTCGTCGTTCGCCGAAGTGGGATCCACATCTGGGTGTTCTATGCGCTTCTGGAGAGTGCTTGCTATTCCATTTGTCGCTTCGATAGTCCGAAGTAAACTGACTAGATCATCGGCATCGCCACGCCCCATCGAAAACTTCTGCACAAGTCGTTGGGAATCGTAGCTACGGCGAAGAAACTTATTTATGTCTTCACTGAATGTGGAATCCTGTAACAGCTGCGATACAAGATCCAATCTTGTATTGATGATCTGAAGAGACATCGAGGGCGACGCGATCCAATCTCTGAGTAGTCTCGAACCACTCTTCGTGACAGTCTTCCGCACAGTGTGTAGCAAGCTTCCTTTTCCCCCTCCGAGACCTTCTTTGGACGTTCCTAGTACTTCCAATGCTCTCATACTACTTTTGTCAATAGTCATCGTTTCTTTGTCGTGTCTCCTGACTGGTGGCTGGAGCTTGGTTCCCGAGCCTTGGAGCCTTTCCTTCACGTAGTCCAAAAGCAGACTCCCAGCAGCTATCTCTTCACTGCTGAACGCTGATTGCGTCTCCATGGGTACCTCTGTTTCTAGCATTGGCGTCCAATTAGACATTGAAGCATCAGCGAGTTGGGTGGAGTGAGAGGTCACGATGTGGCGCTGCTGTTCCAGCATGTCTAATGTGCTTGCCTTGAGTCTCTCTTCGAGCCCTTCGCTCATTACAATTTCCCTTGCCCCAATCCGCGCGGCCGCAGAAGGCAGTGTTCCCATTGTGGAAGCCTGTGTGAAAAAGTCTCCGGTTGACAGATCCAGCCAAGCGAGACCAACAGGCTTTGATAACAGCGATGATGGTATTGCACCCTTCGTCAGCTCGATGGGTATTGTATGATCTCCTGTAGGACCAGAAACCCCCTCAGAGACGAATGGGTGTATGGCCAGCAGGAAATTGTTCTCGTAGGGGTCCATGAACTTCTCATCAATCAGTGTACCCGGTGTGACCGTTCGTGTGACCCTGCGGTCGAATTGTAATCCTCCAGATTTGACGGTGCCAGAGGCACTGTTTGCAAATTCCTCGCTAATGGCCACAAATTTATTGAGGTCCTGAACCAGGATTTTGAGGAAGCGGTCAAGCTGAAAGAATGGGAAGCCAGCCTGAGCGTCGCCAATATTAGACTTGATGCACGGATAATAAGAGCACTAGGCCACTGACCATAGACACGGGGCCGGCTGCGGTCTTCTTCTGTGCAACTTTGAGATTGAGGAGCGGTCCATATTTGTCTGCGTGCTCAAAGTAGAGCTTTTTATGTAAGTACATCTTTGAATGCGTGTCTACCATATGTTGTAGAGTACCTCGTAGAAGCTTCCAACTCTCGTCAACAGCACGCAATTCTCATATTTTTGCATGTTGTTCCGTGCCTGCAGCACCACGGTAGGGTACACCGGTCCAACATCTTCGAATTCTGGCAATTCGCCTGTAGTTCCAAGAGAGCGCTGGGGAAGCTCATTCAATTGATATGTCGCCAGTGTTTTCGCTCCGCGGCATTGGGCATAGGAAGTAGTCTTCCAGAAAGTAGCATGGGGACCAAGTGATGGAACAGCTTGGTATCCCAAGCGTCCATATTGGCCTGAACATAGCCATCTTTGACGACTTCGTTGACGGAGTGCGATGCGTGCTACATTGCGCATTGCACAGGTGGGCAGCTACACCAGCAATTGCGCGAGACGCGAATTCGTCTTTATAAATTCAGTGAATTAGCGTGATAGAAGTACCTACCTTAGGTGCTTAGATATCGTAGCCGAAGATTACCCGGTCTCGCTCGGCAGTAAGTCACGGACTGGTAGCACTGCTAACCCGAAGGGGCCAATTGCCCGCTTGCCCGGCTTGGCACGTCAGCTACTTTAATAAGAAGTCTGGAATTCACGGATACAGAGCAGCATGGTCAGCTTCTCGTCAGTCGCCAATGTCGGAGCTCAGTATTCAAAGCGCCGGAAAGAATGCCGCCTATCGATTCCTGCGAAAGTGGACTAGGCTGTAATTCCAATATATTTCTCGCATGCTCATAGGCGTCACATGCTGTGGAAGATGCCCAGACATGCAACTTCGTTATGTTGGCTACAATACTGGGCCCGAAGATGCAGCTGGTTGCTCACATAGGCTTACAACGCGGCCGAAAGGTCGCAAAGGAAACGGTCCCGTCAGCCGGCGTTTCTTGCTGCACCATCTTGCCAAGATCACGAAGTGGGCCGAATGATGTTGTGCACTGAACTTGTACTGAGGTATGGTGGTATAAGTAGGTGTAGTGTCCAAGTCATCGTTTGAAATGCCAATCTCTCAAAGTCATTCCTTGCGATATACCGTCTTGCACGTCGTTTTTTCAATATCTTTCTCTGGATTGTTGTAATTTCAATGAACACCTCAATGAAATATGGCAAGAGGCTTATCCCTCAGACCCTGGACGAAATGGCTTCTGCCGAGCCACACCGCATCATATACTCAGTGGCAATATTGTCCGACATTTCCCATGAATTTAGGCATATATCTGCTCGCACTTTTGCGAACGCGGTTTTCACAACCAGATTGGAAAACCCACGTTATTTCAGCCGGTGGGCTATATCGGACCTCGTAAGTTGGAATCAAACCACTCAAGCTTAGCACTGATGTTCCAGCCCACTTAGACTGACTATACTAAGATGATATTCGACACATTCTGTTGGCCTACGCCTGTGTCAAGGCTGGGTACGCTGTGAGTACAACTCACTCTATACCACGATGTAAAATACTTGGGATTCGGCCGGCTGACGTCGCTTTTCTTTCCTTCGCTCAGGCCTTATTTCTTTCTCCTAAGGACAACACCGAAGGGGCTTTAGCGGTCCTCGATGCAGCAAGTTGTAATGTTTGGGTTAAACCTCGCAAGCAGCCCTGTCTTCCTCTGGTGGAAGACTTCCTGCACCAACGACCAATGAGAGTCCTTGATATTCCTGAAATTGACGAACTTCTTGATGCTGAATTTATCGAGTCGTTCCCCTATGACAAAGCATTCAATGAAGCTACCCAGGACCCATTCTGCCTCCTGCATACCTCTGGCACCACGGGAGTGCCGAAGCCGATCTCTTGGTCTCCCGGTCTGATCGGCACGATGGATGCAGTGCGGCTCCTCCCACCTACTGAGAGCGATGATGGGTTAGCCCCATGGACATCTTTATGGAGGGAAGGTGACAGAATGTACTCATCATTTCCTATGAGCCACGTACGTGTTATGTCCTCAATCGCCCTGGCAAATATGGCTCGTTGCATGAGGTTCAAAACTTATAGGGTGCCGGTATCATGGACGTCCTCTTGCCTCCCCTCTTCGGCCTGCACTGCATTTTGGGACCTGCGGGGGTGATACTTAACATGAACCTTGTCGAATCTCTCGCAGACCATGGAAGTATTGATATTTGGAGCATGGCCCCATCGCTTGTCGATGAGCTGGGCAAGACCCCTGACGTCTTGGCAGAGTTCAAGTCTTCAAGATTTATCAGTGCATCTGGCGGTACGCATGTTGTTTCTATCGTTTCCCCCATCACGATCATACCACTGACGCTCTTGCTCTTAAGGTCCCGTCAGTCCAATTAGTGCTGGCAAAGTGAATGACGTAGTCAGAGTCCTGAACTTGACAGGTACAACAGAGGGTTTGTTCATCGGAAACCTTGTGGTAAAAAGGGAAGACTGGCTCTGGTTCGCCTTTCACCCCTTCTCCGGCTCCGAATTTAAAAAGGTGGAGCTTGGTATGTATGCACACTTGGTGCATCGCAACGATCACTGGCCCTTCTTATTCCTTGGCATATTCCACACGTTTCCGGCCGAGCAATCCGTCAACTTCAAAGACTTATACGTCAAGCATCCCACTAAGCCAAGTCTTTGGGCCTTCAAAGGAAGAAGTGACGATACAGTCGTTCTATCCAATGGCTATAAGATATCACCCTTAGACACCGAGGCTTTCGTCACAACGCACCCAGCCATCGACGGGTGCCTCATAGTACGTGAACCCAATTCAAGCTCTCTCTAAGTCCTGAGAAAGCAGAACCCCATAACTTACGTAGCAATGCCCCACAGATTGGAACCGGAAAGCCCCAGGCGGGCCTGCTTGTTGAGCTGAAAAGTTCGTCATCCAGAGACAACAAGCTCTTTGATAGTATATGGTCAATAGTAGAAAAAGCCAACATGATGTCTCTTCATAAGAACCAGCTGCAAAGGGACTACATTACCTTTGCAGAGCCAGACAAGCCCTCCGTCCGCACAGACAAAGGAACTGTGAAGCGACGTGCCACCCTAGCACTATATGCCGACTACATTGAGCGTTTCTACACCTCACGAGGTGAGGACCCGGATGCAGTAACAATTGATACAATTTCGTTTGAGTCTATCATAGATTCCATCCGCCACATCCTCGGTTCCCTATTGCCTGCGATTTAAGAAGCCTCGCCAGATACGGACGTGTTCAGTCTTGGGCTAGACTCCCTCCTTGCATTTTGGGCTGTCAAGACTATCCGGGCTACAACGGGGCTACAAGATCAGCTTGTTCCTCGACAACTCTACGCAAATCCTACCCTTGCCAAGTTCTCTGCGGGTCTCGCACGATTAGCGGCAGATGCGAGGAAGAGGAACGGAACGGCTTCAGACGACCTCGTCAACCACGATTTGGCCAAGATGAAAGAGATGATGGACAAATACGAGGCGCGGCTATCGTTCAAGTTGAATGCGTTTGACTACCTGAACCCTAATCACTACATGGGATTGAATTTCTTCTTCGCTCTACGGAAAGGGATTAGTTTCGAACAAGCTTTTGTGAATCTACGAGAGAGTCTCCACCGCACAATGCAACTTATCCCAGCCCTCGACGGCAAAATGATGGTTTCCTCGGATCAAGACATTGGCTATAAGAAGGGCGACCTTCGCCTCACCATTATCCTTTCTTCCATCGTCGGCCTCTCTACATAGGGACGGTACCGATTCTTCTACGGGGCCGAGACAGCTGTGCTACAAGGATCTGTCTAATGTTCTTCCGCCGTTCGGGGAGTTGCGAGATGCCGGGTTCGTGCCCTCCGCATTCAAGGACGACCCTGTCCTCAAAGAGAATACTCTCCCGCCGCTGCCCGCTGACATCTTGATCGCACAAGCCTACTTTGTCGAAGGCGGCTAATCCTCGCCACAAACTTCCATCGCTGCTGCCTTGATGGCATTGGTGTTATGGTCACTCTTAAGATTTGGGCAGAAAGCTGTAGATATGTTCAAGGCGATTTGTCGGCGACATGCAGCTGGCTGGACCCCGAAAGCTTCAATCACAGCCTGCCAGAAATCCTGTACGAACGAGAAGGATACGCTCGACCAGCTCATGAGGTAGATCCCGGTGTGTGGGGTTTTCTGCCATTTCTGCCCCCACAGGAACCCCTCAAAATGATAGAAACGGCACATTCAAGACAGAGAAATCTCGTCACAGGGAAAAACTCTCCTTCCAGCACCCGTTTTCCCTCGAAGATTCGTCTGGCCACCCCCTCCTGCTCCGGATGGCCTGAGCACTAGTATGTTTTTGATCTCGCCCGAGAATGTTCAGAAGCTCAAAGAAGAAGTAATTGCTGACCCAGAGGCCTTCGGGGCTATCACTTCTATCAGTGACATTGTCCAAGCCTTCTCCTGACGCTCTGCGATAAAGGCACGATATCGTGTGGCTACAGAACTCCGGGGAGAAACTTTCGGACCCGACGAGATATCCGTTCTGGATTTACCGGTCGATGGCCGCTCTTACTTCTCTTCTTTGTTGCCATCATCCTACATGGGCAGCATGCTCATCCTGAAGCGACCCAACATGCCCATCGAGACACTGTGCTCGCCAGAGACTAGCATTGGACGCATCGCCTGTGTCCTCCGCGAAGCTGCCGCGCGCATCACACCCTCGCTTGTACATGATGCTTTTACGCTTCTGCAGTCCTTGCTCGACCATGACAGGTTCACGATCGCCTGCATGGATCTTACGGGAATGCACGCCATGATCTCCAATCTGATGCTGTTCCAGACGAGCGAGGTTTCGTTCGGAGACGAATTCTTCGCCGACGGAGGTTGTCCTCAAGCCATGCGACCTCAAATCGAACGGGGTCATAAGCGTTTTCGGTTTTTGGTCATTTATCCCATGAGGAATGATGGGGGTGTGGAGCTGGTACTCGGCACGTTCCCCGAGGAGTTGGATATGTTTGAAATCGGATGAAGAGTTCATCAGATATGCAAAGCTTATAGATAGATAGCTGCTGAGGTAGCTCTGGGTCCTCGTCGGATTCCGGTCCATTTTCGTCGCGCGAATTTCACACAAACCTTCTATAGGCCATACTTTACAGAGTAGATGAATGTCAGATCGCGGTCCCTACCGAAGATGATGTATATGCAATATCACAACGTTCACACGTGCGTACTAGTCTCCATCCATAAGATACGTACTACGATGACCCAGGACCGGCCCGAACCACGCTCCGACTAAAGTAGCTGGCTTCAACAATGATTTGGGAGCACGCTGTATGCAAGATGTCGAGAAGGTTTGAAGTAGTTCTCATTGGTTAGAAGTCGAATTCCTCTACAATCCAGGTATACCGCTCCACTCCGTATAAGTAACGTCATGGCTTGGGCTTGGGCGAGTTTTCATTCACTACAACATGTTCTAGGTCATGGTTGATACTTTTTGGTAAGCTCGCTCACATAATAACGCATGATTTCTTTTTCGATCGATATTGATTCTTCTTCTACCATTGCTCTGCCATACATCCTCTCCCTCTTCCTCCTCAGCAGCTCCTCTCGCCCTCAACCAGCAGCAGCAACAGACCATGACGCCGCTATTCGACGCTTATGTCGAGAAAGAGCCCAGCACCGTCAACGACCTGGAGCACTCCGTGCCCTCGAGTCCCAACCTCGATGGCGACGGCAATGACAACGACAACGAGTCCACCATAAACACCCATGCCCAACCCGGTGTCCAGAATATCGAAGCCGTAACCGTGGCATGGACCACCACCGCCCTCATCGTCGCCTACATGATGATCTGGCTCATCTACTTCGTCGAGGGAATGCTATCCGGCACCACCGCGGCCCTAACCCCCTACGTCACCTCCGCCTTCGCGCAGCACTCGCTCACACCAACAGTCGCCATCTTAAGCAGTGTCATCGGCGGCGTCACCAATCTCACCCTCGCCAAGATCCTCGACGTTTTCGGCCGGCCACAGGGATTTCTGTTCTGCATCTTGCTCGCGACGGTCGGGCTTATCATGATGGCTGCGTGTAACAACGTCGAGGCCTACGCTGCGGCACAAGTCTTTTATGCGGTTGGGAATAATGGCTTGCAATATAGTCTTAGCGTCTTCGTCGCCGATACGTCTTCACTGCGCAATCGAGGTCTGATGCAGGCTTTTGCCAGTTCGCCCGATCTGATAACCTGCTGGTTAGCTGGGCCAATCTCCTCGGCTTACCTGAAGGGAGCCGGCTGGCGTTGGTGCTATGGAACGTTCACAATCATCATCCCAGCCGTCACTCTTCCGCTCTTCGGCCTTTTGCTGTACAATTACTACAAGGCCAAGGCGCAGGGTTTTGTGCCGAAGCGCGAGAGCCAGCGCACGGCGTGGCAGTCCTTTGTCTACTACTGCCGCGGATTTGATGCTGTTGGTCTCCTTCTGCTCTCTGCCGGCGTCGCGCTCTTTCTTCTGCCGTTCAATCTGTACACCTTACAGGCGAAAGGATGGCGCTCTCCTCTTATCATCTGCCTGCTGGTTTTCGGCATCGTTCTCATAACCATCTTCGCTATATGGGAGAGACTCTTCGCTCCCGTCACGTTTATTCCCTATTCTCTCCTTCTGGATCGTACAGTCTTCGGCGCTTGCATCCTTTCCGCCACGCTGTTCGTCAGTTTCTTCTGCTGGAATAGCTACTTCAGCTCTTTCCTGCAAGTGGTAAATGACCTGAGCGTCACGCATGCCAGCTTTGTCGTCCAGGCTTACACCGTTGGCTCCGTCGTCTGCTCCCTCGCTGTGGGCCTGCTGATCCACTATACCGGACGCTATAAGCCCGTCTGTCTCTACTTTGGTATTCCTTTGAGCATCCTTGGGTTGGGCCTGATGATCAACTTCCGCCGACCCGACGGTAACGTCGGCTATATCGTCATGTGCCAGATCTTCGTTTCCTTCGCCGCCGGTACCATTATCATCTGCGACGAGATCGCTATCATGGCCGCCGCTTCACATCAACATATCGCCGTTGTTCTGGCCGTGCTGGGAATGTTTGGTACTATTGGCGGCGCGATTGGTCTGACCGTTGCCGCCGCCATCTGGCAAAGTATCCTCCCGAAGAAGCTCGCCGAATATCTCCCGGTTTCAGAACTCCCTAATCTGCCCTCCATCTATGAAGACATCACGGTGCAATTGTCGTACGCGGTGGGCTCGCCGGCTCGTATCGCGATCCAGCATGTCTACGGGGACGCGCTGATGATGATGCTGATTGCGGGTACGGCTGTGTGGGCTATTGGCATCGTAGCGGTGGTCATGTGGCGAGATATCAGGGTTATTGACATCAAGCAGACCAAGGGCCATGTTTTTTGAGTGCGAGATAGATAGAGGCAGCCATCCATGCATGATTCTCAAAAATCTAGTCGTATGTTAGTTCTCCGCTGAGAAAGAGATTTGACCGATTGTGTATGGTAATGCTGCATCAAGTGCCGCGACTCGGAATTATAGATGCACCTTATCAGTGACGCCGGCTAGGATAGGTAGCCTTGGCTACAACACCTATACCGAGAGCATAAGTGAGCACACCGTAAGCTACTGAATGAACAGAATATAAAGCACAAGATGCAGTGAAGACGGAAGTGTCGGTGGATGTTGCTCCAAGGATAAGGCCTTGCGATGATGACAATCACATGCCGATCGATATACACGTTCGCGAACCTTCGAAATGCATTGAGGGAGTGCCTCTGATCGCTCTTTCAACGCCGCTCAAAAGCCTCTTGAAGGAAGGCAAGAGTACCCCTACGACCGTGTTTACTCCACATAAGGTATCCGAATGTTATACGGACGAAGAAGGCTGAACGCAGCGTACGCTGTCCTGGTCGGATTCTTGCCTTGTAGTTAATCCAAGGCAGCCAAAAAGGGGATACGCGAAGAGGCGCTGATGCTACAGACACTTGGGGTCCATGTCTAGAGGTTCCATTCCGAAGTCAGCCATACAAGTTTCATTCGGATTATTAGACTAAACATATGATGAAAACAAAGGCGTCATTAAAAAATTAGAGTGTTGTTGTTGTTGTTTTTGTCTCTTCATGGCCATCAGGGTTAAAAAGATGATTAATCATTCGCCAACGTAGTATAGGGAAGAAGAGAGGATAGATTTACCATTTGAACTCGTGATAGGGGCCAGTCCCTCCGGGGAAGCTATGCTACTCATGTAAGCCGGTCAGCAATAAGCATACAGACATACGAATCTATCATGAGAGGTCGAGACCAAGGTTGTGTATTGACGATTTAATTGCTGAGCCGCTATGTATCCACGCGGTGAGAAAAATGATTCGGATACTTTGGTAGCGATCTCCGTTTGAAGTGTCCGAACTATTTTGCTCACCGCATGGTATCTTACGATAAAGGATGCGGCTACATGAACTAGTCGAAGAGACCCCCGAAACCTACGAAGTGTTAGCGTTGAAGTGAGGGTATTGACGATTTGTACCTACCTTCGTCACCACTCTCTTCCTCGTCTTTCTCCTCTTCAGCGGGTTTCTCTTCCTCCTTAGGCGCTTCGGCGTCGGCAGCGCTTGTTGTAGGTGCAGCTGATGCGTACGCATCAGGATTAGCAATGCGATCCTTAAGCCCATCGATGCCTTCCCAGCTGTAGTCTGTCTCTATTGCAACCGCCAAAACCTTTTTGTAGCCATTTACAAAGGTATGCATAATGGATGGCAGCGTTGGGTAATTTGCGGCGAGTGAGATTGTCGTAATCGTCTGGATGGCGGAATTGAGCGCCTTGAATAGTTGCTCTTCCTTGATGTCAAGCACCGAGGGGCTAAATGTTTGTCCGCCATCGTAGACCTGAGAGATACTCATGCCGTAGGTGAAGGGAGAAATATTCAGCATATTGAGAAGTGTAGCCTCGGATGCTCCGACCTTGGTTCCAGCTTCAACCAGCTTCAAATCTGTCGTGATCTCAATAGTGCCACGAGCAATCTTGGTCGGAACGCCGAGAGCCTGAAAGAAGGAGGTTTTTCCAGGTTCCATGCCTGAAACTTGTAAGCGTCGATCACGTTCATTATGAAGGCGTTCTTACCAGTATTGCCTGCTGGAACAAAGACATCCAGAGGAGCGACGGCGCCGGCTCTGGCGGGGGCGGCCACCTTTTCGGCAAGGATTACATCCCGAGTTTTGTTAAGGTCTGCGTTGGTGAAGATGAATCCAACATTGCCTAAGGCGCGTCAGTACCTAGGAAGTGCATTATACCTTATTGTATGAGGGAAAGAAATACCTTTGACGTGGGGGAGCAGTCGCTCATACTCTGGGAAGTCCGAGATAAAGCCTTTGATAGCTCGTCGGACCTATTGCACAAGTATCAGAGAGTCCCGCGTAGAGACAAATGGCGCGTCGCGCTCAGAGGCGTACCATAGCTGTTACCAAAGGCGTCAGCTGATGAGTCGCGATTGTATCTACCTTATGACCAGGACTCACTGTTTTTGCCCATCAGTACTACTCCTTGGACTTCACCCTCCCCCCTCAAGCTCTTGCGGATCTTGTGCATTTGTTGGGAGCTCACATTGTCGACGGTGACAATGAAAATGCTCTTGTACCTGGTCCATCATAAGCCATACATACTCATACGCCTCTACAAATGACGCTTCGTACTCCTCGAGTAGAGCCTTCAGCTTGTCGAAGTAAGCTAGTCATTGTCAACACTGCCCTGCATTCCCAATGATTTCATGAGCTTGACCTTCTTTCTTGACCTGCACAACGTAAGCTGAAGTCAGGGTGATCTACGAGAGAACTAACAGTTTTTCCCCCCATATCTTCTTTTGGATGAAGACAGGATATTTAAGGGTCAAATGGTAGCTGTAGAGGGGCGGTTCGAAGTCTTACGAAGATATGTGTGTATTGCTGTCAAGACTGGGAGCCAAAACGCACTTTCATTGTGCCGAAGCGTACAACTCGCTTGATGGAGCGCTAGAAATCTTAGCTCCACTAACCTACTTACGGCTAGTGCATGGACCACATCAACGATACTTTGGTGTGAAGATGAGATACTCACAATGTTACACACATATCAGTGCCTGCTCTACTGTCCCCGACCTGATCAGCCGGACGCAGCCACAATTCTTGCGGCTTCAGGCCCCTGTATACACACATTCAGCGTCCTCAATGGCAACCATCTCTCAAGTTGGCCGCCATATCAGGATAGTGAACAAAATGCTCAGGACTCAATCACTAGGGTAAACACTGATACCGAGCAATCGGCAACAGGTGTGGGCGAAGCTACAGCTGGGCCGCCTCAGAAGCGAAGAAAATTGTCTTCGGCAAGGGAAGATTCAGGCAGCTCTGCAGAGATTGTAGTGGGGAATGACAGCAAAGATGATGGAGGCTCAGATACGAAGCGGTACTTGAGCTTGCCTATTGCCAATCTCGCTTGTACTGCAACTGGCCATCATATTGTCGCTGTTACAGGCGAGGACAAATGCATCAGAGTCTTCGAATTGACCGCACATGGCATCCTCAGGCAGCTGAGTGAGAGGTGAGATGCGCCGTAGGTATTTGTACGTTCAAATGACTGAATAGAATAGATTTATGCCTAAACGACCATGTTCGATAGCCATGACACCGGATGACTCGACAATCTTATGTGCTGATAAGTTTGGTGATGTTTATTCATTACCCTTGACTGGTCATGCAATCGAGGGCTTTGCAACGACTTCCGATGCCAATGAAGACTCAACAAAGGAGAGCAAAGGGCCCTCACAGCGCTCTTTCATCCCTTCGGCAACTTCTCTTACAGTACATACTAAGAAAAATCGGGAAGCCCTCCGCCAGCAACAGAAAGTGACCAATGCTAAAGCGGAGAAAAAGTCCTTGAACTTTGAGCACCAGTTGTTGCTTGGCCATGTCTCCCTTCTGACGGATATAGCATGTGTATCAGTCACTTCGTCTCTGCTAGCACCGCGCGACTACATACTGACATCAGATCGCGACGAACACATTCGAGTGTCTCGCGGTATTCCTCAAGCATATATCATTGAAGGATTTTGTCTTGGTCACACCGACTTCGTTAGCAGACTCTGCACTCCGCGGGCCCATCCTCATCTTCTGATCTCCGGTGGAGGCGACGATTACATGCTAGCATGGGACTGGCTTTCTGGCAGTATTCGTCAGAAGATAGATGTAAGAAGCCAAGTGAATTCTTTTAGGGAACAACATATGCGAGAGTCAGCCGCGAAGTTCGAAAGCCATGAACCCCAAATCGCAATTACAAACATCCGTGTGGTCGAGACTCGGACACAGACTGGACTCGCGGTCACATGCGAGGGGTAGGCCGCACTCTGACTCATCATGTTAGGCCGTGCTGATATCACCTATAGCATTCCTGGTCTATTCATGTTCCTCGTGGACTCAGATGCTAAGATCAGTTTCGAGGCTAGTATTCATCTAGAAGGCAACGTTATCGACGTGGTTTTCATACCGCAGAGCAAATCAATAGTATACTCTGTGGACGCTGTGCACCAGCCGTTCTCGACCACGACCAAGGCAAGTGCAGAGGAGCAAGATTCACGACCTTCAGTCGGTGTTGTGCAAGCGACCAAGCTGGGCTGGGAAAGGAAAGCTGAAGGCACAGGGGGGCTTATAGCCGTTATGCAGAAACAGCTGGAGACTCAAAGAAATAATCTGCAAGATGGGACAATGGAAGAGAGGTCTATCAGAGAGCTGCTTTACAATATAGCGAGCCTTAGGAAAAGAAATTCAGAAAACGAGAATTGAGAATGATTGACTTAAAGATCAATTCAACTTGTGTGAGACCAACCCGGTTTAGTAGTCATAATGTCCCGAATCTCTGGTACTCGTAGATCATCGGATCATAGATAGGGTCTTGGTGTGTTACACGAATTTGACGTGACACAAGCGCTACACATCCACTCATCACCCTTATCAGCCACCAACATGACAAACTTTCCTCCTTTGAAGAATGACCTTTTGCTTCGAACAGTAAGAGGTATGGAGGATACCTAAGCCACGCGTGAGCCTATGCTCACTTTTGAGCAGGCGAACATGTGGAGAGACCTCCAATATGGGTGATGCGCCAGGGTGAGATCCTATGTTCCCATAGACACGAGTCCCCACTGATACGTTTACAGCTGGGAGGTATCTCCCCGAATACCACGAGGCCAAAGGCAACCACGACTTCTTTGCATGCTGCCGCAGTCCTGAAATTGCCTCGACCCTCACCCTCCAACCTATCGATCGCTATGACGGCCTCATCGATGCCGCTATCATATTCTCCGACATCTTGGTCATACCACAAGCGATGGGTATGACGGTAGAGATGTTGGACGGCAAAGGACCCCACTTTCCCAACCCTTTGAAGTCGCCCACGGACGAGCAGTACGAAAAACTGTTGTCCAGAGATGTGGATGTGGAGCATGAACTAGACTATGTCTACAAAGCCATTACTATGACCAGGCATAAGCTCAACGGTCGGGTGCCTTTGTTCGGCTTCTGTGGGGCTCCGTGGACGTTGTTATGCTATATGGTCGAGGGTGGGGGGAGCAAGATGTTCGTGCAATCCAAGACCTGGGTATACAAATATCCCGAGGAAAGCAAAAAGCTGCTTCAGAAGATAGCTTCGTTGTGTGTGCAATACCTTGCATTACAAGTGAAGGCAGGTGCCCAAATCATTCAGGTCTTTGATTCGTGGGCAGCAGAATTATCACCAAATGCCTTCAAGACTTTTTCTCTTCCATATCTACGCTACATCTCAAAGGAATTACCTGGACGCCTTCACGCAATGGGTCTGGAGTCAGTCCCAATGGTCGTGTTCGCGAAAGGTGCATGGTATGCTCTTGATGAGCTGTGCGACTCAGGGTATCAGGTCGTTGGATTAGACTGGCTTCAGGATCCAGCGCAAGCGGTCAAGATAGCCAATGATCGGGTAGTACTACAAGGGAACATGGACCCCGGAGTCCTGTATGGGGAAAAGAAGGCTATTGCTGCCGAGGTCCAAGATATGGTCTGGGGGTTTGGGGGTGGTAAGCTGGGATGGGTTGCGAATCTCGGACATGGTAAGGCCCTGCTCTTCAAGATTCATGATTACACCAGCGCTGACAGACGCATCAGGTGTTCAACCAGGTGTTGACCCAGAACATCTCAAGTTCTTCTTCCAAGAGATACATCGCATCACGGCTGGAACTAAACCATGATGCCATTCCGTCATGCAATCATGATCAGCAAAAATTCACACTGGGGATCCAGAATGCCACCACAGGTCGTTACTTTGCGATGTCCTCATTCCTAGTGACCAATTAGTAATAGGCACGTTACACAATGGTAGATACCCAGGTTCAAGTTGCAATGCAGACCTACCAAACCTCAGGCTCCTTTTCGATGAATGTCTTCATCATTCCTTGACACTCCTTGTTCTCAAATACAACAACCTCAATGCCCTTCTCTTTAAGATATGATTCGCCTCCAACGAAGGTCTTGTTCTCTCCAATCACTACCCGAGCAACTTTATACATGATACAGGCTCCAGTACACATATCACAAGGCGACCTTGTTAATCCTTAGGTCAGCATTCCTCATCACAGCACATAATCAGGTTGACCGTCAATTGTTCAGACTAACACTTCAGCACCATGTTTGACGCACCACCACTAGGTCATAATTATAAACAAACTGTATAGGAAAGGCGACTGACAGCGTGGTGTACATGGTAGCGCCTTGGTAGGCCGATGGAGGGAGTCTCCCGGTGGCCTCCAGTGCCGACATCTCTGCCTTCAGCCCATAGAACTCGGTCAGACCTTATATGTCCGCGGGAAAGACAGAAGCCTACGTGTAGTATAGCGCTACCCTTCTGCACTCTCATATTATGACCTCTTCCTAAGATCTTGCCTTCCTTGGACACCAGACAGGCACCGATCGGCACGCCGCCCTCATCGAATCCAGTCTTCGCCTCCTCGATCGCTGCTATGAAGCCAGGATCTGACTCCATCACGTCTCTGGCAGGTATCTCGCAGAGAGAGAGTCGCAACGTGCTGTGGCATCGCTGTGTGGAATTGATATCGGTATCATCCAGAAGTAGTTAGATCATCCGTCGGAAAGTTTTTGGAAATCTGGCCAATTGCTTTCGTCATTGACCCAGTTTTCGTTCTATAAAATGGCCTTTACATCTTCCAAGATCTTTATAGACAAGGCTTCTCTGTCTGCTTAGAGCATACTGAACAGCGAATGCCAGTGGAGCTCCAAGGCAGCAGCAGAGCTGCATCAGACGGAAGGTTTTAGAACCTCTCAGAACTTTGCACTAGTTCTAATTCTAGCGGCAGCCGGGGCTTTGCAATCTTGTGGGCGATCAATCGATTTTTTGAACATTGTCAGCTGAATTTCACCGACAATACCTTACTTCGAAGCACGATCTCAACTCATTCCAAGGAAGCTAATCGGCGGTGCCCACAATAATCCTAGGATCTGAGAGGTATTGGGGAGTTTCAGATCACAGTGTTCCGGTACGTGACTTATGCCGTCTCAGGTCCTTCATCCTTACCGTAATGAATGATTACAAAGATATTTGCTGACTCTGCTCTTCATAGTCAAAATCACATCTGCGCTTGACTTAGTCAAAAATAAGCAAAATCAAGATATCACCCATCTCGCGGCACCATGGTCAAAGAGACCAAACTTTATGATGATTTGGAGGTAAGACTTCATATGATTGGGGACTTAGGAAGCTAGAGGCCTTGGGTGATGCTAAAATCTCGCTACAGGTTGATCCTGGCATTTCCGCGAGTGATTTAAAACAGGCATGGAGGAAGCTTGCCTTAAAGTGGCACCCTGGTATGTTATGCGATTGACTGATTGACGTTCGATCACCAACGTGTCGCAGATAAGAATAAAGCCCCTGGAGCACCAGCAATATTTAAAGAAAAGAACCATGCCTATGATATACTACAGGACCCACAGAAGCGTCAGTTATATGACCAATATGGTCAAGCGGGACTTGAACACGGCGGAGGTGGATCGGGAATGCAAGCTGAAGACCTCTTTGCACAATTCTTTCCAGGAAGCGGTGGGGGTGGAGCTTTTGGTGGAATGTTTGGTGGCGGCATGCGCGACTCAGGACCTAAGAAGGCCAAGACAATTCACCATATCCACAAAGTAACGCTTGAAGATATCTACCGGGGAAAGGTCGCCAAACTAGCGTTGCAGAAGTCCGTCATATGCCCCTCCTGCAATGGACATGGTGGTAAAGAGGGTGCCGTGAAAAGTTGCACCGGATGCAATGGAGCTGGCGTGAAGATGATGGTGCGCCAAATGGGACCTATGCTCCAGCGATTTCAGACAGTATGCCCAGACTGTCAGGGAGAGGGTGAGATTATTCGCGACAAGGACCGATGCAAAAAGTGCAGTGGCAAAAAGACAGTCGTCGAGCGGAAAGTCCTTCAGCTGCACGTGGACAAGGGCGTCAAGAATGGTCATAAGATTGATTTTCGAGGCGAAGGCGATCAAGCGCCCGGAGTAGAGCCAGGTGATGTTCAATTCGAGATCGAGCAGAAGCCACATCCGCGATTCCAGCGCAAGGAGGACGATCTATTTTTCCAAGCTGAGATCGATCTTCTAACCGCGCTTGCTGGAGGGCAGATCCATATCGAGCACCTGGATGATCGCTGGTTGACTGTAGAAATCATTCCTGGAGAGGTTATAAGCCCTGGTATGTTGCAAAGTCAGATATCTAGGGACCGTTGCTAACTGTTACTAGGTGTGGTGAAAATGATCCGTGGCCAAGGCATGCCTTCAATGAGACACCACGACTTCGGTAACCTCTACATCCAGTTTGACGTGAAATTTCCACCCCAAGGCTTCAATTCACCTGAAAAACTTAAAATGCTTGAGGATGTTCTCCCTCCTCGTAAGATACAAAACCAGCCCCCATCAGATGCAATGGTCGACGATTTCACTCTTGAGGAAGTCGACCCCAGCGGGCAGCGGAGAGCTCAAGGGGCAACAGGTATGGATGAGGAGGAGGAGGACGGTGTGCCACATGGCGCAGAGAGAATGCAGTGCGCATCCCAGTAAAAGGAGCACTACTCATGAGACATGAATGGATGCGGAAACTCGACGCTCGGAGGAAGACGTTCACGAAAACCTTGGTCAGCCAGCCGTTTCACACATCCACCACACCACCCCGTATGGTTCCCGTGATGCATAGCCGGCCCGGAGTCGAGGAGCAAGCTGTTGTCTTTTTCGTACGCGCAACCGGGACGACTGGGCGGCACTTGATGGATATAATTCATGTGGCCTGCGTTTCGACATAAAAAATCGTCCTGCCTACAGAGATTCTCTTCGGCGTGTCATGTTTTCGCTTTGCATAGGAGGAATGCGTGGCCTGTGCTACACATAGCGGTTTTGCGACTATAGAGACATTATATGATAGAAGATTCTTTACAGCCGATCCAGATACGTCAGCTATAGAAAAATTACGGTCACTGAAGGCTAGTAAAATGTACAGTAACGAGGAAGAGCTTTCCTATCCATTGGTATTGCACCCTCCAAGCTGTGCTTTTACAATGACTACTTACGATCTCTTCCTCTCTTCTTGTCGCGGTAATACCACCTCCTCGATCGAGACACGCCTTGCAACCCCAAGAGCTCCCATCTTCCCACTTGCTCTCGTCATCCTCTCTCAACCAACCCTTGTGTTACAAGCGGTATAAACTTTACCTAGAAAGGGATTTATTCACCTACCATACCATCGCCCAGATCTCTACCAGAAGCCCCGTCCCAGGTTCAAGTCACTTAGAAGCCCCGTCCACTCGGACGAGTTGAACCCATATCCAGTCCAGAAAAGTAGGTACAGATGCAGTACCTATATCAAAATTTAAATCTTCCTCCACACACGATAGATCATTCACCGAACCCAAATCTGTATAGATTCCGTTGTATCCTAATCGATATAAGTACCTACTCGTGCTACTACATAGAGAAAAGCCCATGCCGCACCGCCCCAGTTTCGGCGAGGGAAGAGAGGAAAGGGTGAGCGGGGGACAATGAGGGTATGGGTTCTCTAGATTTCGCCGCCCACCCTGGACTCGCTCGGTGATAAAGGCAGCGTTTTTTTAATTAGGCATATCAGTTGCCACTTTCATCTCATCCACCCCTTGCAATACAAGGACGTGTATGCGTACGGGCGTAGACCGCTCCTTTCGTGTCTAGGAAGGTTGGATCTACCACATAGGCGCTGGGAGGTGAATGAGTGGCAGGGTGCAGGGTGCAAGGGGAAAGTTGGGAAAGGTTCGTCGAGGCTTCATTGGCGTATTTTCGTTTGCTGCTGGAACATTGGGGAGGGGGTATGTGTTGACCCTCGATCTGAAACGTGCTATTAGTCGTAATTCGCACATTTAGTGCGTCGTTCATTCCGATTCTTGATGTTGAGAAGCTGTTAGTATGCTTAGAGATCAGAAGCATATACCTATGTAGGTCGAGGATTGTATCGAGGGATTCGATGCTCGCTGTGAGATATCACGGCTCTGTGTTGCATAGTAATACCATAAGGCTCGTAATCAGCTCGAACAGAGAGGTGATTCTCGTAGCTGGTCACCATCCACAGGGGGAAACATGACCCCCTCATTTCGCAGCCGCTTTCCACAATGACTTTTCGGTGGCAGCAGCTCTGCTCATAACGTTCTTCGAAATCTGTATGGTCATTCACTGCATATAGTGATCGTGCATAAATTTACTTACTCAAAATTTCCACGCAGCGTTCAGGCTCGTTGAGACGGAAGTGCATTGAGGTGGCGGGGAGACCTTCAAGGTACTAGTCATGGCTTGGAGTGTGGCTGATGGGAAATGCTGATCATGGTGGGAGCAGTCTTTAGGACTCGGTACGGGGCCCCTATTCGGACTGCCAGATGTCCATGACGATCGACTGTGGTATAAGTGGATGTTGCGGTAGAGCATGCAAATGCTGTATGCAGCAGACGTGACGTGCCAAGTAAACAGAAGCGTTCCAGAGGAACATCGATCAGCCCTTGTACCCAATGTGCTCCTCGATGATGCTCGCTATGCGCGAGCCATCTTCGAGTCGTTGGGCCAGATCCAAAGGCGTGAGACCTTCATTGTTTTCAATGAGAGGTCTAATCTCCCTTACCTTCAGAAGCAAACGAAGACCTACTTCGTTACCGCAGCTCACGGTCCAAGACAGCGCAGTGCGACCGTCATGGTCTCTGTGGTTCACGTCCACACACTTGCTTTGGAGTAGGTATACAACCGTGCTGTTCCGATGGTTCATAACAGCCCAGAAGAGTGCCGTCTTTCCATTCTCATCTTCCTCATCAATGCCAGGGACCCTACACGCTTCATGCAATAGCTTGACAACGTCGACATGTCCCCCGCCAGCTGCTAGGGAAATGGCTGTCCGGCCATCCTTGTAGTTATGTGAATGGGAGTTATTGATTCCCCTCCAACTCAGCTGATCAATCCTGGCAATATTTCCCTTCATGGCCGCATCGGCAAGAGTTGTCCGCCCAAGGATAGATGGACAATTCACATCAAAACGTGGCTGCTCGAGAAGCAGGGCTACGATCTCTTCAACCCTGTCAAATTCAGCCTCCGTCTCGGGTATGAATACACCTCCGACAGTATAATCGAGGTCAACACGATCATCAACAATGAGAATTTTAGCCACCTGGATGTGTCCACGGATGATCGCACAAGTCAATGGGAGGGTCCCAAGGTCATTTTTGGCATTAACGTTGATATGTTCTTGGCTCAAGAGGAATTTTACAATTTCGGTGTGACCACTGATAGCTGCAAGCGAAAGCGGTGTATGCCCTATTATCCCTCTGAAGTTGATATTGACGCGACGATCAGTAGCCAGCGCTCTCACTATGCTGAAGTGGCCAATGTTGGCTGCACTACAGAGGGCGCTTTGTTCGTAGACTATACATGAGTCAGGGTTCAAGTTGGTCTGCAACAGTCTGATCACACATTTTTCGTGTCCGTTTCTTGATGCCCAGTACAATGCATTTGCAGGGTTTTCAATCATGATATAGTCTGCACTGCCAATTATCGCGTGCAGTGAAGTATGATGACCAAGGTATCCTGCAACGGCTAGTCGATCACGTATCGCAGCTTCGCTGTTCGGGAATGGTGTGCATATTTGCCAAAAGTAACGGAACCAATTGAAGAAGAGGTGCAGCGAGCGGTGATCCGAGAGACGGAGAGCCAAGTTCTGCAGAGATTGGCCTACAAGCTCCTGCACTTGGGCATAGTGCTCTGCCCAATAGGTAGCAGCATATTCAAACAACACATAACGATCTGTTACGCTCGCACGTAAGTCGGCATCGATCTTTGCGAATATTGGAGGCTTATCATGCCTTTGGTGCTGCTGGTGCTCCTGTGGGTTGAAGTAGCCGTCGACTGGTTTAGCAGAAGTTTCACCACTACACTCGGATCCAAGGCCTTTGTTTGAATGCTGGGAAGGCAGCAGCGACACACTTTTCTCATGTGATGTTTCCTTTGCGAAAATATTTTCTTCAAATTCTGGAAGTGTGAGGTAGGCCATGCATGCAGAAGCAAGGAACAGCTTCGCCTCGCACATATCATCCGGGTCTAGTCCTGAACCATGTATGTTGAGGTCAACGTTTAGAGACTCACAAAGATACTCCTTAAGGGAGATATGGACCAGATGAACCTTCGAGTCCGAGATGCGGACTAGTGAACCCAGGACTTTGTTGATATCCATCTCAATATTCGGGCGGAGTACTCGCTTGATCTCTCCTCTGATGCTGTGGCACTCGTCTAGGGTCGTCCCTTGCACTGAGATGAGGATATTGATTTCTTCCAGGGTCAACGGTCTGTAACTAGCCATGATAAGATAAAGCGACTTGCGTGCAAAGGTCTTCCAGTTAGGCGGAATATCATGAAGCAAACGTTGATATGTCGCCTGGTAACGCCGTGGTACCCCAGCAATGATGCTTGGAAAATCCCGAACTGCTGTAGAAAGTTCTCCGTCTAGTATATCTAGGGTCAACTTCACCCAGAGGAATGATTGATCTGCATGCTCATTCAAAAACCGTTTAAGCTCCTCAAGATCGTCTGGTTCAGCTTGAGTCTTGTGGGCAATGCTTTTCATACGTTGCTCAATTACCCTATTCAAATCTTCGTTTATCTCATCCTTTCTTTCCTCAAGTTTGAGTCTTTGCGGCTGGTAATTATCAAAGTGCTCAGTAAGGTTTACTTCGGGCCGAGAAGTGAATAAGAATTTGATACATCGAGTTGGACTCGGCCGTAAAGATTCTGTTAATCTTGCAATCCCCTCAATTATACGCTTTCTGCTCCCTTCTTCGCACTCATCCAAGGCGTCAATAATGATATGCAGATGGCCGAGTCGATCATCGCTGGCGATACTTTCAAAGATGGACCAGAGACGGCCGTACGATTGGAGCAGTTGACTTCCATCTTTATCATACTCAAGGGCAGTCTCGACGTGGCTGACAAGATCCCTACGCTTCGTCAAGATCTGAAAAATGATGCTACATAAAATTCCCTTGGCATCTCTTTGCTGTTCATTTCCGTTGTTGTCGCAGAAAAAGTAGCACAGTCTACGTGGGTTTTTAGGTGAGCGCTGTCCATCTCCCAAGACCTTGGCGATGTATGATGACAGTGTCGTCTTTCCGGAACCCACATGCCCACTGATCCAGAGCACGCTAGATCGAGTCTCTTGGGCCCATAGCTGATATTGGGAAGTTTTTAAGACCCAGTCGCAAGTGCCGTCAAGATGCTGGGAGAGGTCTGACCTGTATTTTTCGACATCAAACTTGTTGAAGAGCCCGATGCAAGCTCTTTCGGATTCCTTCACGGCTGCAATGTATATTCTCAGCGGCACTCTAAGGTAATTAAATATACTGACTACGTACTATTAAGAGACGACGACCTTCTGCACAGATCCAGAACTGCTCTCAGTATCGTTCTGTAACCCGGATCTGATGAACCGGAATATCGACAGATCTCAGTATGACATTTATAACGTGGTATAGTCTCCTCCCCCTGAATACCCAAGGTCGCAGAATCTTGGTCCACAATCTGCTATCAGCGTTAATACAGTCTTCTGCGCAGCCTTCCTCTAGCTGAAAAGATCTATGAAGAATGGTGAAATGATAACTTACCAATCTGCCAAGAGGAACTTGGTCTTCCGTTTCATATACTGAAACAATCTGCATCTTGTCGTGCAGGTGTCTGAAACTCTCTATAATACGTCGAAGGTCTGGTGAATTGGCTCGTAGATTTTTGACGAGGTCATTTCTCGTCCCACCCACGAGTAGTCGAGTACCGGAGACGCTCAAGGCAGCTTGCGCTATATCGAAAAAGAAGACACCAATGTCTGCTGAGGTTCGTGCTCCTCTGTGGGGTGTACCGAAGAATATAATACCATCAGTGTGGTCTAATAGCGTTGTGAACGAGGGATCCTGCTGCGCTATGATCAAAGCTTGTTTACAAACAATGCCACCAAGACTGTGAGCGATGAAAATAATGGGTCGTTGATCTTGTCCAGGGCCGTTCCTGTTGTCCTTGAGATCGACAAGCAGAGTCTTGGCATATTCCTCTGTCGTGGCCTTCGACTTGCTGAAAAGCACATGGGATGGATATTTATACGTAAAGATTCGTGCTCCATGGACGTCCTTGGCAAGCAAATCCTTTAGCCAGAATGTCGCGTTCTCGTGTGTCCAGGTTCCAAAGGCTGATCCGTTGAGGCCGTGAATGGCGACGATATCCACCTCATACGTTTCTGCATTGTCGTCGTCTCCAGCTGTCTCATCGTTGTTCAGCTGAATGAGGCCTGGCTCCTCCGGTTCTTCCTGTCGGCCGGACCCTTCGTTTGCATCAGCCGAGGACCTATTGGTCGTTGGACTTCTTCCCCGGATTCTCGACTTCAACCGTTGCAACATGCTTAGAGAAGCACGTTGCAGCTCCGAGAAATTTATCTTTTAGGATTTGGTCGCAAGAATTATATCAATATATGTACAACGATGATGCATATACTCCTCTTGAAACGAAGTCTTCAGTAATGCAAATAACAATATATATGTGAAATATACCAAGGCTCTAAAGTCGCTGTGAATTAGATTCGACAGTGCTCGGATTAGATAGCATGATACTTATTTGTATGTTGGGCTATGCAACGAGAAGAGGGCTCGAGACTCTCCACCAATGGTTAAGTGACTGGGCCATTGCAGCACGGCAATGTGTGATAGTGGTTGCATACCTGAAATATCCTCGTCTTTCATTGGTAGAAGCCTAGTGAAGGTGGGCCGCACTTGCATGAGTCATTGCAGGCCAGTGCAGAACAGGAGATAGCTGTTTCGACGAGCGGCGTAGGTACTTTTTATGTTGTCTTCGGTAATGCAATTGTACCAGTGTGAAGGTTGAGACAAAAATATAGATCGATTCCTCATACAAATTTCGAAGCACCATCTGCCAAACTCAAACCGGCAACATGCCAGCACGTGGATGAGCATTGCCGATACCTACTCGAGCACTTGACCGCACGCTTTCCAATCCTCGCTCCCTCAGAACGTGGATATCCATGCTATGGCTTTGGTGGGAAAAGCTGCTCTGGGGTCTGAGGTCCAGCTGTACAAATGTATCGCCGTACCTTAGACCTAATGCTAAAGATGTGGGCACCCTTGCGATTCCTCCAGATGCCTAGAATAGACGGAAACGGCGTTCGACATGCATTGGCCGTGACCATTAAGTCTTCGATTGGACATCATAGGATGTTGAAGTAAGCCGCAGCCCAAATAAAAACAGCCACGTTTTTTCGCGCCCGGCCGGGGACGCTAGCGGGGGGATATCTCGAGGGGCAAATTTCTACCACCTAGCCGCCTGTCAGATTGTGTGGAACCATGGTACGACGCGAGCTACCGGCGCGAAAAGGGGAAGAAGTGTGCGTCGGAGATTAAAGGAGCACTCAGCCCCTGAGGGACGACCAGCGATCACCTGCACCCGATTACTCGACCCCGGTTTCACAATGAACACTGACTGTACGAGAGCGAAAATGAGCGTGTCGATTACCTATACATATCATAAATCTTCTCATACTTGGAAACAGGTGTTGTGCGCAAGAGGTATAGAGTAGGAAGACAGGCACTGTCCCATACAAACTCCTGTGGGCGTGTGGTCTTAGATTGTCCGAATTCAAATCTTTTGTAACTTGCGTGAGCTGTGTTAGACACGGAAGCTTGACTGTTGTCCACAATTATATAGTAATGCCACCGACTCAGCTACAGTTCCAACAATAGATGAGGCTGTCCTGAAGTGATCTGTGAGGCGGAAGGTGATACTAATATATAGCAGTTCGTCAACTTTGCACATATCTCCGTGGATCTGTCGAATATTTCCATTCCGATCCCTTGGCTGATTACAAAGTCGAGAGATTACGAACTTACAATTGACGAGTAAAGATGTGAGAATCAACAAAAAAGCTCGTACGCGGGACAGTCACCCTTAAAGCCAAACACAAGGACCATCCACACTTCTTCCAAGAGGATGTATTTCTTTTCGAAGTCTTGATGTACGCAGTTCAACGCAAACGTTGGTCGTTGGTCAGTTCCGAAGTGGACAATTTAAGTTTGTCTCGTTGACCATAGGACAATCTCAGGCGTTGTTGGCGGTAGCTTTTCAAGCTGAAAAGTGACCATCCAAGCTTTTGCCAACGGCAAACAAAAATTGTTGTGTGCTTTGGGCAGGACGAATTTGGTCAGAAGATTTTCTCGTACTCGTTCAATTGACTCGTTTCTTTCTCACATTGCCTCACCATCGATACCATGTTTTTCCATCATAAAAGCGAAATACTCAAATGCCCCTCCCGTACCTTTTTCAGGCAGTTCTTGAACATCAAGACTTCAGATCTACTCACGTGCGAGTAAAGGCCGGATGAAGTGCGGTTGGTGATAGTTTATATATCGGCAAATTACAAAAATACCACACTTTTCTGGAATATTTTCAAAAATGCCACCCCCATATTTCAAAAATACCACACCTCCACCCTGGAACCAGGGCGCATCAGTCCCAGGGCCGCTTTCAGGCCTAAGACTCCGGGCAGAAGACCCCGTAGCAGCCGCCATAGTCCGGCTACCTCGGTAGGGCTCCCGACGCAATTACCTAGCCTGAGAAAAGAGCGCTGAGTACCCTAAGCTCTAGGGATAAGCCCCTTAAGATATTATATTTTACCACCAAAAATATTATTCCTTATGATAATAGCGACGGTTGGGAGGTTTATATAGGAGGTCTCTAGGCGCCCTAGGGACGGACGTGCCGGAAACTAACTTACGGGGGCTGCTACGGGGGCTACTGCGGGGTGTTTCGCGCTGCAAGGGGGCTCATACGCCTGCTTCCGGGGTGCGCAAGATCCCGGTGTGGTATTTTTGAAATATGGGGGTGGCATTTTTGAAAATATTCCAGAAAAGTGTGGTGTTTTTGTAATTTGCCGTTTATATATAGAAAGGTTCCCACAGATACAGATACGGTCTACATCGCCCAGATGTCTCTGGATGTTGTCTCTTACGTAGTCTGGCGGGTCCCACGTCGAGCCATGGAACATCGAGTCGATTATACCTTCGTCGATGGCAATGTCGAATGCTTGGTTCGGAAAGCTCATTTCTCGCACGCCCATTACCTACCACTGTGCATCAAGACACTTGTATTTGGACGACATACCTCTTATCACAATCTCTGAGAAGTCTATGATGGTCTGCTCTGTGAATCCAATATCGCGTAGGTCTTTCGTCAACGTTCAGTGGCATGTCAGTAGGCGTCGGTCCGACATTAAGTTCTACATGCAAGATGACAGTTCCCGCGACATACGCTGTTACCGCATATGTAGGATCTTCGGTTGTGTCGTACTTGGTGGGAGGGCATTTCTGATTGCAATCGAATGTATTTCATCATCCTCCATCCAGCTCAATCCTTCGCCAGTGTATATGTTGTCGCCGACTTTCGTACCCGAATGAAGGTGAGTTTGCGAAGGGGACTACTTGTAAATTTACAGACAAAGGTAAGGTACTTAGGGATACCTCGCTACTTGAGCTGAAGTCATGGTGGCAAAGTGCGTGTGGGGTTCAACTTTGGATAGTCACCCTTCCACAGTCACCTTTTGACTAAACATTATACGATTGGCTGATTTTTTCGTTTAGTACCTATATTCTACTTTTCTTCTGAAAGGTTACTTGCTTGCTTGGTTGGTTGCTTACTTATAGTAAGCGAGAGTGCACAGTCGTTAAGTCTTATCTTGATTGACTACTTATACCTCATCGTTACAGAAATTAGGCATGTAATTATTACATGAAGGTCACGCCTGTACGTGGTTGGTAGATAGCGATAATAAGCAGTGGGACTGCGATACAGTAAGTACGGTAGATACTTTATTTAAGCCTCGTAGTACTATGCGGATCGATGTACATCGTGTCCGCTACGTATTCATTTATTGTTCTGGTATGCATAATTAAAAGGTGACTGTGGGAGGGTGACTGTCCAGAGTTGAACCCCACTGGGCATACCCCTGCATCAACTCCTTCGAGCTCTCGCAAGCCTCTTAACAGGAAGCTGGTAGCAACGTTAATCTGCTCCTTCAAATTGTCGATCCTGGCACATTTACTTTGCAATACCTACACACGTAGGTAAATCATGATTCAGTCATTTTATCTCCTTGTCGCAGGTGCGACTTTGATCACTTTATATATTCGCAGACAGATCCGAAACTACCATGAGCTTCAAGTAAGCCTTGATCTGAGATTCAGATACCGATGACCGAATTGATGCGTATCGCAGGCTCACAAAGCATTCGCAGAACAACATCGATGCTTACCAGCGCCTCGAATCCAGAATCAGAGACCATGGGGCATCGATCGGCTGGAGCAGATCTTTCGCGGGGACAGAGAATCACGTCTTATGGAGCTCTTTCTGTTCCATTTCCGGCAAACTGGGAACACCGTTGAGCAATGCTTCATAGGTGACATAGCCTTCGACACAATTGACCCTGCCAACCTCGAAGCCTTGCTATCAACTAAATCCAAAGACTTCAGTTTTGGTCGACGGAGAGATATCACTTTTCCCCTACTTGGTGATGGCATCTTCACACAAGAGGGTGCAGCATGGAAGCATTCCCGGGAGATGCTACGAGCACCACTTCAGCACAAACATTACGAAAATTTAGATGTTTTCAAGCAGAGCGTGGACGACTTGATTGATATCCTGTTTAGCCAATCTGACGTCGTTGATCTGCAGCCTCTCTTCTTCCGCTTGACACTTGATGTCTCAACAGAATTTCTCTTCGGTGAATCAGTGAAGAGCCTAAAAGCACCCAAGTCTGCCAGCGAGCAGACCTTTGGCGATGCATTCAATACAGCTCAATCATTCTTGGCCAAGCGCTTCCGGCTTCCTGACCTCTACTGGATGATAGGAGGGTCTGAGTTCAAAAAGGCTTGTGACGATGTCCACCACTTCGCAGATCAGATCATCGAGCGTAACTTATCGTCGCACAATGCCAAAGAGAGCCGCGTCTTCCTCGATTCTGTAGCTGAGGGCACATCAGATCGTGATGCCCTAAGAGGTCAAATTATCAACCTTCTGGCAGCTGGTCGAGATACCACAGCCTGCTTGCTGACATGGACTTTCTTCCTGCTCATTCGTCATCCGTGGGTACTAGAGAAACTACGAGAAGAAGTCAGTGCCGATTGCTCTAGTCTTGACAACCTTACGAGGACAGACCTTCGAAAGATGAACTATCTTCAAAACGTTCTTAAAGAAACCTTACGACTTTATCCATCTGTACCCGTGAACGACCGCAAAGCCAACAAAACTACCGTCCTTCCAACGGGCGGAGGACCAGACCAAACGGCTCCAGTACTTGTTCCTAAGGGCGCAACTGTGGCTTACTCTGTGTACGCCATGCACAGGAGACCTGACTTATATGGTATGGACGCGGAGCTCTTCCGTCCTGAGAGATGGGACGAAGACATGCCAATGCGCAATGATAAGACTAACGCCGCGTGGGGCTACCTTCCCTTCAATGGAGGCCCCAGGATATGCATCGGAAGTGAGTTAACAGCGTAATGAGAATCAAGAAAATGTACTGACCAAATTCGTTCCAGTGGACTTCGCCCTTACCGAAGCCGCTTACGCAGTGATACGAATCCTTCGGCACTTCCCTATCATCCAATTACCAGCGGGTCGAAAGGTCGAGCTTACGGGCGTTGAGAAGCAGAGCATAACGCTTGTGCTTTCATCTACAGAAGGTTGCATGGTAGATCTGGTTTCTAGAAAGGAGCAGCACTGAAAGCATCAATTGCGTATTATATGTATGACATGGTTATATCAAGGGTGGTCCATTAGAGGCCGCCAGAATCAGCGCAGCAGCTCATCCGCCTCCTGCGAGCGCTTTGATTTCATCATGTCAACGGCGTGCTTCCAACGTCGCGATATGACTTCAGGAGCTTCTTTTGAATACCGTATCAAGGCAGCCACAATGAGTCTATACCCAGCAGACGTACGGCTCTCGAATTTACACATAATTCTATGATCATATGGAAGACCAGCCCGCTCCGTATTATCCAGTATTGGCGCCGCGGAAGATTCTTCAACGACCTACCAGGCCTCATTAGTATCGAAATTTACTTGCCTTGCAGATGGAAGACGGACATAGTCTTGGGTAAACCCCATGTTTGTCTTCTCCTGCTCCCAGAAAAAGAGAACGTGGAAATCCTTCATCAAAGGTACAAACATGTCGGTGATATTCTGCAGTACTTCTGAACCTTCTTGCAAAGCATCCAAGAGTTGCCCCTCGGTATCTACGATTTTCGAGGGGACTAGGGCTCCAATCATGCGGCGACTGGTGGAGGCGAGCTTGGCTTTACTGCTGCCGTCATGAGGTGTGCCTAGAAATAAAATGGCGAATGTAGAGACGTAGATGGAATGATAATGCGCAATCAGCTTGCTGGTGCGACTTGCTGAATATGCAAGTGCCTTTTCAAGGTCAATGATGGGCGCATAAAAACGACCCTCTTTGTCTTACTCGTTTCACGATGATCCCACCAAGTGAGTGGCAGATGAACACTATGGGGCGTTGTGTCGCATCTTCCAGCTATGTCCTTCTCAGTGGCTATTTTCCAGTCCACTGTCACACCCATCAGACCTACCTCACGATCTGCCACCAGCTGAGCGTATCAAGGCAATTGATGTGACGTCAGCCAGCTGGCCCCTTTGTCTTGTTTTTTCTCGCTAGAGGAGGAGGCTCGAGCTTTTCCACCTAGGTCGAAAGCCTATGGAAAAGCCAAAGAGAAAAGACTTGTAGACGATGATGGTGGATTCGAGAAATCATATGTCGTCACTACCTTGAAGAACCTTTGGGGAATTGAAAAGAACTCCCACCAGAGGAAGCGGGTATTTCTTATCTCCACCTGCTTGAGTAAGATGAGGCATTGAGGGATGCGTTACTATGGGCGGTCTCATTCTCGTCCCTGCAAGAAATCTTCTAGGGCATGCAAGATATGGGGCCTTTCTAGTTTCCGAGCCCAGTCCAGAGACGTCAGGCCTTCATTGTCCCTGGTAAGGGGGTCGATCCCAGGAGTAGCCAAGAGCTCGTGGAGAATAGCCTCCTTTCCGTAACTTATGGTCCATGAAGGAGCAGTACGGCCGCTATGATCTCTGTGATTCACTGCCACTGCGCCTGACTGAAGCAAGGTTTTGACCGTAGTACTCGTTGGAGCTTCGAGCGCCCAGAAGAGGGGAGTCCACTTGGATTCGTCCTCTTCGTCAATACCAGGTACCTTGCACTGTTGCAAGAGCAGTAACGTGTCGTCACGTCCGTACAAAGCAGCCCATGAAAAGGGAGTACGCCCTGTTTTGTCTTTGTGAGAGTGAGAGATACTGAGCTTTCCGCTGCGTTTGAGTCGTTTGATAATTGAAGAGCGACCAAACTCGGCGGCGAACGAAAGAGGGGTCCGGCCGTCCTTACTAGGGTAATTTACATCAATACCAGGCTGCTTGAGCAATAATACGATGATATCTTCCTTGCCTTCCTCTACAGCCAAGGAGAAAGATGTACGCCCAACTTTGTCGACACGGTTGATATCGACTCGAGGATCGTTGGTGAGCAATTGCGTTACACCGACATGACCACCGTAAGTCGCCCAGTGCAAAGCGGTCCTTCCTTGAAAGTCTCCACATTCAGCCATGGTGGATCTCTCGCTGAGTAAAAGCCGGACAACCTCAACATAGCCCCTACGAGCAGCCCTCAACAACGGCGACGTGCCATCCACTGTTCCGCAGTTTATCTCAACCCGGCTGTCCGCCTTCAAAGCTTTCACTATATCAAGGTGGCCAAATTCAGCTGCAATCTTTAGGCACTTTTGATCATCTCCGCTGGGATTAACGTCAGTCTGCAATAGCCTGGTAACGCTTCTGTGGTGCCCCTCCCTAGAAGCCCAATACAACGCAGCCGGTAGGCTTCTGTGGCAGCTGGAGCCCGGTCGACGGAGGATTGTGTCCAGTGAAGTATAGTGGTCGAAGAACGCGGCGATGACCAATTGATCGAAATTTGACGGATATTCAAGAGTCGACATTGAATTGATCCAAAACAGTCGGAGCCAGTTCTCGACTCGGTGGGGAGAATTCTCGTCTGATAGACGGAGCGCGAGATCTTGAATGTCTTTACTTGCAATGTCTTGACTCCGAGCGAAGTGTATTGTCCAATACGTGGCGGCATATTCGAGGAAGATATATTGTCGCGCAAGAAGTGTGCATGTCTTAACATAAACCTCTTCTTTTTCTTGCAGCATGTCTCCAAACATGCCATAGCCGTCCTCGGATTCTTCCTCGGCTTCGAAATCGGGTTGGGGTTGGTTGCGTGAAGACTGGGACGAGCCCAACGGACTGCGTCTCTGGTTGACTTCAGCATTTGAGAATAGATTTTCCGAGAAATCGTCAAGTACAAGATAATTCATACATGCAGAAGCAAGAAACATTTTCGCCACCTCTGGGTCCACATGGTATCGCCCTGATAGCATTTTGTCTGAAGAGCCTTGGATTGATTCGCACAGGTATTCTTTGAGAGAAAGGTGGACCAGATAAACCTTTCTGTCCGATATCCGGATCAAAGAGCTAAGAACTTGCCAGATATCGGCTTCTATATTTGTGTGAAAATACCCATGTTGCAGCCGGACTAGATGATGACAGTCTTTGCCTCCTGCTTCATGCAGTGAGATTACAGTATTGACTTCTTCGAGGCTTAAAGGTCTGGTGCTCGCAATTATAAGACGAAGTATCTTAACGGCAAAAGTCTCTTGACCACGAGGGATTTTTCGGAGATAATGCTCGTATGCTTCCTCGAGATCTCGGGGCAAATCGGCAAGAATACGACGAAAATCTCCGGGGGAAGAGAGAAGCTCATCGTCCAGAATATCCAGAGCAAATTTTAACCACAGGAAAGTCCGGTCCGCATTTTCAGCCAGGGAGCGCTCCATCAGAGCAATAGTATCTTGGTTGGCGTCAATTCGCACTGCGATCTCTCTCACACGTTGATGGATCACTAATTGCAAATCTCGTTCTATCTCAATCCCCGTCTCCTCAAGCGGCAGACGCTGTGCCTTGTAACCCGTGAAGCAGTCGGTGATGATTGAAGATGGCCGCGAAGTAACCCAAAATTTAACGCATCGAGAAGTCTTAGATCTCAAGCAGTCTATCAATTTTGCGATGCTTCCTATTAGACGTTTCCTGCTAGTCTTCTCACACTCATCAACAGCATCAATAATTATGCTGACCTGGCCGAGCTGACTATCACAAATAAGATTGTTGAAAATGGACCAAAGGCGATTATATGACTTAAGTAAATGCGTCCCGTCTTTATCGTAATCAATAGTGAACTTCGCGTGCCTGATAAGATCTCGACGTTCAATCAAGATCTGGAAGATCAAGCTACGAAGGATTGCATTTGCATCCCTTTGATCTTCGATCCCCTCGTTACAGAAGAAGCAGCAGACGATGGGGTCTGCTCTGGTCGATTTCAATTTGAGCCCCATGTGCTCAGTAATATAAGAGGATAATGTTGTCTTCCCTGAGCCGGAATGTCCAGTGACCCATAGTAAGCTAGCTTGAGCGTCGTGAATCCATGATTCAACATGAGGATTGCTCAGGGCCCACTCGCATGTCCCATCGACGCGTTCCGGTAGACCTAACCTATATTCATTCATGAGAGGACCTTGGAAGATTCTAACACAAGCTTTCTCTGACTCCCTCAATGCTGTTAAGTGTCAGCAGTGCTCACGCTTCCATTCGGTATCGCTACGTACAAGGAACATCACATGCGTTTCTACATAGCTCTACGATATTACTCACGATGACTTTGTAGTCTGGATCGGAAGAATCTTCAAAGCGACATATCTCCCTATGGCATCCGTTTCCTGGAATTTGCGTCTCGCCATATATCCCCATTACCGCAGAAGACTGCTCAACAATCTGAGTAAAAGGAAGCGTTAGCTTCATGGTGCTTCCCTTGACCGACTTGAACGAGGAAATAGACATGACACTTGTCTTACCAATTGGCCCAGAGGTGGCTGCTCCTCAGTCTCGTATATTGTAACGATCGATAGTGGTGGCTTACAGAGGTGACCGAAAGCTTCTGTAATACGGCTGAGGTCGGGGGCGCTCGCTTTTAATCCATTAATGAGACCAGTATTCACTCCACCTGTGAAGAATCGCGGACCCGAGAGGGTCAATATTTTGTCGAATACGTTCCCCAGAAAAGAGGCAATTTCTGGTGTTCCGCTTGCCCCTCTATGAGGTGTGCCAAAGAAGAAAATCCCTTTGGTACTGACTAAGGTGTCGTTGAATTTTTCATTTTGGTTCGCCCGAATTAAGGCTTGCTTGCAAACTAGACCCCCAAGACTATGGGCAATGAAGATAATAGGCCGTCGCTCTTGCCCATGCTTGCGCTTAGCTTGAAGTGCCAGGAGTAATGACTGAGCGTGGTCTTCCGTTGTCGCCTTAGACTTACTGAATATCACCTTGGAGTCGTAGCCGAATGTAAAGATACGAGCTCCCGGAATGTCCTTGGGGAGCAGATCTCTAAGCCAGAGGGTGCTGGTCTTCTTGTTCGTCTTCTCGTTGGTCGTGTTTCGCGTCCAAGTGCCTAAGGCTGTTCCGTTAAGGCCATGAATTGCGACAATGTCTACTTCATACGAGTCGCCGCGGGCTTCGTCCATTTCTGGTCGATCCTCCGTGAGAAGGTAGAGGCCCTTAGGCTCGGGCTCTTCCTGTACGACTGCCTCTTCACTCACATCTCTTGCGTTCCTTGAGCCAATTCCCCCATGCCTCATTGACTTGAGCAACCGCCGCATATTGGAGCCCACCATCTCATTGCAGGAACCCAAGGCCCCAGGATTCAGACCTTATCAAGCGAACAAAGAAGGTTGGAGCACTTTCATAATACCGTGACGGATATACAAATTCACAGTATACAAAGAGGCTCAAAGGATTTATCGGACAGCTTTCTGAGAATTTTCACTCTTCGTGTTCCAGTACGGATTGACTGCAATCAAATTGTCATGTTGTGCAGTGTAAAAGCTGGCCCCAGATTCTCCGACAACAGTCCATCGAGTTTGCCATTTTTGCACGCGCAAAAGTACAAGCAATGAAAAGTAATGGTTGCCTGAATTCGCATTTCCCCCTCGATCATGAATCAGCGGTACGTGGCAGTGAAAGGAAACAAACCGTCCCTATTATGTCACAGGTCAGATTGCGCGGCGGAGCAAATAGAATAAGAGGCGCTTATGCACAGTCCCCTGCGTACCAATTTGCCGTTCGACTACAAGTGCTGCACCTACATCATATTAGACATAGATGGGCGATCCGGACCTACGGGCATGCTTCCCGGATATTGATATAGAATGTGGTATTGCTCGTGTATATACGACGTCCCCCTCCGGTCGCTGGAGAAAGCAAGACGCTACCTGCAGCACTAACATAACTTCCTCCTCCCACTACGTAATAACGCACTCGACGCATGGCTGTCAGAATAGCTGGAACCCTTTGTGGATCACGTTGCTGCCGTGTTTGTCATGGATGATATGCGGGAGGGATATCGGGATTCGCACGGTGAGTTTTAGCGTGTGCAATTCCAATGTCATTGGCGTGCTGCAAGACCCCGACCACGACCCCGCGAATTACAGCAAAAATTTAGGTCGACGTACTTATTAAATCAGTCATATCTTCCACGTACGTTAACGGATTTCTATTATTTTTAAAGTATTAGATACCGTAGATAAATACGTATCATTTAGCCTACTTAGGTATTTATTGTAAATTATTATTACTAGTAGGGTACGTCGGCATAGGTAGGCATAGGTATAGGCATAGGCATAGCGGGCAAAGCGGTGCCAAGATTGTTGTATATAGTTCTAGATTTAGTAGGTAAACTTACTATTAAATTAGTTATTTCTTCCACGTACGCTAACGATTTTAAAGTATTAAATACTATAGAAAATTATGTATCTTTTAGCCTACTTAGTTATATATTATAAGCGTTAAATATTGAGTAGTATAATTAGGGCGGCAGTACGCGTACACCCTATCCTAGCCCGCGTACACCTTGTCCTGGTGCGCGTACACCTCCCCCCATTTGGCCTAGCGGTCGGCTGGCGGGAGCGCTCCGAATGGTCAGCTAAGCTTACCCGAGAAATATCCGAGTGGTACGGCGGAAGATTATCCGCTCCGCACTTCCGCTGTACCGTCCTGACAGCAACGACTACTCAGCGTAGGATAGATTAAGTATACTAACAGTATGCGCATTTCTATACGTAGTCTGACGGTCTAAAGGCCTTCAAAATCCGTCCGTTGGCGGGAAAGTTGTGGGCAATAGCATGATATGACCCGCCAGCAGCCCGCTATTCCAAATGGGGGGAGGTGTACGCGCACCAGGACAAGGTGTACGCGGACTTAGATGAGGTGTACGCGTACCGCCGCCCTATAATTATATAGGCGTAATAAAATCAGTAATTTTGCTGAAATTCGTGGGGTCGTGGTCAATGACATTGAAATCGCACACGCTAATTGCATTCGTGGCTTTCTTAGCTCGCGTTCAGTTTGTAGAGCTACGCTTCGCGTCTGGTTTTGTTGAAGGTATGCAACACATGATCAACAAAGGTGCCAAGCTCAACATAGTGGATGAGCGCGGTCGGACACCGCTACATCACGTCGTAGCCGAAGGCCAGAGCCTGGAGATGGTCAGTTGCTTACTCAAGAACGGTGCTGATCTAGAGATTTCTGACAACGAAGGACTTACACCTTTCGAGCTTGCGAAGAAGCACTAGGGTTCTCAGGTATCTCAGATGGCTAGGATCAAGCAGGTATTAGCGGAAGAGAGGTCGAAGGTGGCTAGAGAGGGATCTGGAACTTTCTATATACCTCTTATTCCGAGACGAATGCACATTCGGATTTCCCACTGGAAGAAAGAAGTCCTGCGTTGATATGTATTATTCTTGAACTACAACATACAGCCGATTTCTCCGTTCTTGCACTCATCTACCGCTAGCATCATGGTTTGATACGGTAGGATGGCGGTGAAAGGTACCGTAATCATGACTACCGGTTCGCCTGCCCAAAAGTACCACTTATGCTCCAGTATGCTACAAAAAAGCAAATTGCCCGATCGGTTATAGTTCCAAAAGCCTAGTCTGCCAAAGTTGAAGAACGTCACAGCTATCACACATCCACCTCGATCTCAACTTGCTGTTGCCGTTCCCACAACCGATTGGCTGCCCCAACGATAATCTCCGCCTTCAGCAACAGCTTCCGATGATACTTCGCCTCCTCATCTCCATCCAATCGTAATTTCTTCGGCTGAGCCAACAGCAGTATCGGTATCAAGTCCTTCGCCTCAGCCTCAGCGACAGTCCTCAAGCCCTTGAGCCCATTCTCCCAAAACACCCTCGCAGTCCGACTCTTGACGAAAGGTATCTGCGCGAGCTCCAGCAAGTCGGCTCTGGCACCTGCCTTGAGCCGGTCACTCATATGTTCCAGCGCAGCCTTGAGCATGCCCCAGCCCATCTTGTCGCAGAAATTGATCATGCCCGCCGCGAAGCCTTCGCAGATCTGAGCTAGGGTTTGGACGAAGCCTCGAGGTACTTCGTACTTGCGGGCCACGACGTGAATGGGCACCTCGTTACAGAGGTCGCGGAGTTGGAGGGCGGTGTAGAAGCGGCGATAGATTCGCGCTGTCCGGATTTCCTCGGGGTTTCTTTCTGGGAGTGCCTTGGCACTATTTGCCCTGGTCTTTGTTAGGTACATCGAGTGTGTATGGGGATGAGTACCTCACATTCGATTGACCAATCCGGGGTTGACGCCCACGAACTCAAGGACCCGAAGGCCACTCTCGTCTAGGCTTTCTATCTCTCTACGGAATACCGGCCAGTTGAGATCCGCTGACCCAGGACTATAGACTGGTGTAAAGGTATAGAAGATGTGCATTTCTCCATCCATGACAAACGCACGGAGAGCTCTTCGAAGCTCATCGTGCAAGAAAAGACCATCTTCGGGTGTTAGGCAGGCTGCGATTGTAGCTTGGCTTAGGAGGGTCGCCTCGTATGATCCGTGGTTGTCCACCGTGATGAGGTTTGAGGCAATCAGTTCGTTCAGCGTGGCAGTCACCATGTTATTCAGTTCCGCGCGATCAATAGTGTGGTATAGCAGGGTTTTCTGCACGTATTCTTGTATTGCTGCCAGATGCGTAGCTAGATGGATAGTGATAACTTCTAAGAGCGCCCTGAACAAGTCAGTATAAATCTGATCCATGATGCGAGGTTCTGGTGGCGTGTAATTATGACGGACAGGACGATTGCTACTAGAATGATGACTGTCGTACTTTGACGGTGACAAGACTGGGGACTTCAAGCCAAAGATCGGACACCTGAACGAAGCTGCAAGTATACCTTGGCATCTGGAATATAATTGAAGGGGGAAGCGACTTCAGATGCGAGGTTTAGAGTTGGGCTTGCCATAGGGTTGCTAATGTACCCACACTTGTATACGCATGCTACTATGGCGTGCTATAGAAAATGGCCCCTACCTCTTGATACCACGCTTTTCAGGCGTCAGACAACTCTCGACCATGGGAAGGTCGGCCTCAAGCAGTTGTGCTACTTCGTCGAGGTCCGCTTTCTGGCAACACAGATAGCTTTCGCCAATCTCAACTTTGCCTTTGCGACCTGCTCGGCCTCTCATCTGCCTCAGCATTGCCGGACCGATGAGGTCTCTTCCCATCCGTGCTCCTTGAAGTATGACCCGTCTTGCGGGGAGATTGATGCCGGCTGCAAGGCTGCAGGTCGCTACAATGACTTTGATTACTCCCTTGTCATACGCTTCTGCAACGATATCTCTCTCTTCGGTGGTAAGACCGGCATGATGAAAGGCAACTCCCTTTATCACCGTCTTTCCTAAGGTGTCATCAAGACCGACAGACAAGCTCCGAAGGTCGCTCACCACATCTTTCCTCTTATCAAGAGTCTCAATATCCACATCTGAGCCTGCCAGCATTGCTTCACTGACTAGTAAAGCTGTCGACTGACATCCTTGTCGGCCACCACAGAAGATGAGAGCGCCGTGGCCTGCAGTCGCAGTTTCAACAGCTAATGACACAACAGCGTTGGTCACTGTGTTCCTTAGTTCACAGTGATTCGAAAGCTGTATCTGGCGGTGGGGAGAAATGTTGGACAGGGTTTGAGTGGAGATGAGCTGGCTTGCAGTCTTGAAGAAAGCGCTGGAAGTAGAGACTGGATAGATAGATCGGTCATAAACAAGGTATTCATCAATTGGCACAGGTACATATTTTGTGTTGTAATACTTGGCATTCAGCCAGGTCGCCAATACCTCTGTATTCTATGAGAGTCAGCCAGGACATAAACAGCGTATCGATCAGACCATACGGTGAGAGTTGCACTCATGCCTACTATTTGCACAGGGCGTTCGAGAACCAAGAGCTTGCTTGCCATGAGCTCCATGAGGTAGCCTCGGTGATCATCGTCGATCATATGGAGTTCATCAAGCACAACGACACCCAGGTCCGCTATGGTACAGGTCTCGATCGCCGAGTTTACAAGTGCGTTGGCCTTCAACTTGTTAGTACAGCCGTGGTTCCGTACGTTCGTCTGACTACCTTCTCAATGGTACAGATAGCGATATCAACATCAGACCACGTAGCTCGTACTTTGCTACCTCCAAAGAAGCCAACCACACGCACCGAGGTATCGTGGGGTTTGCGCCATTGCGGAAGCTGAGAGCTACATTGACTGGGAGATTTGAAGCTTTTCTGGACTCCTTCCACCACCCTTCTCAGCCATTTCAGCTTTTCTTGCACTAACGCAACATAGGGAAGGACCAAAAGAGCCTTCTTTGTTGGATCTTCGATGACTCTTTTTAGCATCAAGACGTCAGCAACGAGAGACTTTCCTCCACCAGTCGGAGCTGTATAAACCAGATTCCTTGAGCCATCCAAAAGTCCACGACCTAGAAGGCACGATGATTGCCATGGATAAATACTGTTGATACCCAGCGAGGCAAGGTTCATTACAAGAGCTTTCGGAAGGCCATACTTTGGGTGAGCTAGGGAGAGCAATGGATTTTGCGATGCGCCTGGTACAGGCGGTATATGCTGTCTGGGCTGGAGTCCACTAGCTGAGCCAGGAGACCCATTGGCAACGTTGCAGATCTTGCTGGCTACAATACGATTATTGCCACCAGAGTTCAAGCATTGCCGCTTTGCATAATCTCGGCTAGATGAAAAAGTCGCAATATCTTTGAACACAACACAGGCTGGAGAGTCGGTATGAGACTGTTCATGGGATCGCTTCATCCCCTTTGTTGATCTTGTACTATATTGTTGCTGTTGGACTTGATCAACAGTCGTGGAGCAACCCATCCATTTCTGTTCATCATGCATCACGTTATGTGAAGCTTTCAATGAGGATCGTCGAGCCAACACATGGAGTTACATGGTAGCATTTGCGGAAATGCATGTTTACCTTTGATATTGTGATATTCTAGCCGGTAGAACCTCGGCATCTCGGGAAACGCTTGGCACTGGACGTCTGCCTTCGGTTTTGCCCATGGACAGAGAAATTGAGCAGACCTCAGGACATGGGTCAAAAAGTCGATAGCGCAGCAACGCAGGCAAGAGTGATTGGTGACGACCACTGAAAGTTCGGGATTAAGCCAGAGGTTCTGACATCAAATCGGATATGATTGCGGAAGCTTGGGGATGGCCCTAACCTTGAGATCAGCTAACCATTTCCTTCACTTTGACGGCCCAAAAGCCCATAGCCTTGACAATCCCGAGAGAACACTTGGATCTAGAAAAGACGAAGTGGGAAAGCGGTGTCTTTAGTAACCAAGGTCATGATCAAACTCGTCAGCGCAACCAACGGGGGGAGGGGAGCTTTATCTTTAGCATTCTTGGCAGGCCTCCACACGATACTAGCGCGCTAACCTTCGCCGCCTCGAGCCCTTCACCTTTCATGTTCCTGCCTGTCTCTTTGTGTGTCCTCCATAATCTTACTATTTGCACGTTTTTCCAGTACTCTTCCAGGATCGTCACCCTCTCTTTCCTTATGCGATTGCTCTTGTGGTCTATCACCTCTCCGTCATACACGCTCCATATCCGTGCAAGCTAGGGTATCTGCTGTTCCCATTCAGGCGTCGCATCGACGCTCGATATCACCCACCATAGAAGCGCAATTCTTCCCTCCACATATCTTCCCAACCCCAGAACCTGGTTTCGAATTCCTCAACCCATTGTCACCTTCCATGTTGTCCTGTTGTATCTCGACAAATGACGGATCACATCCCGCACCTACGTGATCACCTGGGATCGTTGCCCTCGTAGGCACGTCTGAGGGCAGCTCGGCTGCTGGCATGGCGGATGAGCATGGGTTTAATAGTGATAGGCCAGCCATGTCAGAATCACCGAATCAACCTGCACCTCAAGCGCGCCCCACAAGTCAGATCAATGATTCCGCTTCGACCTCCATACCTTCGCGCGTTCCTTCCAGGTCACCTCAACAAAGACCTCCACCACCACCACCACCCGAATCTGTGGCCAAGACAGCACTTCTAGAGTCACAACCCATGACTACCTCTTCGTCGTCCTCCTCACTTCCGCCCGACCAGCAGATGGATACCGCTGGCGCATCTCCATATGGCACGAGATCCAGAAATAGGACAGGAAATGCAAGACCCAATTATGCCGAGGATCGGGAACTTGAAATGGAGTATGAGTGGACTCCCCATAAAAAGTCTCACGGTGCCTTAAGCGCTACCATGCCAAGCAACCTGCAATCGGGAGAGAGCGACAAGGCATCGGCCGGAAATACTCGACGTTCATCGACAGCTACTCCCAACGGTGTGCCACCAAGCAGTAAGGCTACGATCTCGAATGCCCAAAACAATAGCATTCCGGGTATGTCGAGCTTCTCTGTGCACCCTGATAATAATGTTGCTCCTCCTGCGCCTATCCCTACGAGAAAGCGCAAAGCGCCCGGAAGCGGACTTGTCACCTCTCATACACCTCCAAACGCAACGCAAGCTCCCGCATCAGCTGTATCACGAAGACATGGTGTTCCTCCCCAGCCAAGTAGGCTAAGGCCTACGAATCTAATGACCTTCGAGGGCTGTCAATGGTACCTCAAGAATGGGAGATTGAAGGCCGACGACGGTACAGTCCTTGCGGTCAACGGTATGTCTTCCGAAGATGGTCTTATCATCCCCGTCACTGGCCGGAGTTCAGAAAATATACACTGCTGACTTCCAACCAGACCAAGTATACCTTGTCTGCGAACCTCCTGGCGAGCCTTACTATCTGGCCCGGATCATGGAATTTCTTCATGTCAATAATGATCAGAATGCTCCTGTAGATTCCCTACGAGTAAACTGGTTCCTTCGGCCACGAGATATACCCCGCAAGGTCAATGATACCCGATTTGTTTATGCCTCGATGCAATCTGATACGAGTCCTATCACATCATTACGAGGAAAGTGCAGAATACAACATCGGAGTGATATCGTCGATCTGGATGCTTACAGAAAGGAGCCCAATTCCTTCTGGTATGAGAAACTTTTCGATCGATACATTCATCGCTTCTACGATGTGATCCCAACCAGGCAAGTGATCAATCTTCCCATAAAGGTGAAGAAAGTTCTGGACGAGCGTTGGAAGTTCATCATCATGGAGATCGGCAAAGGTCGGGAATTGACGAGTGCCACCAAGTCCTGCAAGCGATGCCAAGGATACTGTGCTAGGTAGGAGTCCAAGTGCAATATCAGACGAAAGTCAGCTAATTCTACAACAGCGGCGATTCTGTAGACTGTGCAGTCTGCAAAAACACATATCACATGAACTGTGTGAGGCCTCCACTACTGAAGAAGCCCGCTCGTGGGTTTGGTTGGTCTTGTGGACCGTGTAGTCGAAAACAGGAGAAGAAGCTAGAAGCTCGAAATACTGCCCTTGTTAGCGAGAAGACGATAGAAGGAGAGGAGGGAGAAGTATTAGACGAAGACGAAGAAGAACACGCAGCTGCTTCTAAGTTGGGCATTGGGGATATTTCAAAGGATGGCGATGCACCAGTTACGGGATCACGTCCACCCACAGCAGAGCAGGTCGCACAAGCGAAACTATGGCCGTTCCGCTACTTAGGTATCCACTGCCGGGTCGAAGATGCTCTTGACTACGACGACCGTATATATCCTCGAGCCACTTCCCGGCTAGGTCCAAAACACCAGGCTACCGTGCAAACATGGCCCGGACGGCGCGTGGAGTACGTGAGGCCTGCGGATGTGAAAAGAAAATTTCTCAAGGGTAATAGTCACAAAAAGGAGGCAAAATTGACCAAGGATACAATCGCAGCTCTAGAAGCAGACAAGATCGCACGCGAGAAGCGCCCTAAGTGGGTAATGGACGAGCCACCTGGTTACGTGCCGCGTGGTGAAGACTATCCAAATAGCGATCCTAGAAATACTGCTCAGCTGGTGTTTCGACTACCCGAAGTGGGCGAGACTTCATTCAGAGGGCTTGAACCTTCGGGTACTCCAACGCTTGATCAACGCGAAATTCTAGTTGAAGACTTCATGAGAAAAGCTAAGGTTTTGGCACCACTTCTCCACCTCCAAGAGTACTCGACCAACTTCCTCGACAAAGCTCTAGAGCTATTAGTTGCAAACAACTACCGGAGTGACAATGCATTGCAGCAACTTCGGAATATAAACAAGCGAAAGGATCTCAAGGAGCCCGAATTTTCGAAGGAAGAAGTAAAGAGATTTGAGGATGGTGTCAAGAGATTTGGATCCGAGCTACGGTTTGTCAAAAACCATGTTAGGTCACAAAGGTATGGTGATATTGTTCGCTTCTATTACATGTGGAAGAAGACGCCGGAAGGAAAGAAGATTTGGGGTGCGTATGAGGGACGAAAAGGCAAGAAGCAACAGAAGCAGATGGATTCGAAGCTGGTTGATGATGTTGCCGACGATGTCGATGACTCCGCTTTCGACAACACCAAGGCTGCCGCACGCAGGCGTGGTTTTGAATGCAAATTTTGTGGTATCAGGACTTCGCCACATTGGCGTCGTGCGCCAGCCACAGCCCCTGGCACAACCGTGCCGATCGATCCAAACCTAAAGAACAGCAAGGACAAGAACGCCCACTTGATGCTCGCAATCTGTCAACGATGCGCATACCTTTGGCGATGTTACGCCATCCAGTGGGAAAATCCGGATGAAGTTGCGAAGAAGGTTGCCAATGGTGGTGGTAGAGCATGGAAACGCAGAGTTGATGAGGAATTACTTGCTGAGCTTACCACTGCGAGTGTGGCAAGCTCCATTGGAATCAGCACCACCGCTGCCGCTGCTGCTGCCGCCATTGGTGTCGACATTCCTCCTGAGATGACAATCCTGTCAGGGCAAGACGGCGCAAAGAAGAAGCAGAAGCTGGTGGGAGATACTCCGGCGATGATAGCGTCTCAGAATGGCGCACTCATGGAGCCTATGAAGAAGAAAATTGTCGAGAAGTTGCCGGAGCCAGCTTTGATCCCCGAGCAACCAAAGATGAGAATCCTACCCTGTGCTGTCTGCTGGGGTTTTACAGCAGGCGAAGAGGCCACCGATGAGGGTCTTTGCTGTACTCGTTGCCGACTCACGGTCCACCGCAATTGTTACGGCGTGGCAGATGGTCGGCCAAAGGACAAATGGAATTGTGACATGTGCACCAACGACACTGCTCACCAGGTCTCGACAAATTACGATTGTGTTCTATGTTCAGTCCGCGAATACACTGATACAGAACTGATGGAGGCTCCGAAAACGCACCACAAGAAGAAGGACGATCGCCAGAAGGAGAAGGAGCGACTGGAACGTGAGCTTCTCATAAATGCTACAGATATGTACTACCGCAGCCAAAGGGAAAAAGGGAGGCCAGAACAGCCTCGGCAACCGCTTAAACGAACCACAAACAACAATTGGGTCCATGTTATCTGCGCAATATTCCATCCAGAGCTCAGGTTCTCGGATCCTAAGACGTTAGAGCCTGCGGAAGGGTTTGGTGCTATTCCACTGACTAGATTCCGGTTGAGATGCAAGCTCTGTAAGAAATCAGAAGGAGCGTGCGTCAATTGCAACCAGTGCCAAGCCAACGTACACGTAGCTTGCGCTCAGCAATTTGGATATCAGCTTGGCTTTGACATAACTCCTGTCAAAGGCTCTCGAGCCAATGCAGTGAACTTGGTAGACATGAATGGCGACAAGGGGACTGCTGCTGCAGTGATCTACTGCAAAGAGCATACGAAGGCCCCTTTTGTTCGGGAGAAAAGGACTGGTATACATGACATGGCCGAAATCCTGACAGATCTTGACAATCCTGATACAAAACTCAACGCTCTGCAAGCATATGCTCGCTCGCACAAGCAGGCCGACACGTCGTTGACCGGAACGCTGCGCAAGGCACTAATGCTTGACTCTGCTACAAGCACAGCTACCCAGCTTGCTAATGCCGGCATGAATCAGTGCAGCTCAACATCTGCTTGCAGTGGCGCTGTGAGCAGTTCCGCGCTGGCGCCAGTCACCAGGGGTTCTAGAGTCTCACCTGGAGCGTTGACCGTCAGGTCTGATGAAGTGGACCAAGATGGCGATAGAGTAATCCATCTGGACCTTGCGTCACCGGCTGAACCTGCGACTAAAGACTGCGTCAAATGCGGTACGACCGTAAGTCCTAAATGGCATTGCGCAGGGTCGAAATGTACATCTGAATTCGGGAAGCCGCCCATGGTCCGTAACCTTATTGCGGAGAGCGTATCTCTGCAGCCAGTGAACGCACTTTCAGCTGGCCTCGTCGACAGTGATAATCCTGACGGTGTCAATTCGATTCAGCGTGACCACTCTGCAGCACCGGTTATGTCCTCTCAGGCAAAGGTGCCAACAGTGACGAACGGTGGGCCTGCTGAAGATGACTCCGCAGACCGAGAAGGTCATACAGATACGATGCTCCACGACTCCGAACCTGCGGTCAATGGCGAAGCCGCAATCAGCGATGTGGGAGAGGAGTTGCCCAAGTATGTCTGTAACAGGTGTTACCAACGAAAGTGTCATGAGCCAACCTCGCCACGAAGTACCCCAACACCTTCGCCCGATCCCGTCAAAATCGAACCTGAGATTCACACCAGCAACGAACTCCAAATTGATAGTCAAGGGAGCGTCGAAAGCGATCCGATTTCTCCTTCCCCTTCCGTGCGGGCGGTCTGGCCTTCTCAAGTAGCGCAAGCGTCCTCACAGGAACCGTTTCATGGATGGCCAAGCCACGCGGTCCCAGCGGCACCAGTACCCGCCGTATTACCACCAGTCGTGTTACCACCAGCAGCTCCCTATCATGCTCCAGAACGACTGTCCAACGGAGTACCGCACTCTCCGACTGTGGTAGCCCCAACTCTACCGCAGCACTATGCGCCGCCTCCTCAGCATCAATCAACCTATGTACCTCCTCCGCCGCAGCACTACCGAGATAGTCGAGGGGTCATTCACCGTGGGATGCCGCCACAGTACCACGTGCCACATATCGTCAACGGAGTGCCCGTGGAGCCGCCATCCTTCCAGTACCGCCGTGACAGCTCTGGTAACTTGTACCAGGTGCCTTACGTCCCACCAGCGATGCGACCACAGTCGTCCAGCCTGAGGTCTCCGCACATGCACGATCGGTCATCGCACGGGCCTCATGGGCCTCCGGAGGCTGCGGAGAACCCATTCGCCGTCCCGAACCCGTCGCACTCTCCGCCCCGACAGCCATTCAGCGGCATCTACGGTAGTCCACCGGGCCGTCGTGAGAGGGCGGAGACTCCGCCCGATGGGCTCGTACGCGAAAGTAGATGGGGTGGGGATGCGGTGATGGCGAACGGTGCGAGTGCCAGTCCATCGTTGCGTAATCTATTGCATTGATCTACGGAGCTGTGATTGAGTGCGGCCGCGGAGCAAGACCAACAGGACGATTACACCATTTGGAATCACGACATTTGATCAGCATTTAGCAGGGAAAGAGGGAGGATGGGGAGAATTCTTGGCCCTGATGGAGCTGTATTTCTTGAAAGGCGCTAGATACCAATGCCTGCAGACGGAGATGGTGAGGGTACGTGGAAGGTACTTTGGTTGCACGAAGGCTCTGACCGTTCTGCTTTACGTTTTGATTATTGTGTCCCTGTCATCTGGATGGGGGTTCTTGGACATGTGTAGATAGTGATGGTAGAGACAGCTGTGAAACCCCCACATAGCTCGTGCTTGGCTGTGAGGAAGAAGCCGTGGTCAAATACCCTGATGGGATCAATCGGCTATTGGACAAAGCACATTGGACAATGCCAGATAAGGTTCCGTGGCGTGAAGCAGCAAGAAGCAACTTGAAGCATTGAAGCATTGAAGCAACCTTCCTTTTGACTCGGGGCAAGGATGACTGAGATGGTTACTCTCCGCATCCATCTCTGTGGCTGACTAATACCATTACCCGACGGCCATTCGTCGGCACAGTCGTTCTAGCCCCAAGGTAGCCTAAGGTAGGTTTAAAGTACTTTGATGAGTGAGCACGCCATAGCACGTTCCAGCATTCTAACTACAATCACATCACCGACGTTGGTCAACCTTCTCATGGTAAGGTACCTTAGCTTCACACACTACGGGAGCCACCACCCGTCGCGATGTGGTCACTATGTGGTCTTATACTAGCATTCTACTAGAATTTTACTACATTATGCCGAGCTACACCTTGAGCATGGAGACCAACGTCACACCCTGCTATCTCCCAACCCATTCGCGCTCGTCTTTCCCATCTCTTAGTTTTCATCTGACAGGATTCCCCTTTCCCAACCTGCATAGAGCAAAGAGGCTTCGAACCGTCTCCCACACCCTGCATCTGATCTGACCTCCCTAGCCAAAGAGGGCAATCTCAAGCTTCTGGACTGCTCTGTGGCACGAAAGTGGCTGCTGGATATCACACCATCACTGCAGAGGGTGTGTATGCATCGCTCTGTAAGAGGGTCCGTCGATCGCGAGGCGCTCCTTGTTTGGGGTTGGCATTCTGGCATTTATATGGACGAGGGATATCCCAATTCCCTGTCGTCCATCTGCACTGCTGCACCGTACATGATCTGACAACTGGTTCGATACCGAGGCTTCCCAGCCCCAATCATCCCCTGCATACTCCCTGCATACCCGTCTTACGGAGAATTACTGTGTCTGCTGCTGTTTCTGTCCCGCGTAGGGCTCACCAACAGCATGGCTTCTAATCCTACGACTTCGAAAATTGGCCAAGCTTTCGCAAAGGTGTTGGCTATCAAGCTCCAATACCGAAACCCAACTGGCGAGATCAATCTCACCAGAGGCGAGTCCGTCTTCTCCGTCTCCACGGCGGACACCTACCTGGAGGATGAGCCTTCCTCGCTGGATTGGATCAAGCAAGTCACCCCAACCCGCCATACATTTACGGATTGGTTCTATCACCTATTCCCATTTACCCACTGGATTGGTCGCTACAACGGGACGTGGCTCATTGGAGATCTTATAGCAGGTTAGTCACCTTCAACACAGTCCTGTCAAGTCTCGCAGTTGACGCGAGGAACGTAGGTATCACTGTGGGATGCGTTGTTGTTCCTCAGTCCATGGCATATGCCAAACTGGCTGAGCTCCCTCCGCAATTCGGTCTGTATTCATCGTTCATGGGTGTTTTGATCTATTGGTTTTTTGCCACATCCAAGGACATCACCATTGGGGTCAGTATATCACAATCCACCTTTAGTCCGCTCGGTATTGACTCTCGATAGCCTGTCGCTGTCATGTCAACGGTTACGGGAACCGTGGTCGACCAGGTCCACAAATCTCATCCCGAGTTTCCTGGCCATGTCGTCGCCTCGGCGCTTGCTATCATCGCAGGCGCAATCATCTGCTTTATTGGACTCATCCGGTGTGGCTGGATTGTCGACTTCATCTCATTGTCCGCCATATCGGCGTACATGACCGGTTCTGCCATCAACATCGCCGTTGGTCAAATCCCAGCGCTGATGGGCATCACTGGCTTTTCCAACAGGGATGCTACTTACAAAGTTTTCATCCACATCCTACAACACCTTGGGCGGACCAAGCTTGATGCTGCGATGGGTTTGACAGCACTGACCATGCTTTACCTGATCCGATACTTTTGCAACTTTGCAGCTCGAAGAAAGCCTAGCAGAGCCAAGATGTTCTTCTTCATATCCACCCTTAGGACAGCTTTTGTCATTTTGCTTTATACCTTGATCAGCTGGTTGGTCAACAGACATCACCGAAAGACAAAGCAAAATCGCTTCGCCATCCTGGGAACCGTACCTCGCGGATTCCAGAATGCTGCGGTACCGACCGTGAACACGAAGATCATCAAGTCTTTTGTTAATCAGTTGCCAGCTTCCGTTATTGTCATCCTCATTGAGCATATTGCAATCGCCAAGTCATTTGGCCGGGTCAACAATTACACCATCGACCCATCTCAAGAAATGGTGGCTATTGGAATTACAAACTTGCTTGGACCATTCCTTGGAGCATATCCTGCCACTGGATCCTTCTCTCGGACTGCCATCAAATCCAAAGCAGGCGTTCGTACTCCTTTCGCTGGTGTCATCACCGCTGTTGTAGTCCTCCTGGCGATATACGCGCTGCCTGCGGTCTTCTTCTACATACCCAATTCTTCCCTTTCGGCAGTCATCATCCACGCCGTTGGTGACCTTATCACGCCCCCCAATACCGTTTACCAGTTCTGGCGCATTTCTCCACTCGAAGTCATCATCTTCTTCGCTGGCGTCATTGTCACCATATTCTCCAGCATCGAAAATGGTATCTACACCACAATTTGTGTCTCGGTCGCCGTGCTCCTCTTTCGCGTCGTCAAAGCCAAAGGCCGTTTCATGGGCAAGGTGAAGATCCATTCCGTCATTGGTGATCACCTCCTTGATGAGGGCAAGCGCGCAGGCACAGGCAACTACAGCCCCTTAGGCTCCAATGATCCGGACAAGTCTACTCGCAACCTTTTCCTCCCTATCAGCCATACCGACGGTTCTAATCCTGAAATCGACGTCGAGTCCCCTTACCCGGGTATCTTCATCTACCGCTTTTCTGAAGGCTTCAATTACCCAAATGCCAACCACTATCTCGATTACATGGTTGCAACCATCTTCAAAGAAACCCGCCGCACCAACCCCAATTCCTATGGCAAGCTCGGGGTGAGTCCTAACCAAATCCTTCCCATGCGATACTAATGCTCCCGCAGGACCGACCTTGGAACGATCCCGGTCCCCGCCGCGGCCAACCCGCCCCCATTGAACCTGACAGACCCACGTTGAAAGCGATAATCCTCGATTTCAGCAGCGTCAACAACGTAGACATCACGAGTGTCCAGCATCTTATCGACGTCCGTAACCAGCTGGACCGCTACGCCGCGCCCGAAAGAGTCGACTGGCATCTCGCCTGCATCAACAACCGGTGGACGAAACGTGCCCTCGCCTCCGCCGGCTTCGGCTACCCCACACCCCCCGGCAACGACGCCCCCGTCTTCGAGCGCTGGAAGCCCATCTTCTCGGTCGCCGAAATCGGCGGTGCGTACAGTGCCGCGGAGGCCGCCCAGCACCGCGAGAACGAGCGACAACTGCGACGGCAACGCACAAAGGACGCAGAGGAAGCGAGAGCGGGAACCAATCAAGACGCGATCGCACAGCACGGTGACGCCGTCAGCTCGAGCAGCAGCAGTGATCTCGGCAAGGAGTTGGGGGCCACCAAAGCGTACGCCCAGGCGTACGGCAAAGGTGCTACCGCGAAGGTGGCGGTCGTGCATGGGTTGAATCGACCGCTGTTCCATATCGATCTCACGAGTGCGCTGCAGAGTGCCATTGCCAACGTCGAGGTGAGGGGAGATGGAACTGTGGCCAAGGGAGTGGGGACGGTAGGTATATAGTTCAGAGAGAGGCAAGAGCGTGGGCCCGAATAAACGGGGGTTTTTTTGGGCTGCTTGACATGTAATACTTTACTCATGAAATAAATACATTTATGGATCTACACCGCATATCCGGACCTGTGTATTCACCCATTTTCCCGCCTAGCAAAGGGGGTAGACAGGTGACAGGGAGCCTACTCGTACATATCATGCTAAAATATGGGAACTTTGTGACGCTACCGCCGCTTGAAAAATGGCGCCTAGAAACTTTGCTCGGCGCATAAAATTTGGGACTTGTATTGGAATCATGCGATGGGAATGGCGAGTTTAATTGGTTTGCTTAGATTTAGGATGTGGTAGATAGATAGATATCGTAGATCTAATGAAAACCATTTCATTTTCATTGCATGTCATGTCATGTCATGTCACATCATATCCTTCGCGCAATAGAATCATCCATCTATCCAAACCCCCAACCCCCAATCCCCAATCCCCCAAAATCCAAACACCCAAAGAAAAAAGCCCCATCAATCATCCAGCCCCACACCCCCAAAAACAAGAAATCCCCCATTCCTAAATATCCTTCACAAACCCCACCTCAAAAACACGATCCGTCGGCACCTTCAGCTGCGCAATCTTCGACCGCGTGTTCTCGCGGATCCAGAGGAAGACGTGTAGTAAGGTGCGGCGGAAGATGTTGCTGCCCGTGGGGAGGACTTTGAGCTGGGACTTGCCGATTATGTAGAGGGTTTGGTGGGTGTAGGCGGCGTTTAGGTGGGTGAGGGCGAGGGCTGTTTTGGAGGGGGAGGGGGAGGTGGAATGGGTTTGGTTTTGGGAGAGGGGGGTTTTTGGCTTTGGATTGGTGGAGAGAGGGGGGCGGTGGGTTAGGGGGTGTGAGTCTGCGATGTCGGAGGAAGGGGAGGGGGTTTCTGGGGTGTGCTTGTCGATGTCTGTGGCTGATGTTGTGCCGGTGCCGGTGGCGGTGGTGGGGTCGGTTTCTTCGTTCTCGTTTTCCTTTTCGTATTCTGTTTGTTTGTGTCCTGTGATGCCGTTCATGGTGGGTCGAGATACGCTTTCGCGGATGATGAAATCTTTGATCTGTTCGTAGATCAGGGATGCGAGGTCGGGGTTGATGACGATGTCGCTGTAGCCGTGGCGGACGACGAGCCGGTAGCAGTTTGGTAGTGCGAGTCTTGAGACGTTGTAGCGGTCTTCCGCGGGGACGGACGGTGTCTCGAGGGGTCGCAGGTGGAACAGGACCATGACTTGGGGAGCGGCGACGAGTTTGATCAGGAATTGACTGAAGACGGGCGGGATCGTTGCGCCGTCTTTGTCGAAAAAGATGCCGAATCCCTTCATGGTGCTGACGGTACCGCCGCCGTATTTTGGCGTGAGTACCGTAGCGTTTGCTTGCTTCTTGACAAAGTGCGTAGTTGGGAAACGGTCTGCGCTTTCGGCGGCCCACTGCTGCTCTTTGCCGAAGCGCCAGAGGATGAAGAGTGCGGTGAGGATGCTGGAGAGTGTCAGTGTGAACCAAGCTCCGTTGGGGACCTTTGTTAGAGCGGATGATAGGTAGACGCTGTCGAGAAGAGATATGGTGAGCCATGGGAGAAAGACCCAATAGGGGCTGATCCGCCAGACGAACATGGCTGCCAAGGAGACCATGCATGTATCGAAGAACGTGACGAACATGACGCAGACCCCGTAGGCGTTCCCGAGGGAGGTGGTGTTCTTATATATCGCTGCGACCAAGACGGTCCCGATCATGAGAAGCCAATTGACAAGTGGCACATAGAGCTGCCCATGGAAAACCTTCGAGGTATGAACGACCTTGACTTGGGGAAAGTATGAGAGCTTCATGATCTGGGCCAGCAACTGCAGAAAGATCAGCATCGACGACTAGAACAACTCGGTATGCTCACTGACCTGGAATGTGGCAGTGATGATGGCCTGGGACGCTACGATGGCCGCTAGAATGGCAAGTATCAGTGAAGGGATAACCCAACCCGGTGGAACGGTGTTGTAGAAAGGGTTCGAGTATGCGTCCGGATGGATGCTGATGAAAGCCGCTTGGCCAATATATGCGAGGAGAAGGCAGGGAAAGGTGAAGCCGAGCCAGCTGATCTGGATCGCCCTCATGCTGAAAGCTCCCAAGTCGGCAAATAAAGCTTCGACCCCGGTGAAGGCCAGCAGAACACCACCCAGACTCTTCCAGCCATCGGTTTTGTTGCGAATCAGATATTCAAAAGCGTATGCCGGATTAAAGGCTTTCAGTACCGAGTGATCGTGCTTCGCCAGATTGAACATACCAAAGCCGGCGTTAAAAAGCAACCAGAGGATGACAATTGGCGCAAACGAGGTGGCGAGCTTGCTGGTCCCCAGCGGTTGGATTAGAAAAAGCAGGATCAAGATGCCAGCGGTCGTTCCTACGACCGCCGAATTTGAGATTGTGGGAGCGACGACGCTCAGACCTTGTACTGCACCAAGGACGGATTGGGCCGGTGTCAGGACTCCGTCGGACATGACCATCGACACGGCAAGTACTCCAATTGTCTTCAATAGTCCCTTGGCGAACTTACTATGCTCGATTCCGTTGCGAATCTTACCGCCGGTACCCTTTAGATCGCCAGTATCGAATCTCCTCATTTGTATCAGGGAGGCCTCGCGCGGATCACGACTTGTAATATTGATCTGGACTTGCTTCAGTATCCGTACTCGTACGGGCAAAGGTGGCAAGGTACTTACATATCGACTTAGCAGAGAGTATGTGCTGAAGGTTCCTCCCTCGCCATTGTTATCTGCACGAAGAATGACGAGGACATATTTGACAGTCACCATCAGTGTGAGGGACCATATGATGATTGACAAAACTCCAATAAGGTCCACATAGCTAGGTGCCGTTCTGAAAGTGGAAGAGTAAACGTAGAGAGGACTGGTTCCAATGTCACCGTAGATGGCACCAATGGATTGGTAAGATAGCCAGAGCAACAATTTGCCGTGAAAAACTTCCTTTCCTTTAAAGTCACCAGCCCGCTGTAGGCCTGGGTCATCATCCTCCGCTTCTTTGTCTCCGTGCTTCCAATTCCAGGTGTTGTGGCGAGGGTGCGAGATCGACCGCGAAAAGGTACGGGTAATGTCGCGCATGTTATAGATGCCATCTTGATGTTCTTCGCTGCTGCCAGTCAGAGTGCGAGTAGGGATGCGTGTATAAATGCTCTCATCTACTGCCGAACTGCTTGTTATAGCCTCGCCTTTCTTCTCATGCGGGGGAAGACCGTCGTCTGCAAAGCCGATCGTGGTGGCCATCTCGAATGATCGCCGTTATGCGCGTGGTGGGGCCGCAAGGCGAACAGTGCGTGGGGGGGAACCAGGATGATGAGGCGCCTCTAAAATGTCGACTGCACACTCCCAGCGATGAATGTTATTGAGCTGAGATGATCTTGCCCATATTGTATATTGTCTAACGATTGCAAGACAACAGTTCGGACTTATAATAGAAGACGTTTTCAGAACAAGACATTGTGGGGGGATCTATCTGGCCTTAATCTATTTATCTAAGCTCCCGAGGCTGCGGCCGAAACCGGTCCGGACACTCTGGCGTTTCGTAGTATTGCTTACTTTCCCACTAGGTAATAGGCACATGTCAAGCATGACTTTAAGGGGGTTTGATCCGCGTCCTAACACTATATAATTGGTGACTAGTACTCCATATGGAGTCCATAGCTTGGATGATCTGAAGAGATAAGAAGTACCTTGTATAGTGGGCTGCAGAAGGTTCACGCTATCTAGCCGATCACCCCACCGAAACTCTCCTCAAGTCTCCTACGACCCACGTGCCCGTTTCTCCTTCCGCATGCTTATTTACTGACTAGCCACCTAGCCTCCACAGCGTCGCTAAACAGCTAAACGAGGTTTCGTAAGAGTTCGGTCTCCTTCTCGCCACCACGGTCATTGCAGACTTCATCGCGATTCCACCTCCAATGCTACGTCTTGGCACTGCTCAGCCTTGTACCTTCACTCACCGCCATCCTCTTAGTCAGCTTTATCGCTTTTCCCAACAGTACCTTATGCAGTCAGATTGGGAGGTATATACTTCTATACGAGAACACTTCACCTTGATTGCCAGCTGGGGGAGCTGATTGGCTATGGTTTGGCTGAATATTGCCAGCATTTATTTGACATTTTCTCGGGGACAGAGAACCAAAACAATGATCGCGTCTGATGAATCGAGCCTGTCACAGCTAATGGCGCTCGGAAGCTTCGTTCGAATTCGTAGCATCAAGACTTTGGTAAGAACCGTTTGGTCACGTATTCAAATTACTAGAGCACCATAAGCTAAGATTCTACCCATCTTGTTTCTATTTTACAGAATTTCGCATTTGCTGGGCAGGCCACATGGTCCAGATTTGGTCTCTTCCATAGCAACTTGTTGCGTAACAGGCATGCCAGCATTATTATCCACATGCTCCGAACCTTTTGTTCCTATACCCCCAGCCTTTGCACCATGAGCACCATTCTCTGCTCTAGTGATGTTGGCACCGTCATGTAGTCATGCAAAGTTGACTTTGGACACGGCTTGATAAAAGGCTCGGCCGTGAATTTCGGCGAGTTCGAGCTCTTTGGAGCTCGGTACTCGCATTCCATCAGCCCCCTATTGACAACGCTTAGTTTGAGTCCCGACATTGATCATTCGCTCAAGCCAACTCACAGCAAACGTTCCAGCACCCCAAGGGGTACCACCACGGACTTCGTCAAGATTGACCAACATCGGAAACGCCGTTTTGTATCCCATTGGGACATAGATGATGCCATGATGGGCGAACGTGCTCATTGCTGCGATAGCGGTGCTCTCCTGCCCCCCTCCTTGAGATGCCGTGGAGATGAACAAGCCTCCGTACTTTCCCCAGTAGCCTCCGGACTGCCACTGCTTGCCGGTGCTGTCCCAGAAGGTTTTCCATTGGGCGGGGAAGTTGCCGTAACGCGTGGGAATGCCGAAGAGGAAGGCGTCGTATTCTTCAAGCTTGTCCGGGGTGATGAAGGGGATGGACTCGTTCTGGCCAGGAGCGTACATTTTGCTGAGGACCTCCTGGGGTAAGGTTTCTTTCACTCTGTGTGCACAATCGTAAGCGTGGTCAGCGTGCGCTTCACCAAGAGATGGACGAGAGCCGTATCAAACACATCCTTCACGATTGTCGTTTCAGTATCAATCGCTCGAGGAAGGCTCACTGATAAAGATCGACGGTGCCACCAGCGGCCTCAATGCCCTTCTTCTCAGCCTCGGCGATCTTAGCGATGTGTCCGTACATTGAGTACTGCACCATTTATATTAGTCTTGACGGTGTGTGCAACATCGGCAACATGCATTGTGATGCCAAGGTGAATGTAGTTTTAGAGTGGCTTGAAAACTTACGAAGACGATGGCAATCTTGGGAGCCATGATCGCTGGCTGCACCTTCGGCTGGAATTTGGGTCAAAAGGAATGGAATTTCGGTGAAGTGATTGAACTTGTTGGAGCAATGGCGCCGTTATGGATAGGTAAGAGTTGAGGCAAAGAGTGCGAGATGGCATTTATCTTCGGCCTCACCCGCCAATACTTTCCTCATTTGACCCCACCTGATTATCAAAGCATCACAAACCAAAAGACCCCTAAGGGAATTTCCATCCTCTCGCTGACCAACACCGTCCCTGCTGCTGACAAACACCATGATCTTGCAGTTTATGGAAGCCAACGGCAATATGCTTGGTCGCAGACGTAACAGCAGTACTAACATTGCATCGTTCTGAAAGGTACTAGAGATGTACTTTACCAGAGTCCCGTAACATGGTGCAGATGATCATCTCTTAACCATACTCAGATCATGCGATGTTCTTGGATCGATTGGATTTCTTTGGGAAAATGCGAGTCCTTCATCCATCCTCAGTCCCACGGACGCTCCCAAACCTGCCCCCAAAGCCCCCAATATCTCTTTTGAAGAAGCGACCAATGTTCTTCAAGTTTTCGTTCAGGTTGCCCGTTTGCGCCTGTCCGGAACCATCAGGACTCATACCTCTCCGCTGCTGAGGTGGTGGACTAGCCATCCTGGAGTTTGCGGGCGTGCTTGACATAGATCCCAACCCCGGAGTACCGAAGCGGTCCACCCCGTCTCTTGCTGCCGTCATTATGGCGCTACCGAAAGTAGACGGATCGAAGCGGCCTGGGAGACTGGAGGTGCTTAGAGATGTGGCAGACGAGAGGGAGGGTAGACCTGTGGGCAGATGAACGCCTCCCCCAGTGGCGCTATTTGCGCCAACGATTAGAGGTGTAAGCAGAGGAGAAGCTTGCTGAAGACTGTCATTCCTTGGACTCGCACAGTGAGCTTGGAAGAGCTCAACCAGACTAGCTTGATCCTGTTTGCGTATTCCCTTGAGGTCGAGGATCTTCCGAAAGTTTGTATCGGTTTTGTCAGCAATATGGATTAGATACGCTTGGACAAGGGCTTCAGGTGGGGACGGGCGCACTTGGAGAGTTTTCAGAATGGGGTCGAGGCGAGACATAGACTGCGAGACGCGTTTGATGTAGCCAGGTGGAGGGGCGGTGCCAGAAGGGGCGCTGAGGGTAAGGAGCTCCTCGAAGCCTTTCTTTAGAACGTATATATCGAGGAGCATCTTCGACACTTCAGCAAGCGCGTCATGTTGGGGATCAATGAAACATACCTGCTCAGCACCAGCCTCGGAGATAGGCTTGCACAAGAACATGTTGGCAATGTAAGCGTTTACTGTGAGTTCAACGAGGTTGTCGCAGAAGGCTCTTGCGTATTGCTGCTTGGCGAGCATTGCCAGAATTTCTACTGCTCTGCTTTTCACCCTTGAAAGCATCTCGGCTACGTATGAGCTATGGTCGCCAACGCTATCTATCCTGCTCCAGCTAGTGTTACGCATCTCTCTCCAGGTAGGTTCAAGATCGATTTCAACCCTTCGCACCAAGGCACGGACAGTCGCACTGGCAATGCCCATGAAAGCGTCCGCTTGGCTTTGTAGGTCAATGCTACTCTTCAGGTCACTGTCAATTCGGCCCTTGATCTTTTCCTCCAGCTGCGTGCTCGTATAGTAGCAATAGTCAGCAGTGTTGAGCACAAGCACAAGGTCCTCAATCTGCGGCGTCTTCGATGGTGTTTGCCCGCTTGGGCGTTCGCTAACATAGTACAATAGGATCTGCTGTGCGTATTGATCAAGATACCTCGCAAATACTTTTGTCAACTCCACTAATCGAGCTCCAGGGGACAATTTGGCGCATTGGGCCAGTGTCAGACGGTAGAAACTGAAGAGCTCAGTCGACGAGGAGATGACCATTTGTGGAGAAAACTCTTCGTCGGGCTGCCGGGGTGGCTGTACTCGATACTTGGGGATCAATGTAGATAGGTGCCTGTCCTGTGCTTCTACCCAGATACTCAAGTATGGTTCAAAGGCTTCGGAGATGGCTTGACTGAAAACAGGTGACTTCTCATCATATGAGCTCAAGGTGTCCATTGAAGCTCGAGATGTGGTCGTGAAACGCTTTTCTAAGCTCTGCTCAAAGTCCAGAGTTTCCTGGAGACACGATAGCAAAAGGTCCACATCTAAAGTCTGTCCGCTGGCATTTCTTGTAGACCTCTGTAAGATGCCCTTGAAATCTTCCCTCGTGCTCTCGCAAAAAGCATTCGCCAGTAGCTCGTTGACTCGCCATGAAGGAGGAAACATAGCAGCATGTTCGTCGTCGTAAGTCTTCAGCATCCTCTTGAACCACGAATACCTCCTAGAAATATTGTCTAGTGACCCCGCCTCCTCACTGCCCCTGAATAGCTGGCGATACTCCCGCAATTGAGTGTTGCAGTACCATGTAATCAGCCTTGATCGTGCATTATCACCAAGTGCATCCATGACTATGCACGCCTCCGCAAGCATTGCTCTTCTCTGTGCAACCTCTCCCTTCGCAAAGTGGACCTCAAAGTCCCCACACACCTGCTCCAGCATTTCTCTCTGTAGGTCGCTCACATTCCTGCTGAGCGTAGCAATCTGGTCAATCGAACGATAACTCTTGAAATGAGCCATAAGCTGTATGACAGCCTGCAATAGCTGCGCACACTCCCTATATTGTCTTGAGCTACTCAATCCTCTCAGCTGCTCATACGCCGTAGTGAGCATTTGCAACCTCTTTAAAGCCGTCATAGAAAGCGTTAAATTTTTCTTTGTATTGTCCAGCCGCTTAATGTCGGCCGTCATCTCTGTTATCGCTTCTTCTGTCTCGATCGCCCGTTGCCTGACGCCCTCGACCTTTTGGAAGAGCTCGGCCAAGTCTGCCTTGGCCGCCTGGATACGTTTGACGCTGTCGACATCGGAGCTAGACTGCTGCTGCACGTGAAAAGAGATATCGTGATCGAGGTCTGTTTGGTAGGCTCGAAGGGCTCGAGCGGTTTTGGGAACGGATGAAAGGCTCGATGGGTGGGAGAAGATAGCATTGAGATGTTCGATGGGGTCATAGTCGGCTATAATGTAAGTCAGTAATGGTTTGGGGGAAGATCTCATCATAGTACCAGAGTCCAAAGAGCCTAGAGATGCAGCATCCCCATTCAACTGCGGCATGAAGTCCGTTCATTCACGTACATAGCCCAAATGCGAGGACTAGTAATATCACCTATCAGCAGCGAATGTGGGATGTCGACAGTACTAGAGATTAGGTACCACGAGATGTGGGGATAGTCTGAGGGAACTTGTCAAACGCTTCAACAATACATCTACATTTGGCCCAGTTTTCGCCAAGAGATATATTCGATAGTAGATTAGCGTCTACTTGGCAAAGGCACTTGGTACCAATGTGCCAATTTCCACCTCGACCGGAATCATATATGAAGTACTAGTGAAAGGTCTGTTCTTACAAGTACATGCTTCAATGTCTTGACAATTTCTCTTGTGTAAAAGGTAGTATACCACCTGAGATTCATGTGTGAACCTTTCACATAATGCTGGCGTTAGCTTGTCGCACTCGTTGCCGCTACAAAGGGGCCAGATGCTATTAAGACTTCCTCTCACGCAGTATTAGCATTTGGTCCCGGTGAACAGCTCATTCAAATTAATGCCTTTCGAGCCAAAATGTACACAATGACCTGGGCCATTTTTATACAAGACTGAAATAGGATCATGTAGGTATAGGCATCTCATTCGTCTTCAAGGTTTCATAAAAGAGCAAGTGATCAGATCGCGTACATACCTATTACAGGTAACAATAATGTCAGAACAGATTCAAATTTACTCACGGTTCGCACCATCCCGAAAGGGTGTTTGATGATGGCCCTTCCAAAGGCTCAGAAACCGCTAAGGAGAATGCAAGGTTCGGAACCCTGCTTCGACCAGACTCTTAGTATCACTGCCGTCGCCTGTCCCAGTCCAATAGAATAAGCCTCCCAGAGCCCTCTGCTTAGCGTATTCTGCTTTCACACGCACAGTATTATAGTCGTCATAGGTAACAAATCCACCATCACCACCTACACAATAGACAGCCGTCACTTCATCATCGTAATGAACGATAGCTTCGGGGCGAGGTAAGTCCCTATACTCAAAGGTGCCTTCCCCGCCACCATGCCCGTTATAACGCGATCCGACGGCGCTGGCTCCCAAGAAAGATCGTCCGTATGTCGGGATACCCAACAGGATCTTCTCCGATGGTACGCCTTTCGAGATAAGATAGCTCACCGCCGAATCTCCAGATATCTTTGCGGCATCGTTGTGAGGGTTCTGTGGACTGTAGAGCTGAGCATGATGACCGCAAACATCAGTCCACGGGCCAGAGAGATCGTAGGTCATTGAGTTGATAAAGTCCAGAAATTTGGAGGCTTTGCCAAGATCGATATCATTCAGTGCCCATTCGCCTGCTGGTAAAGCCGAGGTGAGAAGATAATTTGGAGCAGGCAGATCCTTGCGCAAAGCAGCAAGCATCTGGACGTATTGCTTCCCTTGTGAAGGATTGGACGGGTGTTCCCAATCAACTTTCATTATCAGAAGATAGTCCGAATCAGCAAGTGTGGTAGTCTCTTACTATCTATGCCATCCAACCCATGGTCGTCAACCATTTGCCTAGCGTTCCGTGCGAATACAGACGTAGCAATCCCATCGCTAGCGATGGTAGGGAACGGCGCGCTACCGTTCACCCCTCCACCAATGGAGAGGATGGTCTTGATGTGTGGGTGTCTCATCTTGATTGTCCTCAAATCACTGATGCACCCTCTCACGCCGTCAATGTCTATCTCGGTGTCTGCATACTTGTCCGTGAACTATCGTGGCATTACTTCCAAGTTAACCTTTGGGAAATACTTGCTTTGCTCACGAAAACGGCACCCTTATTTGTCACTCTGCACTTAACTATCAATGAACAAGATTCTGGACGGAAATGATTACCTCACCCTGCGAATGCGTAAAAGATATGGGTTATGAAGTCCAGATTCAGCGAAGACGGGGGTTGCTTGCGGTATACCCTCCAATTAGGGTAGTACACAGCATTAATATAGTCGAAGATCATCGGCTCCTCAGCCTGGTTGAATTTGAAAGTCTTGGTGCTTGTGGAGGCAGCTAAATTCTTTGAATGGTCGCCCATCCTTGTGGTAAGCCCAGTATTGAACGATGGAGACGAAGTATGAGTCGTTTGAACAAGGAGCAAACAACGGACGGAGAAGGAAAAGAGCTATTGCCTTAGAGTGAATGAGGCATTCGTTGGTACAATGGTGTCAATAGTCACAGACACTGCAGAATACCATATTATGAAAGGAGAGGTTGCAGTGCTCGATCAATGGCTATCAGGCATTGTCAACAGCAGTCAGGGTAGGCTTTGATATTTATGCCGACATTGTCTGTTACAGAAATCCCAGAGTACCTGCGACGTGCGAAAGGGGCCTAGTGAGTTTCAGATTGCGGTATTAGCGTATGCAGTTTCAATGCGATTGGCCTGCTACAAGACCCTAACCACGCCAAACCTACTTAATTTTGTTAGTAAAACCCTACTAAACCTAAGTAACTCTTATATTAGTACCGTATTTTTATTATAATATCGCCTAAAACCCTCGCTATTACCTAAGGCTCTTATATAGCTTATATACTTAATTATAAATATTTCTAATACCTAAAAGTACTTACTAGGTAGCCCCTACTACTAGTACCTCTTATTATATTACCTTTACTAATAAATAGGGTAATACTATTACCGCCGCTACTACTAGTAAAAAGGAGATTAAGAAGTAGAAGAAGGCTAAGGAGTAAGCTTATATTTAGGCTTAGAAGAAGGCTAAGTAAGAGGAGTAGGTAGTTATAAAATAGGTATAAAAAGAGGAGGCTTATTATTATAAAGAGGAGGAATAATATATTATTAAAATAGAGGCTAAATTAGCCTAGTTATATTATAAAAAGGAGCTTTCTAAGTTTAAAAAAGAGATATAATATTATTAGGTTAATAAGGATAAATATAAGGAGTAGTAGGTAAAGATAATAATTAAAGAGCTCTTTAATAAGATTAATTTTATTTATAAGTTATACTTACCTAAAACCTTTAAGTTAATAAAGAGAGATAAGGAGTAGAAGAATAGACCTTATAACTATTTTATAAGTACTTATTTAAGGGTAGAGTCTAGTTTATATATCTAATATATATAAGCTAATAAGATTAATAGGTTATTTAAGAAAGGAAACTTTAATAGTTATTTATTAAATATTAAGATTAATAAAGTAATAGCTAATAAAGGTATTATTAAAATAACTAATATTTTAAGTTAAATTAAATTAGTATATTATAAAGTAACGCGTTAATACTTTAACTTAAAAGACCTAACTATTAATAAATAGGAGTTATATATTAAGATTATAATTATAAAGTAATAAAAGAAATATTATAACTTTATTTTAGATATATCTCTTATAATTACTAGTTAAGCTAGTTTAACTAGGAGTATTTAGGAAGTTAATAGCCCTACTTAGTTATTATCTTATTAATATACTAGGATAAATAATCTAAAATAAGCTTATACTATTATTTATAATTATAATAAGTCCCTTAGTAATAATAGTAAAAAGCTTATAAGGTAGAAGTATTATAATATAACCTATAATTATAAGGGCTATTACTAGATTAATAATAATAGTAAATATTACTAGCTAAATATTATATAATATAAGAGGTAGGTAAGTATAATTACCTCTAGTAAAACTATTAAATATAAACTATTATATCTTATTATTAAGTTACTACTTAGTTAAGGTTAAAAGGGGGAGGATAGGAAGCCTAGTAAGAAGAAGTTAATAATAGAGTAGATAAAAGAGATAATAGCCTAGTAGATAGAGTTTAATATTATTAAGAGTATAAAGTCTATAATAAGTAAGGGTTATTGGTAGTTTATATAATAAATAGTTATATAGTTATAACTTCCTCCTCCTCCTCCTTTAATATACTTATATCTACTATTATATCCTTCCTTATACTAGCCTCTATTATTTAACTATCCTTACTCGCCTACGCATAACTAATAGTTATAACCTACTCTATTTATAATAAGAGCTTAAGACCCTTGTAAGCGTTCTAGTCCTATTAGTAAGTTAAATAAGGATAATATTATAATTGCAAATTATAGGGGTTATATAGTAATATGAAATTAGTCCATTTTTATAGTAAGACTAATTCTTAAGAAGTCTAAGAAGTATTCTACGGGGGATCTAATAAACCCCCTAAGGAGACTAGTAAGCCTAGTACGTTATTTCCCCTTACAGCTTAATATAAGGACGTAATATATATTAAGTATATATATTATAGAACCTATTTAGTTAGTTATAATAATTACCTCCTCTCTTAAAGAAACTTATCCTTAAGTTTAATATAAATAGTCTATCTAATTAAGTTTAATAAAAACCTTTAAACCTATTATAGGATATAAGGAAAAGAACTTAATAAAGTAAGATTATAATTATTATAATTATAATATATTATACTTATAACTTTATATTATAATATAGCTATCTATTATAAATAGATATTATAATCTAAGGTATATATATTATATATAATAAATCTATATAAATAATAATAATAGTTATACTAATATAATCTTAGTACCTTAGTATTATTATTATAATACCTAAAATTTTCCTTAATACTTTCTCTTTTATAACTATTATTAATATCTTTCTAGGTACTTAGCGCCCTCTTTTTTCATACGTATATAATACGTATAATATATATAATAATAGTTAATTATATAATATAATATCTAATATCTTAATATCTTAAGTATTACTTATAAGTTAGTTTACTAGCTCTTCGCGTAAATATAGCTAATATAATATAGCTTAATCTAATATAAAATATATATAATACGCCTAGCTTTTATAATAAAAGTAGAAGTAGATCCTAATACCTAGTTAAGTAATCTAATTATTAAGGATCCCGTAGGAACTCCTATTATAAATCCTATAGAGATTCCTATTAATAATCCTATTAAGGAGCCTACTCCTCCTTTATATAACCCTATCCCTAAGCCTACTTCTTACTTTAGTTCCACCGCGAGTATTAATAATCCTTTTAACCTAAATAATAATCTTATTATACCTACTTATTATCCCTCTTTTATAGAGGTAAGTACTTAATTATATTATAACTACGTAGCTAATATAAAGTAGTATATTATTCTTACCCTCGCTTCCCTAGCTACGCGTTCTTAGGGAGTTCCCCGTCTAAAATAAAGTATATATAAGAGGTATATTTATTATATTAATAAAGGACTTATAGAGTATAAGTATTTATAATTATATTATACTTAGCGCGTATACTAATAATATAAGTAACGCTATATTTATAATTACTAGTAGAAAGAAAACTATACTTAAGTAGTATAACTATTATTTAAAAGTCTATTATAACTATAAACTAGTAGGTTTTCCCTATCCTTTTAAGTTATTTTTATAATTATAGCATATACTAATTACTTAACTTCTAGATTCTTAATAAAATAATCCTAGTTTATTATAAGGTAATTAAGCTTTATTAATTAATTAATAATATTAGCTATCTAGATACTCTAGAAGATAAATTAAAGCTTTAAGAAGCGGGTATTACCCTTATAAATATTATAATTATAATCTACTTTAAGCTAGCTTCTTATAACCGCGTCGCGGGATATCTAGGTAATAAAAAGAAACTAATAAGTATATTAGAAGTATAAACTACTATTCTTTAAATAATAGAATATATTATTAAAACCCTTATAAGTATTTATAATATTAAGTAAGCTAAGGTATACTTCCCTATACTTCTATTATATTTTTTAATCTTTATAACTATTACTTATATATCCTTAAGTAGGCCTTAATCCCTTAGCCTCTAGCCTAGAGGATAAGATAGATATAGATAATAAGGAGTAGGTACCTAGTATATTAATATTATATTACCTACGCTTATATAAGTAGCTAAGTAAGCTTTAACTACTTAATACTAGGTTTCCTTCTCCTAATTTAATTAGATAGTTTTTTATTTTTTTCCTAAGTTATCTCTATATACTAGCGCCTTTAAGGCGTTTTACCTACTCCTAGTAAGTAAGATAAAAGAGATTAATACTCTTTATACTTACTTTTAAGTAACTAATTAAATATCCTTTGTTATATTTATTAAGTCTATCTTAATATTTATAACTCCTACTTATAATAATAGTACTTTTACTTCTTATTAAAGTCTTCGCGTATTTCTTATATATCTTCTAGATTTTCTTCTAAAACTTATTAATTATATTAGGGAGGATATCCCTTCTACTTAATAAGATATTAAAGTTTACCCTTCCTTATCTTCTTATCTAAAATCTCTTTTAACTCCTACTACTTATTATTATTAATAAGTTCTAGAGGTAATAGCTTAGGTATAAAGGTATTACCTTACCTACGCGTATATAGCTCTAAAAGAGAGATATAAAAAATAGGGTAGATTATATATATTAATAGTAATACTAGGTAATACGCCTACTTACTAATAGGCCTAAGGATATAAAATAGACTAATAAGCTTATATAATAGCTTCCTACTTAATTACTTTTACTTTAAGTTCTTTATATTTAGTATAACTAAGTCTCCTTAATTAAAAGATATTAGCTTATACTTCCTATTATAAAACTTTACCTATATTTCTAATATATCTTACTATTAACTTAATAGGTCTTTATATAATTTATAAAGTTTTTAGATATATTATCTTATATCTAGTACCTCCTCTTAATAAGTTCTATCCTGAGAATATATAAGAATCTTAGGCTAATAGCTATAATAAAGCTAGAAAGGACTATACCCTATTATTATATTCTTTATATTATAATATATAAATTTAGCTAGGGGTAATAACCCTACCTAATTATCTTATCTATTATTATAGTAAGTTCTTAAATAATATTCTAATATCTAATTCTAATATTCTATTTAGCTATTAATCTATAAATAAAAGGCTATACTTAGCCTATAATTTAACTTTAAATAGTAGTATAAATTAGACTAATAAGCGCTTATAAATAAACTCCCTTAATCTAATATAATATTATTAGGTATACTATACTTTAGGAAGACTTCCTTAAATAAAATATTTATAAGATTAGTTACCTTATAATCCTTCTATATAAAAAGGTAATAAAGTATCTTTATATACCTATTAATAATTATAAGAATAGTATTATAAACCTATCTATACTATTTATATAAGGGAAGATTTATAATAAAATCTATTATAATTAACCTTTATAACCTAGTAGGCTTAGGAAGTATAGTTAAATTACTATATAGTTAATATTATTTTACCTTAACTCTTTAATAAATATTATAAGAATTAATATATTCTTTAATATCTACCTTTATACCTATCTAGGTATACTTTTAATAAAGGAGACTAAGCGTCTTATTAAGCCTAAAATACCCTGCTAAGGGGTTATTATAATAGCGTTTTAATAGCTCTTTATAAACTAATAAGTCTTTAGGAATATATAACTTCTTATTATACCTAGATAAACCTTAACTATTAAATATCTATTAATTAGCTCTTCTAACTCATCTATCTATTATTTCGCCTACGCGTTACTAGCTAATAAAAATATCTTCTTACTAAAGTACTTTAATTAATTTAATTATAGACTTTAAAGTTATAATATATATTATTTTATTCTCTACTATTACGCTAGCTAGAAAATATAGAATAAGTTATTTATAACTAATAGTTCTAGTAATAGGGTTAAGCTATTTCTTAGCTATATTATAGGTACGTTAAGGTAGTATCTTACTTATACTCCCTATAATTTTAGGTTAAGAGTCCCTACGCCTTAATAAATATACTCTATCTAAAACTATTATTCTAATAGCTATATTAATAATTCCTAGTACTACTAATCTTATAACTAGTACTAGTATCTATAACTACCTTATATATATACTATATATTATAGTAAGTTTACCTTTATTACTAGAGGGTTATAAGCCCTATCCTAGTATAGGAAATATATAGGCCTTAGCTATAATATAGAAAATAGGGTTTAATAAACCTACTACTATTAATAGCTTTTATTATAATATAAGGATAAGTTTATTTATTACCTTACCTTTACTTTTACAATTAGGGCGCCTTAATAGTATATTAGCTAGGTTAGTCTTACCTAGTCTATACTTAATAATAAAGTTATAAGTTAAGAGTCTTATTACCTATCTTACCTATTAACTATTTAAGGCCTTTATATTTATAAAACCCCTTAGGTTATTATAATTAATAAGTACTTTAACTAGATAGAAACTACCTTCTAGGTAGTATCTCTACTACTTAAAGACTATAACTATTATAAGTAACTCCTTATTATAAGTTTTATAGCGTTCTTTAACTAAGTTTATCTTCTTACTCTAAAAGGTTATAAGATACTACTAACCTAATTCCTAGAGTTATAATAAAATACTAGCTAGTCTAAAATCTAATATATTAGTCTTAATTTACGTAGGTAATATAGGACTAAAATATCTTAATATTAATATATTAAGAAATACTTAATAGAGTATATTAAATATATACTCTACTTTATTAGGCTAATTAAAAGGACCTATCTTAATACCTTTTATACTACCCTTTAATAGCCCTATTAAGGGTAATATAATTTATAAATACTAATAATAAAAATAATAATAAAAATTTATAAATCTAAGAAAAATTTATACTTTATAGAAGCTCTTAGGCCTAGGCTATAACTAGATAGTATCTACCCTACGCTAATCTATTATTACGCCTTTAATTAAGATAATAAATCCTAAGAACTCTACTTTAATTATAAAGAACTAATATTTCTTCGGGTTAATAAATAATTTATACTATTAAAGCCGTTTAAGTACTCTATATATATAATCCCTATACTTTATATATAATTCTAAATAGATAAGAATATTATTAAGGTAAATAATATAGAATTTATCTAATAACCCTATTAAGGACTTATTAATATAAGCTTAAAAGGTTACTAGAGTATTTATAAGATTAAATAGTATTATTAAATACTTAAAATAACTATATTATATATAAAATATAGTCTTCTATTTATCTCCTTTTTAGATATAAATATAATAATATATATCCTTAAGATTAAATTTTATAAAGACCTTTACTCTATTTAGGCGATCTAATATTTTACTAATTAAGGGTAAAGGATATCTATTCTTAATAGTTACCTTATTTAACTTATAGTAGTTAATATATAGATATAGGCCTCTATCCTTCTTTAAGATAAATAGGATAGGTAATCTTATAGGACTCTTAGAGTACCTAATTTATCCTTTTACTAAGGCTTTATCTAGATAGTATCTTAATTCTACTAACTTTATATTTAATAGGTTATATAAGGGTCTATAAAGCGGGTTACTAGTTATATTAATAGTATAATTACTTCTTTAATAGGATAATAGATATCTAGCTTCTTTAACTAAGAATATATCTAAGAACTTATTAAACTCTAGAGGTAATATATATAAATTAACTACGTATTCCTTATCTAGATTATTTATACCTACTACTCTAAGTCTTAATTATATAGGTTCTAAATTAATAATATTAGAAATAAGAAATATATAGATAGTAGGCTATTTCTTTAAGAATTTTATAAACTATTATAGATTATTCAATTAGAATAATAACTTATTAATCCTAAAACGCTACTTCCTTATACCTATATTAACCTTAATACCTATTATATACTATATAAGTCTATTAGTAACTAGTAGTAGTCCTACCTTAACTATTATATAAAAGATATAAGTATATTAATAGGAAGAACCCTAACTATTTATAATTTAATATATTATATTATATATATTATAATAAAAGATAGGCTTACTATTTATAAAGCCTAGATATAGTAATTTAGTATCTTTAATATATTTTAAGCTTACTTTAATAGTATAAGCTTATAAGATAATATTTAGCTAGGAATTATAATTAAGATATCCCTTATACTTAAGAGGCTTATACCTTAGTATTACCTTAACTTTATATTAATATAGTATTAGAGGTTTAACCTCTACTCCTTATAGCCTCTCCCCTAATAATTTAGAGTCCTTAATAGGGTCTAGCCTTTTTCCTACTCCTTACTTATATATTAGCCCTATTTACTTATAATACTAAGGTTTAAGCGTCTTCCTTTTATTTAAAATCTACCTTATTTTAATAGATTAAGATAACTAGTAGTATAATAGCCCTTCTTCTTATAATTCTAATCAGTAATATCTAATAAATCGCGTAATTTAAGCTTACTATAACTACTCTTACTACTATAACTACTTATTCCTTATCCTCTTATAATATTATCCCTATTTATTTATAGTTTTTTACCTTTATTATAATCCGCGTACTTATATAATATATTTTACTAGCCTTTCTTACCTAAGCTTTTTATCTTATTAATATTAGCTTTAAGGCGTACTACTAATAATAGGAGTTTATCTCTTATATTAGGTAGGGACCTCTAATTTATAAGGGCGATTTAAAGCTTTTTAATAAGCTTAGTATATAAATTTATTACCCGCTTACTTTTAACTTTTTTAGGAAGTTATACTTCTAATAATATTAAGTATATTTTAAACTTATAAATTACCTATATTAGGCGTTAATATATATTAGTATACTATTAATATATACTTAACTCCCTATTTATAAGATCCTTAATATAATTTAGTAAAAAGTTTATAAAATCTTTCTAACTTAATCTTTCTAATAGATAGGAATATAAATAAATAGCCTAAAGTTATTCTAAGTTACCCTTAAGCGCTAGTATTATAAATAGAATATATAATATCTATATAGTAAAGTTAAATAGAGTCTATAAAAAAGATATATTATATTATTATATCTAGTCTTAATATTTATAAATATTCTTATTATAATAATTAAGAATAGGGGTTAACTTTAATATACTTTAGAAGGGACCTAAGTACTCCTTAGCTTTATTATATATATACTTCTAACCTATAATACTATTATTATAAAGAGAAATTTATTCCCTTAATTCTAGGGTAGTAATATCTACTTTAACTTCTTTAAGTTATTAAATCTATAATAACTCTTCTTACTTACGCCTTACCTATATAAGGCGTTCTATTATAAGGGGAATACTTCCTTTATAATTCTCTAAATCTCCCTTAGGGGTATTTTTAATATTATTAGGTTTATTTATATCCCTTATATAACTTTCCTATTCCCTTTCCTAATAGCTAGGATTATCTTCTTACTATAATAGAATAAGTTCTACTACCTTTTTAGGACTATAAGCTAGCCTAATATAGGAGTTATTTTTTATTATCCCACCTTATCGATTAGTTAAAAGTCCCCCAGTTACCCCTTTCAGATTAGTAGGAAAAGCGAGGAACTTTAAAGTCTAGATTTCTTTATATTCCACCTACCTATATACCTATACTCTATGATATTTTCCACTTTACTAAAGTTATATAGCTTATTTCTAGGTACTTAACGCTTTAATAATAATTAAAATCAGTCTACTACTTTAAAAGATATATCTAAATAAATAGTTTTACCTACTAAATTTAGATGTGACCGTGGCTATAACGGCGAATATTAAAAGTCCTGATATTACTCCGCTTCTATTCTAGTTACTAACTAACGCATATAATATTAGTCTATATAGACGAAAAGATACGTCTTATTATAAGGGATATAATACTATCGGAATTATTTAAATTAATATATAGGTATATATAATATAGTTGATATTATCTTATTTATCCGCTAAATACCTATATTAGCTATTAGCCCTACGGCTAAATACTACGCGTAAATCCTAACTTCCTATTCTTCCTACTAACTACTCCCTATATCTTCTATCCTATATCTAAAATAGCTATAGTATATCTTAGCTAATACTTGATTTTAGTTATACTACTAAGGCTTCTATAGTATAGGGTCTATATTAGTAAAGAAAGTGTACTAAATAAGAAAAGTACTATATAGCTAAAATAGCTAAGAATTTATACTCTTAGTAGTAACCTCCTCCTTAGTAACCTCCCCCTTAGTAACCTACTACCCTACTACTAACTTATAATATACAGGGTTATATTATATTACGCTATAATATTCCACCTGAAATCTATAGAGAAGCCTAGTATACTATTAACGGCAAGTAGTCTTTTAGAATTAACCTCCGCTAACGGGGTTCCTATAGCCTCTAGGACTTATAATAGCCTACTAATCGCCTTATATTTAATCTATAGAATCCTTAGGGCAGTTTAAAGGGCTAGGGTAGTATATAGGCTATTTAAACGTAGTATAAAAGATAGGAGGAGTAATACTATTATAAACGCGAAGATTATCGTTATATATATAAAAAAGAGATAGGAAAGATATAGGACTATAAGTTACTAGATATAGCTAATAATATTTTAGAAAGATAGTTTAAAGGCGTTAATCCTACTCTATATAAATACTTTAATAACGCTTTTAACCTACGGAATATACTATAGCCTATATACCCTTAGATATATAATAGTACTAAAGAGAGGGCTAAGGAAACTACTAGGTAATTAACCTATCCTCTATTATAAAACGCTATTCTTAATAATAATAGCCTAGCTATAAGAATAGAAGTCTATGCTATAATACTATAGTATTATTAGGACTAGCATTAGTTATAATCTAAAGGGTATAGTAAGAGAGCTCTAGTACCTTAAGATAGGTAATACCCTAATATCTCTTTTAACTACTCTAACTAATAATTATAGTAGGTTAGCTAAGGCGTAGAATACGTGCCTAACGTGTAATAAACGTCCTAATTATTCTAAAATTACTATAAAACTTATTAATAAGGGGCCTATATTACTATACTAGGGGATTATATATAGCTTCTAGTGTATTCTATAGAGGTATTCTACTCCGGGTCTTTATATTTAATAATAGTACTGCTAATTCTCTTCTATAATAGCTCCGGTCGTTCCTTATTAACTACTCTACCTCCGGGCGTAGTACTAAGACTTTTATATTATATATCGTTATTATTATCACATAGTATAAAACTATTTATAGGATAGATACTATTATATTCCTAGGCTAAATACGTAAATTACTATTTTACTCCGCTTCTATTCCTATTACTTATTAACGTATATAATATTAGTCTAAGTAGATAGAAATATATATTATATTACTAGGAATATAATACTATTTATATTATTTAAATAGGTATACTAGTATATATAATATAGTTAATATCGTCTTTTTTACCCGCTAAATATCTGTATTATTACTCCGTAATTACACCTACTAACGCTAGGTAGTAGGGGTGATTTTCCCCTACATAAAAATCTTGAATTTTTACAGGTATTTTCTAGTTATTAATAGTATTTAATAAATTACTTTTATCTTAACTCTACTATAACGGCGTATTACTTATAATACTACTAGAGCGAGTTATATTTACTATAACTAATAATAGATTACTACCCTTAAATAGGTAGAAGAATTAGAATTATTATAATTATAAATTATAGGGGTTATATAATAATATAAAATTAGTCTATTTTTATAGTAAGACTAATTCTTAAGAAGTCTAAGAATTATTCTACGGGGGATCTAATAAACCCCCTGAGGAGACTAGTAAGCCTAGTACGTCATTTCCCCTTACGGCTTGACGCAAGGACGTGACGCATGCTAAGCGCATGCGTCGCAGAACCTATTCAGTTAGTTATAACAGATAATAATATTCTAGAAGTATTCTAGTAGTAGAAGAAGGATAAGGTAGATTATTAAGATTAAAAGTTATAATATTATTAGATTTAAGCTAAGATTACCTATAAAGACTAGGGTATTAATAATATTAAGAGTATAAAGGATACCTTATTATATACGTCGGCAAGATATCAACTCGCCCCTATGCCCTTGGTAAAGGCCTTCGGCCCGCAGGCCCGGGGCCGGCCCCAGGGGCCCCGGGCCAGCCCCGGGCCTGTCGCAGCGTGTTCCAAGGCCCCGGGGCCGCTCCGGGCTCCAAGGGAAGCGTCACGTGACTGCTGACTAAGCAATTTTCCAGAAATCTACTAGTTGGTAAATTCTAAGAAATCACGTGACTGCTTACTAAGCGAAACCATGTCACGTGACTGCTTACTAAGCAGAACTTCAAAAGTTTTGATGTTCCATGATCGACGGGGGACTCGGGTAGGGTACCCCGGAGCCACCCCCAACGCCACCCTAAAAGCGACCCCGGAATCGATCGATTCAGCCAATTTCTACGCGGGGGTGATGCGCTCGGGTAGGCCTAGGTAGGGGCCAACGGCGTGGTAGCCATGTTGACTTGGTATGTCAGATGATGCGACAGCGTTGCTGTTGCGGGTACCTTAACGCTATTCCCCAGCGCCCGGAAGCCTAATGATGGCGTACCGTAACGCTATCGCTTGGCGCCTCAACGCTTAATCTTAGCGCGTCCCTTGGGGCCCCGGGCGCTAGGTAGGTTGCCCTTACGGCCCCTATAGCCCCGGGCGGACTCGTGTCTGCCCCTGCGGCCCCAGGGCAAGCTTTCTCAAACCACGGCCCTAGGGGCCCGGGGCGGCCCGGGGCCGGCCCCGGGTGCCCCTCCGGGTTTTTAGAAATTGCCGACGTATCTATACTAGATCTATTACTACTAGGCTTCTAGATAGTATTATTTAGAAGCTAAAAGGTAAACTAAGTTAGTTTAAAAAGCTCTAGAAAGAGGAGTATTAGTACGCCTATAGGCTAGCTAGTATAGAAGGAGGTTAATAGTAAGGAGGTAGATAGTAAGAAGGTAAATAGCTAGGAGGAGGTTTTTAAGGAGGTAGATAGTAAGGAGGTAAATAGCTAGGAGGAGGTTTTTAAGAAGTATAGTATCTTTAGCTATCTATTAATATAAATAATAAAATTAAGACCTCTACTACTAAGCTATTTCTTATTTAAATACTTCTACCTTATTATTAAATATATACTTAGTATTACTATATTTAAAGTACTTCTTTATAAACCTATTATATCTATTATACTTAATAGTATACCTTAAGAAACCCTTAAAGTTATTTTAAAAGATAGGGTAAAAACTCTTAAAATAATATCTTATCTAGGCCTTAAATATACTAAATATAAACTTAATAGGGTTATAATCTAGTAAGTAGGGAGGTAAGTACTTAATAAGATAGCCCTTCTATTTAATAACCTTAATAATTTAAGTATTAATATAAATATTAATATTATCTAGGATAATAATACTTTACTCTTAAAGATATTTATTATATAATAGTAGTAGCTTATTAATTAGCTAGTTAATAATCTCCTCCTTTAAATACTAGCCCTTCTTAATACTAGTATATAAAAGGTAACCCTTAGTAGTATATAAGTATAAGTAGAATATTATATATATTACCTTATCTTATATTATTATAATAGTAAGTAGGATTACTTATAAATATATATACTATAAATCGCTATATTATCTAGAGCTTAAATAAGGACTTATTAATTAAGATAAGCTATTCTACTTTTATTTTACTAGTAAATACTTACTAGGCGACTTAAAGCTTTTAACTCTAAGGGCCTATATATTAACTAGTCTTATAAGATATCTTAATATCTTTTAAAGCTTATAATATAATAGATTAATAAATAGATATATCTTATTCCTCTATTAAGTAATAGGCTAATTCTTTCTAGAATAGTTATAGCTTTTAACGCTAATAAGTAAGTAATCTATTAAGAGTAGTAAGTATTATTAAGTAACTCTAGCTTATATAATATAAATAATAAGGAACTATTATTTAGTTATATATATAAAGATTCCTTTCCTATTAAAAGCTTATTACTTTATATATATAAGTATCTTTTATAACTACTTTAAGGCGCTAATATAATTTAAATAAAAGATAGGTATACTTATAAATTAAAGAGTCTTTTCTAAATAATAGTATAACTCTGCCGTAATAAGGGTAATAAGGTAGGTAGAGAGGGAGGTAGAGAAGTAGACCTAGAGCTACTACGCTAGTTAGATAATAAAATACTAAAGGATAAATATTAATAGTATTATAATTACCTAATTAAGCCGTATTTTAATTCCTTATAATAATTATAATAATAATAAATAGTAGTAGTATAAGAGTTACTTAGGTTTAGTAGGGTTTTACTAATAAAATTAAGTAGGTTTAGCGTAGTCAGGGTCTTACAGCAGGCCAATCGCATTAAAACTGCATACGCTAATACGCAGACGCCGGCAGCGCTTAGATTGGTCGAAGTCTTGGCAACGTTAAAGGATTATCGATGTTTTCAAGAGATAGCCCTCAACGCTATCTCAGTCACCGGCTCTAGAACTGGTACAATAACATCAGCCTCATTATCTCCAGATTCCATACCAGATAGGGAATACCTACATCATGGCCGTTGCAGTAGACCGCCGAGGAACGAGTCCTATGAAACTTGACCGTCGAACACCAGTAGAGCCCCATTCCAGTCCAATCGACCGATTCTCCTTCGCCAACTTCCTCAAACGCGAATACGGCTTCGGTCTCGATCCCAACCGGCCGCTATGTAAAGCTTTCCGAGAAGGCTTCTGCCCCCAAGGTACCGCATGCCCTGACAAACATGGCACCGCTCATTCCAACAATCTCGTATGCAAGCATTGGCTGAAGGGTCTGTGCAAGAAGGGAGACCAGTGCGATTACCTGCACGAATACAACATCCGAGGGAGGGCAGAATGTACCAACTTTAATAAGACCGGGTATTGTCTTGCTGGTGAAGAATGCAATTATCTACATGTGGACCCAGCATCAAGATTACCGCCATGTCCGCATTACGAGAAGGGGTTTTGTCCGCTAGGCGCCACGTGCAGTAAGAGACACGTGCGAAGGACGCTGTGCAGGTTCTATCTGGCCGGCTTCTGCCCGTATGGAAGGCAGTGCAAGGAGGGAGTTCATCCAAGGTTTCCGGAGCATCTGCCGAAGCCGAATGTGAAAGTGAAGAAAACGGCGGAGGAGATCGAGGAAGAGAGGGAAAGGCTGGCGCAAGAGGCTGAGAGGCAGGAGCAACGAGAGCTTGAGAGGTTTGACGGGAATAGGTGGAGGGGAAGGGGAAAGAGTCGATTTGGTCGTAGTGGCAGGGGGCGAGGGGGTGAGGGATATGATAGATGACGTCCGTCAAGAGCTACAGATTATGGAAATATCAAGAATTAAGAGGAGGATGCATCTTTCACATTCTGACCATAGGAATTGCAACGCAAGTCCTGTGACTAAGTTGCATAGCCCAATCGAGAGCTGGCATTCGCTTCGAGGCAGGTGAAGATCTCCTGATGAGCCATGTAGGCCCAGATCATCTGGAAAGCATGCAGAGCACTGTACAACGAGTAACAAGGTCAAGGCAAGAATGTTACACAGAGCTCGGTTCGCTTTAGTAAAGCAACTCTAGCGACCTAAGTACGTTTTAAGTGTCAAGCTAAGGAGAGGAAAGTGGTTACCTTCAACGCCTTGGAGCGCCCATTCGTGTCATTCAACATTATAGCATACCTGAGGAGAGAATTCGAAGAACTTATCCCTTTGGCCTAATCAGTCCTTTGGATGAACATAAGCCTCTTCATCACTGTCTCTTTCGCCCACTCTATCCCACGCATCGGTACTTTCTTCCGAAGACCCTTCGTGCTCTGTCTTCCCAGAAGTTGCCGTATCAACCTCCTCATCATGAGGTCCCATCATCCAGCCCACAATGCCACTTGGAACCCACTTGCCAACTAGATCATACGTTCTGCTGCCGCTACCCACGAAAATTGTTCCGTTCCTTCCTTTGCCTCTTACAATGGAGTCGAAAATATCATTATGTAATTCCCTCAGAGAGGTTCCTTTCGCAGCTTTCTTTACAAGACCTTGCTTCTCGAGCCTCTGCCTTGTCGCATCGGCGACAGAGAGGTGCTGGCTAATGATCAATTGTTGCTGGTCATCGTCGACTGCAAGGCCGTAATCGAAGTTGCCTAACATGAATTGCACCACATTCAGGTCTTGGCCTCGAGTCTCCTTCCGCAAGGTGTAGATGTACTGTTGCAGACCACCTGCGATCACACTTTCCGCCGCGTGAGAAGCTGGCGTGAGAGAAGAAGTTATGGAGGGGGTAAGAAAAAGAACACTGGATTTTTGGGAGATCAGAAGCGGCATGAAGGCATGTAGGGTAGTGAAAGGAGCGAGGAGGCGGGCATTCAGGGTGTCGGACCAGGTTGAAGGGGATAAAGAGGCGATCGATTTAGCAGGTAAAGCAGGTCCCGGGACGAGGACAAAGGCGCATAAGTGCAGGGTATGGAATGGTGCCTTTGGTATGGGATGCTGCTGTTTTGTTATGTGGGTGGTAAACTTGGAGATGGCTTCGTTTGTGGAATCGGGCTGCGTTTCCATTTAGCATTCCTTTTCCACAGGCAGTGCCACACAAAGATCTCACCGAGGTTATATCTAGATTCAGTGGCCGTATGTCACCCTTTGATTCCGACTGGATGATTTGTTCCTCTGACAAGCTGGCGACTGGTATATACACGATGAAACCCCGCCGCTCAAGTTCGCGCGAGAGCGATCTTGTGAGAGGAGAATGCGGCGAACCAGCAAGGACAATGACCTCCGTCCTAGATCCATTCTTCGCCTTTCTCGCCCGTCGCTTAGCTCGATCAGATGTCCGTCGGCGCCAGATAATGAAGGCTCCGGTGCCGACAAAAGCAATCACTGCCGCAGTAACGGCGCGATGTTCCAACAGCCAGTCTCGAGATGCTTCATAGTAACCAGGCGGGATCCTGGGAACCCTCCGCGTAGTGGGTGGAGGTGGTAGAGGCTTTACATAGTCAGGAAGCCATGGCGAATCCCGCCATGAGTCTTTCAACGAGCGGCTAACGCTTTCAAAGTGCCTCTCAATACCTTCGGTAAAATAGTCAACCGAGTCGGTTAGGTAGGAGATATCGAACAAGCTTTGCTCATTGGGAGACATCCTCACGATGTACAGGATCCGAAGAATGAAGCTCTTTGCATGGTCCCGTAGAAGGTCATGAAGTCGGCTGAGGGGCAAACGCTTGAGGCATCTATCTCCGGTATCTCCATAGATATTAGCGGCAATTCATCTTTCCACAGTTCCACTCTGGGCAACACAAAGAACAACATTCATTTTCATAACACCCCAGTGTCAAAAAACTCGATAGATATGGAGGCCATCCGGTAAGTAGGGAGTGGTGGATGCTATGACTTATTCCTAAGTACGCTTCTGGACGCTTCTGCTGTGCAACTTGAGTTTAAATCTCTCCGAGTTCTCACGTTTCGTGACATCTTGTGAATCTCCTTTGCAACTCCCTATGCACTTGTTTCCAAGATGGTCCTCGAAATAGATCCATGTATTTTGGAATATCAGCATGAGACGCATCGGGTCCGCGAAGCGGAAGCGTTGCAGACCCTACGCAAAGTTGCATCCCTTGTCAAGCCCATAATGAGGCGGCGAGGATGGAAGGTTGGCGTCTTGACAGAATTCTTCCCTCAGGAAACAAACTTGCTGGGTCTCAACGTGAACGCAGGTCAAAGGATCTGCCTGCGCCTCCGACATGCTGGTGATGAACGCCAGTTTCTACCCTTCGAGCAGATCACTGATACTATGTTACACGAGTAAGCTTTGCAGGTTTCTCTGGTATATCTGGTCTGAATAAATCCACAGACTCTCCCACATAGTCCATGGCCCACATGATGAGCACTTCCACAAACTATGGAACCAATTGCGCGAAGAGCACGAACAGCTCATCCGAAAAGGCTACACCGGCGAAGGCTTTCTCTCGGAAGGCCACAAGCTGGGTGGTGGCCGCATTCTCATGCATGAAGCCAAGCGAAGAGCACGTGCTGCAGCGGAAAAGAGAAAGACTCTCACGAGTGGGTCTGGCCAGAAGCTGGGCGGTGCCCCGGTGAGACGTGGCCAGGATATCAGAAAAGTTATCGCAGACGCAGCGACTCGACGAGCCACTGTGACGAAAGGCTGTGCGAGCGGTACAAGTGCAGAGCGCGAGAAGGAGATAATACGTGAAACGAACAAGAACGGGACGCGCACGAGAGCAGCAGAAGAAGACGAGAACGAAGAAGCCATCATGCTCGCTTTCATCGACCTTGTCCAAGAAGAAGAAAGAGAGAAGTATGGCGCCAATTACAGCCCACCTAGTAGAGAGAACCCGTTGGGTAGCCAAAGGGCACCGATAGAGATCAGATCAGAATCCAGCACTACCCCCCAAAAAACCCAACAAAGACCAACCGGACAGAAACCACCCATACCAACCTCCACCAAGCCTCCCCATCCTACCCCCCTCCCTGCACGCCAAAGCCCCGCGGCACCCTCACGACCCACCAACAACTCCTGGACCTGTACAATCTGCACCCTCGTCAATCAGCCCACCTTCCTCTGCTGCAACGCATGCGGTACCGACAAACCGTCCCCACCGCCATCCCCAGCCGCAGCCCCTCCCAAACAAAACATACCAGCGCCCTCAACGCGGACCCTGCCAAGTTCGATCCGCGACGGCAATGCCAAGAAAGCTGTCAGATCGCTCATGTCACTCGAGGCTACCACTTCCAAACAACCGGCAAAACCGTTAGTTTGGCTGTGTCACAACTGCGAGACCTACATGGAGAGCGAGTGGTGGACATGCTCGCGATGTGGGACGATGAAGCTGAGTTCGTGATTGCGATTGGGCGTTGGATAATCGGTAGATACGACATGTACAGGCACTGCAATTTCAACGTTGGAAGCTCGCCTTGCTGATATCGCATGGATACATCAGTCGTTGGAATTGGAATTCCAAGGCTCTTCAAGCAGTTTGATGAAGTCACGACCGAGATGGCACTGATGAATTGACGAATGGCATGGCGTTTGGCATTGATCAGCATTGACTGCAAGAGGAGTCCAGCACCTAGAAGGCTTCGGGTGGAAAAGGGAACGAAGCTCAGTGTCCAATTATCACATTTATTCATTGAAGTAGATAAGGAGCATAGGTATTCAATAGTGATAGTAATAGGTATTATTCAAACACAAGCAGCCCAAAGGCGAATAAGAGCAGTAAGGTAACCAACGCTGTCATCGAACTCTACACATCATCACCCGTGACCATAATCTTATCCCTCCTCCCCGAGCTCTTCTCTTCCCACTCCCGCGCCTTATCCAACCATTTCCTCCAGCCCTTCTTCTCGCTATAAGCATCAATACCGCTGTAACCCTGACTGATCCGCTTCCCGTCTCCAGCCGGTCTCGGATCCTCCCAGTCATCGTCGTAGTCGTCGTTCTCATACGATGGACGACGAGGACCCTCTGCGGTTCGATTTGCACCCGCACCTGCTCTGGTTGACGGACCTGTGCCGGCCGAGTTGCTCCTCTTCATACTGGGCCCGGGAGCAGAAGAGTTGCGTTGAGGATTTGCGACGCCGAGCATGCGATCTGCTTTACTTGGTCTGCGACCAGGATACCCGTTTTCTGCTTCTGGAGAGCTGGAGTCAATGTGTTGGTGGTAGTCGACAGAGTCGCCACGGCCGAGCTTGTATTCATCAGTTGGGGTCTGTACACTAAGACTATTATATTGTCTCTGCTGCTTTGGAGGTATTGGAAATGGCTGCAGTTGAGGTTTTCCAATCTGCTGACTTCGATGTTCGTACTGTCGCCCCTTTTGAGTCCCCTCTTCGCCAATCTCTCGCGCCAGTGGCGGGGTCTGATCACGATACTGTCGCCGCTGGGTAATACCAAAGCTCCATCTTCGAGGGCGCGGCTGTGCCATCTCTTCCTCCCCTTCGCTGTCGCTCGGTGTGACGCTCTCTCCTTGTTCATAGCTGCCCTGACCCTTGCGGCTGGCCAAGGAATTCCTGTTCCTCCCTCTGATACTCGTCAACCGAGATACTAGACTCTTATTTCTGAAATGAGTTGTGTTTTCATCACCTTGGCCTTCGTAAAACAGGGCTGGAATAAGTAGCCGGTACGGGACCGTGATACCTGCAGGATCTTTCTGATTGACTTCGCAATTGAGGACTATGTCCAGTCCATGCTCGAGATTGATATGATCAGTCACTTCATCGTATGGATTCCCCCGCGCAACAGCGTTCTCGCTCATATTGGTAGGGCGGCGATGGAAATTCCCGGGCCTCGGAAGCGGTGCAGAACTATCAGGAAGAGGCGCAGAGCTATGACGTTGACCTCCGTTGCCATTGACAGTGGCAGCCCTTTCAAGCGTGTGAGCTTGACGAGGGAAATAGCCGTCGTTTTCAGGAGAGTCTGGCGACGGTGGACCACCCGAGTCATATCTGTTTCCAGGTGGGTATTCATCCGACGGCGGTGGCCCTCTTCCAGATAGTCGACGTAGGAGATTACCAGGCCTTGCATCACCGCGGGTTAGCGACAAAGTCCTCTGCAAACGGGTTTGAGGTGGTGGAGGAGACCCGTCGCTTTCTGTCTCGGGATCTGATGGAGGAGGCGTTGGAGGAGGTGTAGAGCCCGGATGATACTCTTTGATTGAGCACCAGTTCCGGCGTGGCAGCAGGCACTTGTTCTTTCTAGAATTTCCATTCACGTCATGAGTAAACATTGGGATCATATTTTCGTCCGTGTCATGATCCAAGTGATGGGTTTTGTTGCGCCTGTTGAGGATGTCGGCCATGTTGTTAGGTGGAGGCGTGTTAACGATAGCTGACGAGACTACATTGGCCATGTATCGGTGATCTTTATCTTTTGGTATCATCAATTTGGGGTTGGAGTAGAACTGGCCAACCGCAGCTAGATGGACATCGCCTCTATACAGATTGTCAGTATCATAAAAGTCTAAGAAAGTCTCAGGGCTCTTACCCGAGTATGGTGACTCTGATCGACTTCTCTGCAGCGATTTCTTGGAGCTCTTGAATGAACCAATTGCGCTCCCGTTTATGGTTTTTCGCAGTCCAGTGATCGTCCAAGTCGTCCAAGATTTCAACTCCACCGTCAAACTTGTTGAGAAAGCCGCCGAGCATACCGGCTCGGCCCAAGTACTTCACCGGATCCATGACTCTGCTTGTGAGTAGGTTCTCGAGCCAGACTAGTCTAGGATACGCGATAGGTATGCCAAGCAAAACGATTAGATGTTTGGTTTCGCCCTCAAGGATTTCTCTTCTACATCTGTCAAATATGAGATCATATGATGCCTCGCTCAAGACCTCTTCTCTCTGGGATAAGTTAGCATGATACCCAGGCGATATCATTGAGTCACTCACCATTCGCTCGGTTCGACAATCGAGGGCGAGCAACGTGATGTTCTTCCCGAGGGATACGAAAATACTCCTGCTCTTTTCATTGATGTATGGGCCAGGTCCCGCACCCATTACCCAGCTTGGCTCGTCAGCCGCGCCTTCATCTGACACGCTCTGGTGCTGAAATAGCATGTAATATTTGAAGGCTACAGCTCCGAGACCGCAGAACACAGGAGTACTCATGAAGTGGTGAGGGTACGACCCGAAGCCATCGATGATGTCTATAAGATGGCCGTCAGCGACCTCTCTGCGAGTATGAAACAAGAAGCGATGGCTCAATCATAGAAACGAAGTTAAGCTTAATTCAAGAACTTACCGTGATCATCCCACATGTTTACCATTGGAATCTGAGAATTCGCCATGCCAAAAAGGCCTTGGGAAAACCACATCGAGTACCTCTCCAGATAGAAAGTCTCCAATTCTTCTCGCAACGAGGGCGTGAAATCTGCTTCATGTTTGTGGTGCGGATTTCTGAGTTCTAACCATGCTCGGAAAAGTGGGCTTTGGCTCATAACAGCGTCGTTGTAGATTTGGTCACCGCCACCAATCATGACGTGGAAAGGCCGTGTCTGATGACTGTTGAGGACGTCCCGCCACATGGGGTCCGGTCCGGAAAAGTCGTTCGGGCTATTGCGTGTCAGCTTTGTTGATTCTGTGATAGTCGGCAGTTTCTTACTTGACACTCATACTGAACCCGTTGCAGCTGTGGAACATTACGTTCATGGACTGTCCTCGAGCAGGTACCCAGAAGCCTGTGGATGGTGAGTTATTGATACTGTAGGCGATGCGAGCTTGCTCAGCACCCAGCTCCACTTCCAGATTGAAACGCCAAAAGGTGACACCATGCTCAGCATGAAGTCTGACCCCTGTGACGAGCTGTCCCTTTTTCGAAAATCTTCCATCGCGTCGTATAGGCTTAGGATTCGCGGAGGATGCACGAAAGTCAGGGGTACCATATGCTGTTGGAACCGCAGCAGTACGAGTTTCTTCAAAAAGTCCATCGTCGTTCTCGAGTTGGGACAAGTCCTTTGAATGCTCCAAATCATCTACTGGCTTTACGTAGATAGTCTTGCCACTTCTTGAAAGCTTTGGCAAGCCTGCTATAGGATCAATATACTCAGGTGGAAGGTCCTCCATGTTGTCCAAATCCACACTGTGCGATGGAGCCGGCAAAATATCCATTGGTTCGGAAAACAAGCGTAAGGTAGGTGCAGGATCATAGTCAGAATCGGCATCGGCGGTGACGATCATGACACTACCTCTCCAGGTTTCACGTTCCACGCTCGATGGGCCACCACTTCGGGACTTTGTTTGCAGCCTGTCTCTCTTGAGGCCCGTATAGCGCAACAAGGGTCCGCATTTGAAGTAAAGCGGCGGATTGAATGTAGCAAGCTCTGGCGCTGAACGTATGCGGATAGACCGCATACTTTGAGTTAGCTCTTTGCTCAAGTATGGCTGGCAGATATGATTTGAATGGGATGGATTATGAATAGCAAGGTTGGGGCAAGAGTAGGAATACGCTGAGGAAAGACCACGGGTTTGGTCATGCCCCGAACGATGCAAGAAGTGCGATACGTGACTTTCAAGCGAAGGATTTGACTCATTTTCCAACCGCTCATACTCGTCCTCTCCCAGATACGGCCGCGTGTGGGTACCAACCGCTTTAGGAGGCCCGCCATCCTGCTCTCCTCGTCGAATTTTCCGATGGGCAAAATGTGATGTTAACTTACTGGTGCCGGCCTGGTAGCCTCCTTGGAGAGAATGTCCTTCCCGATTGCTCGTTCGTTCACCTTTGCGTCGACTTCCAGATCTGGCACCTTCCCACCAGGCGCCCTGGTCCTTCTCTGAATCATTCTCGGAGCCAAAATCGGCAGCTGTAAGTCTCGCAGTCCCTGCCCGCCTCCACTCGTCCAGGCGTTGAGGTGTACCGCCAGATTGCTCATAAGATTTGGCAGCATGATTGTGACCCCGCCGCAAGATATCTGGAAGGTGATGATTACGATGAGCTGGTACTTCGACAATAGCCTGTGAGCCACTATGGAAGCCTACCACTTGCCTGGCTTGCACTCCGGATGCAGTTTGTGGAGGTATCTTGTAATTAGAGGCTTGACCATGAGCTCTCACTGCGTTACGGGAGATAGGATCAGCCACCCCTCCGTATGTTGTCGCCGATGCATGATCATGGGTTGCGTCTGCTCTGCTTCGATATAGATCCTGCTGTGTTTGCGGGAACTCTTGGCCCGACGATTGAGATTTCGCGGTTTTAGTATTCTGCCGAGCTTTGCTTCGTAGAGCATTTCGCCCTTCATCCGATTGCGCTAAAGCTTCCGTCACTGAACTTTTCCTATGATTTCGTATGTCCATTATATCGGGCCCAGAGGAGTAAACGTCCACGTCCTCGGCACCATCCTGTCCTTGGAATCTCACGCCACGCTCGGATTGCTGGGTCTCGGACACTTCAGCAGCTCTTACGGAAGTCCTCTGTGGGCGACGTCGGTTGGTCGACTGAGGGTATGCCATTTGTTCTTCTTCGGCTCTTGCTTGTGAGTATAATTGGGCTGGCAGTGATTCTCTATGATTGTCCGACTGTGCAATGGTAATGCCTTCTGCCGGGACTGGTTTAACGCGATGGCTCTTCTCAAGGGCTGTGAACGTTGCAGCCTGTCGTTCAGATTGATGCAAATCGATGTGTTCTTTCGGTTCTCTTGGCCTTGTCTCCTTGGTAGTCGCAGATCCTCGTGATGGGTCCCGATCTAGTGCAGATCCACCTTCACGACCAGATAAGCGCCGTATATCGCCAGCTTGTGAATGTTTCAATCGTTGTTCTGCCTCCTGGACACGTGCTCTTTTCTCTTCCTTGCTGATGTCACTAAGTTTGACTTCGAGCTTTTGCAATGGGGAACGATCCGGAGCCCATTCTTTTTTCGATGGCTGCGAAACCCCGGCCGACGCACGTCTAGTACCTGTTCGAGATGTTGATGAGTTCAAAAGATCGTTGTCAAGAGGGTTCTGGTCAGCAGCAGGCTTGGATTCTCGGAGGTAGGGTGATGCATTGGGTCCCCGCTGTTTTTGTAGGCTTGTAGGATTGGAAAACCGTCGAGGGGATACGGGACCGTCAGGAGGTGGATACGAATCTCTTTTGTGCTTCTGGATCTCGGAGTATACACCACCAATCGGGCGATTGAGGCTCCCTCGTCTCGTAGGCTTCACCGGCTGTATGAATAATTCGGGAGATGGCTCGGATGTTTGTGTAGGAGTAGAATTGCCAGTCAACGCTCGCACCCGCTCGGCGAAAGACGGAGACGGATAACCAGTCCTAGGAGGACCGTAGTTCTCGCCGTCGTAAGATGTTCTATATGATACTGGTGGAGGTTTTGGCACTTCCGGCGCAGGAGGTTGAGGAAAACTTTCAGCTGGAATCCTCGAAGGGGGCCCACTTCCAGTAGGCCTTCGTCTTCTCGAGGTCGTTCTTGCTACCCCGTTCGTATGAGGTGATCCCTCAGTCTCCTGTGCAGGGGGAAGCTGCGACGAGAGGGGGTAGTTTGGATCGACCCTTAGCGGTCGCTGGCCGGCCTCGAGGCCTCCGCCATACTGCCCTTGTGTAGACATATGTTGATAATCCATGACCTCGGAATAGAGGAAATGATTCAGAGTATATTACAGTGTTCATGACTTGAGGCGCAAACGCTTTAAATAGTGTGCAAAGTGCTGTAATTAGTGAAGAGCAAACATGGGGGCTTCTGCAAGTCAATGATACATCACGTACCGAATCAGCGCGACATAGCTAGTAAGTGACAGATGGTTTGAATACACAACGTAGAGATAAGACAGCGAGAGTAACAGCTCTGGTCACCGAGAACAGGCTTAGGCGAGCTACAGCTGCCACGCCAATCTCCCTAGAACGTACAGGCCGGCCCGCGTGCCCGAGGACCAGCCACCAGCAAGGCTGGCCTGCATTATTCTATACCTTATTGTATTGGGGACCTAAAGACCCTTGCTGATGCTGATATTCTCGAAGTGCAGATGCTCATCTAATTAGGTTCCAAGATCTGAACAACCGTTATCGTTTCCACTTCAGCCGACAACGTGAGCAAGAGCGGCTGGCTTTTCAAGGCGCTTGCCTCACACGCCTATTGTTGACAGGGCCATTGTCTGTGAAAAAGCTTTCCTAAAACGGCCTCATCTCCATATTTCTTTGCTGGCTCGAATTACTGCGAGCGACTCCTCATCGTCTTCTCATGGCGTGTCTGTGAGCATATACCTCAGCATTATGCTTGTACCGAAATGCCTTGGCTTGTTGGCCTTAGCTTGCCTATCCACCGCAGGTCTCCACCCTCGAAATCATGACACCCACGACTACTACGCACTCCACTTGCGACCTCAGTCATCGCCTCAGAAGGTAGCATTTGCCCTTGGCCTTGACTACGAAGGCAAGTTGGGAGAGCTTCCGGATCACCACACCTTCTCCTCGCCCCGTCATAGGAGGCATGGCGCCGATGGCATACTCGAGGATCTACGGAGAAAGAGCAGGAAGCGGGACTTGAGTGAAACTGGGGTTTTGGATGGGGTCTTATGGTCACAGAAGCAGAAAGTGAAGCGGCGCATGGAGAAGAGGTCTATTCTACCTCCGCTACATGATCGGGTCAAGACAAGGACAGACACCGCCGTGAAGGACATCAAACCTGGTAAACCTGCCAGTGCGCCAGTTTTTCCAGTCAAGCCTGAACAACCTATTGCAAATCCTGAAGCTGTGGCCGCAAGAGATGATCTTACCAAGAAGCTCAGTATCGAGGACCCAATTTTCCACGAGCAGTGGCACTTGTTCAATACGATGCAGCTCGGACACGATATTAATGTCACTGGTGTCTGGCAGCAAGGAATTACCGGCGAGGGCGCTACAGCGGTCATGGTTGATGACGGCATTGACATGTATAGTGATGATCTCAAGGACAATTACTTTGCAAAAGGTTCTTACGATTTCAATGATGATACAGATGAGCCGAAGCCAAGGCTGAAGGACGATAGACATGGTACAAGATGCGCAGGAGAAATCGCCGCAGTCAAGAATGGTGTATGCGGCGTTGGGGTTGCCTACAGTGCACGGATTGGGGGGTTACGTATCTTATCAAAAGTCATTACGGATGAAGACGAAGCGCATGCAATGAATTATGCGATGCAGGATAATCAGATTTATTCCTGCTCGTGGGGTCCTCCAGATGATGGACAGTCAATGGATGCTCCAGGTTTACTGATCAGAAAGGCTATGGTCAATGCTATACAAAACGGGCGACAAGGCAAAGGCAATATATACGTTTTTGCTGCCGGCAACGGTCGTGGCTCTGGTGATAATTGTAACTTTGACGGCTACACTAATAGCATCTATACCGTTACAGTTGGCGGTATCGATCGTAAGGGCAAACAAACCTACTATTCGGAACACTGCTCAGCTCAGCTAGTGGTCACATACAGCAGTGGTAGCGGCGATGCCATCCATACTACGGATGTTGGCGTTAATCAATGCTACTCAAATCACGGAGGAACATCGGCTGCAGCACCTCTCGGTGCCGGCATTTTCGCCCTGGCTCTCTCAGCGCGACCGGAGCTCACATGGCGAGATTTGCAGAACGTTCTTGTGCTGACCGGTGTCCCGATCAACGAAGATGAGGATTGGGACACCACGTTCATTGGTCGGAAATTTAGCCATGCATATGGATATGGCAAGCTGGATGCCTTTGCCGTCGTTGAAAAAGCGAAGAGCATCGATTTATTGAAACCACAGGCATGGTTCTACTCGCCATGGTTACATGTGAATCATTCGATACCTCAAGGGGTGGAGGGCCTCTTAAGTTCTTTCGAAGTCACCCAAAACCTCTTGCAAGAGGCAAACTTTGAAAGAGTCGAGCACGTCACGGTAACCATGAACATCAATCACACCCGCCGAGGCGACCTCAGCGTTGAGCTCCGAAGTCCAACAAACTTGGTCAGCCACCTCAGCGTCACACGCAGATTAGACGATGCACCCGAAGGCTACATCGATTGGACCTTCATGTCGGTCGCGCACTGGTGAGCCCTCTTTCTTCACAATCAATCATCTCGAGACTAACACTAGTCTCAGGGGCGAAAGCGGCGTTGGTAAATGGTCCGTTGTAGTCAAAGACACCAACGTGAATGAGCACAACGGCTCTTTCACCGACTGGAAGCTCACCCTCTGGGGCGAATGCATTGACCCATCCAAGCAGGAACTTCTTCCTTCGCCCACTGAGGAAGACGACGATGATCACGATGTCATTTCTGTGGCTCCCACTTTTGTCTCTGTAAATCCTGGCCCAACAGATACCGCGGAACTTCCAGCCAACCCAACCGATCACCAACATCGTCCCATCAACGCCAAACCGACCGCTGGTGCAACGACCAGCCAAGCAGCATCACCTGCCACCCCAAGCGCTACAGTCAGCGACACCGCCCTCCCAGACACCCCGCCAGAAGACAAGGACAAAGAAACCCACTTCCTCCCACACTATTTCCCCACTTTCGGCGTCTCCCACCGCACTCAGATCTGGATCTACGGCGCCTTCGCCATCATCGTGCTCTTCTGCGCCGGCCTCGGCACATATTTCTTCGTCCAGCGTCGCAAGCGGCGACGCAGCGAGCGCGAGGAGTATGAGTTTGAAGCGCTGGAGGAGGAGGATGGGATGTTGAATGGGAACGGAGCGGGGGGCGGGAGGAAGAAGGGGAGGAGGGCCGGGGAGCTGTATGATGCGTTTGCGGGGGAGAGCGATGAGGAGAAGTTGCTTAGTGAGAGCGAGGGGGAGGAGGAGGATTATAGAGATGAGGGTCCGGGACATGGAGGAGATGGAGGTAGGGTTGGGGGGGTGGAGAAGGAAGGTGGTGGTGGATGATGAAGCTTTGTTTGGGTCTGTTGTTATGCATCTTATCTGGGAGAGGGTATGTATTTACAGTAGCCTATATGGCTAGGATCTATATCCATTACAGCATATCCAGTGTTTACAAAGCATTATCATGATCTTACCTATCTTTTTGTTTGACCTACCATTGTGCATTGTGGAGCGAGGGTATGTACAATAACCTATATGGCTAGGACCTATATCCATTGCAGCAAACTCCAGGGTTTACAAGCATCATCATAATATTACCCTATTTACGAGCCATCATTACAGCATCAGCATCAGCATCTTACATGCCATTCATGTCCTCGAATCACCATCTCCCTCCATATTCCGTACGTATCTTTCCCACGTCTCTATCGTCCCAGTGTAGAAATCCACATGTTTGTCCGCCAGCGCGCCCAAGCAATCCTTGAATTCGACCGCCTTTATCCTCTCGAAATCCTGCACCTCCCTTACCACCTCCCCGTCAAAAGCCTCTGTGGTCACCCTCGCAGTTTCTACTTCCCTCACCAACTTTTCTATCTGCATCTCTAATTTCCTTACTCTTTCCCGCCGAGATTGCTCATGATCGACGCCTCTCACATCTTCTATTTTTGACCGTATGAAACCGGTCGGTCCTTGAGAGGTATAAGGTGAAGAGGCGAGCGTATCTCGGTCGTAGGAAGCCTTGTTGAGGTATTCCGTCAGTCCTTCGAAGTCCAACTGTTTCTGCTCTCGAGACTTGAGCAGCGCCTTTAGTGATGTGGAGTACGCTTCCATGTCTCGCAGGCTGCCGAGATAGTCCTGATCTATATGTTCCTTTAGACCGTTTATCCCTTTTGCAGTCTCTTCCACGCCCTTCGCGAAAGAATGTACAGGTGCTTCGACACCTGGCTCAAGGGTCGCTAATTTCATAAATTGAGTGCTGAGGTCTGCATAGTCTGACTCGAGGTCTGCTTCACGACGAGCGAGACGTGTTATTATACGCGAAACGTGGCCCAGGTCTTCGTCCAGCTTGTCGGCCTTTTCTCGTACTTCGATAAACCGCTTGTCGGGCTTGTGGACTTTCGAAAAGGCGTTGACGAAGGTGTCGGCGAAATTGTCGAACACGGATGTGGACTGTTCTGATACCGAAACATTCCGCTTGGGATGTGAGCGCATATGTGCGTTCCAATCGCCGGACTCGAGGAAGTTCATGAGGAGTGCGGAGCGCCGAAGTTCGGGGTGAAGGGCGAGGCGTTTAAGAAAGCGGTGGAGAGAATGCGCCCGCCTTTGGGTGAAGTCAGGGCCGAAGCGGTCTCCTCGAACGTACTCCATCTTGTGCTTGTCTGGTAGAGGGGGAACGGCGCATTGTGGATATTGCAAGGAGAGCTGTTTGTAGAGGAAGACAAAGTCGGTGAAGCGCCGGCGGACTTTGGAGGTTGATTTGGCAAATGATTTGAAGTCGGTCTATAACGGCGAAGAATGTCAGTCATAATCTCATCACTCTTCATATAGATGGTTCTAGGGCGGCAGGCAGAACCTAGACGTACTTTGGTAGTGACCAGGTAGGAGACATAAGCATCTTTCGTGCCGTTATTCTCCGTTAAAGGACAGTCGACCTTCAAATTGAGGAAGGCATCCTCAACCCCCGCCAAATCCACAGCATCAGCTTGTTCTCCCGCTTGGTTGTGGTTGTTTTTCCTTTTCCCGCTTGCATTCGCACCGTATACGGGCTCTCCGGGCTCAATCTTGCTTGCGGCGCTGGGCTGTGATTCGGCCTCTGGCTCGTCATTTTGCCATGAGACGCTGTCGAAATCGTTGTCCATAGCAGTCGAGGGTCAGGCTGGGCACACTAACATCGGCCCTAGAATATATTTCGATGCTTAATGGAACCTTTCAGGATGTATGATATTCGCAATCGGTGTCGATGGGTATAGTGTTGATGATACTACTCAATTGTTTTCTGTTCTCGGTTCCATGTGCATACGAAGGTGGTGGTTGAGAGCTTGGAGTTGCGGTTGCCCTTGCCGTTGCGGAGCCGGATCTTCCTGGTTGATCATCAAACGCTGCTCTAGCCATTGTACATAAGCTGGAATTCAGTTCACCGCTGCAGAGATGAGTTCTAGCATAATGTATCTCGAGTAGCAGGCCTTGCAGAATCTATTGTTTCATGGTCTTATCTTTACAAAAGTAGTACAGAAGGTACAATGTTAAACGCCGAATGCAATGCTCCTTTCCGTCTATGTGGTCATGATACATAATACTCCGGCAGCCCATGGAATTGTCTATCTCGGCCAAGGATGACACTCGGACAAAGTCCTATTATCATCGTTGCGAGGGCTGCTTGTCGAGGCCGATGGCTCCCTCTTCTTCGTCCCCGTCACCATACCTAAATACATCGTCGTCGTTAGTAAACTCATCGCGATAGCCTTCTACTTCTTCATGATCCAGAAAATCGATTTGGTCATCGCGAAGAAGCGTCGCAGCTGCAGCTTGCTCCTCTGGATCGTCCGTGAACGAATCGGCGCTTTGAGTGATGGGGTGCCGAGCGCTACCTCTTCCTTCAGCTTCAATTTGCCGTGACCGGGCCAAAGTCCTGAAGGCATCAGTCCTCGGACCCATGGACAGGTAACGAAGCTTCGTGAACATACCTCTTATAAATAAGCCAACCAGTGAGACCTCCAAGCATGACCCCAAGGGCGATACTAGCCCAGTTGATAGCTTTCGTTCCGGTATCCATCTTTTCGCCACTCTTAGCGATGACAGCCAGTCGAGAACCAATGAATATTGCAATCAATAACTTCGGGGTTGCAGCTGTTGTCGCGATGGCGAACATCAAAGGCTGCACAGTTGGGAAGGTTGATATAGCTCCGTTCGAGATGCTATATGGTAGCGGACATAGCCTTATCATGACCAAAAGCTTGAGACCATCATGTTTCAAAACGAGCGACAGCGCTTCAAATCTCCGATCATTCGCCACGATCCTATTCACAAAGTTGGAGAGCAATGTACGGGACACGATGAAAGAGCATGTCGATCCCACTATTGTGGCGGATGCAACGATAGGCCAGCTACCTCATGTCAGTCTTCCATTCACACTCGCAGATCAGGTCAGTGGTCAATGAGTACCCCCAAAAGCCATAAATAAAACCCGCCAACGTCAGGCACGTAGAATATCCGATTACCGGAGGGAACGCGGTGGTGAAGACCATCAGCCATAGTATCAACCATCCTCCTTTTAAATTCTTCCAGTCCTCTGCTATAGGCAGTAGCCATTTGAATATTTTCTCACTGAACACAAGGAACAATATGGCAAGGACGATGGTGGTGATACCTACTACGAACGACCCAGCCATTTGAATCGGGGTCATCTTCTGGACTGTCTTGAATAGTAACCGCCATATTCTCTCCGCATAGTTGATGGTCTTATCTACGAGACCTGTTCCTCGGCGCTGAATATTGTTTCGCGTTAGCGACTGGCTGCTCCGTCGACGAGTCCATCGCGCTTGGCTACTTTGTGGGTAAGAATTGTTCGGAGATCGGGGAGGAGATACTGGCAAGGCTAGAGCCCTGGCCGTAGACGAATAGTCCGATGGCATTTTCTAGGAGGTCATAGTTGGTTGTTCTTTGAGAGACGCATTATACCGTGGACAGACGTTCCTTATTCTACTTTACTCCAAGGCTCCAAGCCATTGAAGTGTCAGCCATTAGTGCCATTCAGCCGCGGCGGGTACTCCCGTAGAATATCCTACGCCTTGGCGCGTTTCAAAATTGCCAAGATGTAAAGGTTTCAAATTGTGACGTCTACAGATATCAGTCAACTGTCACGGTATGAGGACGCACCGTATGACGCTACTGCTGCTAGGGAGAAATTTCGCCGTTTAGGACGAGGTATTTTCGCCAAAAATCTCCCTTTGATGTCTTCTTTAACGCAGACTTTGAGCTGCCGGAAGCGTTCAGTCGTGCGGCGTGCCATCCTTTCAACGTGAATGAGAAGGCGTCCGATGTGGCCGCTTGAGCCCCTTCATCGCAGCGAACAAGGTGCCCAACGCATCAGATCGTGGAATTCTTGCACTGAGAGAGCTGAGGACGAGGATATTACTCCGTTGTTTGGGCGCAAAGTATCCACAGTCGTCAAACCGAAATTTAGATATCAAAGACTCCGACATCTTAGGACTCACGTTTTGTCTGCGACGCGGGGTGTAGGGTCTGGGCATTAAAAAACAGGTGCACTCCTGTTAGGCAATCTTCTTGATATGCCTTGACCCATTTCATGCGTACGTTTGTCAAATGATGTTGACCCACATCACGTGTCGCCGTCTTTGATCTCATGACCGCCATGCATTCCCTTTGTACGACCAACATAGTCTTCCTACCCTGTCATCTCTCGCAACCCCCTCCCCTTCCCTCTTGAAAAGCTAAACGCTGTCGGTATGTCTCGCCTCTCGCCAAGCCTGCGTCCAATAATGCTGTTCGACAACCATTCCTCGACCTCTCTAGAAGGCATGGAGATAGCTACTCGAAGGTCATCCATACGAACGGACTTTTCTTGGGAGACTGAAAGCTATCACAAGGCAAAGCCACTGCCATCTACCCTGAATCTTCGTGTACCTTCACCTGGGTCCAGCAGAGCGTCATCAACATTCTCCAGCAGGAGACCATCATTTTCTTCGAGCAGAACCCATTCGATCACTTCTAGCACATACACGGAGGATATTACCCCACCACCAAAGTATTTGGCGTTCAGAAAAGGTATCTCTTCACCGTCGACTGGACTCGAGCCTGATGCTATCAAAGATCAATCTAGTACTTTAGAGGTACCAGATGCACTGCTCTCAGGACCGCAAACAACGAGAGAAGCAAATTATCAGCCGGTATCACATAAGTCAGCCAAAACACGAAAAGGTCCTCCAGAGTCACTCTTCAGTGAATGGAAACCTCCAAGGTATCGGGATTCTGATGATGATGATGATGATGATGATGATGATGATGATGAAGGAAGGGCAGGTGTTCCGGCAAAGGCCTTCGTTAAACACAGTGGAGAGACTCAGCACATCGCAGAACAGCATGCTAATGATTACATGTCAATCCTTGCTCGAGCCAGTACAATGCCTAGTAGCGACCATGAATCTTACTACGAGGGTTACAATTCTCTGCCAACCCCAGTGTCAGCAAAAGTGGCAGATGTGGTCGACGAGACCCTGGTCCCACGACCGTTGAGAAAGAGTGCCGCTCTCGATAGTAGTACATCTAGTCACTTTTCGGACTCTTCCGGATACATGGCTCTGAAAGAAGAATACCGCGACTCCTTCAAATCTCGTGCAAAGAAAGCATTTCATTTGGATACAAATTCACAGGACCATATCGTGAAGAAAGGCATCGATTCACATACATCGTCCATGACCTTGAATACTGGAGAAAGAAGCCAAGCCATGTCCATTACCCCTTCGGAACAAGCCAGTATCCAGCGAGGCGTTATTGACATGTACGATAGCTCGACTAGCGTCTATGATCCGTTGGAACAACATACTCCGCCGCCTGAAGCGAAGGCTAGGATCGAGATCGCTCAGGATATCCAGAGTGCAGCTGTCCCAATGATACCTTGTGAGGAATCTGATCTAAAAGCATGGAACACTGCAAGTCCACCTCAATCACCACTCACCATGTCAGCTCATGAAAGCTGGTTTTCCGCATCGCCCACAGGAAGCACACCGAGAAAAAGCCACTTCTCACAATCATCAAAGGAAAGTTCGTCCAAAGAGAGCCAGTCCCCACTTCCCTTGGCTGACAGAAAGAAGAAGATGAAGGCGTACCGGCCTCCTCATATAGAGATAAGACCAAAGGGAGATCGCTCAGTGAGCGGAAAGATCAAGAAGGTGGTGGGTTTGGAGAGCAAGAAACATAAGCAGACGGAAGACGAGAAACGGCGCGAAGATATGAAGAAAAAAATTGTGATTGTCGAGGCAATTGAACAAGGGCCTTTTCTGGTAGACCGATAGCGAAAAGCGAATGATACACTATACCACACTGTTTTGTCACTAAACAGTCCAGCCCCATCTCCTGCATACCTTAACCGGGGAACTTCAAGGCATAATATACCTATCTAGTATTTGGGTATCTTGGCTTAGATACATCTGTACGTGTGGAGTGCCGTACCATCCGCTAGAGCAAGACGTCCCGCAACGCCGCTAAGGCCGCTGGCGTAGAACTATCCGCGTGCTTGGGTCGGAATCGTTGTGCCCACGCCCATTTCCCTACCATTTCCAGTATTTACATTGCAACTGAAAGGTCATCATGGGTGGGGAAACACTATCGAAGAAAACTGTTGCAGCGTTCCCAAAGCTCTCGGCTGGTCCGGTGGGGCAACAGATCCACAGCATCTACAAGGGCCGGCTGGGTACTTTCACCGAAACCGGTCAATATGCTTCCCAGAACTTGCAGGCGTATGTATCAGTCCATACTTCGGTCTGGCCAGAATTGGTCCCACTGACAATGCCGTTCAATCAGGAAAATGTACGAAGGTAAAGCTTCTGGGGAAGACTACATAAAGCTTTCGGTCTACTCGCCTCCAGACCTTGCCCGCCCATCTTTCGAAGACGCTACGTCACATGAATTCAAGAAGACCCAAGTTGGAGCATCATTTGGCCCCAGCTGGTCCACTCATTGGATCAAAGTCCAGCTCAGGGTACCCCCGGGCTTGCAGAGAAAGAAACACCTCGAGCTTCATTGGGATGCTAGGAATGAAGGGCTTATCTGGACTGAAGATGGCGTACCCTTACAAGGTCTGACCGGCAATGGCGAGCGAATAGAATGGGTCTTGCCAGATAGCTTCCGTGATGGCAACTTTCACACCTTCTACATCGAAATGGCATGCAATGGCATGTTTGGTAATGCCCCAGGAGGTGATTCAATTCAGCCACCGGACCCAAACAAGTACTTCCAGCTTTTCAAGGCAGAGATCGTGGCGGTCAACTTGCAAGCTCGACAGCTGTATATCGACTTCTGGATAGTTGGAGATGCGGCACGGGAATTCCCCGAGAGCTCCTGGGAGTCGCACGAAGCTCTTCAGCTCTGCAATAAGGTTATAGATGTCTTCATCGCTGGCGATGGTAGTCAGGACTCCATTCTTGAGGGCCGTAAGATCCTTTCGAAGTATATTGGCGATGTCAATTCGTCCAAGGTTTATGATACTGATAAGGACCACTTGATCTACGCTATTGGCAACTGTCACATTGATACATGCTGGTTATGGCCATGGGCAGAGACAAGGAGGAAGGTTGCACGTTCTTGCGCGAACCAGTGCGATTTGATCGATCGCTACCCAGAACATCGATTCGTTGCCTCTCAAGCTCAGCAATACAAATGGCTAGAAACACTGTATCCAGCGCTCTACGACCGAGTCAAATCAAAGGTAAAGTCTGGGCAATTCCAGCCTATTGGCGGTAGCTGGGTTGAACATGACACCAATATGCCAAGTGGTGAATCTCTTTCACGACAGTTTTTGTATGGTCAACGCTTCTACGAGAGCCATTTTGGCGAACGCTGTCGTACCTTTTGGCTGCCAGATACTTTTGGCTACTCCACTCAGCTGCCACAACTTTGTCGATTGGCTGGCATGAGTCGATTCTTCACTCAGAAATTGAGCTGGAATAATATCAATAATTTTCCCCATACAACCTTCAATTGGGTTTCACTGGATGGTAGCCAAGTCCTTTGTCATATGGCTCCAGCTAATACTTACACTGCTGATGCACATTTTGGTGACGTAAATCGCAGTCTCACACAAAACAAATCCATGGATCAAGACGCTACCGGGATCCTGGCCTTTGGCAAGGGTGATGGAGGAGGAGGGCCAACCTGGGAGATGCTGGAGAAGCTTCGAAGATGCCGAGGTATGAGCGATACCACTGGTCTTTTACCGCGTGTCAAGATGGGCGATTCTGTCGAAGATTTCTTTGACCGATTAGAGAAAAAGGTCGAGCAGGGTACTAAGTTTGTGACCTGGTACGGCGAGCTTTACTTCGAGCTACACAGAGGCACATATACCACACAAGCAAACAACAAATGGAATAATCGTAAGACTGAAATAATGCTGCACGATATCGAGTACCTTGCAACTTTGGCTACCATGAAGGACAATTCGTACAAGTACCCAAAGAAGGACATTGATGATATTTGGGAAAACACACTGCTTTGCCAGTTCCATGATTGCTTACCAGGCAGTGCAATTGAAATGTGCTACGATGACTCAGACAAGCTATATGAGTACGGTTTCAAGACTGGCGAAAAACTCATGAAAGATGCATTATCTGTCCTTGGCTTCTCCAGACACGGTTCAAAGGGAAGTAGCTTAGCTGCGATTAACACCCTTCCTTGGCCACGAACAGAATTTGTTGAACTACCAGCTACACTAGGGAATTTCGAGTATGCTCTCGCTAATGGGAATTCAGGAGTGATTGATGTCGTTCCGCTGCAAACAAATAATGTCAAGCCTGGAGTTTCCATCAAAGAGATCCGGAAAGGTGCTTTTCAGCTCGTAAATGCTCACTACAAACTGGAGGTAGAGGGAGGCAGTATCACATCACTCGTCGACCTTGCGGCAGAGCGCGAAGTCATCGCCAAAGGCGGGAAAGCTAACCAACTGGTTGTCTTTGACGACAAGCCCCTTTACTGGCAGGCTTGGGATGTAGAAGTGTACCACCTTGAGACTCGCAAAGAGTTGCCTGCTGGCACGAGCCAGATAGTTGAACAAGGCCCTTACAAAGTCAGCTTGATGACCGAGACGAAGATTAGCGACCAGAGTTGGATCAAAACCACCATCAGCCTCGCAGCCAGTATTGATGATCAGCCATCTTACATTGAGATGGCTAGCGAGGTCGAGTGGCGGGAGACTATGAAGTTTCTCAAGGTCGAGTTTCCAGTCGACATCGTGAACACGGAAGCGTCCTACGAGACACAATACGGTATCATTCGACGGCCAACACACTACAATACCAGCTGGGACATGGCTAAGTTCGAAGTCTGCTGCCACAAATGGGCCGATTTGTCTGAGAATGGGTATGGCGTCTCAATCCTAAATGATAGCAAATACGGCTTCGCAACCTCGGGAAATATGATGCGCCTATCTCTTCTCCGTGCGCCCAAAGCACCTGATGCTCACGCTGATATGGGTAAATCCCCTCAATGACCCCCGTCCATGCTTTCATCTATCTTACTGACCCATCAAAACAGGCCGCCACCACATCCGCTACGCCATCCTCCCACACGCCGGACCTCTAGACCACCGCACAATCCGCACAGCCCGCAACTTCAACTCCCCAATGAAAGTCTACTCGCACCCAGCTTCATCTTCTACCGCATCGTCCCTCCTCTCTAGCATTAAGCTCGGAGGATCTCCGGCGCTGATCCTCGACTGCATCAAGCGCGGGGAAGACGACGAGGACGTGTCTCGTGGCGAGTTGCCGAAGAGGAAGGGCAGGAGCATCATTGTCAGGATTTACGAAAGCTTGGGTGGGAAGGCGAGGGGGACGATCAAGACTAGCCTTGATGTGAAGAGGGTGTGGGTTACTAATTTGCTGGAGGATGATGGGGAGGAGTTGGTTATGTCGAAGGATGGCAAGGTGGGTATTGAGCTGAGGGCTTTTGAGGTGGCTACGTTTAGGTTGCAGCTTTGAGGCTTGGATCGGATGAGCAACGAAAGCGTCATGGTATAGTCGGAAATGCAATGGGACGAAAGCAAATGTATTGAATATGGGAATGGCATTGAAAGGAGTAACGATGGGCATCAAACATGAACATGTAGTAACTCTAGTATCCGCCAAAAAATCGGAAAAGGGTCAACCGTGATAATCTATAATATCATCTATCAATGCATCTATAACAAACAGCCCACTCACAACAACGGATTACTCCGATACTCAGGCGCCTCCCCATTCTCCACCGGCTTCCTCGCCTGATTCTCCCCCTCAATCCCATCCGTCACCTCCTCCCGCTCCGCCAAAAACTTCTCCGCCTCCAGCGCCGCAATGCATCCACTGCCCGCACTCGTAATCGCCTGTCTATACCGTTTATCCTGCACGTCGCCCGCCGCAAACACACCCTCGACATTCGTATAGCTCGTCCCAGGCTTGGTGACGATGTATTTTTCGTCATCCATGTCGATCGTGCCTTTGAACATGTCCGTCGCCGGATCGTGACCTACGGCGTAGAAGAGCCCGTTGGCTTCCATGTGCTCTTCTTCCCCTGTCTCGATATTCTTCACCCGTATGCCGGTCATGAGTCCTCGCTCTTTCGCCTCCCCCGTGACTTCCGTAGCGACAGTGTTGAACCTGACCGAGCATTTCGGATGCGCCAGCAACCGCTTCGCCATCGTCTTGCTCGCTCGCAGCTTCTCCTTCCGCACAAGCACCGTGACATGACTGCCGTATTTCGCCAGAAACATCGCCTCCTCCGCCGCACTGTCGCCGCCACCGATCACCACGAGCGGTTTCTGTCGGAAGATCGGCACGGCGCCGTCGCAGACCGCACAGGCCGAAATGCCATTCTGCCAATACTTGTCCTCCCCCTGCAGACCCAAGCGCCGCGCACTCGCGCCCGTGGCGATGATAACAGCCGACGCCGTAACAGGCTCCTCCGCATCCTCGGGCCACAGCCTGAACGGCCTCCGACTAAAATCCACCTTCTCAATCGTCTCGGTGATGATTTTCGTTCCGAAGCGTTCGCTCTGCGCTCGCATCGCGTCCATTAGCTCCGAGCCACCAATCCCGCCGGGGAATCCGGGATAGTTCTCCACGTCCGTCGTCGTGGTCAGTTGGCCGCCGGCCGCTATGCCGTTGGCGAGCATACCCTCGTAGAGCACGGGTTCGAGCTCCGCGCGCGAGAGGTAAACGGCGGCGGTGTGGGCGGCGGGGCCGGAGCCGATGATTATGACTTTCGAATGCATCTTGCGGGCGGTGCCCGAGGGGGCGGCGGAGCGCAGTGGCGCTGTGGAGAGGTGGGGAGATGGTGGGGTCGAGGGGCGGAAGGTGGTCGCTGCTGCGAAGGTGAGGCCGAAGCTGGAGCGTAAGGGAGGAAGAGCGAAACGGCGGAAGGTTGAGGAAAACAGGATGGAGGTTAAGAGGGATATTTTATGGTTTCTATAGATAGTTCTAGGAGATGAATGCCGTGGTTGGGGGAAGAGAGTGAAATACTGGTTGTATTAGCTATCACGATATCAATTGTTGCTGCAAAGCTTACGAGGCGATGATTATTATAAGGTTGTGAGATTTGTCAAAGGGACGGGTGCATATGAATGCCAAAATGTCGTGATGAGATTCGTCAGAGGTTTAGGGCTGAGCGCCAGTCCAAATCCTCAGCAATGATTCCACATCAGCGCTGAGACCCTAAGTCATCAAGCTCGGCTTGTATGGATGAATTATACTGTTTCTTTTGAACTACCTATGTTAATGCTACCCATCATGTCTGGGGCCGGTAGGGATACTTTGGGTATTTCTAAGCTTGCCACCAACATCATCCTCATTCATTACCTTTTCAACGCTACTTTTCTTCTCTGCAAGCGTAGTCTTGTCGAAGCTCCCGGGATCGACTCCAAGTATGCCTCCAAGGCTGTCTCCAGCAGCGCTAAACTCTCGGTATGCGTACTTCCAATCACCCAGAAAGCTGCGAATCGCTTTCCCAACCTTGTCCTTGCCGTTCTTACTGTGATGACCCGTACCGGTGATCGCATACACTGGTGGGCTCGAACTTTGGTGCTCAATGAGGGCGTGCTCAAGATACTCTACCGCTTCTTCCGGATGCAGGCCATGCAGGTCGACGTACACCTCTTGCGACGACGTGCTTTCCTTGTTCCGCTCATCATATAGGAGTCGGGCGGCCTCACGATGGGCTTTCCGCATCAAGTCGTTCTCTGACTGACCTCGGAGACTCAGAGCTTTCGCAGCTCGAGCGTCATTACGGTTCCAAGCTTGGGCAGCGCTGTGATAAGTCAATAGGAGAGCACCGCACTGGCACGTAGATCTCACCTTTGTAGAAACTTGTTGCGAAGTCCGCCATGCTTGAAGGCGTCCTGCCGCGCTTTCAAGTAGTCCTTGTTAGCTTTTGCACCTGTTTCCAGCCATGGCACGTGCTGAGGCGAAGGTATGGCATTAGCAGCGAGCGTATTTTCACGACTTCCATTGCAGCTGCCAGTCTTCACGAGACCCTTTCGAAGAAGGCCTGGCACAGGAGACGGTGACATCCGTACAACATCTGCCAGTGAATTGGGAATGTTCTCTTTGTTGCTATGACCGTGGCCATGACCGCCTCGCTTACCATGGTGCTTCTTGGCTCCCTTGTTGCCTGCCGCTCCAAGGGAAGGAAAGGCCTCGGTGTCATCGACAGGGAGGATCGACGGCGATGGGGTCGGCTCACGTGAACGGTGACGGCTCGTTGGACGTGAACCAGACGAATCGTAAGACGAAGATAAACCATTCATTGAGGAAGTCCTAGGTTCAAAATGACGTCGCGGGGTCGACATATAACCACTATTTGCATTTTGGGAGCCAGAGTAATTGTAGGAACCGAACTGTCCTGGTGAAGACGTTTGCGCCCATTGATTTGTAGCAGCAGGCTGGAGCGTTGGGAACGTATCATAATCATGCACTTGAAAGCTAGGGTGAAGCTGCGATGGTGGTGTACCAACTGTGGCATCACCAATGTTCATACGGTTCAGTAAAAGTGCTGGATCATGGGAGAAGATGCAGGAGGCTCCCGCAAGGCAGTTGCCCATCACCCAATATCTAGATCGTCAGTAAGGGGCAGGTATGTGCTTGGAAGCGGATGCATACTTGCAGATATGACTACTGAGATCATGACTGAAGCGGCAATCGGCTCTCAAGCAGCTCCCATTTGACAACCAATACTTGCATACGATGTTGCTTCGGCCTCGCTCGGTCTGATCGATCATTATCGGCTGACTGGGCGTCATGGACTTTCCTATGAGTATCTGTCCATCGTTTTCGGGGAAATAGCTTTGTTCCTGCTGATATCCTTCCGAGCTTCCCATCAAGTTCATGAGCGTGCTGCTCAAGTCGTATCCGTTCGCTTCAAGGGCGCTTTCAATCTCCTCGTCAGACTTCCCGTCACCCATCACTGAACGCAGCATATCGTATGGAGACATCTCATTTGATTGTGGTTGAATCCAAGATGCCGCCGCAGCATTCAACCCGCTCTCCGAGATACTTCCTGCGCCAGAAGATGAGGGCCTACTATTAGACTCCTCGTTCACTAGCCAGTCCACAGTATCGCTGCCGTAGTCTCCATATTCATTCCGCTCCGAGCTCGGTTCGCTAAACTCGTAGGAAGTCAGGCTTGGGCTATGGGGTATTGGAATAGCGAATGCGAGACGAGGCGATGGACGAGGAGAAGTAAAGGGACTTCCGCCGCCGTACGACCTGGAGCGCATGAACGACGGAGGTGCGATCCCAAAGCCGGGAGGCGGCGCAGGGCTTGCTCTGCCGAGAGAAGGAGACGCAGAGGGTGTCGAGGCGCGTTGGTTGTGCCATGGCGCGGGGGAATTGCGGCGGCCAATGCTATGGCGAAGTGGGGGAGAAGCAACGGATGAGGCCTTCGAGTCTCGATAACGCCACAGGATAGAAAGTACTGCATCTTCGAGAGGGTGACCTGCAAGTGAGAGCTCTGCCTGAACAATTGCCTCGAGCTTCTCCGTCTTCTCTTCCTCATCGTACGCCGGGTCTTCCAGGACTGGCAGACATAAATCGTATATGGTGTCGGAAACCATGGTGGAACAAGATTAATGGCTGTACGTATTAGTCGTGCTATGGAATAGACTAGGAGGGCATGTGGGGTAGGACAAGAGGTTGAAGATTAGATGAGTTTATGGATAGAAGGAGCGACAGGGAACAGCAAGTATTTCCAAGCCGCCGGCAGCTGCTACATTGCGAGCGCAAACGAAGAGACAGTCAAGCGAGCCAGTCTTGGAAACTGTGCTTGGTCATGTAGAGAGAAAGGGAGGAATATACAATTAACTGAGGCAAGAAAGCCGTCTATCGAATACGGCAGTCAGCCCTATCTGAACATCTTATCGCGGGATCTTAGCCTCGTTCGTGGTGTTGTGACTAAAAGAGAAAGGTATATCATAAAGTACCTTCATTGCATTCTTTTCTCACACATACCCCTATACAGTCGGATGGACTGAAGGGCTCATACTATAAATCTACCACTAGGTAATGCACGAACAGCGCCTTTCTAGAATTCCAGGACAAAGATTTTATCCCACTCCACCATATCTAAGCAAGTCCATGTGCGGGAAGAACGTGTAGACAGAAGCTTCCCAGGTACGCCCGGATACCCTCGGACTACGTTCGATACAAAACTGCCTCACGATATCGGTCTTCAAGAATGGGATCCTGCTGTCTCAATCCATATTTGATCTCCCCAATAGATCAGACATTCCTCTTCTGTCGATGCGCGTTGCATACTACGTAGCATACGGACATATACCAATCTCATGATATTATCTGCAAACATTGCAGTTGACATTGGTGGTACGAAGTAGAGGACGTGATAACACAGTGGGTTGACAAGGCCAGGTCCTCAGTGGATGCCGCAGCTCAGCAGCTCCTGCAGAGCAACCTTGCGAGTCAACCTAATCGAATGCCCACACGAGCAAAACTCCAAGGTCTCGGCTCAACCACAGCAATTCGTTACACATAAGCCACCCTGCAGCATACCTTGTTCCACATTCTGAGAGGTGAATTTCAGATTCTGTTAATACAGGCGAACCAGAGATTCCAGTCGCTAAGAACAGAGGTCTGATTTGCTCCAGTCAGGCGAGAAGTTCGTCTTTAAATGGTGGGCAACATAGTCTTCTTTGTGGCGAAAATCTCAAGCCATGCTGATGCCAGCTCGGAATCTGTCGGTGTTGGAGAGGTTGGTCCAGAATTTGGCGATCGTCTAGATTGGACTGTCCTGACTATTTTGGACCGCATATTGCAGGACGTTTGAGGTCTCATCACTGGCGACCATCCATCTGTTTGGCCAATTGCTCCAGTGTCATGTCATCGTAATCCACCTACTTGCTTCTTGACCCCTTCACATCAATCTCTTGTCTCTTCACTTTCTTGAGCAAACCTGAGAAAGGGCCACCATTTTAGTGTAACTACACTGTTTGGACAATCCGGAGGCAGTTGTCAGACAGTAAGGTATAACAGTCGTTGAATCTAGAGATCTATGCTATATCCACGCCGACCCAAGGCAATAATCTATACCAACGTGACATCATCGACGTCTCGCAGCAATGTGAAGATAGGTATCCTGAATCGGAGAAGCCTACTCTTTCCTTTTTGTCTCTGGGTCCTCCTGCTGCACTTGTCTCTCAGCCTCAGCAGCATCTTTCTCCGTCTCTGCAGCCTCATTTGCTTGGCCCTGCTCCCTTTCTTGCTCAGCCTTAGCACTAGCTTTTCTCTGATCTTCTTCGTCAATGTTCTCGTCATCTTTCGGGTTCGATCGGCCGGTCTCGCCGCTCTCTTCGTTCTGCTCATTCTCTTCTTCGATCAGGTCTTGTTGCTCCTTCAGAACCTCCAATCTTTGCTTGTTCGTTGCAGCGCCCTCGGCGTTGTGCACCTCGAGTTCGATCTCGTGGAACAACTCTTCAGGAATTGACGAGAGCACAGCTTGGAGAGCGTCAAATTGGGATGCTACCTCTGACTCTTTGCCCTGGGTATACATGAAGGCGTTGCTAAGAACAAGTAGAGTGGACGGAACGCCATGTTTTAGCCGGAGATCGAGCCACATCTGAAGATCATCTCGTAGTCGTCCGGGACTCATTCCGTGTGTTCGAAGACCTCGAGACGCGCAGGCCATCTGTAATTCGGGAACAGAGAGACTATCAACGCCCTCAAAGGAAATAGCTCGGTCATCCCGCTTGATCTGACGCATGCGGTGGCGAATCTGATATCGCAGCATCATGTCTGTACCGAAGGCATTGAGATTCATGTATCTGGTCATACCAACCAATTGAGGCCGAGACAAGTTGTCCAGTGTCAAGTCATCCTTGAAGATTTTGCAGACTTTGACAACATCTGCATGAGTAGGGGTTTCTCCAGTCGCTCGGACCTTGCGGAAAAACTCCGTGAATTCTTCCCTTTGAGCATTGACTGCGCTTACAGGAAGGCCAGTCTCCTTCAGTGTGTCTCTAAGGAAATTGCTGACTTCCTTCCGGGTCGTTCGGAGATGATTGGCTTTCTTGTCCTTTGAGTTCTGACCCTCGTACGTGCTGGGTAACATATTGGGAAACAGCTTTAAAGCAACAGGCAATAGAAGTTCAGCAAACGGTACTATGACAAAAACCGAGAAAGGGACCAGACGACCTAAATCTTGCACAGTGCGTTGCAGCTGCCGGTTCTCTCTTCGACTGAGCTCGTAGCCAGCGGCCATCTTTACGGCGAGCTTTGTACTGATCCTGACCTCAGTAGCGAGTAGCTTTGTCCCATCCCAGTAATGGTGTGCTTCTTTTTTGACCTTTCCCCACACTGATAACTTCGCCTGTTCCTTCTTTGCCTCTCCGAGCTTCTTTTCCTCTGCTTTGGCCTGCGCTGTTTTGTCTGCAACCAACTCATTCAGACTTCTGTCTTCCATAGCTTTAGTCTTCGGAACGCCAGTGACAGAACCTTCAGTCTTCCCAGTCGTTGTTTGGTCGGTGACTGATGACGCTGCTTCTACAGCTCCCCTTGAGTCGGGTGCTTTTGTAATTTCATCTCGAGGAAGGGGCTTCTTCGCTTCTTCTGCGTTGAAACCAGGAGGAGGGAACCCTGAAGGCCCACCGCCATTTGTAGAAGTATCTGTAGCATAGCCTCGGCGAGGAAGCAGTATAGCGATAGCCCTTAGCTGAGGAGGTAGATCACTGGCATTGCGGCGGAGGTATGCGGAGTGCGCCGATGAAGGGGTGAAAGTGGATCTCGGTGGCAGTATACCTTTGATCCCCATTAACGACGCCTTTAATTAGGATCTGTAGAACACAGAGGACACACCTCCATTGCGTAATACCTGCCGAGCAGAGCCATTTCGTACGACTCTTGCTGATGCGCTCATCTCAAGTAAATAGCGCAGTACAAAATCTGCCAGAACCGCAGAATAATAAATATGTTGAAAAGGGTGGTCTGAATTGTTGCACCATATATGAGGGATGGAAATGATAAATCCTTCAATATGGCGTGATGATGAGAAAGTCGCGTCGCCAGGGGTATTCTAGAGAAGTCGGTCCGGAATCTTTCAGTGTCCGCTCCGCCCGATCTCCGCAAAATGGTCTTAGTCATCCACCAAACTAGCGCCCTAGGATAGGTCGTTCACCGGGACAAAGCCACGTGACTCGTAGCTCTCCCTTGTGGTTCGTGGTTCCTCACTGCTGTGTTCTCTTTCATGAAGTCTAGATATACTACTACGAGAGCATTAAGCATAGTACCGTTGTATGTAAAGCATCGCACCAGAAGATACTTAATATATACTCAAGAGCTAAGACTTCAGGATAATCGGCGAACTTCATATATCTTTTTGGCCTTTACTGGTTTAGCGCCGTTTAGAGGTCGGCCTAACCCCGATCCCCAATCCCTCCGCTGGTAAACCCCCTCAGCACCGACGACTCATTTAGTGCGCGTCTTTGCCAACCTCATACCTTGTACGTACGTGCAGACTCGATCCCTATTCAGGATGAGGCTGTGACTCGATATCGAAGCCTCGAGCTTCCCTCGCTGCCACGTGCAGCTTCCTCCGCCCCGCCCCTTCTTCATCAGCTCCTGCCGCGCTTACGATGACCACGAAACAATTCAAGAGGGCAGCACGCATCATACTTGTGGGAGCTCCTGGTGTCGGGAAAGGCACCCAGGCAGAACGTCTGATGCTGCGATATCCACAGCTTTCTGCTGTTAGTTCTGGGGATCTCCTACGCAATGCTGTTCGCAACAAGACGCTGTTGGGTATGAACAGTACCTTTCAATTGGCCGAGTCCCCACTTGATCGGGCATAAAGTACCCGTGAACGTGCTGCTGACAATCGACGGCAGGCGTTGCGGCACAATCCAATATGAGAGCTGGCTCCTTAGTCCCGGACGATATGATTCTGCGCCTTATCCTTTCGGAGCTGAAATCTAAATCCTGGGTCCCATCAACCTCCTCTATCTCAGACGCATCTCCAGCCCTCCCGTCCGAGCTGCCTACTGCATCTTTCATCCTCGATGGATTTCCCCGTACTTCGACTCAAGCTTTGAAATTGGACTCTTTAATCCCCATCAACCTAGTTGTTTCTCTCATTACTCCAACGAACATCATCTTGGGTAGAATTGCGGATCGATGGGTACACGCTCCCAGTGGACGGGTGTACAATACGGGGTTCAATAAGCCAAAGGTTGAGGGGAAAGATGACGTGACTGGGGAAGCATTGACAAAGAGGGACGACGACGATGAAGTGACGTGGAAGGCTCGACTGAAGAAATTTGACGAGACGAGCGAGCCGTTGCTGGATCATTACGACAAACAAGGCGTCTTGTGGAAAGTCGAGGGAAATAGTAGCGATGAGATCAGCCCGAAGCTTTTTGGAGAGTTTGAGCGGAGGTTCTGTTGAGCGCTGGCTTCAGGATATGGTGGCTTGTAGACTGATCCAAATCTGAAGTATAGTTCTTCGTCTCAGTACAGCTTTTACTAGGTGCAAGATTCACCGCTCCTCAGGAGTGCGAAAAGAGCTCCACTTGGTGCGCGATGCGCCAGACCGTTTTGATGGTAACCAATCTTCCATGAGTGACAAGGCATTCCGATCACCGTGCGTGACTTGCCACTTCCAACTACAGATCGTCTCTTTCATCGTCGTTCGGTAAGCGCTCTAACAGGTCCTCGACAATGATAATCAACTCGTCGATATCGGGTCTCTCTGCAGGCTCAACCTTCAGACATCTGCGCACAACGTTTTTGACCCCGTCACTAATCGCACCTTCTCCACTTGTCGCGTGCGAGACTCCATTTGCAGCTTTCTGCTTGCCTTTTGGGTCCTTCTTCATTCCCTCATCTGGAAACCTCCAATCACCGCCCAATACACAAATGCTCAAGCTCCCTCCCGTTTCATCACTTCTCGCCTCGAATGGGCTTTTGCCTGTCAAACAAGCGTATAAGGTACAGCCCATGCTCCATATGTCGACTTTAGTATCTATAATGGAGCCTGTCTTGACGTCGAACAGTTCAGGTGCCCGGTAGGGCATGGTGCTGTGTTCGCCAGCTGTGTCTTGGACGGCGAGTGCGAGCGAGCGGGATGTGATCGGCGTTGGTGATGGGGCGAGCGATCCAAGATCCATGAGAATTGGAGTCTTACCATCATCCGCTATCATGATGTTGCCTGGCTTTATATCCCTGTGTGCATATGCTCGTAGCTCCCCCTCCTCAACTCCTTCCTGGGACCTCATAACCTCGCCCTCCATCAATGGTTCCTGCTCCAAAGCTTCTTCGTGTCTTTCTTGCTCTTCTCTTCTCCGCCGCTGTTTGTTCTTCTTGGCCGCATCTTGATCTGCCTCTGCAGCCTGCTGTCTAATACCTTCCGCTTTCATGTGGGACGCGGCCCCTCCCGGCGCACCTTTCACCCTGTATTGATGCATAGCCTTCAGGGCCCTTGCTACACCCAAGAATAGGATCATTAACCGTCTTTCTGGGAACTTCGAATGGTTCACAAGATTCGCGTTGATAGCGTCTTGTAAGTTTCCTCTTCGATAGTAAGGGAGCAGTATGTATACCGTCTTGCTACCCGGGTCCGATTTGTCTTTGGCGGAGACTACAGAATGGTCGATGGTATGGATAATGTTAGGGTGCGGTGAGAAGAGCGTGTATGCTTCTACTTCCTTAAGCGCGAGAGCCACGGATTCTTGACCAAAAGGGCACCGAATCTTCTTCAGAGCGTACAGTTGAGCTGTTGAGGTATCTTGAACTAGATAGACATAAGAGAAGCCGCCCTGTGCGCTTGCTTTTCAGTACGATATGTGATAGGGGGTGATGGAGTGCACGGAGTCGGGTAGCTCACTTCGCCGAGGAGGTGCTGCATCTTAAAGCTTCTGCTGTTTATCTTGAGCTGCGGCGATCCCGGGAAGCAGAACATGCAGTTGGTGAGGGAGTAAAGGAGGTCCATCATGATTTGCGACATCATTCCCAGTGATGTGTGCTGTTGCTGCTGAAGCTCAGCCGGCATAGGGAGGCGTGTACTACCCGAGTTGGGCCAGCGTATCTTAAGTATTGGCTAAGGGAACCGAAGTGGCTGACCAATTAGCAAATCCTCCTCTTAGCATCGAAGCGCCTTTCTATGTCGACTTGTTGCTCAGTTGAGTACCTTACGCTGATACCGTGAACGAAGCTACGGAGGGCAAAAGGCGGAAATATGCCGCCCACCTCTACGCAAATTCGATGTACATTCGAATCTCCAAAAACCGAGTACTCCTTCGGCATGCCTCCATCACAGCTCAAGAGGCTGAGAACTTCGCTTAGAGAGCAAGGAGTAACTGGACCGCAGAGATCTAAAAAGCAGAAAAAACAGGCAAGCCAAAATGGAGCATTACGCGATAGCAGAATACACAGAAGAACGGCTTTGCATGACATACGGGAGAAATTTAACCCGTTCGAAGTCAAGGCGCCCTCGAAGACCAAATACGAATTCGCTAGCAATAAGACTCTGGGAGGTAGGGTTGGCAAAGAAGCAGTCTCGCGACCTGGGGTAACGAAAGGTTTGGGAGAAGAGAATGTAAGGCGCCTAAGCTATTATACATTGTTTGTGGCTGTTGACAGTCTATCATAGCGTCGCAAAACACTACTGGTTGAGATGAATAGAAGGAAAAAGGTCGGCGGCATCACGGACCGCAGGTTTGGAGAGAATGACCCCACGATGACACCCGAAGAAAAGGCACTAGAACGCTTCGTGACAGAAAAGCAGAGAGGCAGCAAAAGAGGTACAACATTCGACCTTGAGGATGAAGAGGACCGCGTGGAACTGACTCACTTTGGTCAATCTCTGTCGTACGAAAAGCTGGCTAGACGTGACGACTTCAACGAAGCTGATCTGGACGGTTCGGACGAAGACAATGCCGTAGATCTCCGAGAAGAGCGGCCAAGGAAACGGCGTAGACTGTCAGACGCTGATGCGTCTGAAGGGGGCTCAATGGGCGAGGACGATCTTTCACAGCCCGAGCGCCATAAAACGAAGAAGGAGGTGATGGAGGAAGTCATTGCCAAGTCCAAACTGTACAAGTACGAGCGACAACAAGCGAAAGAAGATGATGACATTCTTCGTGCTGAACTAGATAAGGGGCTTCCGGATCTCTTTGCACTCATGCGCAGCGGTCCAATGCCACCTTCAGTAAACCAAATACCACTCGGCCAGCATTCTGGCATGAACGCTGATAGAATGGCTTTACTCGACGGCAAAGAGCGATCTCAGGCAGATAAAGAGTATGACGAGCGTTTACGGCAAATGGCCATGGATCAACGAGCGAAGCCTACAGTGAGAACGTTGACTGAGGAGGAGAAGCTGCTTCAGGAGGCTCAGCGGCTCAAAGAGCTCGAAGAGAAAAGACTTCGGAGGATGCGAGGAGATTCAGAAGATGGCAAGTCAGATGCTAGAGACAGTCCTCAAAAATCTGATGGTGACGACAAGATGTCCTTGGAAGAGGAAGACACCTTCGGACTAGGGTCTGGCTTGCTAGGTGATAAACGTGTATCGAGATTAGGGGTGGAAGATGAGGACGAGTTCGTGATAGAAGATCACCTCATCGCCAGTGGCTCAGAAATCGATCCGTCAGACGCCGAGAGTGATCTGCCAGGCAACGAATCCAACGATGATGACGATCAAGAATTCTTACAAGGCCTTTTATCAAAGGACATTGTCGGCAGAGAAGGGCTAAGTATTTCGCAAGATCTCAACGGTGTCTCAAAAGCACATGGCCCTGCTGGTAATTTAGCGTTCACCTATAGATGTCCGGAAACCCATCTGGATCTTCTCGATATGATAGGCAACATCGCTTTTGAAGACCTGCCCACGGTGGTACAGAGAATCAGAGCTTTATACCACCCTAAGCTTGCTAGCGAGAACAAGCATAAGCTAGGAAAATTCGCGACGGTCCTGGTCCACCATCTCTTTTACTTGGCTAATCCCATCAAACACCCACCTTTCGTTGTGCTAGAATCTCTGATACGCCATGTTCATTCGTTAGCGAAAACCTTTTCAGAAGAAATTGGTCGAGCTTTTAGATCGCATTTGAGAGCGATACATCATGAACGGTCGACTGCTCTTAACGCAGGAGATTTGATCATCCTCACAGCAGTTGCGTCAGTATTCCCAACGTCAGATCACTTCCACCAAGTCGCTACTCCGGCCATGCTCTGCATGACTCGATATTTGGGGCAAAAGGTCCCATTTTCACTCAGCGATCTGGCAACGGGTACATATATCGTTACTCTCTGTTTGCAGTATCAGCAATTGTCGAAACGATACGTTCCCGAAGCTGTCAACTACGTGCTCAATGCTCTATGGGCACTTGCCCCAGTAAAGGCAAAGCGCATCGCAGGAGCCTTCCCGCATCACACGCTTCCTGACTCCTTACGGCTCGATAGTAGGTCAGATATAGGGCACCGCCCATTGGCTTTCTGGGATATTGAGCCTCCACTTAATCCCACGGATGCTGATAATCAAGGTCTCAAGCTCGCACTTATGAACACGCAAGTCGATATTGTTGAGAACATGATGACGATCTGCGCCGAAAAGTCCGCGTTCTGTGAAGTGTTTGATCCGATCTACACCGCTCTGAACTTTCTAGGAAGCAAGACATGCTCCGAAACGTTCAATGTTGAAACCAGAAAAAAGATACGAAATACAGTCGACAAGCTACGCAGCCAACTGCACCAATCGCGCTTGGCACGCAAGCCGCTCCGCCTTCATGACCACAGACCCCTTGCCATCAAGACCTCGATTCCCAAATTCGAAGATTCCTACAACCCAGACAAACACTACGACCCTGACCGTGACCGCGCCGACGTGTCCAAGCTCAAGGCCGAGCACAAGCGCGAGCGCAAGGGTGCATTGAGGGAGTTGAGGAAAGATGCCAACTTCATTGCGAGAGAGAGCTTGAAGGAAAAGAAGGAGCGGGATGTTGCGTATGAGAAGAAGTACAAGAGGCTTGTCGCGGAGATTCAGGGTGAGGAGGGAAGAGAGTCAAAGAATTATGAGAGGGAGAAACGGATGAGGAAGTCGAAGAAGTAGTGGTTTTGTAAATCGTAAATAATTGATTCGTTCGACTGGGTTGGATCCTCATTAGGGTCATGATCTGATGGAGATGAGTTCGCAACTGTAGGATCCTAAACGTCTTTTGTCCTGAAAAGTGCTCAAAGGCCACCGAGGACCTGCTATCCTTCATTTACTCACTTCGCTCCGGTCTTTAGCCAAGATTGCTGTTCCATCTCGTCTACACTGAAGGCTCTGTGCAACCATGCAAATGTCATAAGGCGGACAACATCCGATGTCTTATTTCATGGCCCAATAAAGAGGAAGCGCAGCCAACGTTCTTTCCTTGCCTCAATGTGCAACGTCTGACTAGGCGCGCAGCTTCCTCATGATTCACAAGCAGGACGGCAACGGTCCCAGTATTTAACAGTATGTGCGATCCAAACAAGCACGCAGCTTACCGGATCGATCATAGCTTGCCCAGGCAGGACCCATAACAAGAAGCTGTTGGAAAGCTTTTTCAACCCAATATACGCCACATTTTGAAGTTTTCTCCCCGACGGTTGGTTTTGTCGTTTAATCACCCAATGCTTTGAGTACGTTTTGCATCGTAATTCAACATTGATAGCAGAGATGGAGGATGGATTCCCAAGATTTGAGAACTATTGAGGACCCACTGGTGCAGTTGTGTAGCTACAGGGAAGTCATGAGCAGTTCAACGGCCGCAAGTGCCCAAGAGTCTGGTGAAGATACAGGCGACGTACCTCACCATGATACCACACAGATACAAACAGCTGTTGCTAGGTCACATGAGATGCAAAATAAGCCCGTGTCGAATCGCGATAGCATCTCGTCCCACACTCTGTCCGCTGAGGCCGCAACAGCTGAGACGGATACCAGGTCCCCCAAGCGTCGCCGCTCGGACAGCTCTGGCAGCCTTCATACTTCGGAAGTGGTGAAGGAACAACGATACGGTGCGTCGTCCGAACATAAGAGCCGTGAAGATGCCGTGGCGGTAGAGGTGGTCTCTGGAATTACTCGTATAAACCCACCTAGTAATGAGACAGCTTCATCTTCGTGTCGTGGGACGGATAATTGGCCCAAGCTCTCCTCAGCCGAGGAACCTGAGCCACGTCTAACTAAGAAACGGTTTCGTAATGTCAGACCCACGTTGTCTTTACCGGATGTGCGTCTGTCTGTGATCAATCCATTGCCGGAAACAGTGCCACACCGCACGATGGGCTCGACGGCGAAGGAGGTCAATCTTCCACGGAAAGGGCAGATGCCCAAAGAGTGCACACTTCCACCACTCGCACCACGAACGGGGTCGATCACCAATGCCCGAAATAGGGGGGAGGTCTCCCTCCGTCGAATGGACGATCTCGTTATAAACTTCGGTGAGCCTGGTATCCATCCCACGCTAGGGCCCTATTATCAGCACCCACCAGGACCAAAGACAGTACTGCCCGGAATCTTCGAAACTAGACGCTGGGGCTTTGCGAAGGGCGGAAGCGATAGAGCTGCGGTGCTGGTGGCTGGTGATCGGCATCCTGGACCGCCCCTGAAGCCCTTCGACCACATGTGCTATGAAGACAATGCGTTGGAGTGAGTCCCGTATTTGATTAAGTCCTTTGTTGTTTTGGAACTCAACATGAGTTGTAAGACTTCATTTAGGCGCCTTTAACCGTCTAGATTGGCCTCCTGACTCAAATTCGTACTTCGATTGCTGACTTGGACTTTACCCAGACAATGGAGATGTGTGGAGTTCAATCGATCGAGGGCTCGGTTAAGAAAGCAATAGGGGGGACTTGACCGGAGCAAAAGGCATAGTTGAGGGTAATCGAGAGATGTTGAGTTGTCCAATGAGGATGATGGGAATGATACCGCTTGACGTTATTTTGGTTAGGAAGTATCATGTATAGGTTACCACGGTTGAGGCAATCCGGAGGCAAATCAGGATAGAAGGGGGCTTGGGCTGCGCAAACCGTTTGCTCTCTAGGCCCTACGGGCTATAGGATTGGGTATCTCTGGATAAAACATCATCGAGCTTTACAACGCTGAAGTCTTCCACGGAACTCAATCTCCAATAGCACCTCGACGTTTGTTGGGGTCGAAACTAATCTTCAATCTCTTCGGCCCCGTGCGATCGTTCTCATCTTCGTCCTTCTCACTCCTTTTGGTCTTCTTATTGTTTTGGCCAGGCTTCGCACTTGTAGCGCTCGTTGGCGTGGGATGATTACTCTCTCTAGCGCTCAATGGCGGATTCGGGTTTCCGGATGTAGGCGTAGGAGCGTGTGAGGGCGTTGTTTGCGACGAGCTTGTTGGCGAGAGCTCCTGTACGAACGATCAAGCAATCAGCTATCCGATGCCCATCTATATCCTCTCCTTGGATTGTGTCCATTCTCTGTACGCACCCTCATAAAGCTAGCTGAACTCCTACTAAATACTCTATCCGCTTCAGTTATCTGCCCTTTCCTCCTCGTAATCGTCCCACCCCCTGAGTTACCACCCGTATTTCCTGCGGTGGCGGATCCTTTGATATAATTGTCGAATCCCTTTATAATGTTGCCTGCGCCCGTCTCTTCGAGGTAGGAGGACTCGTAGCGGTAGATCTGTTGCTCTAGCATTTCCTGTGAGCGGTTCGCGTTAGTATCTGGCTCGGCGTAGATGAGGAACATGAGTGATAGCCTAGGGAAAGGGGGAGCATACCATATTCCGGTCGAGGATTCGCTTCTTCTGGAGTGTTTCTCGGAGGTCGCGCTTTAGCTTTTCGTAATATGGCACACCGCGTGTTGCGTCTGCGGTGGTTGCGGAGGGTGGGGGGATGTTTTCGGCCATTGATAGGATTTCTATTCGAGGCTGGCGTGTGATGAGTCTGTGTGCAAGTTGTATATTAACGATAGTTGCTGGGATTGTGGGAGGTCGTTGATCGGCTAAGTTGCCATTCATGGACGACGACGTCTCACATCACATACTCTAATCGGACCGAGGGGACAACAATGTTGAATCACACCATCTACAAGCTCAAATTTCGGAACGTCCAAAGCCGGCATGGATCATGGGAGTATGGATCATGGCGGCATGGACATGCCAGCTATGTGTAATATGAACGTCCGATTACTCTGCCTCACTATCACCGCTTACATGCTGAACAACGTACCAGATGCTCTTCACATGGAACACAACGAATCTCTGCATAATCTTCCACTGGTGGCACATCCGCTCAACTTTCACGCTCCTCGTCTCCCTCGTCGCCGTATCGTTCCTCACAGCTGGCTACGAACTTGTTCGAGAAATAAGCAGACGATACGAAGTTAGCAGTGCCGAATATGCGAATAGCTTGCCAAGTAAGTAGCGCCTTAGTTCCGCAATTCATGCGTAGGCATGAGACTAAGGACTCTTCTCGAAGATGATGGTGATGATGCTGGTCGAGAACGAGGCTCATTACTCTGGTCAGGAAAGGATGCTGGGCAACGGGAGAAAAGGATTCGGTTAGTAAAGGCAGCATTGTATGCGGTTCAGGTGTTCTATAGCTTTTTTATTATGTAAGTACTGTCCCTGTATCGCATCGGGGTGGCCTATGCTGATCACCGTAGGTTACTGTTTATGACTTACAATGGCTGGGTAATGCTTGCTGTAGCGATGGGGGCATTTATTGGGTATATTGGGTTTGGGAATTCGAGCCCTACGAAGAGTGTGGCTTGTCATTGAACCGCATCTCGACTGAGGAAAATCGGTTGGATGTATTCATTGAGCGATATGATATAATGACTTTTATGGGACATCTTCCTCATCTCCGTCCCCAAACCCGAAGCTAAATCCACCAGCATTTGCTTTGACATCCTTCTCTGCCTCTACTAGCTCGTCCCATTTCCTCTTCTTCCCTGCCTTCAATCTCTCCATCTGGCTAAGGGCTTCGTCTAACAAGCAAGGATACGATGCTCCCATCTTCTGTACAAACAAATCGTACACATCTTTGATATCATTCTTGAACCCCGAAATTTGGTCGGCTTTGTTCTTCAAGAAATCAAGAACATTGGTAAGGTGTGCCTTGGGTACAAAGTTCTGTGTAATCGCGATGCTGGGCTCTAAATTCACCACAAGATGCCACCATCCCGATGGCACATGCAGGACCTCTCCCGCCTTGCAGATGCCTTCCATACAGCCTGGCGTTCTTCGGGCTTCGGTATGAAAACCAAGAAGCCATTCAGCAACGCTCAAAGGGCTTGTAACTTCACTTTGATCTTCTGAGACAAAGACTCCAGGTGGTGGATGTTGGGAAGGAGACGTTGGGAACATGATCCAGTACTTCGATCCCTTCAGAACAGCATTCCAGGCGCTAGTTTTGCAGTTAGTGTTATGGCTTGGTTCGTACGGGATATATCAACCTTGTAGCGTTTGGATCTTTGTGAAAACTGCTTCCACTCCTCTCAGGCCCAATAATAAGCCATCGACTATCTGGTCGTTGATCACCCAGAACAGAGAAAAGATCTTCGCCAAAGCAGTCTGGCGCCCAGTAATGCCCATCCTTCCCGTACTTGAGACCCATTTTCTCCACGAATGCACAATCGAATAGATACAATGGACTCTCATCGTTGTTTTCATTCATGTAGTCGACGTAGGTCTTGAGAGGCCAATCGACCGCTTCTGCCCTGAATCTGATATCGCCATACTCCTCAAGTAACGTCCCTAATGACCAATCTCGATATACCGGCCATTCTCGGACAGTATCGGTAAGGATGAATGGCCTATGTAGGTTCTGAGAGTCAGTACTCCCATACGTAAACATGAAACCGAGCCGTAACACAACATTGGGGATCAGATCAGGTCCAATCGATAGTGTACGCTAGACATGATAGTGCCATTGAGTACAGCTGGTGACCAAAGGTACGCTCTGAGAACGTGAGTAATTTCAAGTCTTGTCACTGGTATCAAAAGGTGATATTACTGAGCTTTGCATTACCTATCTGTCCATTCATAGATGAATTCCGAAGCAGAAACACTAGGCAATCGAGTTATGGCATTACTAATAGGGATATTGCATGCGTATGGCACTAACGGAGTATTGGCGCAGAAGAAGGGGCGATGAAGGATGTCCGAAAACAGGTTCTGGCAACATATTTGGGCGGTATGCACTCGAGGTATTCCAAGGTACGTCGAACGCCATGTCCCACGCCAAATAGGAGAGTCAAGGGATGATCTAGCAAGTAGTGTCTCAGCATGGGTTCGTTTCTGGATAGACGCTAATTTAAAGGTGCAATGGAGAAAATCGGCGCTCGATATGTCAAATGAAGTGAAGAGAGTATTATTGTGGATCTTTCTAGTATGCATATTCGAGCCGAAACGATGCGTTGTCCACCTTCATGGCTCATATCGTTCAACAAGACGAAGGACAACAAAGGAGTAGAGTATGGCCAGAAAGTATGGACCAAGTTCACGCTGAATTGTCTAATCTGAGATTGAAATGTTCCAACATACTCAACACAGATTATCTTCCATAGATCTTCAAGCCTGGTGAAAGCAAACAAAGCTTTACAGGTATGCTGAAGCTGTCGTAGTGCAACAGCATCCAGGAATTCGAGTACTTGAACAATCAGTTCGTCTGGGAGGGTAGCAAAGTAACCTGCAGACCCCTTAATGTTTGCATCCGCAAGGTATACATTCCCAGCTGGCTTGATCCCCAGAGGATGCTGTGGCGTGGCTAGAGAGTCATGAGAGTTTAACCCGGAGTCCACGGCTTGGGTAGCATTCGGATGACTCGACGCCTGTAGCTGTGGCAATGCTAGAGCTGCGACGATCATGTTACCATTCAAGTTGTTCGGACTCGAGCATGACTCCCAATCGCGGACTCCCATATCTCAGAAGGCTTAAATGTCTTAAAGGCAGGTTCCTTCGAGTACAAGGTCCCGCGCTTAGTCCCTTGGACTGTCTAGTCATTCATGGAGGCGAACCCATCAGTCAAAAGTACTCTTAACCTTGAGGACGGAGGTGGTGAATTCTAAGTTGTCATCAATGGTATATGACCCATCGGGCCACTAGGACTAGCTCCAGCGGCGAAAAGGGCGCTAGTGGATCGACAAATTTTTCCAATTCTCTATTTCATGCTTGCGATCGTTCAGCCTTTTTCCTCACCCAACCAAATAACGAACCACATCATAATCACAACAACTCCGGTATCAGACAAGTACTCTTGCATAGAGTGCTTTGAGATCCAGACTACTACAGCGTTACCAAGTTTAACTGGGTGAACTACTCCACTGTTCATCTTCAGTCATCAGCCCCACGACTACCTTTCGGACTATACAGAGATCACGTACCTGAAGGTCGTGATCTTTCGCTTGACTAGCTGCAAGTATGGCTGACAAGGGCCTTGAGGAGATCCCAGAGAGTATGTTTGCACGTTGTTGCGCCCGTCACAGTCCTCGAGGCTTAGTGCTTCGCTTGCTCTTTTTGCTCTTCGTGCAGTAGCTGACATGGTACCTTACTTATAGCTCAAATTGAATCAAATTATGATGAGGTCACCGACTCCTTCGATTCCATGAATCTGAAGGCTGAGCTGTTGCGAGGTATGATTTGCGCCTACACAAGGGTTATAGGCGGATGTGACACTGACTTATTTTAGGGGTATACGCCTATGGATTTGAGCGCCCTTCTGCAATTCAGCAGCGTGCTATCATGCCTGTTATCAAGGGTATATTCGACCATGAGCGCTTTGCTATGCGTGATGACATGCGTTGACTTGTACATCCAGGTTCGGACGTCATTGCCCAAGCTCAATCTGGTACCGGCAAGACAGCCACATTCTCGATCTCAGTTCTGCAGAAGCTAGACCCAAATGTGAAGGCATGCCAAGCCTTGATTCTTGCACCCACCAGGGAGCTGGCGCAGCAAATTCAGAAGGTCGTTGTGGCTATCGGCGACTTCATGTCCATTGATTGCCATGCTTGCATTGGTGGCACTAGCGTCCGTGATGATATGTCAGCTCTTCAGGCTGGACCTCAAGTAGTCGTTGGAACTCCAGGCCGTGTACAGGACATGATCCAGCGCCGCGTCCTCAAGACCGATTCCATGAAGATGTTTGTCTTAGATGAGGCCGATGAGATGCTTTCTGTAAGTAACTCATGATCATGCGCTGTGTGCACGATTTGCTTACCCATGAAACAGCGTGGTTTCACCGAGCAAATCTACGACATCTTTCAGCTTCTCCCGCAATCCACTCAAGTCGTCCTCCTCTCGGCGACCATGCCCCAGGATGTCCTCGAGGTTACCACCAAATTCATGCGCGACCCTGTACGCATCTTGGTGAAAAAGGCGGAATTGACCCTTGAGGGTATCAAGCAATTCTACATAGCAGTAGAGAAGGAGGACTGGAAGCTGGACACTCTTTCCGACTTGTACGAAACTGTTACCATCACCCAGGCCGTCATCTTCTGCAATACAAGGAGAAAGGTCGACTGGCTTACCGACAAGCTTACAGCTCGTGATTTCACGGTGTCTGCTATGCACGGTGATATGGACCAGCCCCAGCGAGATTTGATCATGAAAGAATTCCGCTCAGGCTCTTCCCGTGTTCTGATTGCCACGGACTTGCTTGCCCGTGGAATTGACGTTCAGCAAGTCTCGTTGGTAATCAACTACGACTTGCCTGCCAACCGTGAGAATTATATCCATCGCATTGGGCGTGGTGGACGTTTTGGACGAAAGGGTGTTGCAATCAACTTTGTCACGGCTGATGACGTACGAATGATGAGGGAAATCGAACAATTTTACAGCACTCAAATTGAGGAGATGCCTATGAATGTGGCCGGTAAGCATGCACCATGCCGCACTCACCCCTTCGAAATATGCTAATTGTAGTTCCAGATCTGATCTAGGTCTGAGATAATAAACATCTTGCGTGTTTCTGCATTGCATTATTCTGTTGTCGTAAAGGACATCTAAGCAATCGCGGCTAGGACCATGATTTTCCCGAGAGACTGTTACAAATTGAAAGGGGGTTTAGAATTTCATAGATCGCTTAGGAGCGCTGCTGGCATGCTGGCGGCGTTCTGTTTTCTTTTGCATGCAATGGCATGTGCCCTTCGGCATGTGTATCTTCTAAAAGTCTTGCACTTCACTTGGCTCTCGACGAGCTCTGTGAAGACTTCTCACGTTTCGGATCGTGTGATGGCTTGGGAAGATGGCATTTATGTGTTGAACCCATATAGACCAATCGATATACGCAAACCATCCCATCATCGCCTTGAAAGTGTGTGAAAGACAAGGTTCCAAGTTTCAATATTGAGAATTAAAGTCCGAAATTCCATGGCTACCTGCCTCTCTATCAGCCTCATTACTTTGAATCGCTAACGAACGCTCAAAATACTCGCAAAGCGCTATTCATGCCTGGCGGTGAATATGCAATGGCTCGAGGAGAAGATCCGGAATGGCTAGTCTGGTGCATGCGGCTTAAGTTGGAACATACAAAGATCTTCCAGCAACTCTCCACTCTCGCTGAAGCCAACTCACGCAATGGAGTACTTGCTGCCAAGCTTGCAGACTCCATAGCCGGCCATGACAAACTCCACGTTGAATCCAACGTGCTGAAAGACCGCATCGCTGGCCTCGAAAAAGATGCAAAAGAGCACTACAAGATCAATTCTGGCAACTCGCAAGTAATCGACGACCTGCAGACCGAAAACGAAGCTCTTCGAGACCGAATTCTTCGCCTCGAGCAAGATGCGAATCAACAGGACCAGATTAACGCTGTTAGCTCGCAGGCAAAGGCAACTTTGGAGCAGAAATTTGAGATTCTAAAGATGGAATACATTAGTGTGACTGATGCGGTGGGAACCATGCAGGAAACGGCGCGGGTGGAGAGGCAAGGCCAAAGACGAGAACTAGAGGAGATGAAAGCGCAAATGGAGGTCTACATGGCTGGTGCATCGCAGAAAAATCATGGCCCAGCTCGTGAAGAGTCAATCCCTTTTGCGGGCTTGATCCCAGCTGGTGAGCAGCCGGTGCTTCCCTCGGCCAGTGAAACTAACTGAGTCAAGCAGATCCATCTCGACCACGTAGGACAGCTTCCGAAGCCACAACAGTTGACGAAAGCGTACGACTTGATACGGAAAGAGAGATTCGACGTATCGATACCACGCATGTGAGCCCTCAAGTTGCTGAGGCCACACAACTGCACACCCAGTACCTCGATCCTACCCATCTCAACACCACTACTCCAACACCCAGCTTGACGATCCAAGGCTCATCGTCGCTCAAAGAGTATGTTCGTCATGGCGACATTGTGATTAATGAAGGACTTCACCGGTATGAAGCTCAAGCTGTCTATAGCTTCGTAAGCGGCTTGAACGACAAGTACCGCCAACACCTGCTTCGGAAATGTTTAGACAAAGAGGGATGGACTTGGCTGAAGGCTCAAGAAGAGATCCACCGACTGGTCAAGGAGGCGGAGAGGTTGAGAAAGAAGAGGCGACTTTTGCCAGCGGACATGAACGACGATCAGCCATAATTTTGGAGGAAGGAAATGTAAGAGACAGAGGATTTCTACCACGGCAATTCACTCTGTAACACACCGCTCGAAAAGCCAGTACAAAGAGAGTGCCAGCACTGCGCCTTTCCTACGTCTCTTCGTACTCAAACAAACCCCCCTTCTCAGCAACTCCCACCTCAATCATTCCTTCCTCCACCTCTTCCCCCTCAACCCTAACACCAGCCGTCATCACATCCCCCACCTCTACCTTCCCCACACCTTTCGGCGTCCCCGTCAGCACCAAGTCACCCTCCTCAAGCGTCATAACCCGACTAATCTCACTCAGTATCCTTGGTATCCGAAACAACATTAAGCTCGTCTTGTCTCTCTGCCTCTTCTCCCCATTAACATTCAGCCACAATTCCACATAATGCGGATCCTTGATCATTTCCTTTGATATAAAATTCGAGACCGGCAAGAAGGTGTCGAAACCTTTAGCAGCCGTCCACGGAAGACCTTTCTTCTTAGCCTCGTCCTGCAGATTCCTCGCCGTCATGTCAATCGATACGCAGTAGCCGGAAACACACTCAAGGGCAGCTTGCTCATCGTCCGGAGGGAGGTCGATGACGGTACGACCCATAACAAGGGCAAGTTCGACTTCATAGTGCAAATTGACGCCTTTGGGCCGAAGTACGGGACCAGCATTTGGTAAGAGTATGGAGGAGGGAGGTTTGATGAAGAAAAGAGGCTTTTTGGGACGGACATTGTTGAGCTCGTTTATGTGGTCGCTTTTAGAGCTATCAGCTAGAGCATTGTCAATTTAGGTGTAGACGTAGATGGGAAAGGGGAGCGTACACGTAGTTGCGGCCTATGCAGACCACTTTGCGGCAATTGGCCGCTATACTACGAGGTACCATTACGCAAGGCCCAAAGTTATAACTTGCAAAGGAGATCTACCCAACTGGCTTCTCGCTTTGGATGGCCCTGCTTTGGTTGATAAGAGACGTGAGAGGTTAAAGATTCACGTCTCACCGTCGATGAATGCTAGGGCTAGGGCTTCCGGAGCTAACTCCGCTTCAATCCAGCATCTACTACGGCGGTCTCCAGCGAAATAGTTGTTAGCGTGACAGGGATTATTTGGGAGCTCCCTGATACGTAGTATAACCTCAGGTACCGTTGTAGGGAACCTCGGTGTACAATGACAATGCAAGTTGCCTCGATCCTCTCCGACTTGACTTCCCTTCGCGTTTGCGTTCGTACATATGGTCCCTTACTACTCTACAAAGCTGACGACAACCATAGGACCATGCCGCCGCCCTCGCGCTAGTCTCCGTCCACAAGCCGCACGCATCGCCATCCACAGAAGGCGCTGGCAGGGTTTCGGCACCAGAAACAGATGCGGAACTACACGATGATCCGGACATGCAGCGCGCAACGGATCTTGTGGAACTCCACTATGGTGTCAAGATGAACCATATACAGGGCGAGGGTGCGGAGTTGAAGCAGGCTAGGTTGGATGTTGATAGGGTATTGCAGACGCTTGAAGGGAAGGAAAGAGGAGTTGAGTGGAAGTGAGGATGAGATCAGGGTCAGGGTGGAGAATAGGGTATGAGAGGACATCATGAACGAATCATGAATATCGGCATCGACAGAAAGCATACATGGATGCATTCAAAGATATCAGCTCGGAGTAGTCTTCGGCTGACCTTGGCTGTTCATGCAACCCTGATCAATCAACTGCCAACAAACCACACCACACTCACAAGGGACGAATCCCCACACCACCTAGGAATTTTCATAGGATTTCGGATAACGGAAACGAAAACATGTAATCACCGCCCATTTGATAACCCACCAAACCTACCATGTCAAGATGTCATGTGTATGAGTCCTCGACGATGGGCCTCGGCAAATCCAATTCCCCGAGACTCTCGATTTGAGCCTACGGCAACGTCTGTGAGACCACAGGAAGTCCTGCAACAGCACTCTCTCCACTCGCAAGTTGCCTCAAGGATTGCTTGGTAGGGACAGCCAGCTGCCTGCCCAAGGTCACCTTCAGAATGGTCTTCCTCGCGGCAAGGTTCCGGGCCTTTCGCAGATAAAGACTCCTCCTCTTCACCTTGAGCGCCTTATGCACTAAGTCTATGGTCGGCAGTCGAGTAATCTGGGGCATGCCAGGGGTGCTGTGTAATATTCGAGTCAGCATAGTCTTATATTTCCAGCAACACGACGTCTTATTGAAAGTCCAGTTGCGACCATCGATAGGCCTAGTTCCCGAACATGTCTTAGACCATAATGATGATGGAGCTAGCATATAACAAGGGCGGACATCGATGGAGATTTATGAATTGAGAAACACCGATACAGACATAAAGTATTCGGAATCAACTTACCCAGTAGGCATCGAGGGTGTCTCAATGGCTGCAAAATGTTTCTTGAGGGCCAGATCTGTACGCTCCCTCGAAAGGATCTCATCAATTGTGCGCGGACCCGAGGTATCGCTTTGCAAAGATTTGCTTGGTTTATGAACCATGATCTTTGGGTTTGCGTAGTACGGAACTGGGCCATCGGGTACAGAGTCTTCGTCCTTCGCTTGTGCTACAGGCGTTGGCTCTTCGTCCGAGACTACGTCTGTAGCTTCTTCGTACCGTCAGCATATTAAAATAATAGTGTGAACTTTGAAAGTTATGACTTACCAGTCCCCGCCGCCGCACCTGGCACTTCATCCTCTGGAACGCTTTGGACTTCTGCCTCTTTCCCATTCGACATAGTCTCCGGTCTGGCGCTGTTCTCTTGCTCTGCGTTATCAGATGCATCATCTATGGCCTTGCTGGCCACACTGTTGGACATGTGGTGGTCCTGAGTGGTCGAAGGCGGAACACCCAAGTCAGAAATTGTTGAGATGCTGCTTCTGGCTTTGCTTGAATGACTGTGTCCTGCCATTTCAGTGCCAGTATATTCTTTCTGGGAAGCGGTTGCTTCAGCTTCGTTGGAATGCCTGTCCTCTGTCAATCCAGTACCGGGTTGTCCTACTGTAGAAGAGCCGACTTCAGATTGGTTCGAATGCCTACGATCCACTGCGCCGGTACCAGAGCTTCCTGCTACAGGAGAATTGCCTGCAGCTTCGGTCGAATGCCGGCTTTCCTTCGGTGCATTAGTGGTGTCTCCTACCGGAGAAGTACGGCTTGCAGCGCTGAGGATAGGACTTTGTGGGAGTGCGTGATCAGAAGGAGGTATCTCGTCCATGTCGAATGGTGAGACGCTGTCGTCAGCTTCGCTCGAATTTCTCCCTTTGGTCGGTTCAGTACCAAATTCTCCAACTGGGGATGCGCTGCCTGCAGCGCTGAAATCAGAAGCTTGTGGAACTGCGTCCGTTATTAAGGGTCCTTGTGTATTCAATGTTTCGGTTAGCTCGGCTGGTGCTGGGGTTTGCTCGCTTTTGCCATGCACTGATTGAGCTCGGGAAGATCGTGCAGATGTGCGGCTCTCCTGCGATGCTCGAGCGTGGGGTTCCTGTATAGGCACCAGACGAGGCCAGCGCCAGGAGGACGATTGGGCTTTATTAAGCTGTGGTCGTTGACCTGTAGGAGTCTTGCGCATAGTGAAGGGATACGAGTTTGTACATGAGGACGCAATGAATGCTTGTATCAATATGGAGTATGCAAAGAAAGCGTCAACAACGAGAACGATCAACGGAGAATTTACATCAGCGCACCTGCTTCAAAAGATTGTGTGGCCGAATAAGTTGGAAGGGCAGGAACGGCACTCGAGCTATCAAGAAGCATGGCAGTCGTAAGGAGACCTCTTCTGGGAAGAAACCAACATCAAATCTCATCAAATCTCAATATCATTACACTCAATTCATCAGATGATCAAGTATCTCAACCGCAATGGTAATAGGTTATATCCAAATGATTCCAGACTGAACGGACTATTCCCTTAGTACTTGTTTCTCTGTAGTAGGTGTGATGGATGAAGATTGTAAGAATAGTCAGTAACGGAGAACGGATACCCAACACAATGTATCAAAGTTCGTCACCCCTGCTGCAAAATTTACTAGAGTAGACTGTATGTAGCCGGTAGGAATTCAGACTCTCCGTTGCTTAGAGCACTTTGATAATAGTCATCTCTAACTATACCCATTTGATGTATTCTAGGACGTTTCCTACCCGTAAGGATTGAGTAGAACTAGAGCCGGATTGACACACCAGACAGTCGCTTGACAGAATGTATGGCATTGATCTCATGATCAATTGCTTATTGAGTGGAATCTTATGCTTTTGCAACAATCATAGCTTGCAGATATACATCGTTGTGAAGAGTGCAGTCCGAACCCCCTCAACCTAGATCTATTCGGCTTGCGGGGCCGATCCTCAAGTCTGCGAGCGCGCATTGTCCTTCCCTACACCAATCCCATCAATACGGCGCTTCACAGCGGACACTCCCAGCATGGCTTCAAGTGTAGATGCTAAGCTGCTCAAGGCGACCAAATTCCCGTCCGAATTCAGCCAGAAAGTTGATATGCAGAAGGTCAATGTCGAGGTGATGAAAAAGTGTGGAAATCCAGTCCCTGCTTGTACCGAGAAGTATACTGACCAGTTCTGTTCACAGATGGATCGCCGGGAAGATCTCAGACATACTCGGGAGCGAGGACGACGTCGTCATTGAGCTGTGCTTTAATCTACTTGAAGGTTCACGCTTCGTTAGTACCAGAATCTATGAATTAGATTTAGCATATTGCTGACTTCAATACTGGTAGCCTGACATCAAGGTGCTGCAAATTCAGCTTACCGGCTTTCTCGATAAGGACACTGCGAAGTTTTGCAAGGATTTGTGGCTCCTCTGTCTCAGCGCCCAGAGCAATCTACAGGGCGTTCCGAAGGAATTACTCGAGGCTAAGAAATTGGAATTGATTCAAGAAAAGGTAGTTTGCTATATAGGCCTTAGCATCAGGTTATCAGCTCACTGACTCTCGTAGATCGAGGCAGAGAAAGCCGCTGAAGAAGCACAACGCCGCAGAGAGCAGGAAAGGCAAAGAGACCGAAATATTGACAACATTCGGCAAAGAGATCGCGGTGAGCGAGGACGAGGCCGTGGTAGAGGCGTTCGAGGAAACCATGATACCGACAGACGCCCGCCACGAGACTCGAGATCACCTCCACCTAGACGACGGAGTTTACCTCGCGGCCCTCCGGCCCGCCGTGAGATAGATACCTACATTCCCCTCGGCCGTGATGGTCGTCGACCCGAAGAAAGACGACCTAGGCCACCTTCCCCCAGAATCCCTGACTCATACTCTCGGTCACCTTCGAGAACCCCACCACGTCGGAGATATCAAGAGAGTATCTCGCCAAGACCAAGAAGACGTTCTTACAGTCCCAGTAGATCTCGAACACCTTCCCGTCGGCGTTATAGCGCAGACAGACATCGAAGAGGACCAAGACGTGGTGATAAACGAGCTAGATCCTTAACACCCTCAGATGCTTCTCGCTCACGTTCACCCAGAAGACGGCCAAGGAGACGCTCTCCTTCCATCTCATCACGCAGTCCTACCCCACCTCGAAGGTTCAGGCCTCCCCGTCAAAGACGGAATTCATCGTCGCTACTTAGCGCTCGCTCTCGTTCTCGTTCATTGAGCAGAGATCGAAGGCCCGCGGGTAGATCAAGAAGATCACCTTCCTATGATAGTGATGATAGAAGGAAAGAAGCACGTGCTGATTATAGAAAGGGACGACGCGAGTTCTATGGCCGACGCCGCAGCTCCGGTCCAAGCCGTAGCAGAGACCGACTCTCACCAGCTCCACTACCTCGAAACGAAAGCCCTAGCCCACCGAGGCAGAGAGATCGGAAGAGACACCGCTCGATACAGAGATACGCACCTGCCGCGAGAAGGAGGCGCAACAGTTCCTCAGTCTCCTCACCCGCTGACAAGAGACGGAAGTTAGCTGACTCTTATGCGGACGAGGAGAGCAGGGACAAACGCAAATCGACAAGCCCAAAACCAGCGCAAGCCTCGGCAATTGCTGGCGCAAACGACGAGGTGGGTAATCATTCGTGAAAGTACTACAATAATCCCCTCATCCAATGTGTCTCATCCGACATGTGTGAGTCTTGGGGGCTGATCACTTGTGCAGAAAGCCACAACAGCCATTACACCTACCGAACTACGTGAACGACTGCTTCGTGAGAAGTTGAAAGCGTTGCGAAGGACCAACGGTGTTCCAAAGGCCGTTTCGACCGAGCATACCTGAGCAGTGAGACGTCTGCTACAGGGGCATTGATGCATATTACCTTTGACAGGAGTGAATGACTCTATGGACTACGGTAATCCATGCAGTAGATAGGAAGATAGAAACTACTATTAGAGCAATCGTACCTCTCCTCTGTTCTGCTACAGTGATTTACAGCTTCCAACGCAGTCAGCACTTCTGAGTGGACGTCCCAGCAAGGTATCGAAGAGACAATCCATACACTCACCAGAGTCGATGCAGTAGATGAGAAGATAAGAAGATAGAAACTAGTAATGAATGGAATCATACCATACCCCCTACCCTACTAGCTACTCTGATCAACAATCTCCAACACACCCAGCACTTTCCATCAATGGCGCCCAGCAAGTCACTGGAAAATCTCGCCATCCTCAACAAATAATCCTTCTTCCAATCTACTCCATCATACTCATCAGTCGACAAAAAACCCAATCCACCCATTAATAATCTCACACCATCAACCCTTAGTAAAAAGTCCCTTCTCCCCCAATCTTCCTCAAGGAAACAAACACCCTCAGAACCTCACGTTTAAAAAAAAAAAAGGATCACCGAAGAAGAGCACTACAGAAATCACACAAAACCCAATCTCACAATTCTCTGATCTTACACAGCACAGCACAGCATTCAAAAAACCAACCAACAAAGGAACGAGTGAACGTATCTTCTCTTCTCATTTCACAATCCTCAGAACTACAAACAGTCAGAAACCAAACTACCTACCTACCCACCTACCTTACCTAATCGACCCAACAACCGATCAAACACCAGAAAAATGCACCGCGCAACTTCAAAGGAGTTCTGACGTTATGTACAAGTAGGTAGATTTTTTTCTCAACCAGTCCCGCCCCCACCATGCCAATTATCAGAGGCCTCCCCACTCGTATTCCAGAATTTGAATGCGTTGGTACTAGACAGCCACGCTTTCAAAAGTACAATGCACTCGAGCTTGATTCAGGGATCCGGAGAAGGGGGATCGCCAAGATGATAAGGTGACAAAGGCATAGGTCCGCTCAAATTATGAGAAGGCGGACCAGACTCTTGCATACAGGATGAGAATTATCGATCGCCGCCCAGTCCATCACTGAGCCTTACGTCTCCGCCATCGCGGTGTCTCCATTCTCCCCGTCTTCAGCAGCCGGCGGGGGTTCGGTAAAGGTAGATTCGGGTAACGTGCCAGGCACATCGTCAGCGTCCTTTTCTCCTTCCACCGTGGTGCCTATTTTCTTTTCTATTTGTGCCTCCGACTCTTCCTCCGGAGCCGCAGCCTCTCCAGCTTCCGCTTTCTCGGCCTGTTCTTCCGTGCTCTTAGCCTCGCCGTTCATCGTGACAGCTGCGGCGTCGTCGCCCTTGGCATCGGTGGTTTTGTCGCCAGCATCGCCGGCAGATGTGTCGTTCGAGAGTATCTCGTTCCATTTCCCGAGGAGATCGCTAGAGCGAGTCTTGAATCGGAACTCTTCATCCAGAGGGATTGAGCCCAGCTTGATCATCGCTTTGAGCACTTTATGAATCTTGGTTGTGCGAATGATGCTACCCTCAAGGTCTGGATAGCCTTCGAGTTCGCCTAGAAAGTCTGACATAGCCTGTTGCACATTAGATCAATTTGGAACATGACTAATATTCAGATGGATTTCCGCCCACCTTCATCTCATCTTCCTTTGGCGTAGTATCCCTAGCAAGGAATCCTCGCTGCAACTTGTGACGGTAGTAGAGCACTATGCTTGCATTAGCGTGAACAGCTACGTTGCGTAAGGATATCTTACCCTTCTTTTCCTTCACTTCCCTCATTTCTTTCGCGGTTAGGGGCTTCTCTTCAACCCTCGGAGTCGCCACTTCATCTTCGCTAGCACTTTTCTGAGCCTTTCCAGCTTTGGACTTTGCTGTCTTCTTTCTTGCAGAAGCCTCGGTCGCTGGTGTTTTTGGCGTGGACAGCTTGAGCTTTGTGGCAGTCTTGGGGGTCTTTGCAGGCTATACACGGTCAGTAACGCGTACAGACCCTCTGAAAACCGAAGACAACCTTCTCATCCGCCTCATCGCTATCCTCCGCCTTCTTGCGTTTTTTGGATCTGGGCTTCTCTGTCACTGCATCCCCATCGATGTCCATTTCCTCTCCATCGTCTGCGACAGCATCACTCTTTCGGGAAGCCTTCTTCGCCTTCTTCGCGGAGCGCTCCTTCTCAGCCTCTTCTTTCTCTTGAAGGTCTGCCTCTAAGGCCTTTTGATGATCCGCGAGCATGGCCTTGAAATGGTCCAAGTCCTGATTCTCTGCGGCCTTCTTGTAAGCTTGTATCAGAGCTTGCTTTTTGCCTTTCTCGACCGGGTTTTTGGTTGATTCAGCCTCCACGTCCAGAGGCATGAGCTCGGTATTAGGGATCCAGGCGCTGCGGAGATGAGTTAGCCACTCAACCTCGTGCCCCTATGGCCACTGCAAATCTTCGACTTACAATTCGTTGGTATGCCTGTGTCAGGTCAGTCGAGATCTCGTGCCACGTTCTGACAGATGACTTACAAAAACATGATCGGAAACGTTCTCTCGTAAGCACGCTTGCCACCATCCGCATATTCCGGCTTTTTGTAGGATGCATCTGCCAACCTTGCCGTCACTGGACGACTAGTGAGGAGACTTTGAGGAAGCATATCCTCATCGCAGACAATCGAAGGCCATGGTGGGTGTCCTTTCATTCGCGCAATGTAGTATTGTCCGGGACGAGCACCGAGATTCGTCATCGGCCTGGACTTTTTTTTGCTGAGCTTCTTACTCTTATGCTCCGGAACAGCCGCAGCCCTTTTCTTTGTTGAGTTACCTGCATTTGCTCGCTTGGATTGAGCTGGCGTGCCATTGGTGGTGGGTGGTGCTGGGCTGGCAGCAGCTCCAGCAGCCTCATTAACATCTTTTGTCTCCTTCATCCCGGTGTCCTTAGGGCTTCGTGTATTGTGTGGTGTTTCGGTAGAGTCATTAGAGTCACCGTTATGCTCCTGCTCAGTGTGCTCAAGGCTGCCGTTCGTCTTTGGGGCTGTAAGAAAATGATAACTCAGTATCGGTCGAGCCTTGTTCAAGCGGCGATCATCCCGTCGCGTACCTTCACTTATGTCGTCACTTCCCAATGCACCTCCGTCGATCGACCCAGATATTTCCTCTTTGTCAGACACGTCGACTGCGTTGCCTCCATGTTTGTCGTGCGATGCCTCCCTGTGAACATCGGATGATGGGGGAATGACAGCCGAGCTGGTCCCATTGCTCTCTTCTGCCATCGTAAAACAGGCCTGATGTTGTAAGGGTGGTGTAGGGATTATTGGCAGAGGTGCTGTGCAGATGTCGATCAATACGCGTTCACGGATGCTCGATGACGCGAGTTTTGAATTGCGGATATGGAAAATGCTTGAGAAGTGTAAAGACAAATAAGCTGCGCTGTCCTTGCTGTTGTGGTGTTGTGATCAAGAAAGGAAGAACAGAGTTGGAATATGGAGGATGCGCGACAGTGTTTCTAACCTCCCGAAATCGTGGTTGGGAATATCCACCAGATAAAAATTGCTTACGTAAAACTGCCTTCGCCAGGCGCAATGTGCCCTCTCTGCCTCTGTCACTCAGGCCACTCGATGATGGAGTAAATCCCCTTGATTGATGATATCTGTCTGATAAGGTACAGTGAGTGATGGAAAGAGGAAGGAATGTGATGGAACAAGTGTTTGCGGTGGGTGTCGAGCGAGGATGGGTTGATGAAAGAGAAGTTGTGGAACTGTGAATTGAGCACTGGCTTTGCCTAGATCCCTTTCCCGGCTAGCGCATGTCCTTCCTTGCCAATCCCGCATGCCGGCAGCTCTTGCCTTCAAGTTCACCAGGGCCCGGAGCTCTGCCTGAGTAATGTGCTGCATCACCTCTGAAGCTCTCGCTTTGTCCTCTCGTTTACCCGACACTCCCATCGTTTGGTGACTGGTTTCCACCAACTCCCCACGCAATACCGGAGCACAGCGGGTACCAATACCCATCCCCAAGTTCACGCTTCGAACGATGAAGAAACATGATCTCGTTGTCTCGAAGGGCCGCTATGTCCGTGTTCTGATAGTCGGGTCACCATTCAGTCGAAGAAGTTTTCAGATCCAATCACGGACTGAAGTCCTCACTCGGCTCAGCCGTCTTCATCTTGGCAGGGTCAAAACGAAGTTGAGAGCTCACAATCGATCCTCTTCATATATGAAAACTTTGATGAAAGACGCAGGCCATTCTTTTGCAAAGCAGTACTTAGACAAAACTCTCGACTTTATAAAACCGCATGAGATACAAAAAGGTGGAAAGCTTGAGTAGACTTATAGGAGGGTGTCAGATCGAGTGATGGGATCAGATACAAAGGCTCACTTGCCTTTGCAAGGAACAGGCTCAATTAAAGCTTCCATTGCAGTCAAAAGAATAGCTTGGCTTGTTGCAATGTCCACTGTCAGAACCAGCAAAGACATATATCGACTGATGGAATGTGTTCAATGCGATCATGGCGTATCTGGGAGCAACTTTGTCAGGTTGAGCCATCCATCGCAGCGTCCGTCTATTATGCCGGATCCTGCTGTTGCGTCACACTCGCACATAATAAGTATGAGATCGTTCTTCCTTGAAGGGTTTGGCGTGAAGCGCAAATACGAGTCATCTGTAGCAAGACAATGATACTCCACGACTGTACAACCTAGGACGTAAAGCAGTGCTGCGCGGCCTAATAGATAGATAATCTTGCCTGCGAAGAAAATACTAATATTGCAGCAGCAATGGGAAACAACTAAATGACCCAAAGCTTATTCCAAACATGTAACGGGGGTACACCGCATAGCTTCATTGTTTCAATTCCTAAAGGTATTTTGCAATTAATGGGAGGGCGTCTCAGCTTTTGCTGTACAAGTCGTGAATTTTTGAGAGATTGCACAGTCTAGTAGATCTTCAGAGCGGGATCCTTTTCGTACGAAGCGCAATATATAGTCGTGCGATACAGAGGGTACGGTCACTTTTCCTGGTAAAAGTAGAAGTACCAAATGAGACAACTGCCATGTGAACGCAGCACGATTACTTACGAGTTGCTGAGACAAGGAACGTGTATCAACATGATATGAGGTGTTATATAAGATGTGAATTGGCTTCCAAATTCTTCGGTGCTCTCGAGGTCAGATTGTATGTTGGATAGGCACGATGGTCATCCTATCCGAGACTGCCAACCAGATCGACATAATGAAAGCTCAGCCATCATAGGTTTCCCTAGGCTGTCTGTGTCATCCTCAAAGTGCATAGTACGCTGTCTACTGGCCTCCCAGCTGTTAATGCATATTGATTATGCCGCCGGCTACTGTGGGGGGGAACTCAATTTGCAGCCCTGCTAGGAACGAGGGGGACATTGAAAGCCATCAATATGGAGTACTGGTAAAGGTTGTCATCGAACGGACGATGTACTACAATGCTGAAACCATCGATAAATCTGGTCGGTCAGAAGCCGACATAATGTAGAATTCTTCAGAGCGAATGGCCGGAAGAGGTAGACAATTGGTGTGCTGTCTAGGTAGTGAAACATGGTATCATAAGCTAGCACGGTAATATACTCAAGTTGCCGGGGTCCATTCCACGCAGCACGCACAAGCTACTAGAGCTCACTATTGTCCGGTGGACATACCAGTCAAGGCAACTATAACTGTTGGACCACATGCCATGCAGCATCATCAAACATTAACAGTATTGCCTGGACGCATCTTATACAAGGTCACCGTCAAGATCTCTCCACCATGACTTCCATTCCTACGGTTGCATAACATTTCTAGGGACCATCCCTACTATTGCCCCACATTGCTTGCAACTCCTTTTCTCGTTCGAAGATTTGAACCCATTCACCGCTTCTTTAATCTGTGTTCCCAGATCTGTGCAATGGAATGCCTCCTCATTCACAACTATTTTACAATCTTGACAATACCATCTGAGTCTGTCCATGCTCTCCGCAGGTCTTGGCTGCTCAAGCACAATACCGACGGTGTCCGCGAATCGTACAGGATTATGAGGTATATTGGGAGGTAGAAGGAACATTTCGCCCTCACGGATTGGTATGTCTCGAAAATTGCCCTCGTCCACGACCTTGAGGAGCATTGAACCCTTGTACTGGTAGAACCATTCGGCAGTTTCGTTGATATGGTAGTCTGATCGAGCGTTGGGACCGCCTACGATCTGTAATGATCTGAATGAGCATGTCGACCCATGCCTTGAAGAGCAAGAAGATCTTGCCATAACTGTCACATCATCATTGTAAACACAATAATTGTTGATTGGCGGCGTCAGAAGATGAGAATTCTCTTTCAACCTGTCCTTGTTAAGTCGAACGTCGTGAGGTGCGAGGCCAAGGCGTACCATTCGGGGATGTTTAGTGGACTTGAAAGCATTGTTGAAAGAGCTTGGTACGTAAGATAGGCTCTTATTCTGCGGTCTTCATAATGAAAGGGTCATTATAGTAGTTCTCGAAGGTTTTAGTGGTTGTTAAATTCCATGACTAATGCATTAATGATGGAAGATAACAGCTACTTAGTTTACGGCTAATTCAAGTATTATATTCTGTATCGTATTGAAAAATCAATCCAGGTTTGGAATCACATGACACAAAATGGGTTGTTCCTACCCATTCGTTGAATGGCATAGTCGCTTACTGCCATGTCAAGTCCACTGCAAGCACCCTTACGGTTTACGTCCGAAAAGTCTTTCGCACACCGTTTAGTGCTCTCAACCCTCACAGGAAGGCCTGTGCATATATCTCGCATCCGGCCTTCCTCTCTAACTAATCCTGGTCTTAGCCCTCACGAGATCTCATTCCTCCGTTTGCTCGAAGCCGTCACCAATGGCTCGCACATCGAGATTTCCTACACAGGAACAACGCTGCTCTATCGCCCCGGTTTGATCACTGGAAGCGTGTCGGGTTCTGGGGCTAGCGGTGGTGTTATACGGCATGAGCTGCCTGCAGCATGTTCGAGGGGTGTCAGCTACTTCTTGGTTCCACTTTGCCTGTTGGCGCCGTTCTCAAAGGCTCCAATGAACGTCTTATTCGCGGGCCAAGGAGTCATTACTTCTGCTACGTCTTTTGGGGATATCTCTGCAGACAGCGTAAGGACTGCGATACTACCTCTCTATGCACAATTTGGTATATCGTCAAACATTGATCTAAGAATACTTCGACGGTCGAATCCAAGCACTGGCGGTGTAGGAGGGGCCGGCGAGGTTCAGCTTGTATTTGGGCATCAAGTTAGGCTCCCAAAGACGGTTCACATATTAAATCCAGGCCGAGTAAGGAAGATTCGCGGTGTTGCCTATTGTACCGGTGTATCCGCATCAAACAATGCTCGAATGATTGAGGAGGCACGAGGAATCTTAAACCCAATGACTGGGGACACATACATCTTTTCAGATGTCTCTTCCGCGCCATATATGCCATCGACAAATAATTCGACCCCAACTATAAAGAAAAAGACTGGAGTTGGATTCGGCCTTTCCCTCGTCGCTGAATCTTCTACTGGATCCCTGTATTCGGCAGATGTAGCTTCACCAGCATCTGGAGGTATTCCACCAGAGGACATAGGGCGGCAGTGTGCCAACCAGCTCCTCGAGGCTGTGTCGCTTGGTGGTGCTATATCTCTTGTGGCGGCACCAACTGTTTTGACCCTTATGGCGATGGGCTCAGAGGATGTGGGAAGATTACAGGTGGGACGGGCTGTTCTTGGTAGTGAATCATTGATAGGACTCGCCAGAGACCTGCAAGCCTTTGGAGCTAGTAGCTGGGGTGTTCGAGATGCATCTCGTGGTCAGGAAGGCGATGTTGTCGTGAGCGTTGTCGGCAGAGGTGTCGGCAACGTTGGTAGAAAGATTACCTGAAGAGCTTTGGATGGACAGATTACCGTGTATTACGAATACTCGGTAGGCTTCACATGGATCGTTGTCAAGCGGCATGCTAAGTTCCGGATCTCCGGGGCGTCACGAGCCTCCCATGCAGTATTGGGATGGTTGAGCTAAAGACGTTCAATGTGTTAGAGCTCGATCACGATGTCAACTGACCCGGGCGACCTTGTCGCTCAAAGCACGCTTTCGTCCGCATCATGCCTCGAAGTATCAGCGAAGATTGCGAGTGTCGTAAATCACAAAGTCAAGCTTGCTGATTACTATCTCGTTAGCATTGAGTAAGCGTTGCATTGGTTCTATCCGCAGATCTGCTTCCAAGTCTGTTTTTTTCTGCCTATTGGCTATGACTGGTGTCTTAGCCGCAACGCCTTGAAAGACGACTGGGCCTCAGTATCTGATGAATTGGCGATCTATGCACAGCCTGGCATCATAGCTCTCCTCATGCGAACGTCCTTCAATGAGTTTCGAGTTCGAGGAGAATGGATCAAGAACATCACTATCACTCCTTGCAGAGGTTTTTGCAATCGAATGAATCCGTGAACCAGCATTGCCGACTAACTCTGAGCATGTGGGCATCGCCGCGGGTATTGTTGATATGTACTCGCTATCCAGAATAAATAGATTCCTACAGCAGGGACTAGCTTCGCTCAGAATCTCCTTCAGTGCTCAGGGGGACTTTCTTCTCCGTCTAAGGTCTAAGAATGCTGCACCTCAGGACTTCCTGGCCGGGAGGGCCATCTTCAGGGCTTCTATAGAGCCTCCCACCACGGTCCGCGTCATCAATCAGTGGCCAGCCTAATCAAGCGTCGCTCCTGGCTATATTCGTTGACTCTCTGCGCTCTCATCCCGTGTCCTCCCGCGCCACGGCCCTGGAGATTTAGGTGCTTAGCCTACACACATACTCCTGCGTGTGGATAAGCTCGGCCCAGCATTTATCCTCGGCTCCCGCTCACTGGGTTGACTGAATTAGGTACCTCACGCCGCCGCTGATCGATCGATGACGATGGCGGCAAAGATACTATGAAGATCACAAGCGGACTTCTCAACGGTCAATTATGTGCTTTTGGCAACATCTTTCTCTTCGCGCGAATCTTCAGTATGAACTTGCCTCCCTTATGGAGACCTAATTACCGTTTATCGTACTCGCTGGTGCGGGCTCCCAGTGGAAAAAGTTATCGTACGGTTAATTGTCCCTTCTTTTGACGTTGATGAAGTGAGATCTTGCCTTGGTAGGAACCCCATTAAGAATCGACTGTCAGCACTGTCTCATCACGAGCGATGATCAACACCTTAACAATTATCCGACGACTCTGATCGAGGTATTTGAGCATTTTAAGATGATTGTGGGACCCGGCTCCATCCTGGCTTGGAACTGAGGATTTCCACAAGGGGTGACCGTATTTAAAGTCTTGATTATGCTCGCAATAGTCCCAGCATGATACCGGAAGCACCAGCTGTGGTAGCAAAAGTCGTTGTCAGCATCGCTTGATATACAATGGTACAAGGGATTTCGATGTTCCTTTGGGGTCGAGGGAGAGGTAAGCGGAAACTTCGTGTTGGGCGAATCGGTTCAGACTGATGATTCCTCTCGCGACGAGAATGATTAGTCTTGCAAGATATAGGCGTATAATAGCATTTTGGTTTAGTAACGTAGCATAGCAGGAAAGGAGTTCAATGGACAGTTTTAAGAGCCAATGCTATTGGTTGGACTCCCTGCCACACCAGATCACACTCTTGTAGTCACACCTTGCGAGAGGCATTTTGGGCCAATATGTGCATGGCAACCCAACGATCGCTTTGAGAATAGTGGCCGACCCCAGACTATGCCACTGATGTGAACCATGTTCGGTGCCCCACATTGAAGTCAATCGCCAACGCTGCTAATACACATTGTCCTTGCGACTTCCACATCGTCTCGCAATCATGCGATAGAATGCGTTGAATGAATCCATCATCAGAGTGCTTCGCGGCTTATACTAATTCGTCTACGCTAGTTCTAAGCTGCGGGCGGATTTTCGGACCGCGGCGAAAGTCGATGCAAACAATACGATCAGTCAATAAATATGGCGACCTCGACGCCTTCACGTCGTCCGCTCAGTCGCCATCGTCTGTCCCTGGGCCATTCCACTCTGAAAACCGCCTCGTCTCCCAAACTAACCTCGCACCGACCTCCGCTTCCTAATTCTCGGTCATCTCATCGGCGTCCCAGTGCCAGTTCCAGCCGCAAAGCGTCTTTTTCCCAGCTGAACTCAGACGGCCTGTCCGCGAAACCTGATGGAATTGAAGCGTATACACCACTTTCAGATACAGGATCGAGTCCTCTCACCATGTATCCTTCAAGGCCTCCGAATGGCAGGACTGCCACGGACGATAAGAACGCGAATCAGAATCTCGAGGTTGGGGATATAGTGGATGTACCCGGGAGCATGCATGGGACCATCAAATTCATAGGCGAGGTCCGAGGCAAGAAAGGCCATTTCGCTGGGGTAGAGCTCAGTAAGGAATTCGCAGCGAAAGGAAAGAACGATGGGGATGTCGACGGGTGGGGACGTATCGATGTTATGTGAGCAAGCTCGACGCTGATGATCGACAGGATACGATATTTTACCACTGCTGTCAAAGGCGCTGGTATATTCCTACCGTCCAACAAGGCTTACAAGCGCCTTTCGCCCACCTTTTCATCCGATTCAATGCCCCCTACACCTGATGCTCCTGATCTTGGCTCGTCCTACATGGGTGTCCGGAGGGGAGAACTTAAAGTCTATACACCCACATCATCCACGAACTCAAAGTTTAGCCAGTCAGTTGGCCCAGGCCTTGCACGCAGCCCGGATTTCAAGCCAAGATCCAGGCCATCGTTACCTCGGCCAGAATCGCCCCTGCGGAAGACGCAGAATGCTGTTTCCACGCCTTCAGTCCGACCTTCTATTGGCGGACCGAAGCTGTCCAAGAGCGTGATTGGAGGCCCACGATATGCACAGAGTCCCACACCTGGCAAGTTCGGTGCGAGTATTAGGGGACCTACAGGGGGAGATCTAGGGAAGAAAATCGCAAGCAACAACAAGTCGACACCAAGGACTCCAACCAACGCAAGACCTCAGTCACGCAGCAATTCTCACCTAGGTCCTGAAGCGATGTTTGACGAAGATTCAGACAATACGCCAATAGGCGTCACAAAAGTCATACCTGCTCAGTCGGCGCAGCAAAGGTCACGTCCGGGATCTAATCAAGACCAAGAACTTAGGCAACTTAGACATCTGCTGGAAATGCGCGACCAACAGCTTGAAAGGCAGACATCTGATTTGAGGGAGATGCAGAATAGCATAGATGAGCTGCAGACAGTGACACCCAAGCATAGCTCATCTAGTACTACCCGATCTAGAGGTTCTGGAATAGATGAGCTTGACGCTTCATCGCTACGTGCTTTAGTGCGAGAGAAGAATGAGAAGATTAGCACGCTCACAAGCGACTTTGATGCTCACAGAGCACAGTTCCGTAATACAATTGACAGTTTAGAGCGTACCAGCGATGAGACTAATAGAATATATGAGCAGCAAGTCGACGGTTTAAAACAGGAGATCAGGGAATCGCAAGACCGGGGTGATGACATGGAAAGCGTAGCCAAACAGCTGAAAGACTTGGAGATATTGGTGCAGGAGCTGGAAGAGGGCTTAGAGGATGCTCGAAGAGGAGAAGCAGAGGCTAGTGGCGAAGTCGAGTTTTTGAGAGGAGAGGTGGAGAGGACACGATCGGAGCTTCGGCGGGAGCGTGAAAAAGCTGCTGCTGCACTTAAAGGGGCCGGAGCCAGCATGGATGGTAACTTCAGTCCGAGTGGCTCTTCAAGAGAAGTGGAGCAGCGAGATGACGAGATTAGAGGACTAAAGGCTATCATTCATTCATTGAGCCGAGATGCTCAGCCTGACGTTGGCAGTCCTAAACACGGTAGCCGCAGGGTGTCGAAACGTCAAAGCGGTCAGCCTAATGGACACGCAGACAGTCAAGCCGCTGAAGAGCGCCAAGTGCGTGAGAAGCTCGAGCGAGAGGTCAAAGAGCTAGAAGTTTTGGTGGATCGGAAGACCTATCGAGAAGAGGAGCTTGAACAAGAAGTTGTACGTCTACGCAAGAACACCACCCATGTTAGCGTCAGCAGCAATGGCTACTCGGAGCAAACAGCAGTGCCCAAAACCACGCACAGGTCGAATGTGAACAAGCCTTCTTCTGATGATTGGCATGAGCAAATCTCGCCTGTGAAACGGCGCGGTGGTCACCTTGAATCCATGCCCGAATCAGACAGCCATTCCACCACCATGACCGATAGCAGTACGCTCTATTGCGAGATGTGTGAGACGTTTGGCCACGAAATATTCACTTGTCCGAACATCAATGGCGATCAGCCCCCACAAGATGAGCAGAGGCCCGCCTCATCCGGACGAAAGGGGCGTGATGTCGTTCACGAGGGTCTCAAGGGTCTCTCTGTGTCTTCTCCTCATGGTACTGACTACCCACCACCACTCAGTCCTGCCCGCAGCCCTGCGAGGAGCCCTGCAGCCACGCCAAAAGCGAAGATCCCGAATCCCATGGACTCAGGGCCAGCGCCTGGAAAGGCGAGTGGGATTGTGGACATGGAAAAGTGGTGTGCTCTTTGCGAGAAAGATGGACATGGCAGTGTCGATTGTCCATTCGAAGATATGTACTGAGACAGCCTACGAGACCGCACCAGAGAACTTCAAGTCTCTTCTATCTTCTCGACCAACGTACATCCTTTGCTTCTATGAATACCAGATGCAGCGTATTTGTTATGCATTGTTGGCGCTTTCTTACTATGGAGGGGGCGATCAGGGCCTTGTAACGGTTGAGTATAGCCCGAGGCCGCGCTCGTGCTGTTAAGGTGTATATTGAGCATGATAATGAGTTTAAAATGGAGATACTTTTTGGATGTATTCTAGCTTTTGCAACACCCATGTCAGCACGTCAGTTCTTCGATCTACGGTTGCCTCGAGGAGTATATTTGGAGATAATGCGGCCAAAGTTGATCTGCTCGATAGCTCCATCCTGCCCGAATTGTTCATGTTGTACACACGCAACGATTCGAATATTTCCGAAGTAGAGATATCGTCTTGGAACTTTGGCCGATATAGACCTTCGTGTCTGACCCCTTCAGGATTCATAGTAGATAAATAGTTTCGTCTATAGTCTGGTTCTAGAAACGGATTTCGAGCTTTATGATATATGAGTGATTATTCTCCTGAGCTGTTCTTTATCATTCAAGACGTTGAAATACTGAATGGTTCATCAGTAGGGGGTTTCAGACTATTCTGTTCCAAATAACAGAACAGTCAGGCGGTAAAATGATCGGAAGAGGGCGGAACAGTGTGGAACGTGCACTGAAATGGCTTTTCAAGCTGTTCTGTTCCTGATCCACTGTTCCTGTTCAAGCGAGCGTTGTAGAGTGTAAAGTAAGTGGGCAATTTTACCCGGCAAACGTGCGGTTATCGCGTAGGAATATGCTAGTACATCCACCTTTCTCAACTCGCTTTCTCGTCAATCACTCATGAGTATGTCGATTCATCCCACCAATTATGGCTTACAGGGACCGAGATATATGGCTCTGGGCTGGCCTGGGTCAGTTCCAATATCTGTTGGGGAGGTACTAGTTAACATACTCCAGCCATCTTGGGCTACTATTCGGCAATGACCGTCCACACGCAGCTCGTAAACATACAGAAAGCTTCAGAGATTACCCAGCAGGACAAACCAAATGACATGCTTAGCAAGCGGACTGAGAACAGTATGATTACACTCAATCCTACAAAGATTCATGCGCTGAAGCTTACCAGCGTTGAAGCTTGAAACCCTCGGTCAACTCGCTCAGAACGTAAACCGGGACATAAGAGCTGCGTACGGAAAATGCTATCATATTTTCATTTCACTGCTGAATCCCCTACAGATCAGTAAAGATCCTGAGTGAGAGGACTCTCCAAGAGGGGTCAGCATGGCGCATGATACTCCAAGATATCGGTGGTTCTGATATAGAACGACGGGACAAAGCGCTGACTTGTCTCTGCTTCCTTCTACCTTACTGTAAGCTGACAAAGAAACTTGAACCTGCCCTACATGAAGATTGCATTGCTAATGCGGCTCGTAGCCCGCAACAGCGAGAAGACGGATGACCTGGTTAATTCCATTCGAACATACAGAGCTGTCGTCAGCTGCCTTTGCTCTATGTTACCAGAAGCAAGCATCGCAGAAACTGCCGAGCCAAACATTTCTGCATACCACTCACAGCCCGAACGCAATGCCTTGTGGATCCTGCACAGAATCTTACCGTTTCACTCCAAGGAAGCTGTGGAAGCTGGCCTGATTAGTAAATGGCTCGCGCACTATCCCTTCGGTGGGCCATCAGCTACGTCAACTCAAAAGAAGCGAATGATAACGGACATCATTAGCGGCGTTCAAGCGTACGAGGATGCTGATTTCGACTACGCGATGAAGAGTGTCCTCGACCGTGTTTTCAAGATCGACGAGTTTAGAGCGGAATTGGAAAAGTATGATCTGGTCGATGTCACTCCGCCGGAAGCGACAGCAATGGGCGATATACCAGAGGGAGCAGTCAGAACACATGGTGGCTGGCGGACAAGGAATGGGGATCATCTTGATAATCCGCCGTTAGATGAAGATTGGTTGGCGGAGACACCTCCCGGGGTCATTGGAATGGCCGAAGGTAGTTATAGAGACAGGACGGGAAGGGGTAGGGAAGAGAGCGTGGAAGAACAAGCTTTACGTCGACGAAGGAGGATGGCCATGGTGCTGGGGGAGAATGGAAGACCGATTCAGAGTGGGGACATCATACAAAGGGATCCGGTGGTGCTGGATGAGGACGTGGAAGAGGAACTGGAGCAGTTGATCGAGGAAGTCACCGAAGCTGAAGAGGCTGCTGACGGTGGGTGGTGGGGGTTTGTGAGAAGGCTGTCGAGGTTAAGACCCGATGGGATTAATTGACTGCTGCAGGACATCTGTGCAGCCCTATGGGAGCAGGACTGGATTACTGTAGTAGCGAAATGATACCCAAACGTTGATCTGAGACATCTATGTTGATTCAACACTTTAGAGACCTTGCCACGCGAGCTTCGCTACGTGATCCGCCTTCTTCCTACTGATCTTGATTATGCCCATATACTTCAATTCAGCCAGTGCCCGCGAGAAGAGCGCCAAAGCCCCCTCCCTCTCGCCGTCCTCATCTCCCCCGGCTTCCCCTCCCACAATAGTCCAGAAAGCCTCCCATAAGTCTGCCGTATTGATGATCGATCCTGACTCCAGATACAATTGGTAGAGAATGGCCATAGCCGGCTGACTCGCTTCCAAGCCTGCCCCTTTGTCGGCGGAACAGCACCCACAGTCCAGATAATCGTGGGGAGAGCTCAGAGCGCGCTCGATGGCGAAACGCGGGTTGGGCGTGAATGATTCTCGGTGCGGGGACTTGGAGTCGTATATCAAGATCTCGTTGAGGAATAGCTTTTGAGGGTTTATGAGGGTGTGCCGTATGTGATCGCTAAGGGTGTCGTGGACGCGGTCAACGATTTTCGTGTAGGCGGTGTCTTGTGAAGATAGCTTTGATGAGTTTCTGCTTAGCGAGACTTTTTGAGCGACGACTGTGGTGCGCAGGGTTGAATGGTGGATGTCGTAGGCGCTTCTGAGGGCAGCATTTGGGTTGGGGAGGGTGGAGATGAGTTTTGTTAGATCTTCTTTGATAGACGTGAGAGTATCGTTGAGATGCGGAGACGATGCTGCCTCTCTTGCTGAAAGGGACAGAAGATCTGCCATGGCGTCTGATGGGAGCTTTTTTATGGATGATAGGATGTCGTCGAGCTTCGGACTGTCGAGCAAAGACCCGGACATGGCTTGGATATATAGCCCAGACCAAGAGACGTCCATCTTGCTGGAAGGGTACGACTGCATTCTACACAGTATCTTGAGCGCGTCGAGGATAGCCTGGATCGCGTTGCGACCCTTTACAAGCTCCCGCATAATGGTCTCGTTCAGACTCTCGTCATCATCAAGCATGCCGCGGACAGCGTCATAGCACTGCTTTTCAATCATCGTCTGAGCATATCTGTCGGAAATTAGCTGAATGGGATGGCGGCATAATTGAATTAGGGTAAGCGACTCACGACCGAAACGAAGGAAGGTTGCGAATTGCTTCGTAATGTTCCTTCTGCAAGAGTGCAGCAGTAGCGTTTTCGCAGAGCAGAACGCTCAGAGCGTTTGCAAAGAAATGCGTCATGTATGCGTACTAGAACAGCGACTTTGTCAGCAGTTACTCGGCAGCGGCGTGTCAGAGCATTACTTTCAGGGTCTGCGCGAAGGCAGCGGGGCTTTGTATGAAGTCATGTTGTTGCCCCAATATGAGACTGCTGATGCTAGGGCCGAAGAACAGGGCAGGCTCTTGATAGTGAATATCTTGAAAGATCAAATCGGTATCGACTCGGTTGACTTGGAATTCGGCACCTGAAAGGCGTCTGATAGTCTCTCTTGAGAGTTTGCTCTGAAACAATTCGATCGATGTTGCAATACTGAAAAGCAGTACGAAGGGAATTCGATCACTCCATGAGCTGAGAGAGTTTATTAGCAACAAATCTCCGGACTGTAAATTTTGGGACCACAGAGAGCGCTCAAGAAAATGTCTCGCAGCTACTAGATTCAGGATAATCAGATAAGCGAGGCCTCCCACACCATCTTCGGTTTGGGACTGTGCACAGGTCCACTAAATCTAAATGGAAAAGGAGACGGTCAAGATAATGTCCAATATTGAGCTTTCCTTGAAGGCAAGCCGAAAAGGGTATAGAGTCCTTTAGATTCATCACAAGCCTACAGCAGCCCACATCTTGAGACTGACAGAAGGAATACAGATCAACATAACATTCGAGACTAGAGCATCCCGTAACCATACTAGTGCCTCAAGCCTTTTATACCAAGTGGTATCGAAATGGGTCCTACAGCGCTCTCTCCAAAGCAAGGTATATTGGCAAAGGACACGTACATACCTAAGTACGTCAACCAGCTCTGCCAAGAGCTTCCCTTCGAAAGCTTCGCTATCTTCAAAGACGAGTATCACTTTACGGACCAACTGGCTGCGTCCGTAATCATAGAGAATCTGAAGATCGTAATTCAATTGCCGGCTGCTCTGGATGCGGTCAGTCATTCTCTACTGCTTCTTCATGGTAGAGTTACTTGGTTTCCGCTGCTCTCCATATTCTCGTCGTCGATAAGGAATTGGTTCGTGGCATGTTGGTTGATATACTTCAAGATGGTCTTGAGATTCGGACTCAAAGCCGAAGTCAATTGAACCAAGACAGCGCGCTCATTATCATTCACTCGCTGGGAGATGCACCGAAAGTCTATCGAATTGCTATTCTCCGGTCCAGCTACAATTAGACCTGTGGGCAGTTTGCCGTTTGATCTTGCGAAAAGTTAGAGTAGAGGCTACTTCCGCGTTAATACATCTACGCACTCGTTGACGTCTTGCTCTTGTATAAAAGAAGCGATCTGGTTGATGGTATCATCATTGGCGAGGCGGACGGTTTCCTATTGATGCTCATCAGCCCGAGACGCACATCGAGTATTGCGATAGACTTACATAGATAAGGTTCTCTTTGAGGCGCCAATTTGTTAGGAAGTTTTGATGGCGAAGCTGAGCTCCCTCTTCGCTCTCAGTCCCTCTTAATAGTGGAAGAAAAGGAGACTCTGAATTGTCCTCAGCAGACCCGATGACTCTTTTAGTTTTCCTTCGTTTGGATGGTCTTTGGGATGTATCCTCGGGATCGATCGGTGTAAACAGGTAGCAAGCCTATAAAAGCATCAACGACCATGCCTGAGGCCTTCAGTGGACGACAAACCTCGTAGTCAGTCATAATACCCAATATGTAAGTTTCTCCTCTTTTTGGACGGTCATCGAATGTCTTTGATATTTGGGTCTTGGCAAACATGAGTAAGCGCGCGGGGAAGCGGGCCACAATTCTACGCGTCAAACAGCCGCGTGGCGTGATTGCAAGGCGAAAAAGTTGTTGAAATTTCCGTAAGCAAGGACAGGTAATCATTTCATATAAAGTAACAAACAGGCTTTTAATCATCCATGTTTTTAAGACAATGCCTCAATTTCTATTGGCGAGTAGTGGAACACAGGTTGCAGGTGTAAGCGTCAAAGCTGTTAGGTATTGCTCTTCTGGGGGTCTTGGTGTGACTTGATTCTGCTTGCATCTGCCCAGTGAAGGCAAAGTGACTCAAACAGCGGAACACTTAAGCCGCTCGGCGCTTTGCATGTATTTACGTCAAATTTCAAGACGCCCTTACGTCTTTCGATTCTACAAATATTCGCCAACATTAGCATCCAAGATGTCTACCTCAGGGGCTCTATATTCCAGTGCCACGCTCAAAGCTGCCAACGCGCAGCCTTACAGCAGTATGAAAGGCATCCTAGATCCCATGTTGCTCATGGCGTTGAAGGACATGGATTTTGAATACATGACGCCTGTCCAGAGCAAGGTCTTGGGAGGTTTACCATCGCTAGAAAGCGATTGCCTTGTACAAGCCAAGACAGGTAGGTGTTCTCTAGCCCAGACTGTTATACATAACATCTCGTGTATGGGGAAAATTTAATGAGCGGAATGTTCATCAGGTACCGGTAAAACTACTGCCTTTTTGCTTCCTGCTATCCAAAGCACACTCACCAACTCCCCTCGGAAAGGACAAGTATCCATCTTGATATTGTCTCCTACCAGGGAATTAGCACTTCAAATTGCTGCAGAGGCGTCGCAATTGGTGGCTAGATTACCAAGGCCTTTGGAGGTTCAGTACGTTTTTCCAAAGCTGATCATACCCAATGTACTTGAGGTTATTCCTTAGAATGTGACGCTGACTCGACGTAAATCTCTAGTACCGCGTTCGGAGGCACTGCCAAGGCGAGCTACTTAAACAAATTCCGACACGGGGACCCAAAAATCTTGGTAGCAACACCGGGACGACTCAACGATTATTTAAGCGAAGAAGATGTCAGAGGCAAGTTTAGTGGAATCAAGACTTTAATCTTGGACGAAGCGGACCGGATGCTAGATCAAGGCTTCCTTCCGGACATCCTTAAAGTCTTGCGTGCTCTTCCACCCAAGCCCACTGGACAATGGCAAGGCATGTGCTTCTCTGCAACGATTCCGCCGAAGATGCAACAGGTGCTCTCCAATGTTCTTAAGAAGGATCATACTTCGATATCTACAATTGATACGTCAGAGCCACCGACATTAGCGAAAGTTCCTCAGTTCTCAGTCGTGATTCCCAGGGTTGAGGATACCTTCACGGCCTTGTTCTCTCTTTTGAAAGAAGAGATTCGGGTCACCGACACAGAGTCGAAGATCATCGTTTTCGGTACAACAGCAAATCTGGTGGCTTTGTACTCGGAAGTATTCGAAGGCCAGACCAGTTTAAAGGTTTACGAGCTACACAGCAGGATGTCACAGCCCGCTAGGACCAGAGCAACCGAAGCTTTCAAGGCTGCAAAGAGCGGTATTATGTTCGCGACTGATGGTATGTCGTCGGTCCTCCAATCTGCGATGGCATTCGGTCTGATTAACGAAACAGTAATTGGGCGAGGCATGGATTTTCCAGATGTTTCCCTTGTGTTGCAAGTCGGACTACCTGCCGATGCAGATTCGTACACCCATCGGGTCGGCCGCACCGCCCGAGCTGGAAAGGATGGTCGAGCAATTATTCTCCTCACGCAGGGCGAGACTTTCTTCCTGAAAGTCAATCGGCAATTCCCTATACTGCCATGTGAGCGATTTTCCGAGTTCATTATGCGCTGGTCCAAGTAGCTTGTCGGGTTTGGTGACAGGTTTCAGGAGTATCGACTCTTTAGATTCATCACATCACTTAATTGTTGCAATTCAAAGAGGATACGCTGACACCAAGATCTCACAGATCCAGCATCAGATAATATCCTGAACGACCCCAGCTCTGCGGACAAAATGGCGGATATATTACCAAGCATCGACCCCAAGAGCAAGCAAAAAGCTTACTCGGCGTATCTTGGATTTATGAAGGGGTTTATTAATAAGATGCAGTTGAGTCCTGCAGATCTTGTCAGGCTGGCGAATGACTTTGCTGTGAAGGGCATGAAGAGTGGCGAAGTGCCGGAGATGGAAAAGAAGACCATCGGGAAGATGGGGCTCAAAGGTGTACCTGGGATTAGATTTGGAACCGCAACTCGCGATGACCAGCCAAGCCATAAGAGAGGTGCCCAGCTTCTAGACCGTGCGACAGAGAATGATGGTCTTTCAAGAAGATTAAGGCATCAGGGTCTTCCAGGCTCTACGCATACCACAAACAACATGAATGGCTCGGGAAACCCCGGTCGAGAGAGTCGTGGAGGCCAGGCGTTCGGAAGAGGAGGCTCTAGTTCGCGCGGAAACGGACCACGAAGTAGAGGTGATGGCACACGTGGAGGTAAGGTACGCGGAGGTGCAATGGGGCGTCAAAAAGAGGAAGTCAGATAGAGGGTAGAGCGCAGGGAATTAGAACTTGGTGCCGTAAGTAATCGAAACCGGGTGGACACGTTCCAGCATTTTTGGTTTACTAGATAGAAGAATACTATAGAATAGATTTAAAGACCTTTGGGCTGGCAATGGAGGAAGACATTGATGTTTTGCCTACCAAAGTTGCGTAAAGACAAATTGGTGATCGTAGCTTACATTTGAGAACACGCTTACATTACAAACGGGGTACCTCCTACATAGAACTAGTACGGCTATAATCTAGTGATGTCTTAGCCTTTTCTATATTCTAACGTGGGGGTGGATATATCAGATTAGAGCTTTTACTCAAGCCACAGCAATAGCAAGATATTTCGTCAACCTTGGCTTGACTTTAAGATCATGGGCCCCACGTCTTTGTGGTGTACTCTATGTACATATCCGATTTGAATATCCATGCTCCGCTTGGACCTGCGTACAGCTCGTCCATACCAAGCTCGGCTGAACACATGCAACCTATGGAACACCAATCCAAATCACTTATATCTGCGTCGAACTTTCATAAGCTCTGTCCCCAGGCTTAAGAAGTCAAGACAGGATTCCAGGCGCAATCATGATGTGGAAGAGGAGAAACCGAAGGTGAGATGGTATCAACAGCTGCTTCCGTGGTCGACCGAAAGAAAGCGTACAGATGGCGAGATTGGATTTGCAGGTGTGCAATATGATGAGGCGAAGTGGCTTAAAGATCAGATCCAGAAGGATAATGCCGAAATTCGAGAGTTGGAAGGAAGGGGTGGCAAGACGCTGGTTGAGCCACTACTTGCAACACTACCAAAGGAGGATGCCCAAAAGATTAGGGATGCCATAAGACAAGAAGAAATTGAGGATGCGCAGAAAGAGAGACAGGTCAAAGTAATTAAACGAAGACTTGCGGAGATTCTACCCAGGAAAGACGAGCTCGAGATACAGTGGACTTTAGCCCCAGAGCAGAATACATACCTCAAAACGCTGAATGAAATGATACTGAAGGCCTCCTCGGATCTTCCGAATCAGGATCTACGGAAGAAGTTATGGCAGTGTTATGCACGGTGCAAAGCCTTCCTCCCTCCCTTTTTACATCTGATACCTGAGAAGTCTTGGAATATCATATGGGCTAGCCAGCAGACTTTATCCCCGGATGACCCGCATTGGGCTTCACATACAGTTACGCTGTTCGAGGACATGATCAAGGCTGGCAAAGAGATGGGCTTGTATCAAAAGGTACTCTATATCGAAGCTCTACGGGCTGAGGGGCGACAGGAGCGAGCGATATCTCAGTGGCAAGAATTGGAGGGCCAATTTGGAGGCGATAAGCAGGCATCCGAGGAGCATGAGCTGTTGGGAGTCCGCTTATTTGCATCTGACGGTGACCCCGAAAAGGCTGAAAGGCTTGCGTTGAACTTCTTGGGCACGGAAAAGCAAGAGGAGTCACGAATACTTATTCCCATACTACATGCATGGGCTCAACGTGGTGATGATATCGGTATCCAACACGCATGGGCTCTGTATCTCAGATTCCGAAAGCATGTTGGTTCCAATATTACAATGGACGACTATGACAATATTACCATGGGCTTTCTCAACGTTGGGAGAACTGATCTGGCTCTAGCAGTCTTTAAGGATATGATGCTCACTGGACAGCAGCCTGGTCAAGGATCCATGGAGCTATATCAGAAGTCACTAGCCATGATGGGGAGGACGCAAGAGAGTGCCATCACAGTGGCAGATCTTAACAAGATATCAATGACCGGGCTCGTGACATTACCTCGAAGATTCCAGAACAAATTCTTCTATGGGAGTTGGCTCAAGAAGCTGCTCGGTATGGGTGAGGTTAATGCAGCGGCTCAGGTCATTGAATTGATGTATGAGCGAGGTGTGAAGCCGGACCCCAAGCACCTCAATGGGATCGTTGGCGCTTGGCTCAGGACCGGGACTGACAAAGACAGAGAGGCCGCCGAGAAGATGGCTTGGGCTATGATTCATGAGCGATTGGATTTCGTTAGCATGCGTCGACGCGGCCTCGAACCCAGAACATCAAAATTACCTACTGTTTCTGGTCTTCCAATTCCAGTCCATCTCAGACGTTCTGTCGCGCCCGCCAACATCGAGACCTTTTCTCTGCTACTCCGGCATTATGGACGCAGAGCACAGGATGACAATATACAGCTTATCAGAAACACCCTTGAGATGGCCGAGATCAAACCCAACACCTATTTCATCAACCACCTACTATATATCGATTTACGTCGTGGTCAACATCAAGCAGCATGGATCAAATATAAAGACATATTCGGCAAATTGAAACCGGATCTGGAAACTTTTGCATGTCTCTGGGATTGTGAAAAGGCTCACATCGACAGCTTGACGCTCCATGCCCGTGACAAGTTCCCAGGTCCACGGAGGATTATGTACGAGATGATGACCTGGTTCTCCGGCCTCAGTTCCACGCGTGGAGCTCGCGAAGCGGTGCAGGAAGAATTCAGCAAGGAACTCTACAACCAGATCATCCGCTGTATGGGCCTAGCCTCCGACCTCGAGGGCACAATCGTGGCGCTCTACGCTTTGAGGCAATCATTCGGCTTCTACCCCGACGACAACACCACACGCATGGTCAACCTAAGCGTCAGTCGCATGAAACTAGGCGTACACAAAGACACCAAAGGCCGCCAACGGGGCAAGAACATCCGAAAAGTCAACGCCAACCGCATCGCACAGGTCTACGGCATCGTAGTCCAGCAGCGAGAAATCGAACTCGCAGAGCATGGACTGGACGACCTTGCACAGATCGATGACGATATCCAGAGGGAAGAGAGCCTGTTTCGCGTAGCAGAATTTCTGCGCACGGTGCTGCGGCGGACGGGTGGGGATGAGGGGGAGGAGAAGGTGGAGGGGAATGTTGAGAAGGCGGCGTGGGAGATGGGGGTTGGGGGGGTGAGGATTGAGGATCCGAAAGCGACGTATGGTAAGTATAGGGAGATGTATCGGCTTGGGGATGCGACGTCGTAGCGTTATACCCGGCTGGGACTTTTCGTTTCTCGTCGTGGACACTATTCGTGTTGTGTTTTGTAGGAATGATATCACGTACTACGCGCAGGGCCAGCAAAGCAAAGCAAATCAGACCATTCTACCAACGGCTTCACCAAATCGGGCCAAGCAAATAAATGGGCCTGCCATCTACAAACCATTCAAGTCTGCACAAGTACACCCATTTCGAAAGGCTGCTGGTCATTCGGAAGTTCTCCCTTTACACATTGATTGTCAACATGGCACCGTTGTGCTGTAGACCCAAGTACAGATTGCCATAGATAACCAAAAAGTACAGCTGCTACTGATGGCATATCAACTGCACTCAAACAAATCTATCCCTTATGCTATGAACGCAAGATACTTCTATATTGTCCCGAGTCGACAGTCTCTTCCACCTCTACACCCTGGTGTCCTTATCTTTTCAGATTCCATAGCGCTGGATTCATCTCATCGTTCGCAACATGCATTTGCATAATCGCTTCTTCGCGATGGATGTAAATCCTCAATATCACAACTGTAGTCCTTGCTGCTTAGGGACTACCACAACTTTATCACACGCCAAGACGTGAGATCTTGATTGGTAGTATGAGGAGAGACAGTGGCTGGAGTATGGATGTGTAATGGTCTAGAGCGGGCGCTGCTCATCTTCGTACATGCGCTCTTCTCGCTCCAGGACACAAGAGACAAGTAGCAAATTTCTTGCGTCCTGTATGGTGAGAGGGCGGATGTGGGACCTGTGCCTGTTCCTGGATGACAAATGGGTTCTCAGCGAAAAGAGTCTGCGCATGGATACCAGAGATACAGAGGCTGCGTCGACGGTTCCGTCACAGCGCGTCTCTTGTATCAACCTCCACGTATCTTCAGACATGTAGGACCGGATCTGAATGTGTCATCACGGGTCTTGATCCGGACATGCAGAATGCGCTTTTTGTGAAAAGACGACGTCAGGGGTTATGGTTTACTGCTTCACTTGTTGACATCTGGACAGTTGTTCGAAAATAAGACTTTCGCGAGCACCTCGTTCACGTTGTCGCAAGACGATATGTTGTGTCCCATCAACTATGCTGGCTTCCATCAATCAGCGTCTTTGTGTAGCTTCTCCGTTATCCTGGATCGATGTTTTGCCGGAGCAGAGTTCAGAAGTTAAACTCCAATTTTCCTCTACAGTCAAGTCTAGACTCTATGCTGCGTTTTGTCAATTTTGCGCCCTGATGGCCTGCTCCTTCTCTGGTTTGTAGGCAGGCAAACCGACGAACTCATTAATCCAATTGAGGACGACAGTGTGCCAAAGTAAGCTGTTCTCCTCTTTGAGTACCCAGTGATTCCTGAAGCTGCTTGTCAGCGATGCACAAGGCAGAGAGGGGACATAGCCTACTCATCAGGAAATGTTAAAAACCTGCTCGCAATGCCCTTCTCCTGCAGAACGTTGAACATGGCTAGACCTTCGCTAATGGGTAATCGATAGTCCAACTCATTATGTATTACTAGCATAGGGGTAGACCAATTGGCAGTAAAGCGAGCGGGGTTCCATTTCTCCCACGTCTCTTGATGCTTCGTGAAGTAAGGACCACCCAAGTCGTGGTTGGGAAAGTATTGCTCGTCTGAAGCGAGCTGATTTACCATACTGAAGACGCCATCGTGACAGACGAGTGCTTGGAGCTGGAGTTAGTACTGTTCCTCCACAAGGAGCCGGAGGAAGGTACCTTTGAAGTCTTTCGCAAGAGCGTGACCTTGCATCCAGTTCATCATGTAACCACCGTAGCTCGCGCCAAGTGCGACAGCACGTTCAGTGTCCACATACTTCAGATTAGCTTTGATGTATTCAAAACCCTTCACCAAATCCTCATAGGGTAATCCGCCCCAGGATTCCTGGATATCATCACAGAATGCTTGGCCGTAGCTTGTGGAACCTGTAGGATTTGGGGCAATAACCACGTAGCCCTGTTCAGCGAAAACGGCAGGATTCCATCTAGTACTCCATGAGTCTGTCCATGCGCCTTGCGGCCCGCCGTGGATCAGGAAGGCCAACGGATAGCTCGTTTCAGAGCTGAAGTTTGAAGGCTTCATGACCCAGGCATGGACTTTCTCTTTGGCGCCTTGGAACCAGATATCTGAAACCTGTTCTGACGTGAGGCCAAAGGAAGAGCCGTCGCGCGAGTTAGAAGATACCACTTTTTCTTCTGCAGTTCCTACAGGATCCAGTACTGAGTATCTACTATTGTCGACAAAGCTTGAGCCCGAAAGGAACAGATGTGGTGAGTCCGCTCCAAGCAATTTTACCTGGCTGATAGATCCAGACTGCGTCAGTGGCTTTGGGATACCAATTTCTCCGAATCCATCGAACGTGGACTTGAAAAGCCGACTGATTCCTTCGTCCTCTGCCACCAAGAACAGGCTTTTGCCATCATTACTCCAGGTGATGGATTCAGGACTCCTGTCCCACGCACCCCTTCCATCGTCTGACTTGAGAAGCTCAATTATAGTGGAAGGTTCAGCGAGATCGGCGCAAAACAAGATCCGATTCTTATCCGCTTCGTATCCATTCTCTTTCATCTGTAGGAACGTAAATCCAGTGCCGGTCGGCGTCAATGCCGGCGCTGTACTGGCCCCCTCGAATCCGGCAAGCTCAACCATCTTCGGCTCGGAGTACGTTGATCCATTGATGGTGACATAGTAGAAATTGGATTTCGTATTAGTTGCGGGGTTCAAGCTTGGATCCTTTGCCACAAACCCTATGACTGTGGCTCCCAGATCAAAGTGGTCCAAGCCCCCAAACGGAGGGATGGGACTTTCCAAGTGGGAACCTTTCAAAATATTGGTAAGGCTGCCCAAGCTGAACCTGCCTTTGGACTGTGTAATATGAGGTTTGGATCTCTGAAGGATCCCATGCCAAAGGGCATTCTTGTTGGGAGTGACGTATTTGTCCCAATGTCGTACCATCAGGCCGTCGTAGAGCATCCCAGTCGAGTACTTCTTGGGCTCATCCTCTGCATTGTACAGCGACCCATTGGGCCGAGCCTTGCCAACGACTGCAATAGCAACTTGACTGTCATCCAAGACTTTCAATTTGACATCTGAAACGTGTGCTGGCACAATCCCAGCAATATAGCTTTTTCCAGCCTCCTCTGCACTACCGACCACGACTTGGGTGACGCCCTTCTTGCCTGCCTTGAGCCATAGAAGCTCGTCGCCGGTACCTAGCCAATTGGGCTCACTAGTCTCTTCGTCATTAGTGATTAATGTCGATTGTCCAGTACTGATATCGAGAACTTTGATTTCTGAAGTTTTCTTGTGAGATTCAAAGGAGTATGTCCCAACAGTGTATACAGCGAGGTTTCCAGCATGATTTGGTAAAGCATTAGAGCGACGGGGAGCAGAAAGGAGGGCCCTGGAAATCGTCAGCATCAATTCAGCTTTCAAGAAATGGAAATCTTACTCTGGAGTGAACCTCGCTGGTTGGTAAATCATATCTGAATCACTGCTAGACTTTGTCAGAGAGTCAGAAGTCCAGAGTCGATGTGGGCCTTGAGGGATAACGGCGTAGTAGAGGCAAGTTGCGAGAAAGGTAATAGATAGCAGAGAGATAACGAGCAGCCGTGAAGATGCCATGACTCCAATGTATATATTATCAACCTTTGGCCGCCTGCAGCCGTGTTTCGGTGCACGCCTTCGCGCCAAGGGGGTGATTCTAGGAGCGGGGGAGGAAGGTCATTCGATGATGCGGAGTAAAATATTGAGTATCACCATCAATTTCTGCTAACTAACCGTCTAAGCACACATCATCTGGTGGCGGTCCTGTTTGATGCATGCTTGCCACTATTCTATGCCTTTCCCAAAGTCCCTCAGTCAAAGTACATGTAGAAATCGAACCCCCGGCCCACGCAAGATGAGCACAGCTCGACCCTTCACAAGCCTCTAGCTCGTCGGGTCCAGAGAACATAAATCGAATCAGCCCGCCTGAGCATCGTTACAAGCTCATTCGAACATCTCTGTGGTTCCAAATAAACAACTACTGCATCACCAATGTCCTTTTGAACGCCAGCTCTGCATCTCACGGTCTCGATGCTCCTTCCGTGCCAGCTCTCTTGCAAGCCACGCATCCATCTCTCTCCTCATGTCACCCTCTCCGGTACTCGACTCGCAGTTCCTAAGGCCTAGGAATCTGCCGAATCGTCTCCTCTTCTCCTCAATCCCTGCCACCTCTGCAGATCTTTGATCGTCCATCGTGCCTAAAATCTTTCTCACATCCTCCATCTCATCGATTTCTCCTTCTTCCAATTCTTGTTCGGCTGGGGCCCACCATCTGGCTACAACAGGCATCGGATAGTCCATGCTGTGCTCTCCAGGCGTTCTCTGATGGTAGAAGTGTGCAAGCTCGTCCAGTTGGCTGTCGGATAGGAGGTGGTAGTGGAGCAGTGTTTGTGGAAAGTCTGGATGTGGTAGACCTGTTTCGACGCTGAGAAGCGGGCATAGTGGTCGAAGAAGGTGCTTGAAGCGCCGCGTGTGGATTGATGGTCGAGCATTGGATTCAGGCTGCTGTCTGCTTGCAGCATTAGAGATATTCGACATTGTTCAACAGAGTTTGTAAAGAGATAAAGGAGGTTTCCACGAGTTTGACGGTAAGTATTCTTTTCCTTATGAGAAGGAGTTCAAATGATAATACGTGACCGTACCGTAATCTGACACTCTTAAGCTATCGACCTTGAGTTCTTGCAGAGGCAGGAGGTTGGTCTAGTGCAGCTGTATCTCTGAAATGCAAGAGAAATATGCTTGAAAGATGTAGGTCTGTTCGTGTACTTAAGGGATGTCGGGACTTACTATGACACAAGTAAGATATCGTTGTTTCGTTCAGTCGAGATCTGCCTCAGAATCTTGTCTCAAATTGGAACAAAGCGCTTAGCGCTGGTGTTCCACAATATATTCCGTCTTTGTCCTCCGTTCCGGTCAGGATGTCTTTGGACTACAAGGACTCCTTCCAAATCATGTGTTGCAACTGAAAGGACGTGGCTGTTGATTCAAAGGATGCGCCACCATCTAAACTTGTCACTTGAAAGGGCCTGCCGTCACTTTAAAGGTCTTGAAAAAGCAACTGGCAGCAACGTTTCTAGATTGACCTATGAAAGCCAACCTCGAAATAGCATCATTTGTCTCCAAGACCGAATTACCCACCGTGATTATTTGATTTGTTTCAACAATGCATTCCAATTTATTGAGACACACTCTTCTATGCATCAACATGTACCTACAAATGATAGTGGATATACCACCATCTCACTACCGCGACAATGTCCATTGTGCTCGCTCCTAGACTAAACCCACTGTCTCTCCTTCTGACTGCCACTCTTGCACTCTCAGAGAACAATGTCCCTTTTACAAAGAATGTCTAGAAGAATGCTCCTCGGCCCCGGACGAAGAGCAAATTGTGACTAGAAACTTTCGGTATTATGCAAGATCAACGCCTACAGAGGAAATTCCTCGAAGGGGGCAGTGAAATCATACCCCCTAATCACTCTGGCCTCAACCTCGACGCCCCAGTCACCGTCCCTATCAATGTCCCCCGCCCTTTTTTCATTGTTTCCTCCTGCTTCATTGTGCCTCTTGAAGGCAAGTTGTACGCAGTACCTCTTATTTGCTCAACCCCAAACAAAGAACAACTATATCGTATTCAACCAAAAGCGATGCTGAAACACCATAATGCTAATCTACAATACCAATTGCCTCAATATACGCAAAGAGTATGCTCCTTCATCTGATCTAATCACATCCACGCTTCCTCCTCCTCCTCCTCAAGTCCGAGTACGGACTCCGCAGCGCTTCAAATGGCACAAACTCCCGTTCCGACTTCCGTAAACCTCTTAACATTGAGTAGACAACATCGATGTTGAAACATCAAAGCTTAGATATCGTAGAGCACGTTGACTGCGACCGATTGATAAGTTATTGAGCTGGGGTGGTTTATCGTTGAGGTTACCGCGGAGTTTCGGAACGTTTTTCTTGGTTCTTGATGCACATTCCAGTCTGCCGTTAAGACTTGACTATCACTTCATTTCTTTGACACAGAGCGGATACAATGTAGAACTTTTTGAGCTTGAATAACGGAGAAGCAACATTGTTATACCAGAACTTGTCTATTTCGATCTGCTTTGTTCCGCTTCCGGTCACGGTGGAACATAGATGAAGGAGAGAGTGAACATGGAGATATGCTAGAGGACAAATCTACAATGGTGATTTGAAGCATTGTTTGTCTTTGTTCATGTGTGCGATATTGGGTGCTGTAGCTGTGCTTTCTTCAATTGGGTATCAGAATATGGCACTAATCTCAACCTTTCCGCGTATATGCAAAACCTCTTACTTCCCGCCCTCTTCCTCATCCTCATCATCGTCCTCCTCCATGCCCTCCGCAGCCGTGATAGTAAAGCTCGGATCCTGATCTACACCCACATAGCTATCGCACATCAAATACAACCTCAGCTCCTGCTGCCCAACCTTCGTCGGCACAAATTCCACTCTTGTGTCTAGCTTCCTCCCAACCGTAATCCGCTTGATCGCTAGCAAGTTCTTGCTTTCCTCATCACCCACCACAAGCCACCAGTTCTCCATTTTCTTGCCTGGGTAGAAAGGTGCGTGGACTGTTGTGTCCGGTTCGCCTTCGACATCGAGTTCACGTGTGACGCTGATTTTGAGGTAGGCGGGTGCATTGGTGGCGATGCTGTCGGGGTCTTCGACCGAGAAATCAATCTCAATATTCGGGTACTTGTTGTTTGTGAAAGCGGCAGCTTGGGCCAGTCGTTTGTTGTCCAGGCCCATTCGCTTGATCATCTTCTCATAATCTTTGTTCTCGGAAGGATCCATCAGGTCCATGAATTCGAGAATGTCATTTGCGCCGAAATCGTTAGCTGCTTTAATGACTTCGGGCGAGAAGTGTGGGATCTGCTTTAGGGGTGAGTCGCGGTCCCACATCGCTTGCACAACCATCTGAGACATCTCCATCGCACTCATGGCGTTGAGGTGGCCATCTGAGGAGAGGACGTCAACACATCCGGAGAGGAGATTAAGTACTTTGGAGAGTATGATCTCCTGATCTTTTGCTAGATCGGTAGGTAATTGCATACGGGAGAAGTGTGCTTGTAGGAGGACAAAGGCTTTGAAGTGGGGGGATTCGTAAGCCGGTTGAGCCATCTTGACAGGTACGCGATCGTAAATGCGGCGGAGTATATGGTCTTCATGTCTTCGGATCTGAATGGATTCGAATTCTGTGGCTGAGGTCACAATCTCAAGTATTCCCTTGAGCTTGGTGCGACCGCTCAATGAGAGCAGGAAGGTTTGCATGGTGATAAAGGAGACATTGTAGTAGGCTGCAATCATGGCGGGGTTCAGAGGAGTGACCGTATCGTCCTCTTCATCCAGCTCGATGATTTTGGCTTCCGAAAGATCCTTGAGGGTGTTCTCAACAAGCTCAGACAGATGAGTGCTCAAGCCTTCGTGTGAAGTGTCCGTTAGGCCATAGTAACTTGGGTTTGCCAGTAGTCGCCGATAGAAGTACGTATAAGTAGCCCAATCCACAGCGTCTTGCGTAGATGCAATGACCTTGGTGCTGATCTCAGAGACGAAAGCATCATGCATGTAGGCCTGCAGGTGGCTCTCGATTGGTAGCGCTTCATTCAAGAATTTTTTGTAGTATTCACGCTTTGTGGCAGGTACCATCAGCACACCCTTACTCGTCTTGTCTTCAAGCGGTCTGCTACCCTTGCCGAACATCTGCAACACTTCGCTGATCGGATAATCAATGTAGCGGTGTTCTCGGCCTTCGTAGAATTGAGTACCCATCACAATGACCAAGTGAGCGGTAAGATCAAGTTCCCAGCAAACATCTCGAGAGGCGACCATAACCTGCAGGGCACCAACGGAGTAAAGGTGAGAGACAATGCGCTTATCATTGCCACTAAGAGCTTCGTGGTAGTAGCCAATACCATGTGACATTGAGTCCGCCAGAGCAATCTCATTGACTCGTTGCAACAATGGAGCAATTTCATCAATAGCAACGTGGAAGAACCTGTCCTCGTCGTCATCTGCAATACATGCAGCGAGGAGATCAAGGGCAGTGCCCCGTGCTTGCTTGCGACTAGGGACGAAGATGATTGCTGGTTTGTCCGGAGACATCCCAAGTACAGCGGCATAGGTTGGCTTGGCCATTGCCAGCATCAAAGAAGGAAAATGGGGTATGGTGAAGGATTGGATGTGCAACTCCAGCGGAACAGGCCTGACCTGAGGACTGAAGTTATAGATGGTATGCTTTGTTGCTCCGAGCCACTCGCCTATATCCTTTGCATTAGACAGCGAGACGCTAATGCCGATCAGTCGCATGTTTTTCTTCGTCTGCATGGCAACGTAGTGCATTCGTGATACAATGATCTCGTAGATGAAGCCACCTTGACCGCCGAGCATATGCAGTTCGTCAGCGATGAAAAGCTGAACCGTCTGTACATTCTTCCGCCGCTGCCATTGACGTGACAAGACATCCCACTGGGTTGGCGTCGCTAGAATCAAGTCACCTTTCTCTAAGATCTTGAGATCGGCAGTTGTCTCGCCTGTGAGCTTGACAATCTGCTTGCCACCAGCGACTACGCTAAGTCTCCTTCCCCAGTCTGCCAATCTTTGATCCACAAGCTCCTGGAAAGGAGCAATATAGACAGCTCGACCTTGTATCGGCTGCTGTGACCAATGTCTTAATATGGCGAACTCTGCGCAAACAGTTTTGCCCGTGCTGGTGGGAGCTCCAATGAAGACATTATCGTTCGTGGTGAACAGCGAGCTGTACGTTTGAGTCTGAACCTTATTGAATCTTTCCCATTGTGGGTAGAGGCCTTGGAAATCGTCTCTCTTGAGAGCAGCGACTGGTAAAGGCTGCAGATCAAGTATTGGGGTGTGGGCAGGGAGTTTTTCCGGAAGGACGAGCTTCTCAAATGAGACTGCAAGCTTCGTCTCTGACTGTAGCCATCGATCTGACAACACAGTGATGAAATAATTTGGTGGCATGGGCTCGGTGATTGGGACGGTAAATTCGACGAGATGTTCGTTCATCTCAGCTGTAGCGTAATCTTTCCGTAGCAGAAACTGATCGTGAAACAGTATGTCCTCACCGTCGCAATCCTCAACAAGAACCCAGAAGTTCTCTGCTTGCCCATGAACAGAGTCGTCCCATTCGAAGTTTGGGGTTATGGTAAGCTCGATTCGGAGCATAGACCTTGTGACAGGCTGTACTTGCGCCTGGACTTCAAGTCTCGGAAACTTCTGGACCAGATTGCAGACAGTCTTGCCCGACTTTGTCATGCCGAGCAGTTCTCCCATACGCGGAGGGTCCAGGTCGAAGTAGGCAGACCACGGCACATCGATCTTTTCTGCCTTCTGTATTATATCTCTTGGACAAGTCGGGAATTGTCGAAGGGGTGTCATCGTTGGCCACATGCGCTTCTCGGCCATCTTGCACAGGTCAAGAGCAGTCTTCGCAACTGATGACCAGCCCTTCTTCAAGCAAATCTCGAAGATAGCACGCAGGATACGTCCAGCAGACTGCGTTACATATACCATGTCAGCCATCAAAGCAAGGCCTTCAAGCTTGAGCCTTGATATGAAAGCCTGCAATAACACGTTGATCTTCGCTTGGGGCTCTTCAATGCTTTCCTTGACTGGAATGGGTACTCTTCCCAAAAGCTTTGCCAATTCCAGCTTCTCGTCTTGCCTAACTGGAATATACTTGAATTCATTACTCAAGGCGAAAACTCTGAATAGCTCAATGGGTGTGATCATGGGCTGGATATGGAGGTTGTAAGTTAGCATTGAGTCATGGGTAATGTAGTAGTGTGAGGCAATACGTCCAAGCTCCGTAGCTTGAAGCTTGCCTGTGCGCTTATCGTACTTTACCAGACTTGATTTTTCCAACACTGTAGCAGCGGAGTGAACCAGATCAACACGTTTCTGCTCGAGAACGTCATCGCTCTCATATTCGGCGCCCACGCTATACAAGCCTGGTGATCGCAGCATCCGCACGAACAGATAGGTATATCCAAGCCATTCTACAGCCTCATCCCGGCTTCGAATGTTGCCGAGCACTATTTCTGCATTCATGTTGTCCGCTAATTTGCTGATGAACTGGCTCTCAATGGGTAGCTGTTGATTCATCAGGGATAGGTAATACTGCATCTCTGTCTTTGTTGTGATGATAATACCCTCACCGAAAGTATCGTACTGAGGCCGTCCAGCACGGCCCAGCATTTGGAGCACATCTTGAGGGCTCAGCTCCACCCAGCTACCTTTTTCAGGAGAGTAAATCTGAGTCCCTTTGATTATAACAGTATGAGCTGGTAGATTGACGCCCCATGCTAACGTAGCAGTACACACAAGCACCTGGATTTCGCCAGATGCGAAAAGATCTTCGACCGAGGTTCTGTCAGAACGACTCATACCAGCATGGTGAATACCAAAGCCGTAGGGCATTAGCTCCTTAAGATCTCGATCAGTCACCTGCCCGGACTCTTCTTCGAGGATTTCTCGACTGGCTGCATCGCTTCGTAGGATCTGGCCTATCGTCTCCATTTCCAAAGCTTTGTCTTTGATATACTTGGCTGTCTTTGCAGTCTCCTTCCTAGAGTGAACGAAGATCAACAGCTGCTGCTTATTCTGGCCAACCTGCTCCATCACTTTAGTGTAGCAAACGTCGTTCATAATCTTCAGTTGCTTGATCGCCTTCTTGTCTGTGACGCCGACAAATTCCTGACGTAGAGGACATGGCCTGTAGGATCCATCGAAATGGAAAAGCCCGTTCAGGGGATCCACCCGCAAGAAACTTGCGACATCTCGATAATTTGGAAGCGTTGCACTGAGACCTACGAGACGGACGGGATCTCCTGTCTGCTCAATCTTGCGGATGGTTCTGCTAACTATGGCTTCCAAGACCGGACCTCGGTCGTCATGCAGCAAATGGATTTCATCGATAATTATGAGCCTGACAAGGTTGGTATAGCTCATATCCGTGGCCTTGCGTGTGATGACATCCCATTTCTCAGGCGTGGTTACAATAATCTGCGTGTCAGCGATTTGCTGCTTGGTGAGCTGTCGGTCACCTGTAAGCTCAGAGACCTTGATGCCATAAGGTGCCAATCGTGCTCCAAAGTTGCCAACCTGCTCTTGCACGAGAGCCTTCAGAGGTGCAATATAGACAATCTTGAAGTCATCAAGCATTATTTCCCCTGTCTCGGGATTTCGATTCTTTCCAATCTCTCGTAGAATGGCAAGCATAGCCACATTGGTTTTCCCAGAACCAGTTGGAGCGCAGATCAGCATATTCCCGTCATCATTGAAAGCGGTAGGAAAGCACTTGGTCTGAATGCGATTGAGCGACTTCGAGCTACCAAAGCCTTGTCGCGCCCACTCTGGTAATTCAGTTGTAGGCATATTGTTGCGCTCGCCGGCATCTTTCCGAGCTTTGGGAGCTGGTACATGAACCTCTTCGTAGCCTTTAAATGCCCGCTTTGTCGACCCTTGAGGAAGAGAAACACTGGGATTCGTCATGAGATGATTTCCCTGATCAAATACAAGATTCTCAAGATTAATCAGTCTCTTCGGCTGCAGGCCTCCAGTCAATGCTCCTTCTTTCATTTCGGTCATACCATCAGCCGGTCCCTTGGGCACATCTACGTCCATAAGATCGAACTTCAGGCTTTTACTAGGCTTGGTAGCACCATCAGCGTCGTCTTCGCCCTTGCCTTGAAGCTCGTCCAAAATATTTCGGTACCCCTCATCAACCATCTCCTGCTCTAAGGCCGCTCTCAGAGTACTGTCTTCGGCAGCCCTTCGCCATCGGGTAACCCAGACGATCTTATCTCGGTTCACAATCAGCTTTTCGACCAATTCGTGATGTTCCCAATCAAAAAGCTCCATCAGCTCGTTCTCAATCTCTCGTAAAGGCTTCTCCTCCCCGTCGTCCGACTCTCCAGACAAAAGATCCAGAGCCTCTTGGGTCTTCGATTGCTGGATATGAGCGTCGGTGTAGATGGCACCGATTTGCCTCTGAAGCCAGAAAGCGTCTATACTTCGGACTGAGATAATGTTTTTCTCGGGCTGTCGATCTCTCTTAGCACTGCTATTATCGACGTTACCATCGATAGTCAATTCTTCAACCTCTCCAGTGTCCTCCATCGAAACATCCTTGTGACCACCGTTGGCAGCAGCCTCGTCGGGTGCTCGATCAGCGTCATCCGGCTCTTCGTCAGAAGTGTCGCTCTCATCCCTAACTTCAAATGTCTGGGCGGCTCCCTCCTCGTCTTCCTCCTCATCATCAAAGACCACAGCAACGCCCTGCTTCTCATCCAGCTCGGCATCGTCGTCACCACTGCCCTGTTCATCCATGTTCGCATCCTCATCTCGACCATCGTAATCCGTAATCTTCTTTCCTAAATTTACAAGTTCATTAAACTCCTTGGACCCCATCGTGACACCCAGCAAATCGTCTATCTCTTTCTTCTTGTCAATATCTTTCATATTCTCATCTTTGAGATACTCCAGGATCTGATCAGCGGCGCTCCTGACAACCTCATGCGACACATCGCCAAGGTTGTTCGCTGTTGTTGTCAGAATCAGCTGGTAAGTCTGCCGCGTAGCTGGTGTGCGAGGTCTGTATGTCAGACCCTCTACTTGCAAGTCTGCTGCAGAAAGTATACCAGCTCCACGCAGTTCCTGAGGCTCGCCACGCTTTCTCTTCTTCTGCTCCCGCTCTAGAATGTCTTGGCCCTCGCGTATACTGCCTCTCTCGACATCCTTAGGGCCCGTGGTCTTTTTCTTCTTCTGTACGGGCGCATTATCCCGAGCGTCTCTAGAACCCATATCTCGAATGTTGATACGTCCGGCAAGGGACTCGGGGTCACCAGTGACTTCATCGTTACGACGAGTGGAAAATCTTTTGTCATGCTGCAAGACCAAATTGGACATAGCAGCATACTTGTACTGGGAAATATTGTTCGGGTCCGCCATCTTGAAAAGAGTGATAATGTGTCAATGCGGCTTCCGCGCAGTGAATGGGCTCTCTAGGAGGTCGCTGCGGGCTTTAAATAGCTTAGATAGATAGGAGCTCCCCTATATCAAGAATGATATATGAGATGCTATGAGATGCCTTGTGGCGATGGGTCAAACGCAGAACATATCATCTCGAATGTTTTGTAGGGTTGAAGATTCTTTGCAGACTCTTGGCGTTGCCTTCCCCAATCTTATCGTAATTTCGGAGCGCTATGTAAACCTCGAACTTATGTGCTTGATGAAGATTGTCTTCTACGCCGTAAATTCGTGACGGCGTCCTTACCAGCCTGGCTTTCACGCTCTAAGTTGATGAAGTTGGCAAACAGTCTTCGCCACGGAAAGCACATACAGTGTTTTGCCCACCAAATCTGGTCAGAGCTCGTTGATGCTTTCACGTCCGCCAGTGGTATCATTTCGTTCATTCACCTTTGTACTCGAGGGACGAAACTGGCTTTCTAATGAAATTCATCGCTTGAACCTCATCACGTCCGGTTCTTTACCACAGTGCTCAAAGTTAATCGACCCTAAAGGGCGATGGTCATAACATGACAGCTCGGATAACAGGCTAGAAACTCCTGTAGATTATCTGGAGATTATTAGACCTCAGGTGGTTAAATGCACCGCGTTGATTCCGCCAGACTCGGACTGCCTGAATCATGTGCTTATGATTTAGTGGGTTGAGTGCTTCATGCACATGGAACCTCCCAGCATGTTCCTGGTCAATGGCTCATGTGTGAGAGTCATCGCTCCTCGATGTGATGGAATAATTTGAGTGGAGAAAGAAAACCGAACCCTTTGACGCTAAGGCTGGTTTATACTGACGCACTGCGTGGATACAAGATAGATACAACATCTGGAGTACTATTAGGGTAATATCTTTGATCGTCCTACATCTTCAGCCAGCACATCTTCCTCTTTGACAACCACGTCCACCTCCTCTTTCACCCCCTTTCCATCCGTCTCCATCTCTCTTTTCACCCTCTTCACAACCTTCGACTTCTTCCCCACCACCGCACTGGGGCACAGCCCTCTCTCACTAAGCGTACACTCCCCACACTTCCGCCCCACCGGCAAACAGACTGTCTGCCCGAACCCGACCAATAAATGGTTGATCTCATGCCAACTTTCCCTCGGTAACCACGCCTCCAGGCTCATTCTCGTAGCCTCTGGGTTCTGAGTCTTCGGGTTGTGCCAGCCCCATAAGTTTGTGATCCTGTGCACATGCACATCGACTCCGATCCCCTCCGTCTTTCCCCACGCAGCGCTCAGACATAGGTAGCCCATCTTGGGTCCTACCCCGGGCAAGCTCATCAAGCCTTCAATCGTGTCCGGTATGTCACTGTCATATTGATCGCGAAGGATGAGTGCCGTGGCTTTGATGTAGCGGGTTTTGTTATTATGAAAGCCTACTACGAATATCATCTCATTCAACTTCACCGGGTCTACTGCTAGTATGTTCTCCAGTGTGAGGCCTGGACTGGGGAGTTCGGTCTGCAGTTTGCGCATGGCGGTTGCGTTTGTGGTATCCTTGGTCTGTGATGAGAGCATGAGGGCTATGAGGGTTTGAAAGCGTTTGTCCTGAGCACTTTCAACGAGGGTAGCTATGGAGGAGCTGGGCACGGCTTACTCGAGGAGTCACATGTTCATCGGCAAGAGTCTCACAGCCCATTGTATCCACAGGCGCAAGTTTTCCCTTTCGCATCTCTCTCACAGCATCATAGATTTCCACCCACTTGGCGGGTGGCTCTACCTCCCCCTCTCCTGCTTCATTGACTATCCGCTTCGAAGGCTGCCTTTTTGCTTTTCTCGCTTTTCCCGCTTTGCTGACGGTGCCATGTTCCTCTTGCACACTCGCTTTCCTTGGCGACGTCTGTGTGCTAGTGACTGTAGAAATGCTTGTAACAGCTGTAGATGGGCTATCGAAACCCCTCTTGCGCTTTCTCGCGCTTGACTCTTCAAAGGGTGCATCTTCGATATCGAAGGGGCTTCCAGATCCTAGTGATGATAGAGACGAGTCGTCATCGGATTGTGGCTCCCCTTTCTCTACCTTCTGGACGGGTACATTGCCGTTGTACGTAAACGATTGCAGTGATGCAGCGAAGCTTCTTGTTTGCCGGTGTGGAACGAAGTCGGCATGAGATATCGAATTGGTGATCTTAGCGGTCTTTCGAATTATTCGGGAGGTTCTCATATCAACCGCATAGACAGCTCGTTAAAAGGGGCTGCAACAAATAATGATAGTCCAGTCCTGGTGCCTGGATATGCCAAGAGACAATTGCGCGGAATCATTCCACTCCCGCTTCCCGGCCGAAGTGCCGCTAAGATCTGAGATTCAGTCCCATTAGATTTACTCCGTATTGTGAACACGAAATGTTGCGACATACTCGCCATCCGCGACGACGTTACCACGCGAATAATGTGGCCCTGCGAATGCGGATGCGACAGCGATCGGTCTACTCGTTGGGAATTGTTCGAGGCTGCAAAAGATTTTACCATCTACGGGCCTACCTCCGCGCAAGGTCTCCAGTTACCGTGTACGCCCACGTAACACAACCACATCTTTAGGACTTTGGACATCTCGTACATTCGAGAATACCGCAGTGCAATTGGTTGAAAGGTCATCGACATGCACTGATTTGGTACAGCGCCCGATGTGCACCATGTTAAGGTACTTTGAGGGTAATCAAAGGCAGAAATGAGGTGACAGATGTTGGTACTTCGACATAGTAAACAGCACCTCAAACGTGTACCATCATGCCATCTTTGGCTTATTATTGTCATGTTTAATAGCTTGTTCCCACTTGCAAGAATTCGTTTGAGGACTGAAGCCTTCAAGCCCCCTCACTCAGCCATTTTCAGCGCCTGACGACCTATTCTGACCAGGTCATCATTCTCAAGCGGTTCTTTCTCGAAGCCATGCATGACTTGATGAAGCATCGCGGCCGAAACCTCTGTAACGTCAACAATGGGCACCGAAGTCACAAAATTCATAAGGGTAGCGCCTATGTTCTTCAGATACTGCCCGGGCCCCGAGATGATCCCAGGCTTCGCTACGCACACCTCCAAGGCGTCTTTATGATCAGCAGCGAACGTCAGGACCCGGTTTTCAGTCTCTCCCTAAAATGTTGATAGGACCATCAGCTTCAGCGATCGTTGTTGCGCTGGACATTCATCCATGGCGCGGTTTTGCACTCACACGCATCAAACAGTACTGTGGCATCCAGTTCGGAGTCTTCTTCTGGTCGCGCTCTGCCGCTGCGCCGCTCATATAGACGAAGCGAAAAGGTTGGGCACCACGGCGGCCATCCTCGCTAGACGCCTTGAACATGACTTGAAGCCCAGTAATGGCGTACTCCTGGCACACGCGGCGCACCTCATCAGAGTCAAGGCCGCGCGACTTGCTCGGCGTGATCGCGACGGTCCTGGTAATGGCAATTTAGCTTGGCGCGAGCGAAAGATGGTAATGGAGATATCAATCAAAGAAAAAAATATCTTTGGATTACCAGATGCAAGCATCCGCGCCAGCGAGCTTCTTCTTCACGTCATCAGGATAACTGCCATAATCATCGACAAGGACACTTTGAAGCTTCGAAGCGTCAGCACCGTGACCGAGGTTTGACACCGGCGGTATGGGCCGGCGGCTAAGCGAGATAACGGAGGTAATCTTGGCAATGCTCAGGCTTTGACGGATGAGTTCGGTGGCGACGAAGCCGGACGCACCAGCGACGATAAGTTTCATGACTAGTCGTTAATGCAAATGCTGGCTTCCGGAAGAGCGCCTAGAGACATCTCACCAAGTGGTTGCCTACGCTGCCAAGAGATGTTGAATCCTCCCGACGAAGGATGTGCCGGAATACATAACTGTATCTCAGCTCTAAACCATAGCGCCAAAGAATCATGTTTAGACAAATGATTCCTTCCTTCTATCTTTCACCGGACTCACAACTATGTGACTACAGGTCGTTGCTCGGATTCTCTTTAAGATGCGACCCCCACACAACCCTACCTATCGACTTGTACTCAGCCATTAGCCCATTGCGCAGCCTCGATGTCAAATCTGGCAAGACTGATGTGAACAGGTTGGCGGCGTGCATTTTCCACGGGGAGTCAGCTAGTCCCTGGGGGTAATTGGAATACAATTTCCATATTGGAGTAGTAGTCTAGTAGGATAGGAATGTTATCTTTTCAAGGAATTCGTTTCATTCGTTCGAGATAGTAGGCAAGTACTATCTATCCATAGCCAACGCCTCGTCATTCATATCTCATGCCTGCTGTGTCCAATGACGGACTTGCTACCTCACGATATCATCCTTGTATGCTCACGGCATCATCTCATGATATCCTTCAGCTCCCATCACATACCATAAGCCGCAGCCACCCTCTCCGCCACAGCCTCGCCACTCCAATAAGCCCCCGTCGTGGTACCCAACGCGACAAACGGCGCCGTATGCTCGCCCGCAAACCAAAGCCCACGCTCGGGACAGCCTTCCCTCAGCGCCTCGATATCCTTGTCCAACTGCACGTCGTCCTCCGCACTGCTGGTCTGAAACGTGGTGTACGAGCCCCATCCTGCAAATTCGTCGTTCTGCCAGTTCGTCGCGATGATGCCGGAGGGTGTGCATTCCGCGAACGAGGAGGCATAGCCCGGTAGGCGTGTGTAGTAAGGAGCGAAGAAGTCGTTGAGCCGGTTGTGGAAATCGTGAGATGTGGGATCTAGGCCGTTGATGAGAGAGGTGACGTGCTCGGCGCAAGGGCCGTGGATGTAGAATAGCAGCGTGGCATATGCACAATGCTCGGGTAGAGAGGCAAGGGAGACGAATTCGATGGTCCAGTATTTAGGGTTCTGGGCGGTGTATTTTGGAGCGAGGCAGTTTATGAAGAACGACTTCTTTGCGGCGGACGTTTCATCATCAATGAGCCAGAATGCGCTCGGGAAAGTGAGGTAGACCTTTTCGAGTCGGCCGTAGGAGATGTGCTCTATGGACCGGATGATATGGGGAGGCAACGAAGGCGAGAAGCAGGTCGTGTTCCGTTTGAGCCAGCCGAGGGGGCAGGTCACGATGACTTCGTCGAACGTCTGAGTTTTGTCCCAAGTCGTGGTAACGGTCAAGGAACTATGCTGAGAAGTCGTTGGCTTTGAGCTGATGGATATGACCTTGGTAGATAGTTGGAGATCAGCCTTGGCTAGAGCGCTTTTGGCGACCTTGTTGAGAACAGCCTCGTAGGTGCTGGCCAGATATAAATTCTCTGGGATGGTTTAGTCGTCCAAGGTCACGAACGTGCGCTGAAGCTCGGACATACCTCCTTCAATACACTCTTCAAGCCAGAAGAATTTTAGGCTCTGCTTCTTAATAGGCTCGCCAACAAAATCTCCCCACGACTCCGCCATCTGTAAAACTAATCTGGTGGAAGCGACGTCTGCCTCCCTCTCTAAGAGCTTGGTCCTGAAGAAATCCAACAAAGACTCTTCTGGAGGTATTGAGGCACAATGTGCCCTACTATACTTGAAGGCGTCGCCTATGATACACCACATGATATCGTAGTGCTCAGTTGCAATTTCTTCATCCATGAGATGGCCAAATTCATCGTAGACAGATGGAGTAACGTTCGACATTGAGCAAGTAGTGCTCTTCACCTCCTTTGCCAGCTCAAGGATGGGATTCTTGTTGGTACCATGTATCTGTTATAGAAGAATCAGCGTCATCACAAGGTGAAGTCATGCATAAGCTGCTACCCAGTTGGGTCCTCTGTAGATATCAGCGCAGTCACATTAACTTGGCGACATGAAAACACACAAATCGAACCCGTGACCTGCTTGATGGTGTTGGTGAACCTGACTACGTTAATCTCGGGACCTGCTTGCATTGAGAGTCCACTCACACGCCCACCTATTCGATACCGTCCTTCGAGGATTGTCACCTTCAGACCCCTTTGAGAAAGAACATCGGCACATCTGAGGCCAGCAAAGCCGGCACCGATCTGACCAATTTTGGTGTCAGTATGTCCTTATCAAAGCAGATCTTTGCAATATGAGAAATGTCTTGGATGCAGATACTTTTGTGATACCAGAGATATATGTTGTGGCTCACAACGGTCGGGGCAGATCAGGAAAGGGACCAAAAGTATAACACACCACGCAGACATGAGGCAGTCGACCCTGACCGAGTACTCGCTGAACCATATCACGAGCAGTCCCATTCATTGAGAATTTATACTTCCGGCTCAGGAAACGATCGAAGTCCTTTTGACCGAGATAGCTATAGTCACGGTGATGGTGAGCCCTGGCCTCCATGTTTGCAGAATGTCAATCAAAATTTTCAAGCTCATGAGGTAAGGGAGACGAGAGTGGGGTATTGAAAGAAAGAGAGTGACAAGAGAGATGTACGTGTTAAGCCTACAAGCAGCTAATCTAACGAGGCAGATTGCGGATGATTCTCATGGGCAAATCTTCAGATTCCTTTGCAAGCCCACCATTGACGGATCCCTGTCTGTTTCATTTTAAATGGTATATGCCGTGAAGTCGTTTCTATGAGGTGAGGCGGTAGTGAATGAATATCTTGAAGCACTGAAATCGTCACAAACAGCCCAAAGCGATAGCCTCTAATGTCCTGCTACTTTCTTCTAACGAGATGCTTAACCTATACAGTCTTCTCTCATCATAGAGTATAGTTTCTGAAGCAATTGAGACAAGTGTTGCTCGAGTGGTTGATCAATAACGACGGAGAACATTGTCGACAGGCTTCAAGGTGAAGTAAGGTAGATGGAAGGCATCGCGGCTCAAATTGCCCGGCCACGGGGCCGGAGCCCGAAATTGTCCGCCAATCAGTGCACTGAGCGTCTTCTGCCTGATAAGATAGGGCTTTGCATTATCGGATTCTCTAGATCTGCAGTCCAGAGCATGTACTCCGTATACTAGGTATCTAACAGTGTGTATCTGTGATCGAAACCCCCGATTCCTTTTTTGGTCTCAAGTAGGTCTCGACTACGATTATACACGATCCTACCGCCAACCATGCCGCTACCGTATCTTCGTGGTGGCTTGGGCGACGTTGCTGATATGCTATAGACTCTCGTTGACAGATATACCTTGAGATTACTAGTGGACTATATGTGGAGGACTTCTGTCAATGCGAGTTTGACCAATATGCGGTGAAAGCAGACTTTTCGTAGAGATGATAGATATAGTGTACCGCAAGAATGACCATGAGGCTGAATGATGAACACGCTGTGTAGAGAACAAAACCTCCAGCGCCCGTGCACGGCTATGTACGTTTCACCAAATCAGTCGACAAAACACCAAAGGTACAGCAAGACAACGTCCAACATGCTATTATTCTGCCAATCGAACACGATTCCATCGTCATATCCTACCCCTTGACTAGCTCGCCCAGTCTCTTCTCCAAGATCTGTCTTCCCTCCAGCGTCGTCCACACTTCATGGGGGGCGGCATTAACAACATCCCAGCTCACTAGATCGTTCGTGATCGTTGTCAAATCCTTTTGTTTCTGCTCCCATTCGCCGTCTTTCCGGACATCAATACCCGAGCTTACAACCACAAGTGGCGTGTTCTCGTCCTGGATATTTCTCGCTTGGCTCACTTCGTTCTTTGTAAGCGAATTGGCGACGAGGTTCTCTTGTAGCTTCGCTTTGATGTACTTCCCATTCTGATAGGCCGAACGACCGTAGACCCGGTCTTGAGGGGTACGACCCTTGGCGATAGCACCGAAGAGGCGGTCATAGCCCAAGGGGGAGATTATTCCTCGAGCCCAGAGGACAAAGCCCCGACCGGGCTTACCTACTTTGTAAAGCAGATCCTCGTGGAGAGGATCGATGAGCATGATGCCGCTGACGTCGTGCCTGTGGCGGCTGGAGAAGATGCGGCTATAAATGCTGCCTATTCCAGCAGATACAAGGACCCAGGGATGTTCTTCGCCGGCACGAGCTAAAGCTTCTGAGAGAGCGTCCGATGTCATCCCAGCAGAGTGAGGGGATGGAGCGTTGTCGGACCAACCTAAGCCCGGACGATCATAGTAGCAGTATCGGTAGATTGTGCCATTTGTGTAGGCGTCGTAGATCCAGTCATCGAATGTGTCCTCGACGGGGGTTTCGCCTCCTTCGAGCAGGACCGTAGGGTTACGCTTGCCTTCAGAGTTGTAGCTCACCTCACCTACACACGCTAGATGAATCTGATACTTGTCTCCGTCGACATAGTATCTCTCTCCTGGTGGAGCTAGACCTGCATCACGACCGCGGAGAATGAGAGTTGCCGTCAAGAGTAAGACAACAGCGATCATAACCACCATCAGGACTGTAGCTGTAAGCACAGCACACCACTCACGAAGAGTTCGGCGGCTCTCCTGGCGTCCGGTGAGACGTTCTTCCTCCTCTTTCTTGCCCCAGGCCACCACTCGGTCAGTCAGGACATTGTAGAGCGCCATGACAGTGGCCCAAACCACTGAAGCGATACCAACCCAACCTTCTTCTGCCCGTATGCGGGGAACCGCCAGAATGATAATCATGTCGATCAGGAGGAACCCGGCAACTATGAGACTGCCAATTTCCATCGGCTTGGAGGGAGTGGAGAAAAACAGGATGGCGACAAGAAGATTACCGACGGTGAGTGTTGTGTATGAGAAGTCAAAGAAGCCCGAGCCGCGAGAATGCATCATTGGCGGACTGACAAAGATGGATACCAGGAGTAGTACCCACCATAAAAAGCTGATGACGAGGAAGAGGACGCATAGGTAGCGGAGGGCCCTCACGCTCCATAAATTGTAGGGAGATACCTGTTGAAAAACAGATAAGCGAGTGTAGGCATGAGAGGAAGGAAGAGAGCTTACAGCTGGGTCGTCTGGGTCGAGGAAGCCATCATGTCGAGGAGGCAGCAGTCGTGTCCTCTCATCTGGCTCACGCCCTCCGGACTGACGAGGTTGCTGTCGGCTATCATCGCCACTGGTCTCAGCTTCATCACCCTCAGAGCGCTCCTCGCCGTTCTTGGAGCCCCACAGTGAGACCATTGTTATCTTCTGTGGACAACACTGGAGACCTCGTTGTGCAGGTGGTGTGGGGGATGTGGCTGAGGAGGAATTCGGCAAGGATGTTTGCCTAGGAGGCAAGCTCTCTATTTAGTTCAGTTAGTGTCCAGCGATGAGGTCATTTCCCACCGAATTCTGCTCATACCGATTCTCTATGGTCAGACGAGATTTGTACAGAGCATTCTTGCAGACAACACAGACAAGAAGAGCAGTGAAGGGAGAGGAAATGGTTCGGAGAAGCTATGATAACAAAGTTGATACAGAGGGGCACATTTGGGGCACATGGGCGGGGACTGGACTGGACTGGACCTTTCCTGGCAAAGCGCGACAGCCAAGCAGCGTCATCTCGAGCCGTCATGTCTGTAGATCCCAGCAAGTCTGGTCTCTTCGAATTCTTGATGCTTGCCACTTCGGAACATCCAAGATGCATTCTACTCTGCGGCTATCTCAATAGGCCATGTGATGCCTACAACGTACAGTATCAATGTCCACATGCAAAGCACAGATTAGCTCGCCCAATGTGCATGAACAGCGGACGATGAGCGACCTTCAACGCTCTTTCGCCAAGGCCAAGCTCGCTGGTCTACCCTTCGAACCGCCCAATCAGCTGCTCGATAATGATGAAGAGGATGAACTAGATGATCTGAAACCATTGCCTGACTCTACCCAGGACGACGACTCTTCCTCAGCGTCTTCTGCGTCTTCTGCTTCCTCGACTGGGACAATCAGACCGTCGCCAAGTAAGCATCTTTTTGCCAGACCTAAGGGGTTCGTTTACTCCCCTTGAGCTTCAAGTCTGTTCGGGGTTAATGTCGGCTACGGTGCTGCTCTTGTTCTCCTTTCATTATCCCTTTTTGTTGTAAAAGATAGCAAGCATACAAAGCATGCCGCTAGTTACGGTGCAATGAAGGTTTCTAAACCTTGACTTGCCAGATCCACCGCCAGGAGGGGAGTTTTGGATCCGCTCCCTTGGAACGACTACTTTGCTCGTGAGCTCTATCTGAAGGCCTCCGGATCTTCTGAGCTTATTACGTATCACGCCTACATCACACCACCGACGGGCAAAGGGCCATTGTTGGTCACGCATCACGGAGCCGGCTCCTCGGGTCTATCGTTCGCTCTCTTTGCTTCGGAGATCATAAAAGCCCTTCCCAATGCTGGCGTTCTCTCTCTCGACGCCCGGGGCCATGGAGAGACGATCGTAGAGAATCTCGGAGTCTCATCAGGAAGCCCCGTCTTCGATCTAAGCCTGGATACCTTGAGCCACGATCTTTTGAATGTGATCAACCTGACTCAGAGGGAAATGGCTTGGACAGAATTACCTGGTCTTCTCCTTGTTGGCCACAGCCTTGGTGGTGCGGTCGTCACGGACCTGGCCATGAGTGGTAGACTTGGGAACGCCATACTGGGTTATGCTGTTTTGGATGTTGTCGAAGGGTCCGCAATGGATGCCCTTCAAAGCATGCAGACCTATCTCACAACAAGACCCAAAACCTTTCCCTCCATTGCCTCCGGCATCGAATGGCAGTAAGTACCATGACATTGTTTCCCAGCGTCATATTTCTCATCCGACACAGCACCCGCTCTCGAACAATCCGTAGCACCATCTCCGCCCGCATCTCTGTGCCCTCCCTTCTCCGTCGTGAACTTACAAACGCAGCCCAGCCGTGGTCCTGGCGTACTGACCTCGCAGCAACACAACCCTACTGGGAAGGTTGGTTCGCGGGCCTAAGCCGAAAGTTTCTCGATGCGAAAGGGGGGAAATTGCTGGTGCTTGCAGGAACGGATCGATTGGATAAGGAACTGATGATTGGCCAGATGCAGGGGAAATATCAACTGCAGGTGTTTCCCGAAGCGGGCCATTTCATTCACGAAGATCAGGCGGAGAAGACTGCAATGATTGTTGCGGATTTCTATCGCCGGAATGACAGAAGTGCGCTGGTCTTACCACCCAAGATGGGCGTGCTACCGAAAACGTAGTTTAGGTAGACTTTAACGACATGATGTCCAATGCATTCCCAAGGCTAGGGAAACAATGCTGATATTTTCGTGCTCGTATCATGCCGCAAATCCAAATGTCCCAATCCCATTGAATATGAACAACACTCCAGACACCATGCTTGTTGAAAATGCCCATGTACAATTCCGTCAGGGGTCCAAGACCCCATGCTTATTGAGAACGCCCATATACAATTGCGTTAAGAGTTTCTCTGCATCTCTTCGCCCAAGCGGAAAGTGAAAGTTCTCCCAGTAGCAGCAGCCACGGCTGCCACCTGGACACCCGAAGCCGCTGATCCACCAGACTCCCCTGCCGCTACGCCGGTGGCCTGCCACTGTGCGCGTATGGTATTCCAAACATGCATATTGGCAATGACCTGTTCGCCCGTATAGTAAGAATCGAGAGGATGTTGCTCTGCTCCGACATCTGCACCTATCAATAACTCATCTCTTTCTCTGTCCTCATCGCCACCAGTGCGATCAGACGAGGCATGATGCATGTCACGCAGCTCGATGTCTTCCGTATATCCAAGATCCTGCCTCAGTATCCCCCTTTCCTCAAGATCATGGTCCTGCTGAGGCTCCGTGGCCGCCTCCGGCACCATCACCACCACGGCTTCATCGCCTCTTTTCACGCTCGTCCTCTCAAGCGTGATCCCAAGCATCAAGATCTGCAACATCAGCACCAATATGTCCAAGGCAACCAATCTCCATCGGCTAACGGGGCTTTTCTGCCCTACAAAGTCGATTAATAAGCCCCCGTGTAGATATCCTCTTGTCGCTTCACCGGCTGCCGGCGGAGGGAGCAGGAGATGCAGCAGTGCGAAAAGGATGTTGGGGCCGAATATGACACCGATGTACGGGCGATGCGCCAGCGGAGGGGGAGGAAAGATCGGAGACTTGGGGGTGAAGTAGAACCATTGGGGTAGAGCGCGGAGGATGAATTTTGGGAACGAGCAGCTGTACGCGCAGGAAGGAGTCAATATGCAGTATTCCCAGAAGACTGTTGCTTGTGGAGGAACATACTCCATATAATAAAGCACAGAAAGCTGCGCATAGATCATGATATCGACATTCCGTATCAAATGGTCTAGGAAAGCAGCTTTCTGCTCCTGTTGAGCTCGCTTCCGCTGCTGTGCTATGCCGGCATCATCATCACTTGTTGGCGCCGCTGCGGACTCGAGCTCGTCTTGCGAGTCGAGGTCCAGTCGAGGGTGGTCTGAGCTGGACGAGGCATCATTCATGTCTTAGTTGGCTGGATCATTGGTACCACATCAGGACTGTTCTGGGGGATAGAAGGTCACTGTGGAAACATGGAGGATCGAGGCGATCGTTGTGGGAAAGCGCTTCCAGAGTAATGGACGTGAAGCTGGAGAAGCAACCGAGGATCGACCGTCGATGATATTGATATGACGACAAGCGCTAGTGCATTTAGTCATATAGCAGCGACGTTCAACCACATTTTTGATACAAACCTATCCATCGCGCACGCGACCAATTCTTAGCCAGAGTGATCATTGACCGAGCAAGCCATCATTCCTACAAGTCTCCAATTCTCGCTCAAGCTGTTCTCAATCTCGTCTGGCCAAAATTGCCAGAAAGCATGTGCAGATTGAATCATTAAGTCTCGTAATACCTAGAGATCTCAGTGGTCTATACATGTCGACTTCAAGCGTCGAATTATTGAAGTTAAAAACAAGCATACAACAATGAATCCTGGCTAACATTGTAACGTGGTGGACATTGTATCATACTTTGTCTTTTCGGACCAACCACAACTGAGTTCGCTCGCGTTGTAGCTAGTACGAGTACATATGCTCACACGAGATATGAAGCCAGAGGTTGCAATGATCATGATCAAACTTACTTCATGTTACTTATGAATAAAGTATCACAGGCCAACAGGCGCCAGTCAAGATGAAGAATATGATTACATCTATCCAGAGTAAGAGGCATGCTCCTATCCAGATTGCGAAATGAGTGATCATAGTCCGCCTATCATAGATGGTATACTTGTGAAGTTTTACCTCATGAATTGCTATGTCGAAAGAACGAAAAGAAAGAAGGGGAATAAAGCGCGCCCGTGAGACTTTAGAGCTGCTCACATGATGGCTCCCAGTCAAGCTACATAGCTGACTGGTTTGGTAGGAATCGGAAAGACTGAGGGTCCAAACGTGACCCACCGCAATGCTAATGAATTGATGGGTTGAGAAAGCCATGAGTAATGCCCTTTATGATGCACCAAAGGCGATGCACTAAATCATGAAAATATAAGAGAGCCGAAGAGACCGGATGAAAGGTTATCACTCAGTATACTCAGCAGGAAAATGCAGTATCACTTGGAAGAGTCTCATTTGAGTTAAGCCTTCTAGGGCCAAGGCCCGGGTAAGCACGAAACCCGGTCAGTCGAAATGTGTCTAGAGATATTTAGGGCCAATTTCTGAGACCTTGAAGATTCCTACGCCTGGATTAGAGGATCGCACAACTCAGATGGTTACGCCTTCGAACACACCAATGGCAAAGGGCGCAAGAAATCGGTCTCGTTCACTGTCCACCCATCACGCTGCATTGCCCTCCACGTATCCGCAACTTTCAGCCTAACCAAGTGTCCCGCAGCACGAGCATCTTCTTTCGAGTCATGCCCGTCAGCACCCCCCATCTGGATATCTCGATCTAGATGCTTTTTCATAAGCATCTTCAGCCCAAATCGGATGGGCAAGCCGCGAGGATGAGGGTATAGGAGGACGCTGTCGACAATCGATGGGTGAATGATTCGTGTGGTGTTGAGGTCATTATCGAGGGCGTGGCCAATGAGTGGGGTTTCTGGCGTGAGGAGATCAAACAATAGCTCACGAGCGATAACCGGCGAATCGACCAGTCGAAGCTGAGACCCAGAAGTGTCTCCGAGATCTTGCTTACTGTTTACAGTATTTGGATCGTAAGGCTGAGCATTGGCGTAGTCTGTCTGCCAAACGCCCGAGAATTGGGAATTGAGATCCAGTATCTCGCCTAAGGGCCTGACAAGAACATCGAGAAGCTCCTTGCCAGTCGGCCATGATGTTGCTGTTAGGCGTATCAGCTCTAAACCCACCGTAGTATAACCCATCTCACAATCAAAGCAAACAGCGGTCTTTGGGCCTGGTGTCAGTAACTTGGACGGCGTTTCCTTGAATGACATGGAAAGCGACAACCGCTTTGGGTCGGAGACTTTGAAGACATGGGTTGGAGCCTTAGTGCAGCCTACTGTTGTTCCCACGCTTTCGTTACAACAGGCGTACAAGGAGTCCCTGACTCCAACGTCTGCCTTGTCTTTCGCGAGTGGTCTCCGAGGCTTAGCAGGATGATAAGAACATGTTCCTCCGGACGTCAAGGCTCCATCCTCTTCTCGTCTTCCAGGATAGACCTGAAATCGAGTTTTGCATCGATCACACTGCTCCCAGCCTTGCGCTGCTTCAACACCCTCACGAGCATTTGCTATCTCTTGTTCGCTCGGCGCCTGTGCGACATACCCGAACTTCGTCAACTGATGTTGCTTCGCGAGCATCCGAGACAGAAATGCGATTTCTTGGGCGGGGTTCAGACCGGTCCCGATGGCTTTGGGAACACTTTCGGGCCCTGTACCCGCTTGGACAGAGTTACCTTTCTCAAGCTGCTTTAGCCTTTCTTCCTTCCATGCCTCCAACTTCATCTTCTTCAGCTTAGTGATTCGTAATTTGATGACATTCAGATAGACGGCCGGATTCTGCTTGGCGACGTTCTCTTCTTCTTCGAGAGCCATTCGAACTAAGTCATGAGGAGGAAGACCCAGCGTCGATTTAGATTCATCTTGACTCCGCCAGACTGCTTCATTCAGTCGGCCCATCTGCTCGTGTAACAAAGTGATAAGCTGCATTCGGACAGCGTGAGATGCCGGTGGATTGTGCAGCATTCTCGGATTGAGAGAGACTTCAAAGACTTGTTTGGCTGGTGCAAGCGTAGCCTGGAGCCTCATATGTTGTATAGACTTAGCTTTGATTGATGCCTCAGCTTTCGCGACAAGATCCCGGGCAGCCTTACTCTTCAAGGCATGCCCAGTGGCTTCACCTTTCAGATTTCGGAGCGGAGGTGGTGTAACCTTCGTGGTCGCCGTAAATGGAAGCTTCGAAGACTCGCTCTCGGTTGTGGTTTGATCTGCCAACGGTTGACGCCTTGGCCCATCAGTCACACTGGCTTGTACATAGACATCTTCTCTCTCGCTACCAAGACGGGGCTTTTTCCGCGGCCGATATGGCTCATAGGGAGCTTTAGTTTCGTCCTCTGGAATCGGGGGTTTTGGCACTGGAGCCAAGGAAAAGATGTGGCCTTCGGACGAGGACTGCGCATGCTCACATTCTGTTGTCGTGCGGCTTGAGGATACATGGTGTAAAAAGATGCAGTTCGAGAGGGAGCAGTGAGATTGCTCGGGGCATTGGATCTGCTTGAAAAGACCGACGGAAGAAAACATGGTGACAAGGAATGGTTGAATTGCGATCATTAAGTGAATGACGGGGTAGAATGTCGTTGGCTGAAGACCTTTTTGTGAGATGAATTGAAGTGTACTGAGCGAAATCTGAGGGTCAAGATGGAGTGGAACGATTGTCGGTATTGTCGTTTCGCCGAGGGGTGGACATGGATTCCAGTGAAGGCTCAAACGTCATACGAGATGGATGTCTGGAGACCCATAACGTAGAGTGTAGGAAAAGAAGAACCGCCGTTTGTGAAGGCTGCTTCAATAGTGATCTCGAAAAGGGTGGATATTGAAACTGGATATGATACTGATGGACATGTTGAATTGGCATCAAGGTCGGCACGTACCAGGAACTAGATAAGGTGATACCGGATACGATAAAGTAGTCGATATGGCAGCGGGACGGCCCGATAATCCCTGCTCTTCGTACTCGTACTCTGTGGCTGTCATGCGATGCAGCCTGTCGGCATGTGCGGTTGCGTTCACCTGCTTCTGAACAACTACACCTGGAGGACAAATAGAAAGATAGAATATACTCTGTTAAAGCGCCTTCGATGGAAGTCAATGAGCGGATGGTCAGTACTGGGCAGCCTGGTAAGGCTGACCATGTTTGTGTTCTTGTCCATGGGTGAGTACCGAACTGTGCTTGTCCTAGTTTCACTCATTGTATTGACGTCTGATCAGGCTCTGGGGTAATCCAACGCACATGTCCTATGTCGCCACAGCTCTCCGCGATAAGTACGCTGAAGACGAACTGCATGTCCTTGTGGCAAAGACAAATTCCGACAGTTTCACCTATGATGGCGTCGACTTGGGCGGGGAAAGAGTTACTCACGAGATCGAGACCTACATACATGATCTGGAAAAGAATGGGTGCAAGATCAGGAAGCTTAGCGTCGTTGGGTATTCCTTGGGAGGCCTAGTCGCCAGATATGCTATCGGCCTTCTCTACTCGAATGGCTGGTTCGACAAGATTCAACCCATAAACTTCACGACTTTTGCGACGCCCCATCTGGGCGTGAGGACACCTCTACTTGGAGCTCACCATCGCATGTGGAATATCCTTGGTAGCCGAACACTCTCAGTCTCTGGCCGTCAACTCTTCACAATCGATAGCTTTCGAGACACCGGAAGACCCCTCCTTGCCGTTCTCGCGGATCCTAGCAGCGTTTTCATGCTTGCCCTAGCACGGTTCAAACATCGTGTCTTATATGCCAATATCATAAACGATCGGTCCGCACCATACTATACAACCTGCATTTCAACTGTCGACCAATTCACAGACCTCGAGGCTGTGGAGTTAAATTATCTTGCAGACTATGCTCCCAATATCCTCGACCCTACCGATCCTGTCAGGATCAAGCCACCAACGATACAGCCAACATTGTTTACCCGTCTCACAGGTGGTAGCCAGACACTATTCAAAAGCGTTCCCATCTTCGCTTTGCTAGTCGTCTTGATACCAGTTGGCACTGTCGTATTCCTCATAAACTCTGGCATACAGTCTGTCCGCAGCCAACAGAGAATTAAGATGCACGAAGAAGGAAAAGCTGGCATTGGTCTTGGCAGCTACCGCATACCTCTCCTCGTCGAAAATGCACGAAGCGCTATGGAAGGCGCAGTCCAAAACATGAACTCTTCGCAAGGACAGCACTACCTTCCGATCGGAGATACAGATGAGAGTGATTCGAGTGACTCGCCTACGCGGGACAGAGGTCACGTCGAAAAACCGCGATCCAATTCTACAACTTCGAGGCTCAAGCGCTGTTCGTCCCGTCACGACGACTTCCAAACATTAGCACTAACGACGGAGCAATTTGCTATGGTGCAAGCTTTGGACGATGTCGGCTTTCGAAAACATCGTGTGCATATTACCAAGGTAAGACACTCACATGCAGCAATCATCGTGCGGAGAAAGGGAATGGATGAGGGCAAAGTCGTGGCTCGACATTGGCTCAATGAAGAATTCGAAATTTGAGACCTGGCATGAATATCGTTATCCTTTGTAGGTTTGGCGGGCGCCCTGTGTCGCGATCATGATAATATGCTTGTAATGTCAGTGCTTCCTATTCCATGATTTTCGAGTAACTAGACCCATACAAACGAATAATATCAACGTTTTGCATCCGCTGTCAAATACTTCTATTGAGATGTTTGAAGGCTATATCACATCGACACTATCGCCACCACGGGTACATCGGTACTGATTGCAAAGTTGTCTGCCCCTAAGAATTGCCTCTCGTCTCTAACACAAGACTGCCTGGCGGGTCAGGATATGGCAGCCGGGGTCGACACCGGGCGTTGGAATGGTACAGTGCTAGACCGCTTTGTTCAGACCTTACAGTTCAACAAGGTCCAAGCCGCTCGAACGTTCGCAATACCATGGGTCTCTATTCCTCGCGCTTTCGGAAATTCATGGCTACATCAGAAGGAACCAAATTCATCGCTGGCGCTCGCCAACGTACATCTCCTTTGGTCCCGCCAGTCAAGAGTCCTTGGATTGGTAGCAGATACAAGTACAGGGGGCTTGTATCACATCCGTTGGATTCAATGTTTGTTTGGAGACAGCAATGCGGGCCTCTGCTACCTGGCGGATAAGGTGCTGCACCAACTACTAGTGGGCATCGACGTGCTTGTTTGCCCGACAAACCTTAGAATCAAATATACCTGATATTCATCGATCCGACACAAACGGCGCGACAGTAGTGAAAGGCTAGGCGATCAACGTGGCCTAACGTACTGTTTCTCGTTGGATTCTTGCGCATCGGTCAATTGTTCCAATTGTGCTTCCATGATCCCTTCCACATATGCCGAACGTATGGGTCGCCTCCTCCATCCATTCTGGCATTGGAGTGAGACTGGCCCGTCCCAAAGGCATCGATTGGGAGAACCAAGACATCTCCAAACAGCTGGGGTTCCGTCATACCAGTGAAATTCTTATAATCCACCACAGTGCCCATTGCGTCGGATATTGTCTGCATGATGGCCCGAGTCCAGATGACTGGCCCGCTCACCCTCAACACCTCGTCATCTGTGAGATTGAGATGAGCGATCGTTGTATGATGGTTTTCTGCAGTAGTATGCAGGGCTCCAACGACATCGTGCACGGCTCGTTTCATGATGGGGTGCCCACGACTGGCCGCGATCGTCCACTGGCAGAATTGAAGCTTCTCGAACATTCCGATGTATGGTTCATTGTCGAGCTGATCATATTCGATGCCGATAATGGCGTGGACATCATTCTTCATGGCCTCGGGCACCCATTCCGACACAGGTTTTATTAAATCTGTATCCAGATCACTGTATATGCCACCTTCCGATTCGAGTATCATGTATCGCAAGAGGTCTGTACGGATGATAGGGAAGCGCAGGTCAAGGAAGGGCTGGAGGATCTCGGGACGGTCGGCATAATGTTTGCGAGCAAAGACATTGGCGCCGTCGTCGCTCACTAGAGTGTACGCATAGTCTTGATTTGTCGTGATCCAGCTTTGCATAAGAGGTATGAAGGCATCGATCTCTACATTAGCGAAGGTGTATATTTGCCATAGTCGCGCCGGGATTCCCTCTAAATCAAGGCTCGAGGACCCAGAAGACTGATGTTGGATATGTAATGGGAGATCAGACCAGATGAAGAAGTAATTATACAGGATGATCAGAACAGCCCCAACGCCTATGTAAAAGAGTCGCTGTCGCGCCATGCCATTACCCGTTGTATGATGATATCTGGCGTTTTCCGCTACGCTATGTGCGCGCCGTAGCCCAATGAAGGGTTTTCAAAGACCGTATCCTAGAAGAAGTGTGACAAGAGAAAGAAGGTTATACCAAACGAAGAGGAGGTTTGGCAACAGCAGCGAAGGATGTAGCTAAATATGAACAAGGCTACAGTGAGCTGAACAAAGACCCATAGCCGGCACGGGAACGGAAGTACATCAACTGATCCAGCAGTACGTTAGTAAGCGCTGTGGCTACTCCACATGCGCACGCATGAAACGGGATTGCCGGAGAATAGTAGTCCTCTCATTGTCGTTACGCATCAACCCTGCCATATTGATGTGGTGAAGCCTGCTATGTACCCTAAGAAAGGTGAAAGAATTGCCATGTATATCCTTGGCTTATATAGGAGCTGAATTGTGCTCAAGGTCCAGCGAAACATGTTCGCATGCGCTAGGATACGCTAGAAAAGTCGCCAGATCAGCACGAGGCTAACGTTGGCGTCATGGCGCGCGCGGTAAATTGTGCTCAATCATTGGTGCAGAGGGCCCTTAAGTACTTAGTTTTGATCGCCGGCTTTGGCGTTTCATGTCCAGGTCGCGCGGTAAATGGTATCCCATGATTGGGTGCGCAGACTCCAACATCAAGTAAGGTAAGTAATCGACGCCCCACCGCTAGTCGCTGGAGCTCCTATTTGACTTCGCTACTGCCATCGGAGGATGTATTTGCAGTATGCCATGTTCTAGGTCCGCGGAATCATAGTAAATATTGATTACGGACCGTTCGCCAATAGCCATAACTTCGAGATTCCTCGTCGTCTTCCACCCTTGACTGCATCGAAGGACTCATCTACGTTCATGGGGCCAAGAGATGGAATCCTCCGATCACCATGGGACTCCGGTCGTCTTTGCTACCCCCATGTAGCTACACCAACAAGACATAAGCGGAGTTGAAATGAAGGATCGGACCTAGTCACAGCCCTACTCCGAGGGCTATCAAGCTTATCGTACTGTATGCACCGTTGCCGCCAACCGCGCAGGGAAGCTGCTCCTCAATACGACCTCTACGCCGCTGATCTCTCAGAGGTCTCCTCAAAGACCTATCATCAGCCAATGGCGTTCTTGCATTTCATTGAAGTGTTTCAGAATCTTGACACATGACGCTAGTGTATGAAGTCAGGCTAAGAGTTGCGCGACGCTATCACCCATTCGATCATCGGTATTTTGTAAGAGGATTCCTATAACACCCGGGAGGCTGTGTAAATGCGCTACCGTATCGATTCCAGCTCGTATTGGCCCCTGCTTTGCTGCTTTTGGTATTTGTTTTCAACGTGATAAGCTTGGTTCAACTATCTCTACAACTAACTTCACTTCAAACATATTCTGTTCATGCCATCTAGCTAGCGCTTCTTGTCCTCATTCCTTATGAAGAATCAAAACTTTTTGTTTCTTTTTTCAGCTGCTGGAACGTTTGCAAAGAATGGTTCAACGTGGATCTACCCGGCCGACCCTAATGACGGCGGGGCTGTCGATTTTTCTGGACTGAACGTGAACTATGGGGATTCCATCAAATTCCAATGGACCTCTACTTATCCGTCCACTGAAAACGATCCATACACAATGGCACTCTATTGCGGGAATAGCAACATACAGCGTTAGTTCTATTTTCATTGAGTGCCGGGGCTGCATACATACTGAATATGGATCTTCTCCAGCATGGAACAAGATAGTTCCTCTGAACGGGACCGAATTGCTATCCCTTAGCAACTTCGATCTAAAGGGCTGGCCGCTTCCATTGGATTGTTCTGCTACACTTGGTGGGGCTTTGAATTATAGTCATAGCGCATATTTCGTACTCAATAATCAGGATCCACGTGTTTCTGCCAAAACCTGGACAGCGTTGACGGAGACGTCAACTACTTCCTCATCAGTTGCCAACCTAGCAGCTACGACTGCAAACCTATCAACCGCAACTCCGACTTCGGTCGCTAGCGTAGTAACGATCGCTGCAATCGCGACACCAACGCCCCTTACGGATACTGCTACAACTTCTCAAGGCTCTGGCGTTACTGTCTCGAAAGGAACTATCGCTGGCGCCACAATAGGTGGCCTCGTTGTGGTCGGGCTTTGTTTTGTTGCCTTTACAATTTCACGCCACCTCCAGGCCCGTCGTGCGGAAGAAGGACAGAATAAAGTACACGAATCCCAGGAAAATGAATCTAACGACGTTTCGACCCATTGGAAACCCGAGATGCCGGCCGATAACCATCCCCAACTCCTAAACGAGATGCCACTAGACCAGAGCCCGGTTTATAGTCTGGCACCATTTGATGTTCGTAATGTTGAGACCAGGGAAATGCCTGCGACTTCAGGATCGAGGGCATCAAGAAGCCAAGAGATGCCTGCTACGCCGATGTTGAGGATGTGATCAGTGCTAGTCTTGGCAGATCGTTCCTCATTCATGATCGACAACGCAAGGCAATCCAGTAATGGCTTTCATCTATGTGGTAGCATGAGCAATAGTGTGCTCTATCAATCTCACCTTTTGCAAGGTATCGAGACATTGCAGATATGTGTACATGTTTCGTCGCGCTCTCTGGCTGAAAACAGCTCTGCAAGCAAGCTCGTCACATGCGTGATGATCCGATCGACGAGATCCAGGATGGGCACTCCAGGCCATCGGAAAGGCAACCGAGCCGATCTAAGGTACTTCAGGAAAACAACAAAAGTGTATCACATCCATAGTCTCAGAGCCTAGTTCCTACGCTAATGCATGCAGGAGAAGTCGCCTGGATACTCAGCCCCGTGTTTCGGTCCAATCCTTCAGGATCCTTGGCGCCCACTATTGTCAAAGACGAGACCGCCGCTTTTCGTCAACCTCACGAAGTTTCGCTTTCTTCGTTTCATCTGTGGCCTATCTTTCGTTCTCACTTCACCACTTGTCTATGAAAGGCTTGATCTCTCTGCTTGTGTGCTGTTGCACTGTGGCGATCGCCGAGAACAGCACTCAGTGGATCTATCCTCCCGGTATCCCCACTACCTTCTCCGATCCCCCTCTTACCTATCATTACGGCGATACGGTGAAGGTCTCATGGATGTACGTTGTCTTGTGTCCCTTTATTAACAAATCTATGCTGCTGTCTTCAACGTCGATCTTGATTGACACTGACCCCATATGGCTCCTAGCTCTACTTATTTACCTATACATTTCCAAGGTCCCTTTCTCGACCTTTGGTGTGGTTTGAGCAATCTTAAAGGTAAGTCACGGCCTTGGGAATGTCCGAAACTATTCTCGCATCGATGAAGACCCTGAGCCTGACGGAACATGGCTAGTCGTTCATGTTGAGGTTCTTGCCAATGACACCCGTACTGTACTGTTGTCGAACCTCGACCTTAAAGGCTCCTCACTCCCCATTGACTGTCATTGGTCGATTGATTACAATGAGTTGGGAAATGGAAGCGAGGTCTTCACCATCAACAAGCAGGACCCAAATCTCTCACCAACTACTTGGGGTATAGGCTCAACAGCAAAACCGACATTATCTTCTTCGTCCATACCGAGTAGCTCACTAGCTTCAGCTTCAGCTACAACAAGTCCGAGTACCATATCGTTAACGACTGTCACGGCATCAGCTTCACCGAGATCTCCAGGTCTCAACACTGGTGCTAAGACTGGCATTGTGCTTGGATGTGTAGCGGGTACTTTACTGGGTGTCGCTGCGGCTTTTGGAGTGGTAGTCTTTCGAAAACGGCGGCGAAAATCTCGGAACGTACGGTCTGAAGGAGCTGAGAAAGCCGACTTTTCAAAACCCAGCGCGACGTTCTCTAAGCCAGAGTTGCCTACCAATGAGCACTTGCCTCAAGAGATGCCACTTTGTCGGGATACAGGGTACGGATTAGCGCCGTTTGAATTGCCAGAAGGTAGATCGTACGAAGAGCTACCTGCAGAGAGACTGCATAGAAATTGGTCGAACAAGCTACCTGCAGTGTCTCCTCACGAGCTGCCAGTCCCACTACCGGGCTTACCTCTGTCGCTGAGACCTGCCGCGTCCTGACACACCCCTCGTCATCCAGGACTGATCGTCTCGGCGGTCATACAACAACGCGGCCTTCTTCGATCCCACATTGAAGAACACGATAGGACCAGGTCAGCTGCCCTCCTTGGCCTTGCATCCCCCCTGGACGCTCGATCGTAACAAAATTGTGCACTACTAGTCGCACGGTCCTCACGATAGAGAACGTTTTCATTTTATGAACACCTGCGCTCATTCAGATGTCTAGACGTCCGTTGCGCGGAGGGTAGTGTTGGCCTTCGTTTCACGCCTCAGGAGCCGCAGTCCATCACTTTTCGAAGCTGGTGTCACTAGGCCAATCAGAAAGTTCGGTACTTTTCAGAGAGATAGTGGTGGCTCACCTTCTCACTTACAGGGAAATCATTCGGAGACAATGGAGTATGGTGATCTGAGCGATCAACTAAATCAATTCACCCATGGGACATGAGGAAATCATGCTATCTAGACAAGTTGTTCAGTGTCGTCAGCAGGGAAACAGCCGAGATAATGTCACAGAAGGCAATGTATTAGATGGATGACGTTCTGAATCTTGAAACGAAACGGGAGCGATGTCATACCTCGAGGTTGAAAAGGCCATTCTTTACGAATCATGTCCAGGGCGTGGTGCGGAGAGGAACGGGTCGCGGGGCGTCAAGGCTTCACATACCAGATTTGTAATGACTTGAGCGAGTCTCAAGTGTGAAGTTGCAGTCTTTCCGCTCGTCAGCAGCATAATTGTCAACCTAACTTCAAATGCTCTCGGTCAATACCCGGATAGTTTACAAAGTATGAAGCATGGAAACGGCGAGCGGTATGGCCTCGGTTTATTCTTCAGCGATACAGCTAAGTTGGTACATCTAGCGAACTAACTGTGAAGCTTAGAATCGGGTATCAGACACGAGCAGACGCCACCCACTGCAACTTCCCACGCTATGCCGCCATCAAATCAGGCATTGCCTTCATACAATACGTTATGGCCTTAAAAACCCCCCTTTCATCGCTTCCGTTTCTTATTTGCGTTCGTCTGGTTCTGGACGAGGAACTCGTCACTTTCCTCTTCAAGAGTACCTCGGAGAATGCTCAGACTGATGATGTCCTTGGTATGATATCGACGACTCTGAGATGTGGAGAGGGTGAAATCCTCCAGTGTGCCGATGAACAGAGTCGACGGCAGTGGTCCTGGACTCTTTTTCGGCGTTGTCGTAGTGACACTCTTTGCACCTGCATAAATCGCAATCTCTTTGAGGTCCGAGAAGTTGGTCTTTCCAAGGTCTTTCTTTGCGGAGGGAGTGAACATGATAGTCCACCCCTGGAAGATTCTTACTCCTTGCCTGCCCCTCTCGATCGCTTCGTCGAGCTTCGTTCCCCATTCGTGCTCTCTCTGAGGATCCCTGGCTGCATACAGTTCGATGTCCTGTATTTTCTTGAGCCTAGCGCTATCGGTAACCCAAGTGTCTCTGATGATATGGATCCCCTTGAGAACAGCCAAGATTAGTTTTGTCGTCCTCTTGAGCTCTTCCTTTCCAACGCAGAAGCAAGTGGCGTCCTTGATATCCTGAACGATCTTTACCCCTTGCTGCGTGAGGAATTTCCTGTATATCCTGGAATCTCCGACTGTCGTCGCGCTAGAGAGAAGGATACGCAACCCATCGTCTTGCATGTTCAAGTGGTGGAGGTCTTCTCGTACAGCTGATCTTGTGCTTCTCATCGAGCTGGGAGGCTCTGATAAACTAGCTGGGAGAGCCTGTAATGAAGTGTTGATACATGGAGTCTTTGGATTGGATATGGGTCCGAATGACAAAGAAGGTGACACTGCTGGATCAAGGGACGGAGTCGGAGGCTTCGAAGTTGCACTGCGTGTGAGTCCTGCCACCTGTATAAGCTTCCCAACCAAGCCGTCCTGATCCTCATACACTGGTGTAGGGCCCGGAACGGGCGACGACTTCCGCGTCTTTGTCTGTTCCTTGGCAAACACATTGGGTACAGTATCTTCCAATGGACTAAATCTTTCAGTCTTCACGTCCAAGCCTCCGGGTTTAGTGGGAATATCGACTCCGTCATATTGACGTTCATCACCTAGTCCACATCGTGGGATGGGTAACGGTTTCCGTTTCTTGCGGGTGTTGTGACTGATGGTCTGGAGAGGTTCCTCCGTACGGTCAAGTGTCTCCGCTCTCTCAGCGTGGTTTCTAGTAGTTTCGGGAGTATTGATTTTAGCAAGTGGAGAGCTGACATGTCGGGATCTTTTGGGCGTTTCCATACTGGGGTGAAGTCTCTTCATTCGGGCCGGCGATGATAGTAATGGCGCTTGCGATTCGAGAACTATCTGGCTGACATGTTGACTATACTCTTCATAGGAAGGTATGTTGCCAGAGGAAGCCAGCTGGATATACTGATCATTCTGTTCTTCCGATACCAAGGTGAAGCACAGGTCTCTGACGTAGAACGGTTCGCCGGGCCTTAGCTGCAGGAAGGACGGCGTATTGCCCAAATCGGATACCTTGACATGGAAATCATGGGCCGATTGGCCATCAAAGTCCAGGCCAAGCAATGGAACGCTGACATCTGAGACCCGTGCTTCGAGGCAGACAAAGCCATCTCGTGTGTCTAAAAGAATGGCCTAAGTCTAGCTATCACAATATTGACACAGGCGGGATACTGACGCAGTATGGCCAGAGTGTCCATATCCTGCCCTTCTTCCGATAAAAGTTGGAAGTTTTCCTGCGGCTCAGTCGCTCCATGACGACGGCAAATGCAGTAGGTGATTTCGTTTTCATCTAAGCTGATCTCAAGGTCCTTCGTCCTTACTCTAGGTTCGCCGTGCTTTACGTACTTCAGGTGTTGATTAAGATGTGCACGCTTGACCCTCGCCATTTTGAAACCAAGGACACGATTTAGTGCTGGCGTCGAGTGTGGTTTCAAGAGAGCGGGGAGAAATAGCCAACCAAGTCATGATAGAATAATTGGCGTTTGGCGCGTGAAACGCCAAACCACGTGATCACTTTCTGCTTGTTAATGTAAGGTATACAATTCAAGAGAGATCACAATGACATGACTCCTGAAGTCGCGTACCACAGCTAGACATTGCAGCACTTCGCTATGCCCAGTCCTCTTCGTCGTTCACAATCTAGCCGGCTCTTTACCAAGCTTTCCTGCCTATGTACATCGAAACTCCAAGCTTCACAGAGTCCCGTACGATCGCAGGAGTAGTCAGACAACTGGTGTTTTGGTCAGCAGCAGCTAGCCTGTTGCCGCCTATGTTGCCATCGATAAAAGATATAGTGATCTACTAGTAGACATCATCATAACTACGAGCTAGTAAGTCAACTCGCCATTTCCGATGAACAATACTAAGCGCTGATATTGTGTCGGGCTCGGCTATCGTACTGTCTCGGGTGGCCTTCAACCGGTCTGCAGTCCACGGACTCTATGCTCTTCAGGCAGTAGGGATCTATTTCCCGTTTTGTCATCCGTAGCCTTGACAGGAACTACTTACTGTCAAGGGTTTGCGATTCCTTTTCATCCGTCAGCTGCGGTATTTGAAGTCCCTCGAATACCTGCTCCAAAGTGAAGTGTATCTGATAATGTCGTGACATATTGTACCCGTGACTAAGCAACATTCATGTCAGCCGAAGTAGAGCTCTCTTATGATTGTGAGGACGGGGTTGCATTATTCTCAATCTCTGGGAAAACAACAATATCAAGCAATGTTGCTGCGATGTTTCACATTTGATAGTACGTTACCAAAGTCGCCCACATCTCCCTCTGTCAATCAAACCTTCATCCACAACCTTCCTATACACTGCCTACTTAGAACAAGATCTACAGCCAGGCAGTGTGCTGCATCTTAAACGTCACCTCATACACGACCATCTTGAGGACTTTCTACTACTGAAAATCAGTCTCACTCGCAAATTGCCACTTCTGGCCACGGTCTCTTCAATTTTGTTCACACAGCCGGATCTCAGATCAATCATCTTCGGCACCACTTTGTAGCTTCACCGTTCGTCATCTATAACGAGTCACTCGACCTCTCAACTGCTCATACTGGACAACCTATCCATCTTCTTCAGTACTTGCCAACCAGAGGAGACGAAGTGGAGTCTTTCACTTTCACAACTTCTCTCAACTTACCTGACTCACTTCCCATCATGACAAACCTCACCTCCAACATCATAGGGAACACCACATTTGATCCCTTTCAGCAATCTTTGACATTCACGGATGCCTACGGCGAAGCCTTCCCTGTCAGTCTGGCCGAGTTAGATGACTTCTTCTTGTATGGTCTGCAAAACTGCGTCATTGCGGGCACCCAAGTCGGAGCTGCGGCCATCCTGCTTGTCGTTCTGCTCCTTCTCACGAAGCCAGACAAGCGTACCACCCCCATCTTCATCGTCAATACACTAGCACTGGTCTTCGACATCATCCGCTGTGTGCTCTCGTGTCTTTACTTCACTGGGCCCTTCGAAGAGACGTACGCATATTTCAGTGAGGACTACTCACACGTGCATAATCAGGACTACGCCATGTCGGTCCTGAAGGCGATCTTCAGTTTACTCATGCTGGTCTGCGTAGAGACCTCTCTGTGTCTGCAAATACAAGTCGTCTGTGTCACTCTTCGCCGGGCCTATCGGCATGCAATCTTCGCACTCTCAACCTTGATCGCATCGACAGCGATCAGTGTTCGATTTGCATTCATGGTCGAAAATGCCATTCTTGTCGTCCAAACGAAGCAAGAAAGCTCTCTGTATCAGCTGGACAGTGCGGCTAATATAACCATCACGCTCAGTATCTGTTGGTTTTGCGCAGTGTTCGTCGCCAAATTGGGCGTCGCTCTACGCCAGAGACAGAAACTTGGGTTGGGACAATTTGGGCCAATGCAGGTCATCTTCATCATGGGCTGCCAGACATTGATAATCCCGGGTAAGTCCCATAGGATTAGTCTCTATAGGCATAAGCTAACAACATACGACAGTCGTCTTCTCGATCCTTCAATACTTCGTACTCTCGGCCATGAATTCGTACACTCTCACCGCGGTGGCACTCTTCTTGCCTCTATCGTCTCTATGGGCTTCAGCGTCCCTCGATATGCGCTTCCGCCAATCGAAGCAGAACCATTTCAGTCCCCAGATGCTTGGCAGCGAAGGAAGTCGATCGACGGCACCTATGGTAGAGTGCAACAACGTTACTGGCCCTGTCAGTCCAGGAAACACAAGCGAGACTCGTATTAGCTATGGCATGTTAAGTCCTGGTCATCTAGATCAGCATGGGGTTCTTCGCGACCTTGAAGCACAAGGACTGGCGGGCACTCAAGAGTTTGCTCCGCGGGAAATGAACTGATGACGAAAGTTCCGAAAGATGGCTGGGCGCGGACAGGACTCATAAGCTGGGGGTGGGGTTAGCAAGCGGGATGACAAGCATTTTCAGCGGATAGTCTCTCTAGATACGGCCAGTCTCCACTACCACCGACCGACTGTGGCTCGTTGTCAGCCTGCACCCTAATCATCGACAATTGCATATAATAATCAGAGAAGCATGTATCTGCTATGTGGCTGAGGAGCGGTGTGGTACAGCAAGGGTATATTATTGGACAGAAGTCATTTGATAGTGTATCTTTTCGGTATCAGATAACCATGAACATGATAGACATAGTTACACAGAGTGCCTCCCCTTTCCATGTCAGGGGCACAGATATCAAGGAATCTCACCTGGACATGACACCCAATGTGTACAGTGCAATCGGAGCAATATGCAGATTCAGCCAATGAGATGAGCATCAGCAGAGGATGGACCTCTGCGAGAAGCAGGTCGTGGTCCTGCCACTCGCTCCCGTGCAGACCATGCCTCATCCGAAAGAAAAATGGCGTGCCGCTTGGAGATGGACAAGGTGTCCGCCGGCTCAGCCTTTGCTCCCCTAAGATCTAGGTTCGCTTAGTAGTAGACGACAAGAACAGGTGGGGCTGTACTATTAAGCTGTTATGGGGACGATCAGTATTGACGGGTGCTGATAGGTTTAGCTGGCGGACACTGCAAGGATGATGGCGAGCATCCCTCTAGCACTCATCCTTGTTTTGACTGCGCCATTCCGCTCAGATCTCTTGGCGAGCTACTAGTCCCTTTCTTAGCCTAGTCTCTAACTTAGTCATGGACGAAACAGCGGATGATCGACGCCTTCGCTCTGATCGACAAGCCTATCCCTTTCATTGCTATTTTCGATTTGATACTTCTGCCCGCTTCTCCCTCGCCATTGGTGGCTCATCTTGGAACGAGGAAGATATCCTCCGCTCGCTTGTCATGCTCACCAGCATTTGTTGAAGAATTGCTGCAAGAAGCCTGCGACTCTGCAGGTACAGATGATCTAAAACGGTGGGAGGCTGTTTGGCCACCACACCCTTCTGCAATTACCCCTCCACCAACGTACATAATCTGATACGTTCGCCTCTACAGTCTATCTTTGACCTTCATGAGACTCCATTGCATGCATGTTTGGCTGGCCAGCATCATCCGAATCGCAGACAAAACAATGTCTTCCATCTAATCATCACCATCGATTGATTTGAGTCTCCCTTGCATCAGCGTACAAAAGAATGCGCGTCAGGCTTGAAGATCTCGTGTCACCTACCAGTCTTTCTTATTCCCTCAATGCTATACAGAGGATACCATGGCCGAGTCCGCGAGTCCCTACAGTCAGACAGAGGTTTCTCCTCTTACCGGACCGAGCAGCCTGGGAAGCGCCGTCGACCCTCAAGGCCTGACGACTGTGCACGAGGTTCCCCAACATGGCATTCAGTATCACAGTAGCGGCTCTTTTGACAATCGTCTGGTCCCCAGGACCCAAGCACCCGTTGTTTCCCGTGAAGCCAGCTTGGTGAGCTCGACGGGACATAGCTACAACGGAAACCACGTGGACGAGCCACCCCAGCCTCCTCGTCACACTGGACCCACTCAAGCAGCCCAACGAGCATGGCAACGGTCTGCGGCGCCGGCAGGCTCACAACGCAAGGGCAATGGACACCATCACGACCAAGTCATAGGTAACGTCCTGCTAGCGTCTCCGAAGAAGGAGAAAAGAAGCGGGCTCAGGAATATGCTACGTCGAATGTTCGGCCGAAGACATACGAGAGATCGCACTAGTGTACCATATCCAGCTGTATATCCGCGTCATGTATGCCCTTTACTAAGCGATTGATTGTTGTCCAATAGACTGACCAAGAAGCAGGACCCACAAGAATTCATAACCTCAGCGACCGACATGAAAACGAAGCGTGCCACCTCAATGCCCGTCCCTGACACGTTGCGTACCAGCGGTCTGAGCTCGCATCCACCGTCCCAGCCTCCCCCAACCCTTGCTCCTGCTACAGACATGCCACCTCCACCACAGGCACAACGTCGCCCTTCAGAGCGTCCAGCACGACCACGCCGTGCAAGCGACCCCAGCTTGGTGTTGAACAAGCAAGAGACGGAAGAGGTCGATGCTGCCATGACAGGAGCAGGCCTCAAAGATGTCCAAGAGCCGACAGTAGACGCACAGAGAATTGGATTCGCGGTGACCAATGGCAGCAATCCAAGAAGAAGATCGCGTTCTGTTGGAGCATCCATAGATTCAGAGCATCGCATGTCCCCCATACAGTGGAGACGTTGGCGGAGGAGAAGCGATGAAAACCGATATCGGAGAGCGAGCCCAGACTTGACTTCTCTCGCCATCAAGGGTCCTGACTCGCCCCAAGTTGCACAGAAAGATGACAACGACACGGTTGACGAAGGCGAAGGCGATATTGGGGAACATAATGGTGATTTCGATTTTGGGCTCCCAGCGGACACGATGCATAACCAGGAGCGAATTGGATTAGAGGAGCGCCTAATCACCATGGAGATCAAGCTTATGGACTTTGAATATGCAATATCCAAGCTGCAAGCTGGCGCCACATCACCGTTCAGGCGGCATTCCCAGCGCATCAGAATGGACGAGCGTCAGGATTCTATAGAGAGTTACTTCCCATCTGACCGACATGCAGATACCGAGCCATCTCCGGTTATTTCTCCAGAATCGCCACCTAAGGTCACCTCGCAGTGGGTCAAGGACATCGATCCCAATCCTCGACCTACCAGCGTCGCCACCACCCTCAAAGCCGGCCATCCAGGCCAGCCAAGCGTGCCTTGGAAGGGTCCCGTAGATCGCAGTACGCGCTCTAGTCTTACAGGCCTAACGATCGATCATTATACCACCCTCATTACACTGATACGCACCGAACAAGCCTCTCGTCAGCGCCTCGAGCAACAAGTCTTGATGCTCCAGGAGCGATTGGATTCTCTATCGCCACACTACTCTTCCCATTCGCATGCGCACTCGATCTCGCAACAATCTCATTCGCGGTCATTGTCGTCATCGCAGCGAAGACAGGGGTTTGTGGACCTGCGGGGCGGTGTTAGAGCAAGACACCACCGCCCAAGGTCTAGCAGCTACAGTACTAACGAAACGGACACCGATGATGACGCTTATCATGATGTTTACGTTACGCCAGACATCACGCCGGTGGAGAGGGAAAGAGGGGAGTATGAGAGGGGGGCGTTTGACAGGGTAGCTGGAATTGGAGAGGGTATGGCCTTTTAATCAGCACGGCCATAGCCGATGGAGACACCAGACCACCAGCGTTACTGGTCGAGGATGTCTGATTCACCTTTGTTTACATTGAAAACAGGATGGTGAGGTGCTGGACACCTTTGGTTTACACGTCTTTTTGGAAAGCATACTGAGCGATACAACATTGGAAGGGAGGCTAGCGATCCATTTCACTACAAGCGATCATCTCTTTTCTTATTATCATCATCTTCCTTAGGCGGGTACGGAGCCGATGCATTTCACTTCCAAAGTGCTGAAGACTTTTCGGCTTCCGCGATATTTAATACATTTACGTTTCGACTGGTCGGCTTCTACGATTGGAAAGACGTGTACGATTTACGGAGGAGTCTGGACGATATGACGATTGGCTGAATTGGGTTGTGGCGAGCTTTTGCGGTAGAATACGCGGAGGGCAGGTTTGTGAGCTTGGAGGTTTTTTCGATGTAACAATATAAGTCAGGAACAGGCAAAGAATTATAGAAGTCCAGCTCTGATCGGTTCTTGTGAGATGTTCACAACCTCGATCGATTTTTCCAGAAATGTTCGATGCATTTACTGACGGGGCGCAGCTCTCCCTCCTGTGCCTGCTTCTGATGTCTGCTGAACATATAATAGGATACGATACGATAAGAGAGCCGAATGTCTAGACCTTCCAAACACTCTCCATCCAAACTCCGGCACCGTCCTCGTCCTGGTAGTAATCGGAATCTTCTTCCCTCCTTGACCCCATGAATATAACCTAACCTTAACGACTCATCCAGCCAACTAAATACCAACCAGGCAATCGCTTATCCATTCATTCGCTTCTTCGCTCACGGAAATATGAACTGCGAAGGGGTGAGAATTTCCAAACGTTTGGGTTTTGGCGACTTTGGGGTTTGATGAGGTATGTGAGTGAGGGGGGGCTTTGAGGTAGGTGTTTTGGTGGTATTTATAGAGATCGTGATTGTAAAGGGTGGAAAGGGGGGTGGATGTTCGATCCGTCCATGATGATCCAAACGTGGGGCGTGATGAGAGTCCTGTCCCGTTATATGACTTCGTTGCACGCTTCACTCGCTGGTGGGCGTGTGTGTATACCTAGATAGCCCCTCCACCCGACTGACTCCTCACCCAGCTTAAACCCTCTACCAATATGCAACCCCCAACCCGAATCCCAAAACCCAAAACCCAACCCCTCCCATCATCGATAGAGTCCACTCATCCCGGTCCAATCCGTGGCATATCATGATGTTCACTCAGGTTACTCAGATACCGATTCAACTCCTCAACGCGCTCCTTGTGCGTCTTGGTGCCTTCGCGCTTGAGGCGTTCGTCGAGCTGTGTGTATGGTATGGTTTAGTACCTTGCCAGCCATCGTAGGTAGAGTTGGGCATGGTGGAATGGGAGAATGGTGAATGGTGGATTGGGAGGGTGGGGGGGGAGAAAGGTGGAGTATACCCTTTTCCGTCTGCGCTCCGCATGTTTTATTTCTGCATCTGTTTTGCCTGCTTGTGTTGGTGGCAGTGGTGGTGGTGGTGGTGTAGCAGCCCCATCGCCCCCTGCAGGATCGTCTTTGTCGTGGATGCTTTCACCCGCGGATATCGCTGTTGGATCTGTCTCGGAATTGGCATTTGGAGTCGCGACCTCAGCTTTGGAGTGGTCCGCGGCGGTAGACTGGGTTTCTGGCTTGGCTTTCTTTTTTCGGTGTTTGGTGATCTTGGAGGAGGGGTTGACACCTTTTAATTTGAGACCGCCTGCGATGGCGGCCCTGTAGTCATCTACCGGCATTGTGCTGTGGATGATGTAGATTTCACGGTATCCATTTGTCCTACGTAAAGTAATTTACAATGGAGCTAAGACTTGGATATCTCTTGGCGCTAGTTCTAAGCTCGCCTCTCTTAGACGAGTGAGAACCAAAACGATATTTATAATCGTATTTATCTGTTGTTTAAACACCGCGATGGCAGGAAAAATCCCCATCACAAGATCCCCATCCACGAGACCCAAGCTATGCTTTCATAAATGTGAGGAAGCGAGCTCCGGGGTATTCACTTTCCTAAGCCTCGGCGTCGCAGGCATTTCATGCGTTTCGAAATTCTGCATCTCGTATGGTGCAACACTATAGCCTGTATCCCGTTCTAGTGGCATCTCCTGTGCCGGTAATGGCGGTTGCTTATCGCTGGGCATTTCTGGCTTTAAGTGGGTTAAGTTGTCGCTATATGCGCTATCCTTCATCGCCTCCACCTGTGCTTCATACTCTTGTCGTTGGTTCTCCTGCTGGTGTCGAGCCCGCCGCCGTTTGCGCATCAAGTATGCACCCACGCAAAGACCTATGGTGGCAAGGCCTCCTATTATGGCACCCACAATGGCACCTGTCGAAACTTTGCCCGAGTCGGGGTGCTTCGGGACATTTGGAGGCGGCGGTGCAAGAATCGAGGGAAGAGGTTGCGGTGTTGGCGCAAGGATCGGGGTATTGCATGTGGGTGGTCCAATGGCAACCAGTTTTGATTCCTTGGATTGTTGGCTTTTCCACAGAGTGAATTGCTTATGGTCGGAGTCAACCAACAAGTAGGCAGAGGTCAAAAACGGCAAGCCTGCCAGCATTCCAAAGTCAGTATCTCTTTTTCAGAACGAAGAGATTCCTTGCGCATCACGGTATATGAGACGCTAAGCAGCTTACCAAACCGAGGGATGTCATTCTTGTTAATGGCTTGGAGGCTGGTTATCAAGACCTCGGCCTCGGTGTTGTTGATGTACTCCTGCCCCACAGCGTTTAATCTGATCTCCGGAATGACGAGCTGGTGATTTGGTATTGTGATCTCTAGGCCCGGATATATAGAAAATGTGAGATCGCCGTCGTATCTGGGGATAAGTTAGCTCAGCCCTTGTCCCACCGACGTGAAGAAAGAGTACATACACTTTTTCCGCTGGGAATGCCATCCCATAAAAGCCCACCGGGCTTAGAGAATGCCCAGTCTCCGCCGTCCCGGTAACATTGGTAAAAGCCCACCAGGTATCTTCCGGCAAGGTGATGGTATGTGCCTCAGGCTGAAGGCACGCTCGCATCGCCGACCTAATGATGATTCTACGGTCAGTAAATGCATCACGGAGAGAGAATACTAGGCTTGACGAGTAGTTGCTCCTGCGAGATTGTTTGAGGGTTAAGTTTCGGTACAGAAAAAGGGATTAAAAGCTAGAGAACACCCACCCCTGCGATTCACCAAAGATACTAGCGTTCGTGCCATTTTTCAGATTCATCTTGATGTCAGTGACCGAAACAACGAGCCCATTGTAACAATTATATTGCAGTGTCAAAGGCAACGTTATGTTGTTTCCAGTAACCTTGGCAGCGTCATAACCGCCGAGTGTGAGACCTCCATCCGTCTGGTATTGGCTTTGTACTCCAGTCCATCCTTGGAAAAGTCCAAACGACTTAGAAACGATGGCTCCGGCCGAAATAAGAGAAGAAAGCAGAGTCGAATTGGTGCCTAGTCCAAGAGTATTCATAGGATTTTGCTTTCCTCGAAATATTCCCAAGGGGAATCTGGGAATGGATAACGTAGTGTTTATCACGACGGTATCAATGCCCCATAGATCATCGATTTGGCCCGAATTACCCTCGATTGGTGCGCCCAAAGCAGAATAGTCTGCAGCCGACCAAGTGGACGAACTGCCTTCGTCGAACAGTCCACCGAATTGACTGGAACATTGGAGCTTTGTATCATTGACATTACAGCTCGGAGTAACAATGTCCTGCAGGAAGGTATTATTGAAATCTCTATGGGCATTTAGCGAAGTCCCGAGCAGGCGTTGAATAGGAGATGTGGACGAACGGAGAAACAACAAAAGCAAGAGGTTGGCTGGGATTCCCAACTGATAGGGCAGCCCCCCTTCTCACCAATTGACCGCTTAAACTGATGTTGCGAATGGGTATGTAAACCGGTGTCGGTAATTGTGAGGCACAAGAGGCTTGGGATACTGCTGTCGATGTAGAAACGGAACCGAGTGAGGAATCGGATGCGGCAGCATGAGTCGCAAACAAGAGTGGAAGGATTGGAGGGCATATACACAGGGCCTGCAAGCGCTTCCCTTGCAAGAACATAATCTTCCCAGTTCAATTTCAATCTGTCACGAAGAATATAGAGAAGCAAAAGATGCACAAGATTACATTGTAAGCTTGACAGAAAACACAATTACCTTTAGCTTCTTGTCTGGGGACGCCCGGTTGATTGCACTCGCTTCTCGATGCCTTCCATTCTAATCCTGATGGAATGCGACCGAACTTACCAGATATGCAGTAGAGGGAAACTAGCAGGCAAGCATTTTCGAGCCACAGCCGCCGAGCATGAAACGAAAGCTGTGCTGGTCAGAATCCTACAACACGAGATCGAACCAATCGTCTTATGCTCTATACCCGAAGGAATCGACAACACAGGAACGGCCGTCTTCAACGATAGTCTGTCCGACCTGAGATTACGGGCAAGGTTAAGCGCTGAGAGGACACAATTGCATCTGAAACGCGATCCTTAGTCCTCACCAACTGACCATCATTTCGGTCCAATGCTGATCGTCACGATAATCGCTTGACAGCCAATTCAAAGGCAAAGCTGGGGATGATGCGTTGTGGAGCACAACAGCATGAGCTTCCTTGTGTGCTTTCGCTGCGAGGGAATCGCAGGTACTGAGCAATTGATAGGGCATGCATATTGGGGTCTGGCAGATGAGCGGCTGCCGTCGGGGACGGGGGAAGGTGTTTCAACCGCTCCAGCTACAGGATAGTCTATTCTAGTCTCAATTGGACTTTGGCGCTGACAAGCTCATGCAGCGGGGCGGCGTCGTGTTGTGAGGGCGAAAGCTGGGAAAGATCGTCACTAGAATATTGCCTTGAGGCACGGATAGGTACTTTCGTCTTAAAATAGCCTTGTACAGGATCACCGTAACTTCGTAGGATGTTGCGTTTGCAGGTTGCATCAAGTGTGAACAACAAATACTGAGATCTAGAAATATGCAATCTTGATAGTGTCAGCGCGATTAACAAATTGGCGCTGATCAAGGCCGTTGTTGTTATGACCATGGTACAACAACGGCTGGAGCGTGTACCGTAAGATAGCGCGAGACCCTGTTCTGGCAACTACCTAGGCACCTAGGTACCTCCGTAGGCTCTCAGCCAATCAAGTACCTTAGCTGCCTCCCCCAAGTAAAGTAAAGCCTTCTGGGTTGAGGAGATCTTGAAGACTGTTCGAGCTGCTCTCCATAGGCGCAGAGAAAGAGAGTTCGTCGAATCAGGAGGGATGGTCATCTTGCCGGCAGACTTGTCATCGTCCCCATCATGACTTAGGAGCCTTGTAGAGTAGCTCATCTCATGTTTCAATGATGGGCGCTTACACGATACGCAGGCACGGCAGGGTCCGAAGTAGTTCGCTTGGGGGCGACCGGCGAACTACTTTAAGCACTCTACTTTAAAGTACTTTACGTCAAGCCACGTTTGCGCGCGCGGTTATAGGGGCAAGTCTGGATCGCACCTCGACACTCTATCCAATTCCATTTTCTTCATCTAATGTCAATATCGTCGTCGCGACTGTTATGCTGTTACATGCGAAAAGTCCCCTGAGTTTTCTTGGTGGTGCTGTCTTCTCGCTATTCCTCCTTTACTTGTGGCGGATTTCTTCCTTCGGCTTTGATATCGATCCATATCTGGAAGGGAAGGCGAGCCAGAAAGTGACGGATTCAAATGAAAACTCATCGGCCATATCGAACGAAACAATCACGGAGCCGGTAGTGGAGAAGTACTCAATACAAGATGTCCTCTCCAACTCCACATTGGGTGTAAGTCCGGTCGTCGTAGCTGAAGTAAAACCAATCTCACCACCTAATAGTTTGAGAAAATCTTGGCGATCAACCTTCCATCTAGAAGTGATCGAAGTGACCTACTGACGTTGGCCGCGCTACAAACGGATATCGAGCTTGAGTGGATGGACGGCGTCAAAGGATCTGAGATTCCCCCTAAAGCTTGGCCAGCAGTTCGTAACGCTGTACTCATACTTCCCCAGACTATGTTAATGTAATGGTAGCATTGGAATACGAGGACGAGGGCCGATGGGGCCAATTTTACGCTCGGGGAGCTTGGATGTTGGAGGTCACATATGAATGCTGTACGTCTCTCCAAACATTATATTCCCAACGCCGGCGTTGTAGGGAGTCGGTGCAATGCATTTTCTCTTCTATGTGCGCGTACGAACAATGATGCTGACGCTTGACGTTACCTAGTTACGAAGGTAGCTTCCTCCCACACTTGCTGAATATAGCATCCGCTGACCCCTGGCAGGGTGATTGATGAGAAGTGGTCGACCGTTTTGATATTAGAGGACGATGCAGATTGGGATGTCAACATCAGATCACAATTAGCGATGCTCGCCGAAAGAACGCGGACGATGAGTAATGCTCGCCACGATCAATCTGAGTGGATCACGGACGACACACCTACAAGCAATCCTTACGGGAATGATTGGGACCTGCTGTAAGTCTGCCATTCTAGTTTAAACCCCTAGCAAGTATTGTTGGAAAGATACGATAGATCTGCGAGGAGCAATACAATTTACCAGCACGATCCAGTGGTCCATATATCCCATGATTTTGTCGTCTGCCCTGGTAAGCAATGCTGACCTATCGCGCCATAGCTGGCTAGGCCCTTGCGCAAACCCTCCTGGGCCAGAAGGCAGCCCGACCTTCCCGGGAGAGAGCGGCTCTCAGCCCCATTGGGTGTATTATGCAACTGGTGGCATGGCTTGTACCTGGGGCTATGCGGTCACACAGAAAAGTGCGAGGGCATTGATGGGCTACATGGTAGACGTCGATCGAGCAGTTGATGAAGCTATGAGTTCCTTCTGCGATCATAACGACTGTATCCTTGTATGGCCAGGATTGATTGGGTCGCACAAGGCTGCTGGTAGCTTGAATGATAGTCGAAATAAGGACTCGGATACGGGTAATGATAATGCTGTCTCTACCTCTGACGGACAGGGCGAGTATCGGGAGAAGGGCACGACAGGAAATGTCGCAAATTCAGCGATCCTGGCCGCGTTGGAACTGTGGGGCACAAAAAGACCATGGGGAACATAGTAGAGCTTGAGAATCCATCTCAACACAAGTTGGCCGATCGTCGATTGGGGACGGTATCAACAATTATACGTCGCTGATTTGGAGAAGCAGCAGCTTTGGTACCAAGTCCGCGTCGCAATATATTCACGAATCGTCTGGGTGGGCACAAAGCTCCTCGAAGCTCCCGTTCGATGGAGTTTGTCACGGGAAAATCACGCCCCACAAGCTTGCAGCTACAAGACGATGCTTCGTACGACGTTGATAGGCATCGCTGAGTGCGGGAGCGGAAGCAATGGTGGACGCGATTCGCTGGTAGGACGCTGAGAGGAAAAGCATCACGTAAGGCCCAGTCCACAGCAGAGTGTCGCCGGATGCGTCGACTATCAGCATCGGGTCATCCATCTCGGTACCTGTTGGCTACGAGGCTCAACGTGGGGAATGTTAAGAGTAGAACATCAAAGAGATGAACGAGTGAAACGTGTCCTGCATGTTGATATTTGCGAACTGGAAAGGATGGAGAAGGGATTTGACAGGATCCGATATGACTTAGACCACCACTTAAAGATCTTTCTTTGGCGTTAAATACAATTGGTTCAAGCATCCTTAGTTGCTACAATACCTACCTGAGATTTCAGCAATACCTTAGTCTCTAGGTTTTCTAGAATTATTCTACGCGTCAAGGGCGCGTCTTGCCAAGACCACCACTGGCGTACTTTGCTCAACACTGTTTACGGGCCTACTCCCCTTTTGGTGTTTCAGTATTCACAATGGCGAGTTTCTTCGATAACAAAGCCCGTGCTGCCGCAGCTGCGACCAATGGAGCCTCATCATCCAAAAGTGCAGCTCCCAAGGAGGCGAAAAATTTACAGCCATGGGTGGAGAAGTAGTATGTGAAGGCCTCACCCTTTTTGATTTGATGCTATAGAACTGATCCTGCGCAAGTCGTCCAAAGAGTCTGAACGATGTCACTGCTCAAGACCATACCATCACCGTCTTACAGAGAACATTACAAGCTACCAATGTAGGATATTCGATGTAGCTGTAATTGGATATCTCAGTTGATGCCCGTCTTCTAGTTGCCTCACATGTTGTTCTACGGACCTCCTGGAACGGGAAAGACGTCTACCATCCTCGCTCTGGCAAAAGAGCTCTACGGCCCCGAGATGTTCAGAACCCGAGTGCTCGAGCTCAACGCTTCCGACGAACGGGGTATCTCCATTGTGCGCGAGAAAGTAAAGGACTTTGCCAGAATGCAACTTTCCAACCCTCCTCCACACTACAAAGACAAGTATCCCTGTCCGCCGTACAAGATCATCATCCTGGATGAAGCGGATAGCATGACACAAGATGCCCAGAGCGCCTTAAGAAGGACAATGGAAACATATAGTAAGATTACGAGGTTCTGTTTAATATGCAATTACGTCACGAGGATTATCGATCCTTTGGCTAGCAGATGCAGTAAATTTCGGTTCAAGGCTTTGGATCAGGGAAACGCGAAGAAGAGGCTGGAGGATATTGCGGAGAACGAACACGTCAAGCTAGAGGAAGGTGCCGTTGACACCTTGATCAAGTGCAGCGAGGGAGATCTAAGAAAGGCCATCACGTTCCTGCAAAGTGCTGCCAGACTTGTCGGCGCAGTCAAAGCTTCGCAGTCGAAACAGAATGAGCTGTCAAAGAGAAAACGACTGGACGACGATGAGGATGAAGATGCCATGGACATCGATGGGAAGGATGATGCTGTTGTCACCGTGAAAAGTATCGAGGAGATTGCGGGCGTAATTCCGAACGTTGTCGTGGACAGGCTGATCAAGGCTATGCAACCGCAGTCGCGAGGGGCCGTCTACGAGGCTGTTGCGAAGCAAGTGACTGATTTGGTGGCCGATGGCTGGAGTGCTACGCAAGTTTTGACACAAGTGGGTAGAGTTCGGTTCTTGCTGATTGAGATGCTCTTGGCTAATACACGTATATGTAGCTATATCAAAAGACGGTCTATGATGACACTCTATCCAACAAGCAGAAAACAAAGATTGTCATGGCCTTCTCCGAAAGTGACAAGCGCCTAGTTGACGGTGCCGATGAACATCTGAGTATCTTAGATCTGGCCTTGCAGATATCTGGCATGCTGGCCGAAAGCTGAGAGGGAGCCAGAGCACGATCAAAGAAAACAAATCGAAGGTCCGGCTACGGTCAAGACTGATGCGGTCGAATGCCGGCCTATCTGTCTTGGTGGTGGTCGATGAAAAGATCAGGCCGACCTTGCTCATTGTGACGTACTACCTCGCTTCAAGCACAGGGATCATTGTCTCGAAACCCAGGGATTGCTGGAAACACCGCCGTGTCTTGCTCCATATTTTGCATATGAAAAGGCCTTCAAATGCATAACAACATTTTGTGCAGGTCCAGTCTAGCTCGAGCATTTAGCATGGTTCAGCAAGAAGATAGTGGCCGGTCTATCGCAGTCGAGCATGGGATTGGTGAGTACCAGCTGCAGCATGCAAGGCGTCATCCGAGAAATTGAGTTAGCGTCGTGGACGTTTTATCCTGTATGTTGATTCGTTGATGTGACAGCCATCGCCATAAGCTTAGAGACCTAAGCTTACGTATCTTAGCCGACAATCTCTTTGCGATTTATCCGGAATCTTACAGCATCAATCTGGGGCTCTCGAATCCCTCAAATCGTTCCCAGTATAGGATTCCCAGTACTGGTACTTCGGCAACGACCCGGATATGGGCGATCATTGGCCTACTAGCATCGACGTCCAATGGAGGATGAGGTCTATGGATCCCGAGGATAGCATCGGTAAGGCATCGTCAGCAATGGGAAGATACGGGAGGGCGGCAAAGCACTTCAGAGATTCTGTTGCTGTTGGCCATTGGTGGTATGCTGCCGAAGTCCGCCTTCGAGTCGCAGTGATAGCCTAAAGCTTTGATGCAGGGGTTTCATGCGGTCATCGCTAGCTTTACTGGTTTTCCCACTCCTCTTTCCGAGACATGGTTTCTCTTCATCTTGTCCATGGATCTCTGCGTGCTCATGTCCCCGCCGGCCGCCTGCGCGCTCTTGTTTTGATGCTTTGCCTTCTTCATGGCTTTGGTCTCTTTCTCCTCATCTATGCCGATCCTCTCGTCGACCTCCTTTGCCAGGTCCGCCAGATCGTCTAATTCTAGCACCTCACATACTTGCCGATAGCCTCTGCAGCCAACGATCCGTCTGTACACCTCTGCTTTTCCTGGCATGAGTTGACTGAGCAAAAACTTGGTATTACCCCATTTATTCTCAACCTCTAGCGCGGTCTTCATATACTCTGACACAACCTCTTTCCATGGTAACAAACCACCCTCTGCTTGCGTCCTGAAGACGCTTGAATTGGCCTCAGCTGCAGTTGCGATCATGGCACCGTCGACACCATACTTTTGCACCAATTGCAACGCCTCATCTCTATTCTTGACATCTCCGTTCATCAAACATGCTACTCCGTTCTCGCGGCAAATGTCCGCAATCATTCGCAGCTGATCCCGTATTGCTCTCTCGCGAGGCCGCATTGGTGTTGTTCGACAATGTATGGTCAAGCCTGTGATTCCTGTGCTACACAGCTTTCTCACGAGTGACTCCGTCTTCTCTATTGTCTCCAAAAGACGAATCTTTACGCTGATACCAATTTCGTAAACCTCGCCCACCTGCTTCACCAACGCGGTCAATATTGAAGCCAACAGGTCTGGCGTCTGCAACAGAGCAGCTCCCATACCACCAAATGTAGAGAAGGGCTTTGGACATCCGGCGTTAACATCGATTCCTGCGACATCTTCCGCCACTAGCTTCGCAGCTGCAACAGCCAACTCCGGTGAAGCAGTCCCAATTTGGAAGATCAGCTTCCCCTTCTCACGTTCAGGGTGTAATCTGTAGATCAAGCTCTCTTTTCGCACGACTGGTTGCGGTCTCGAGGAATTGCTGGGCAAGCGGGTGAAGTCGATGGTAGATGTGATCGGGTTGAAACGTTTTGTGGTGCCTATCATGGACTTGTCCACAGTCTCGGGACCCCAAACTAGATCGGCACCATACTTGAGGGCGAGTAGACGGGACGGCAGTTCTCCAGAGCGGACCTATTTTGAGGAGTCAGAATGCTCCTTTTGGGACTTGGAATGTCTGTCAAGACATGTCCGAGCGGTAGGAAGCTCTCAGATTGTGGCTGTCCCAAGCGTATTGCCAGGTACCAGGTAGGAGAATGACTGAGTAGGAAAAGTACTGACCATGGGGGCAAGGACGATTTTGCCCCGGTAGTCTACCCCATTCTTTGGTATGGGCACCCTCTTAGGGATGGAAGCCATGAGATTAGGAAGGCTACGGAGCATCAGTCACGGGAACAGGTATAAACATTCACATCGCTGCACCTTCAAAGCGAGGAAATCGTGATAGGCAGTTTATCGAAAAGTTATTGTGTTTGCACAATTTTTTGTGTAGCTTGTGAAGAGATCCTCCGCAAGAATGAAGTCATTTTCACCGTCAAAAAAGCGTGAAAGAATAATATAATATTTACATCAATTGGAAACCCACGGGCACATGCTTCATATTAAGCCGCTTGGTATTATATTCAAGGCGGAATCTACCGTTCAATCTTGCCCAGGGGCGCTGCATCTTCACCGCAAAGCTGCCCTGTCCACACTGGCTCCCCACTCAATTCCGAGCCCCACTAGAAATCTTGGTCCCACTACATCTTGCTCTCGCGCACAGCAAATTTCCAGACACCTTTCCACGACCACTTCTCCACTGGTCACAATGAGTCAACTCCCTATTAGTGAGCGGGGCCACCATGGCAACGCGCCTGGCACATACGCAGTTAGAAAGAATGGGCCTCCTAATACTCTGGAGCACCGCATCTACATCGAGAAGGATGGAGTTCCTGTCTCGCCATTCCATGATATTCCTTTGTACGCCAATGAGCAGCAGACGGTCCTCAATATGATCGTTGAGATTCCCCGGTGGACCAATGCTAAGATGGAGGTCTGTAATTTTTACAGCGCTACCCCATGGTAATTTGGCAATAAGGACTAATGTGGTACATTCAGATCAGCAAGGAGGAACAATTGAACCCTATCAAGCAAGATATCAAGAAGGGTAAGCTTCGCTACGTTCGCAATTGCTTTCCCCACAAGGGTTATCTCTGGAACTATGGAGCCTTTCCCCAGGTACGCAACCACGACATTCATACAGCACACTCTAGCTGACCGGTGAAATGTAGACCTGGGAGGATCCCAACGTAGTGCACCCCGAGACGAAGGCCAAAGGTGACAACGATCCCCTTGACGTCTGCGAGATCGGCGAGCTTGTTGCAACCCCAGGTCAGATCAAGCAGGTCAAGGTTCTGGGAGTCATGGCACTACTTGATGAGGAGGAGACCGACTGGAAAATCATTGTCATTGATGTCAATGACCCACTGGCACCGAGGCTCAATGACATTGAAGATGTTGAGCGACACCTCCCGGGCTTGTTAAGAGCTACCAATGAATGGTTCCGTATCTACAAGATCCCAGACGGCAAGCCAGAGAACCAATTTGCTTTCTCGGGCGAGTGCAAGAACAAGAAATACGCCACGGATATCGTGCGTGAGTGTGCAGAGGCGTGGGAGAAGTTGATCACTGGCAAAACCCAGCCTGGTGGCATCTCACTGTGAGCTTCGACTTCCGCAGATTCTACTCTAGCTTAATGGACTAATCATGATACTAGTACCAATGTCTCTGTTCCTCATTCGCCAGACCGCATAGACCCCAACTCTCTCAACATCAAGCCCCACCAGGACTTGAGGCCTGCACCTATTGACGGGATATATGACAAGTGGTTCTTTATCTCTGGCGCTGCCGTATAGATTCGGTAGTATACCAGAGGCGTACAGGGACTTGATCCGCTCAGTCGGTAGATAGTGGCCGAACGCGGTCGATCCAACAAAAGTTCAGCATGGCAGTAAATAGCATGATGATAGATAGCGTACCATGACCATAGCATCCAACTTTCACAGTCATGAAGTGACAACCCTTTGACCGCAAACCCTCAGCCAGCGAGCTCAGCCTTCCGATTTAACCTCCGAGAATGTCGGTCAACCTCCTCCTCAACGTCGTTAATCTTCAGCTTCTCGGTGTCCAACTGCATCTCTTTCCCGTCTTCTGTGAAGGCATTTAGTCGTGTCCCTATGTACTCGACGCGAAGTCGCAGCACGTACTGAATTTGAGCTGCAGAGAGCTCGGCTCCTGGCTATCTCGCGAGAGTACTTTGGTGTTGACCTTCATCGTAGTCCGAGCATTGGCAGGTAGATTGGCCAAAAAGATCCGGCATGTCTTTGACGCTTTTGTGAATGGATTGAACTTGGTGGTCACTTCTGTGATGTGTTTTGTGATCATTTTGCTGTCTTGGAGAAGAACTTCGTGTAAATCTGCTGAGTAGTTTATCTCCAATCAAGGTATCCCACGTATTTTTTACAAAGCTATTGAAGAAGAATCATCCTCTATAGATTGATATAAAACTAAGGGTAAACTCCGTTGGTACTTTATAGTTGAGATTTGTCCAAGCTGGCGCGCCTTGGCGGAGATTGCCTGCAAACCTCGTCATCTTCCCGGTTGCGTACCCAGCTTCTCTTCAGCTCAGCAATGAACGCACAAGCACTCAACGCCCGCCTGACACCGCTTTTCGAGTCGCTCAAGCAGACCCAGCAATTGATCTCACGCCTTTCGAAGCTACCTACACAGCTAGGCTCTAACCCATCAAACCCAGAGGACGGAGATGCGCGCGTGGAGCTAAGCGCAGAGATTCACCAGAGCTTGAAAGAGCAGGAAGAGGATTTTGAATTATTACGCCAGGAGGTCGAGGATCAGACCAACAGCCCAGGCTGGTCTTCTAGCGCCAGACGCAGAGGAAGTGGGAGAGACAAGGAAAAGACAGATCTTGCTTCTCAAATTACGCGTTTGGGTGAGGACTTGAAGATGTATGATGACAGCATCCATTTCCATGGGCTTTATATCTAATACACGGTGCAATAGCGCTCGTGTTCAATTCCGCAAGGCTCAACTACAAGCGAAGCGCAACGCTGAAGCTTCAAAGCGAAAAGAAAGGGAGCTCTTGTTTGCTGGAATTCAGGAAGGTAGCAATACCGCTGGTTACGGTCGTCGAAAAGGTCAGGAGAAGTTGTCGGAACAGGAGGTCTTGGTCAATGCTTCCAGCGACGTGACTGCTGCCCTGAGGAGAACGCACAACTTGATGACAGCGGAGCTTGAACGAAGCCGATTTGCACAAGAAACCTTGGAGAATTCTACAAAGGACCTCGCAACGCTTTCGGAATCTTACAATAACCTTGACACCCTTCTCTCATCCTCCCGCTCGCTCGTCTCAAGCCTGATATACTCGCAAAAGTCAGACACCTGGTACCTTGAAAGCGCCTTCTTCATCCTCGTTCTCACTATCGGCTGGCTTTTTTTCCGCCGCATATTGTATGGTCCTGGTTGGTGGCTACTCTATCTACCTACCAAGTGGCTTTGGCGCTTAAGCCTCTTCTCCGTACAACTTCTGGTCGGAACATTGTCAGCAGCAGCTGGCGTTGTTGGAGCCAAGAATCAGAGTATCGCTCTTTCTCACAGTTCGGCGAGTATCTCCACGAGCCTAGCGCAGATACCCACGGGGACAGGCAAGATTCCAAAAAGGTTGCCTGGTCAGCCTGCGCCTTCGATTATGGCTGGAGCTGGGGGATATGGTGCTAAGATGCAACCTCCTAATCCACCACGGCAGTCTCCGCAGGAACCGCCTAAAGCGGAGAAGACTATGTCTGATACAGTGGGAGAGATAGCCGAAGATAGTCGGAAGAAGGAAGAGATCCCTCGGGAAGGAGAGCAGGGTACAGTATTGAGAGAAAGGACTGGAGAAGATGGTCCACCCAATCCCAAGAAACGGATGTGGGAGGAGCCGATTGATCAGTCAGAGGCAAACCGACAGAGGGATGAACTCTAGTATTGCCTATCGTGTTGTACTGATTGCGCATCCGAAGCTTCAGCTTTGCAGCATACATAGTTCGCCATAGCATAGAAGTGTTGAATCCATCCTTTTCAATTCAATCACGTGAACGTTGCGGAGGACGCGGATCATGACTTTGGCAGCAATATCACTCCCGACTCCTCACCATTGCTCCCAACATCCACCATGGGCGAACGGGCGTACCTACATATAACCAATTCAGGCGCATCCGTCAAAGCCCTCGATGAGCCAACAATAAGCGAACTCAACATGATCCACCTCCAACGCGAAGCCGACCACCTCCGCCCCCGCTGGACCACCCTCTACAAAGAAACCCTCCCCGCCCTCGCCCGCGCCAAAGACCCAGTCCAGCCTCACTGGCCCGTACACTTAGACCACTGCTTCGCCCGCATCATCTACGACGCCGTTATCGGCCTCTCCCGAAACCCCGACAGCGCCATCTCCGGTCCCTGGACCGATCGCCTCGAAGCCCCCGCCGTCAAGAATATGCACGCGCAGAACCTAAAGGAGTGCATCGCGCTCGGCGAGGAGATTGCGGCTGGTAAAGTCGATCTGGTGGAATTGGATAGGTTGAGTCTTGCCGTGAGAGGGAAATTACCGAAGGGAGGGAAGGGGGGAAAGCGGAAAAGAGAAGGAGGAGATGAAAAGAACGACAAGAGACATAAGATCACAGAGACCACCACCTCGTCGAAACCCAATACCCCCACCCCCGGCGCCCAGCGTCAATCAGATATCCGCTCCGCCCTCGGCGCTCCCCTGCCTCCCCAAACTCCAGCCCCACAACCGCCCCCAACCCCCCCTTCCCACACCCTCACAACTATCATAACCACCCACGCAACCCTAACCCCCTTCCGCAAACGCGTCCTGCTAGCCCTGTGTCAAGTCCCCGCCGGCCAATGGACAACCTACCTCGCCCTCTCCACCCACCTGCACTCCTCCCCCCGCGCCGTCGGCAACGCGCTGCGGAACAATCCTTTCGCGCCGAGGGTGCCGTGTCACCGCGTCGTGGCTGCTGATGGGGGTATTGGCGGGTTTGGCGGGGAGTGGGGGGTCGGGGGCAGGCATTGTGGGGAGAAGGTGAGGTTGTTGAGGGGGGAGGGGGTGGGAGTTGGGGGAGATGGGTCGAGGGTGATGGGGAGGGTGTGGGAGGGGTTTGTGTGAGGGTGGTATGTTTTGGGATTGGGGTTTTGGTTGGCTCGTGATAGGTGGTGTTGGGTTTTCTGGGTGGTGGTTTTAGCTTCGGCATCAGCATCAGCATTGGCGCATTGGCGCATTTGGCATAGGCATGAGGTATCCATGTAACAACAAAAAAGGCCTTGTAGAGCAGAGTCTCGGGAGCCTCCTTCAGGACCCGCGCTGGCTCATTGAATAAGTAATAGGTGGATAACGTGCTAGAAAAACCCAGCAACGATAAGATACAGTATATACCTGCTATTGTTTACAAAAGTTTGTAGCATACATCAATCGTAACGCGAATGAGCGGTAGACCTCACCGCTTGCAAGCTCGCTTGCTTACTTGCTTTAAAGAACCCCATGGTCAACGACCCCGATCATAAACGTCTTTCCTTCCCTGATGTGGAGCGGACGAGAAACAGGACACTCCGCAATATACCATGCCAGCCCCGCTCAAAAGACAGCCCAGCAGCGAATCGTCCATCATCCCAGGGTATCGCGAAATCATGAATTGAAGATAGCAATGGAAACAAGAAACCCCGTGTACACCTTGAACAGCGCCATATTCACACAGCAACAGTAGCCTCCATGTCAAACCCTCAACATGCTCCGCCATCCACCCAAATGAAAGTTCCTATACATAACAATCAAGGGCTTGATTCTGTGCTTTTCCGCTTCTTCCAGAAATTGAAAATCGATCTCGAAGCTTTCCTTGTGACAACTCGAGAATGTGCACTCCTCACGCTTCTGTTCCCAACGACCGAAGTTCGGACGTCATTGTCCTTAACACCATCTATTACGCCACTGTTCCCGGACAGGTATTCAATACCTGGCCGCTCAATGTTGGTGACTGGGGGTACGCCTTTGCGGTCAGGGCTTGTCCAACCGTCCACTCGGTTCTGCGAGCTTTCCTCATCGCTATCAACAGTCAGGACGCTGGTAGCCTGTGTTTCCGTCGGAGAGTACGGAGTGGATTGGGAAACGGTCGTGTTGTTAGTGTGAGCGCCAGATGAAGATCGGTGGTGCACCGAATGCGAAGACGCCCTTGCAGCTGTCAAGTTGAAGCGATTGGAGTGTCGGTGATCACCGTCGTGACATTTACTACCGCGACGTGAAATGTCGCCACCGCCAGATCCTCGTGAACTACGACGGCTCTCGTTAGTAGCCAGTACAGTTCCCGAAAATTGTGAAAGAGTATCCTCGGAAACACGTCCACGAGGCTGTCGATTCTCTGCAGTTGCACTTGAGGAAACAGTCCTAGATCCCGAATCTGAGGTTGAAGCTAGTTGCAGTTGACTGGGCGAGCTATTACTTAACCGCCTAGTTGTCATGGTGGCATGAAAGGCGTTTGTGCTAGGAGAAGCACCTGATGAGTGGTGGGAGTACGAGGCGGAATTGGCAGTCGGGTTGATATTGCTGAATGCATGTGTACGGGAGGACCGGCGCGACAGATCGTGTTGTTGAGAGGGTCCGTCCCCTTCAGCAAGGTGAGGGGGAATGGAGGAAGCGGACGCCCGTCGTGAGTCATCAGCAGCCTGCGCAGCTTGAGCGAGAGGTGAACTCTCCAACGGCTGGGATGCGGGAAGTCCTTCCGGGTGCGAAAGCTCTGGCTGGCTGGCAGAACGATTGGGGCTTCCGGAACGTGGAGACAGGAGAGGATCCGATGAATCCATCAATTTCGTCCCTTTCAATTCCTGCTTGGCTGTCTCGAGTTTTGTTTTCTTCATCCAGATCTCTTGGTTTGCTTTCATCTCGTCGACTGCAAAGACCATAGCAGGCAGAACATCAGTGACGGCCTCGAATAATGGGCGAGCAAAAATGTTCATGAAGCTGTTTTGTGAAATGCCGAGCTTTATGAGATTGCCCAACTCTGGCGGTCCTCCAAAGAGCGTTGTCGGAATGCCAACGTCCCTTTCCATGACACCTTGGTTTGCAAATTCGTGCTGAAGAATATCGGCCCACTGAGCCGCTACGTCAAAGGGACGTGCCTAGTAGACGATCAGTGTTTATACGAAATTGAATGTCCACATAGACTTACTACATTGCTGATATCGGCACACTTCACGAGAAGTGCGCACGCAAGGACCCGATATTCGCTTAAGGTCTGTGGACTCCAGCCATCCGTACCATGATTGTGGTGCACCTTGTCTTGTAAATTACCAAGGTCCTTCATGTAGTTAAAGTGCAAACTCATATCTGTTGCCAGAATTGAATTGATCATGAGTGCACGCATCGAAACGTCCTCAAAAGCAACATGCCAATACCGCCGCAGAATCTGTGAGTATGCTGCACAGTGAAACGCTTCAAGCACTGATCTGTCGTTGTAGAGCTGAGCAAGTGGGGCATTGAGTGCCACAAGAAAAGCGTTGTTGACGCCTGGGTGACCCACGTCGTGCCCAATCGCAGTTATGAGAAGTGTCAGGGCATCGAATGGCTTCAACAACGCAGCGATTGGCGAGATGGACTTTCTCACGCCCGTAGTTGTTGAGATCGGATATGGTGGCAACGTCCCTAGCTGTACGAGGAAATAGAAAATAGCCTGCATAACGTCTACGACATGCCGAAAGTTGTGGTAATTGACGAAACTGTTATAAGCTGCTCGACTAGCCATCAGGAAGGTCTTGAGCTGAGGCGTGGATATCCGCCAATTAACAAGCTCAGGCATACTCAAAGCGTGCTGCAACATCATACAAGCTGCATGGACCAATTCCTCTTCTGACCAGTCGTGTCCTGAGAAGCCCCATGATCCAATGGTATCGGCCAAGCTTGCTTCTTTCCTTGGCTCCAAGTTCGGTAACTTCTTATGGTCAATCACTTGTGGGACCTCGTCGGGATTACATATGCCTGTCATCAGCCCAGAAACCATTGCTTCTCGAAGATAAGCATGTGGTTTGTTATCATTATTACCGAGCCAGGAGCGCTTCCGTAATCGCTTTTGTGCGAGGAATTTTGCACGGTCCTTCCGAGCCTCTTGCTGCGCACGATATGCTGGTACTGACAAGGTGTGAAGCCGATCCCCCTTCAAGGGGCTCGTGACAACATCTATGGCTCCAATGTTCACGCATCTCAGCGTATGTAGAGGATCTGGCTGAAACATTGTGCTAGCCTTCCATGTTGTGCTTGAAGGCTTGACGCCTGTAGTTGGGAAAGGCCCTGATGAAGGCCGCGATGAGGAATTGTCCGAATGCGAAATACTGTACATAGCATCGGATTCTGCTCTGTAGATCATGGCTACTGGTACGACCAGCTTTGACAGGTTTGAATTTGAGACTTCGGTTGATATATGTTGCAGGAGGGTGACGCCGTAGGAGTTGGACAGGTCAGTGGTGGCTGAGACACTGTCTGGAGATCCGCCCAAAGAACCTCCATTCTCATGATCAGTCGGGATCCCCAGCATGACTAGTACTGGCTGAGCATTATGGCTAATCGATTCGAGCTGGACTATTTTGCCCATGCAAGTACTGCCTGAAGTACAGGTATGTACTGGTACACATCAGTTTCCGTGCGGATGTCTGAATGAGATGCTGGCTTTTTAATATCTGATAGGAGAAGGATGCTAGCCAGGGGTGGATTAGACACAGAGAATAACAGGACGCACCTCCATTGAATACCGACAGAAGACTTCTGAGGTTGCTCCGCACCTCTTCTATCTCTCCTAAGATAGATTCCAGGTATTCGGGAGCTGAATCATTCCATGAGGTGCCTTTGCGACCGTTCTCCGTGGTTGAACGGTCTGGCGACAAGTTCTGTATCAGCTTTCCGTCGAGGTCTTGGCTCACTCGGTTGTCGACATAGATAACATGATAATCTGCATATTCCATAGCGGCTATTCGCAGCGATTGAATGCTACAACCCGTATCGTCAACGTCTCATGCGCTACGAGATTGTTCGATGGATGCTCTTACTGTAGAGTGAACAAGGAGACCCTGCAAGGCGCAGGCGAAGGCCAACTAAGGGAAGTGTCCAGAGAAAGAGAAGAATAATGATCCGAGTTTCGAGTTTGTGATCTCTAGTCTAGCTTGGAGCTTGCCTGAAAGTCGATAAGTCAGGCCTCTGCGGGCAAGATGAGGAGGCAGGTTTCACTGGACCGCGCTGTTCGTTGTACGCCAACCCAAATTGCTGTAGCTCGGTTGAGCGTTGTCAGTGATGTTATACGATCTGTTCAGGCAAGTCGCAAGAAGAAAGGGTTATGAGCGACCACCACTGCTCGAACGTCGTCCCTCAAAAAGTCCGCTGAGACTGTTGCTGATCTGGTAGTGACTCTTCGCGACATGTATGATGGGCGCCAAGAGACGGTGGAGGATCTTGCTGTGAGGGCTCTTGAGTACCCAGAGAGTCGAGGTAATCGAATGCCTTGCGTCGTGATGGTCTCTTACGTTCTGCAGTGTTTCGTCGCCTTTTCATGTGCCCCTAATGAAAGAGAACCAGCACCATTCCCTTTCATATGCTTGACCTCGACAGTCTCGTTCTTCTCTTGCTGGGTGATGTGTGATCGAAGCGGCGCCAGCGTCGCGGGCAAAAAGTCGTTGGATTTATGCGCAACATCCGGTGCGAATGGGAAAATCAGTCGTGGCTGAGAGATTCAGAATATTCGAGCGCAAGGCGAGGAAGGTGTGGAGGAGGTTGTCAATTCGATGACAACTGAGGAGGGTGTCTTAAGAAGCAGTAACGATGTGTACAAGAAGAAAGCGCGATGTTGTATGGGTGGTGGGATGGTGGAGGTTGAGCAGAAATGGGAAAGAGGCCTTTGCTACCTACTAACTCTAAAATATCTAAGCGTGGGCTCTACCACTACATCCTTGGCGAAGTCACTGCCCATGCAGAGTATTGAACCAGGACACAATTGCCCGGGGTATCAGTACTGAGATCTGCTAGCCGTGGCTACAGAAACTTTACGGTCGATACAGTGTCTACTGATTCACTACGGGCGGTGGTTAGAAAAGAAGGATCGCTGGATGTTCGGTGCCTCGTGTCAGCCCTCGGGTGATGACACCTGGTACTGGTGCGGCTGCCCTAGGAAGATTGATTGTGAAGATGTGGAGAGGCACGGCTTTCTCCAGCTTCGTGGAACTCCAAAGCTTCTCGAAGCACATCATGATTGGTGCTTCAACGCCTCCAACTGGTAGCGCGGGATTGTCTCAAACGCCAGTCTCAGTCTTGGAACTACCTGACTCTTCGACTATCGATTGTAGAGTACACAGCCAACCCAGACTGAATAGAGCAGGGACGATGTGCGTACAGGAGGCCACATTTGTTCCTTCTTCGTGCATGCATGCATTCATCCATCCATAGACCGCACCCGAGAGAGAGACACCCAGACACCCAGAGTGCGCACCTAAGTATTTCCAGTCAAGAGTCGCAACCGAGTCTTGCCCCTGTCTCGTTGCGCCAGCGCCTGGAAAGGAGGTACTCGAGGCAGTTGAAGCGAGGACTACTGTAGAGCTCATATGCGCACTCTTCGCGACAGGCCAGGCCCGTCAGATGAGGCTGTCAAAGTGCCACAATGTCTGATATCGAATCTGCGCTGCTTCCTGGGAAACAAGCCACCGTGCATCTGCCCGCATCTCCCAGCACTCCCTCGAGCCAATCGTGTCGACCTTCCATCCCACCCTGCAGCCTCTTGTCAGCCTGACCACACCAGCAACGGCGCTACCAAATGAACGGCCTCTGTTGATCACTTTGATAACAAGTCCTCCATTGTACGGAGTATATTGGCACTACATTGCCTGCAACAATAAGTCTACCCGCACTAGAAGTATTCTACGTGATTCCAGAGCTGCCCCTTTCTTACCCGCGCTTTTCACCACAAGTCGCTACATGTATTGCCGTCGTTCGGGCACCACTGCTCCTTGCGCTTGACTGCCTCCAGTCTAAGACCCATGTGATTGGTAGCATGAGCAGATCAGCACGACAGTCAGCAGCGGCCGGAATACTTGCGAACAAGCCTGATGACGAAGTGGAAAGGTATTTGATTCTGAAGCAAGGCCTGCTTCTAAAGTATGGTCTCCTACTACCCTGTTTGTATCGCATAAAGCAATACCGCATTGCATGCACACCAACGCCCGAAGAAAGGTCTTTGGACTGACAAGAGTGCCGAAGATTTCTACGAACACCCTCCGTCATTGCTCGCGAAATTGAAGACCCGAGATCAAAATCCGCTGACGCGTGAAGCGTAACTCCACTAACCTCCCCGAGAGCGCCAGTCATCGAGAAAACGGCGCCGTCAATGTACAATCGTTTTCCAAGCCATTACACACCATCGTGATGAAAGACGCGTCAATTGCTCCGCTCCCACTCCCTGTGCGCACCGTTGCTCGCCTCTACTGCCTTGATCTCCTTTCGCTGTTTGACTGAGAAATCTGCCTTCAGTGATAAATGGTCGCTTGGGAACCAATGATTTGGAAAACCGGGCACCCTTTGGAGATACTCCTCATCCACGTTCCCGAGCAACTCTCGAATCTGTAACGCGTTTGTCGAATACCATATGTAGTCCAAGATTCCGGTAAAGTTTGGTGTGTAATTGGTAAAGCTGAGCTCGTCCGGCGAGTTGTACGCAGATTTAAGCTTGAACGGATGCGCCATCCCATCACGAGTCAAACTCCCGTACCCGCGGTTACCCATGTCAGTATGGTTTCCTGGCACACTACCAAGTGTTATGAGCTCATAGACACCACTATCAGCTGCACAGTTGAAATCACCACAGATAATCAGTGGTATCTGAGGTCCGCTAGTATATTCGAGAGATGGACCAGGGTCCAAGAATTCGGTCTCAGATTCGGTGCTACCTTCGCCATCAGCCTGCGAATGGCGAAAGGCTGCTTTGTCACGGCATGGGGGATGATTTGCCCATTTCTCAGAAAATTTTGTAATCTGCTCCATCAGGATCGCTACTTGCACGAGCTTGACGTCCGCAAAATCCGGGTCCCATAGTAAATGCGCGTTTCCGACAATAATCCGTGAGCCAGTCATCCTGTTCTCGAGGAATAAAATTACCGCGATATGGTCGCGAGGCATGACTCGATTGAAGGTGTCATGCTCACCCTTCATATCTTGCCGGTTGATGGCTATGTTCGCGAAGTCGATGAATTCTCTGGCTAGCATAATATACTTGCTGCCTTTGTAGAAGGTAGCGCAGCCGTCAACCAGCCTAGCGTCCTTTTCCGACATTGTCTTAGCCCTTGATTTGGGCCAAAAAACTCCTCTGTAGTCGTTGATCGAAAGCTCTGGCCGGAAGAAGCTGTCGTAACTTTCTCGATCAATCTCTTGTAAGCAAGCGATGTCCGCATTGTGGTACTTGATTTCCTCAAGTATGCGGCCTTTTCGATAGTCCCAAGAAAGGTCTCGTGAAGCAGTATAGCCGTACTGGGCTGTTGTAGCATACTTGTCGCAAAGTATATTATAAGACATGACGCTCAGGACCTCAGATGCGGGAGAATCGTCAATCTGAATTCTATAGCGGTCGTTAGGGGGAGCTCCAGCTGTGGACTGGTCAGCTTTCTATTTAGGTACACGTTGGGAATAGTCAGTTGGCCTGAGGGGATATCTCACGTTCAGCGGTCTCCCTGATATGGCTGATCAGATCCCTTGTCCCATCCCGCATGATGCGCTCTCTCAAACCATTGTCTAAGGGATTGCCGTCGATACCTAAAGTCTCCAGTTTGAACAAATTCCCGATTTCATTTGGAAGCGTTTGCAAGCCGTTGTTGAAAGCCAAAAGTTCCTTCAGGTTGACAAGCATACCGATCTCTTCAGGTAGTTCTCTTATCTGATTATGGGAAATGTCCAGATGGGTCAGTCTTCTCAATTGACCTACTACAGGGCCGAGACTCGAGAGTTGATTGTCATCGAGGTATAGCTTAGTGAGAAAGTCGTATTGGAATAGAGCGCCGGAAAGTGTTTTTAAACCTTGACCACTCAAATCCAAAGCATTCCAATCCTGTCGTGCAATCTCGCCAATCGTCATAGTCCGGGCCCGCTCCTCCTCGTCTTCGTTCAGAGCATCTTCCATCGGGAATTGATCGACTGTTCTATTCTTCAGCGATACTACGCCGTCCTTCTTAGCGTGATGGTTTGGTGTTGAACGTGACTCCCTTGATTTTTCGGCCATTTGCAACTGCTGTTGCCATTGTGGGTTTTGCGCGAAGGTTTCAATGTGGCTCGCTTGCCCGTGGTTTGAATGACCGTTGGGAAGGTTGCTAAAGGTAGTCTGCGGGGTGGCGTTAAACATGGTTCCCGAAGAAGAGTTATGCTGATGGCCCATATTGGTGCCGGAGGCATGGTTCTGTTGGTGGTGATGATTTTGCTGGCCATGATGCTGTTGATACGGTTGCTGTTGAAATTTGTTCCCCAAGCCCTGTTGCATGTATCTCTGATGATGCCCACCATTCATGATAACGCCTTGCCCCTGTTGATGCCCATTGTTGTACGGTGGATAATGATTATGGGATGAGACTTGTGAGACCGGCGATCGGGAAGGCGAGGGAGTATCAGTGGCATAACCTCTGCCACCATTAACTGGAGATCCATTCCGGACATTATGTCGTTGGGGATATTGGTAAGCGTGTTGATTCGAATAGAATTGTCCGGCCCCAGCCCCAGGGTGCTGGTACCGCTGAAGACCATCTGCCATCTGACAATACCGATACTGGAGCCAATGGGAAAGGACCTTGGTCTACTCCAGGTATGCGGAGATAGTGAAATCTTGCAGATGTTGTACCGTAGCTCGTGGGGAAGGAGGTGGACCTGGGGGGACCTTTTCGCTCGATCATAGGAAGCCTTCCTGTACACGATGGGTCCAGCTTTTGATTCTTGATATGTCGCCCGTTTCGTCAATTGAGATGGCCACAGAGCGCTTCGAAGTCTGTGCGTAGGGAGCTCTCCAGCTTTGTGTATCGCTGAGCAAGGTGTGTTAGCTCTAAGGAGATCTGCGCACGTCTTGATCTGTGTAGTGGATCTGTTGGAACACTTTCAACGCGGGTTCAGTGAATAAGCACAGTGACTGACAAGACAGAACGGTCACGTACTACCTCTCTATGCAGGCGTGTTGGATCAAGGTATGCAATTCAGGTATGTAAGGTCTTGCGATTGCAGTCTCTCCGTACAAAAATGGGCTATTTGTGATCGGGTAACATGGTTAACAGATCCGAGAAACTGCAAGGGTGTTGCGCAGAGCGCTTATTCTAGGGTTTCAATATGGCGCGTTAAGCGCCTATTGACACTTTCCTTCACTTTAAGGTTGCCCTTCTCGAGATGGAACGAGCGATATGAAGCCACTGCCAGCCTGACTACTTGATCCTTTCCCAAGACACATGCGCTCTGTCAATCGTTTAAGACCATATGATACTTCAACTGCAGCGTCGACTTAGCCCATCAAAACGGCCGAGACGAGGCCAAGAGCCCGTTTCCAAATTTTAGCAAGAGGACATGCAAATAATGACGAGTTTCTGTTCATTATCTCTCCCTTAGCTTGGCTCAATGGTGCAATGAAGTCTTACATCCTGTCACTTTTGGGTTAGAGGTCTAGTCTCTAGAAGGCAATCGGTCCTCCTTGGTGACTGCCTTCCCCAGGTGCCTCGACGCGAGGACCTCACAAACTCGAACATCAGGTAGAGGCATATTACGACAATCTAAAGTTCCATACGTGCGCCCAACGTCTCTGGCAGCTTATAGGTGAGATTGAGGTCGCTACAGCATGACTGTAGAAAGGATGTCCGTGATGTCGGCCTAGCATCTGAATGAGCACCACTTCAGCCGCGAGCTCAAACTCAGGGGCAGGGATTCCTTCGTCTTCCTTTCCCACTGCCAGTCTCTACGAAGACACAAATGTCAATCTACAGCCCGTAGGTTCGGACGATGACAAAGGGAATTATCCCGCAATACAATGCTCATGCAGGTTATTGAGGTGCCGAAGTGTACGGGACTTAATAAGCCATGCAAGAGCGTTCTGAAAGTTGACTGTGGACCCGCCATCCGATAATCATCCTGCCATCAGTAGTTCAGTTGATAAGCATTTGACGGTATTTTACACAGCACTTGGAATAACACCTCGTGCGCCAGGTTCATCGAATCACGTGTCGAAGTGGCATTCTCAACCTCCTGAATCTACATGGTTCTCTGTGATGAGTTTGATTGATATTGCTCCAGTAGCGATTGTGAATGGTCTAGTAAGCTATGAGTACTGGGTACTAGCTTGACGCGCTGTTTGAAGCACTGATGAAGCGGTAGAGATTTTGCGTTTTGAACTACGGTCTCATTGCCTGCAGTAAGGCCCTACCACAATCAATCATAGAGACGTCAGCTGGGTATGTGTGGGTCTTCCATGTCGTTGCCTTTATATTCATTCCAGAACAAAACCGAGACTACAGTAGGAGTTTTAATGGGCGAATTACTCTTCTATGCCCCGTGTCTTGGAAGGGGAAGCACGTTCCTAGAAGGGTAGGTAGAGACAATGTTGTTCACGGTCGATCAATCAGAGATGATAGCCGCCAGTGATCGTTCGGCCTTGACACTAAGCCCAGGTGGCTTCAGGCGAATGGCTCTGCGTTCTTCAACTTGGCTCGCTGGTGACCTTATGAGAAACAGTCTGCCACTTCTTTGGCCCATGGCAATTCGTGCAGGGTCATCCAGGCCTTGGAACCCATAGTGTCGTTATTGACGAGAGATTGTGGCAGGTGGCAAGACGAACGGGGCAAGTTGTGGGCCAACACGGGCACGGAAACGCTCAAGAAGGAAGATACCTTCAACGAGGACCGGCTCGAAAGTGGAGCCTGGTGGGCGTGCAGAACTGAAAAGGTCGCAACCTCATGCCCCATAGCGCAGGCGCAGAGCTCTGTATCTCTTCAGATAATAGCTATCGGCTTCGGTCAACTAGAGTGCATAACGTACATACAAGTTCGGGACTTACAGCGCCTCGATCTCCTTTTTCATATACTCAGCCTTCTCGATTCCTTTCATGATCGCTTCCTCATCTCGAAGACTAGCTTGACTGGAAAAGGCATTGTGCAGGCGTGGCTGAAAATAGTGATAACCTAACGGATATTCTCTACCCAGGTTGAGAAATTCTGCAGACAGTCCAAGTCAGTACGTCACATGCTTTATCCCAACGAAATAACGATTATGCTACAACAACTCACCTTTATAAATGCTGATCACTCTGTATCGCAGTGCAGAGTTGGACATGGCTACTTACTGAGATGAATCGCGAGTCTTCAGATCAGTTGGATAATAAACCACAAACCTGGACCTCGGCCTTGGCAGTCCAGCCCCACCATGGACCATCCATGCCACTTTCATCCCTTTCAGCAAGTACCTTACCTTCTGAACAACGAAAGGTGATTTGCTGGAATTGGTCCATATAATTCCTACCACGTAAGCTAATGGCGAAATACATTACAGAGGAAGGCTGGCACGTCCTCCCAGACTCCCACAAAGTCTATACTAAGACCTGGCTTGTGCATCTCTCTTGACTTTCCCAAAAGTCCGACCCTTCCTCTACTAATCCTCTTATTCATTCCAGCCTAGAACCCCACCGATCGCCATACTGCTCTTCGTACACGGCTTCTCCGACCATATAAACAGCTATCACACCCTCTTCCCTACCCTCGCTGGTCGTGATATTCAAACTCATGGGTTTGATCAGAGAGGATGGGGACGTTCTGTCCATGCTCCTGCCGAGCGCGGCCTCACGGGTCCAACCTCTACTGTGCTTGAAGACATTACGTCGGTACTTAGATCCTTGATACCGATTGCGACGGAGAAAGGACTCCCGTTGTTCCTGATGGGTCATTCGATGGGCGGTGCTGAGATCCTTCAGTACGCCGCTCGTGGCCCAGCAGATGTAAGGACACATATCCGAGGTTATGTGGCGGAAAGCCCATACCTTGCTTTACACCCATCTTCGCAGCCTTCGCGGTTCGTAGTCGCTGCTGGTAAATTGGCATCAAGGATCGTTCCGAAGAGGAAAATGGTGCAGAAGCTGGATTCAAAAAATTTATCGCGTGATCCAGATGTGTGTAAAGAGTGGGCTGAAGATGAGCTGTGTCATGATACTGGAACCTTGGAAGGACTGGCAGGTATGCTGGAGAGAGGAGATGAACTGGATCGAGATGTGGTCGTGTTAGAAGAAGGCCAAGGGCAAGGAGGTACAACAACAATATGGGTGGGCCATGGCAGCGACGATCGCGTTACTAGCTACGACACAAGCAAAAGGTGGTTTGAAAGATTAGCGGTGAAAGACAAAGAATTCAAGACTTATGAGGGTTGGTATCATAAGTGTGAGCCTTCTTTCCAGGTGCAAGAGTTTGACGACGAAGCTGATATAGTCCAAGTACATGCTGAGCCGGGAGACGACAAGATAACGTTTGCGAACGATGTGGCCGATTGGATCATAGCTAGATCAGGCCCTGAGATAGAAGATGGACTAGGAGCTAAGAGTAAACTCTGACGAATGATGAATGAACTGATGTGACAGTGGTCAGACCATAGTCACCGTTTCATCTTCTTCCAGACCTGTTTCGAGTCTACGTTAGCACATACTATCGAAGCAGGAATATGGGTATGGAGACGTGTTTGAGTAGTGAAGTTACCACGACATGTTTCCTAAGTCAACCGGTTTCATGATGAGGGTGAAATGAAATAGAAGGTATAGCTACCCCTAGGAATCCCCCTCCCACTAAACGCTCTCCCACCTTTGGCCGACAGACCATCTCCCAATTCTTGTCCTCAGCCGAGGGTGACTCTGCCTCTCCATGGTGTTGGCCCTCGGTCGCCGCAGAATCCCCATCGGAGCATCGGTCGTCAAATGGCCTCGATGCACTTGCCACGCCGCCGCTCTCCATGGGAATTGATCTTACTTGATCCCGGGCTTTTATTGACGCTCTTGGATTTACAGCTCGGATGTCCCACTCGCGACCGCCAGTCATACCCTGGCCAAGCTCAACCACTCGATCAAGTTGCAAAGGAAGATATTGCCGCTTAACGACGTCGACAATGGACACAATCTGGGTGATACTAGGATTGAATGCAATGAGACTGCCATTGACTTTCAGCGCAGAAGCGGCTTTTTCGATGTGGCGATCGGTAGATGGCATGTCAAGTATGATGTGCGAAAGAAAAGGACTTTCCTCGGATTTCCGCTTAGTGAATTGTGTGTCAATCCATTCTGATACATCACCAACATGAAATTCGACCGCATCTCTATACATGCCTTTTCTAAAACCCCTGATCATTTTTGCGGCGCTTTCAGTACGCTTTCCTACTACATCGATGCTGTGGATGACAGCCTCTCGTTGGTCTTTCTCGTGTTCGTATGGAAGGATCTGCGGGTCCAACTCCCCTTTATTGATTGAGCCTGCAAGATCATCGTTCACAACGATCGGCCCGTCGTCCTTGGTTCGCGTTGAGTCCCGCATAGTATCCGAGTGAGGTATGTTTTGATTCGCTGCATGTATTGCCCTTGACAGGTACAATGTAAGAGCTCCATGCCCTGTACCAGCCTCAAGGATCTCCAGTGAAGGCGGACCTTTGGCTGACATCGACGGGACGACGTGGAGGTCAAGCAGTGAGACTATAAGGTTTGCATCCGCTGGATATACCTAGTGGCGGAAGGAATCAACGCTGGCTGATTTGGGATTGGAACTGTAAGCATACTGGAGTGACCACTCGAGGAGTCATGGTGACATACTCGGCAAGAGTGGGGAAGTAAAATCGAACGTCCACACCTCTAGTACTCCTCGCCGTATCTACAGATCATATTGGAGTCAGTATGCCAGTCGAGTTCCATATCTACCATCAAGAGACCGGATGCGTCAAGCAGGTTTCGCGACCTGAGACAGATCCGAGTGGGTGAGATCAACGCAGAAGGGTGCAAACCTCGGGTTTGCATGCCAATAAGATCGTTATGCATGATGTTGCCATACTGGATAGTCGTCCAGCCGTCATGGCGTAACGGTTTAGATAGGAAAGGGTCTCTCCCCCGCAGCTGAATCAGTACACGATCACCTTCTGTTGGGCATCTGTTAGACCGTCACCCAAATTTTCCGGTCCACCTGCCTTGGATTTGCTCGTAGTTGCGGGTACAAGTGGTGAAGCTTTTCAAATTCGATAGACCAAGACGTAGTGGCGAAGTACATGGGTTGGCAGTACGCCAACTCAATTCCAGCATAGCAATGCATGGATTAGCAGTACCAGACAAGTAAATAAAGTACCTATGCGATTTTCTCCCATCAGTACTCATTAGTAGCTCCATACTTCGGGTGTATCCGGCACTAAGCCCGATCAATAAATTACCCGTCCGACTATACTTTACTGATGTCTTGGACAGTGGTATACTAGTGTTAATGATCACTCGGTCAATCTAACAACTCTCTATACTCGCACAAAGCGCTGCTCTGGAGGCCTAGAAACGGGACTGTTTGGTCTACCATCCCGGCGAAGCCCAGCTTTGAAGGTCCCTCTGGGCGGCATGGCAGTCCCAGAGCCTCTGTACTTTGTTAGGGCCCGTCGAGCTGGCCGCATAGTGGTGGACGGTCAGTCTGAGTTGTGGCAACCCGAATTGATGGACTTGTCACACTGATTCTGCCAACAGAGCCTCCAAAGCTGGATCTCGAAGCTTACATCGCAAACTACAAAGGTATTGCTCCAGTATTTTCGTGTGATTTCCTATAAGTTGCTAACCGTGTCCGCAGGCAGGACACGTTTCGAGCGTTTATATACCATCGGCACTTCGTCAACGCACCTTTGCTTCGAGGCACTGAAGGCAGCTGTTGCGGAAGCTAAGCAAGGCAAAGACGTCCAGCGGTATGAGATTGCTACGTCTGCTCTGCAGGAGATAGCCCCTCAGGACCCAGATGCAGTGCCAGATCAAGCATGGATAGACAGAACCAAGAAGCAAGTGAAGGCTGAGACAGACAAGATGGAGCTTGAGCTGAAAGGCTACAAGAACAACTTGATTAAGGAAAGCATTAGGGTATGCGAAACTCGGAAGTGCGTTAGGATCTGCCAGCTAATGTAATTTGAATTCAGATGGGTTACGACGACCTAGGCCATCACTATCACCGCGTGGGCGATCTATCTAAATCAAACAAAGCATACTCGACGATGCGGGATTACTGCACCACAAATTCTCACATCGTTATCATGAACATGCACCTCATCAACGTTTGCATCGACCAACGTAGCTGGTTCGCCGCCCAGAATCACATACAGCGCATTCGTGGCACCACCGGCGGCCCCAAATTCGCCGAAGCTGAGAAGAATTCTGCCAAGCTATCAGCAGCCCACGGTCTTGCCTCCATGACCCAAGGCAGCTACAAAGACGCAGCCCTTGAATTCCTAGCCACAAATCCTCGGATGTCAACTGCTAAGCTCGACGACACAGACGACGAAGAGGCGTACACAGAAGTTCTCACCCCGAACGACGTCGCGGTCTATGGCGGCCTTTGTGCCCTGGCCTCCATGACCCGTGAGGAGCTCCAAACGAAGGTCCTTGACAACAACGACTTCCGAAACTACCTCGAACTCGAACCGCACATCCGTCGCGCCATATCACATTTCGTATCCGGCAGATATTCGCGGTGCCTGTCAATACTGGACAGCTACAAAGCCGACTATCTTTTGGATATTTACCTACACGCGCACCTGCGACACATCTACTACGAAATCCGTAGCAAGGCCATCCGTCAATACTTCATCCCCTTTTCCTGCGCCACCTTGGCTGCCTTGGCCGAAGCTTTCAACACCGACGAACCCACCATCGAGATGGAGCTGACGCAGCTGATCAAGCGCGGAGACCTCGAAGCCCGCATCGACCTCGTCGATCGCGTTTTGCTTGCCAAGAAGGTAGATGCACGAAGTCACGTCCATGCCGAGGCTTTGGCGGCTGCAAAGGAGTATGAGAGGACCGCGCATTTGCGTATCTTGAGGATGGCGATGCTAAATGCTGGGCTGGAAGTTAGAGGCCCGAAAGAAAAGGGGACTCAAGGTGGCATTGGAGGTGGGGGTAGCAATGGAGTTGGAGATCTGCTGGGGGATGGCCAGGGGAGGGGCGGCACAAGGAGTGGAGTGATCTGGTGAGGGGTTAGTTGCTAATGACATCCTCTACGCATTATGTTCACAGCGTTGGCGTCGAAAATCCTGTATCTAATGGACAATTATCATCAGCATGCTAAGATGTGGCTGTAAAATTTCGCACTTGCGTAAAACTTTGAAATGCACGAGATGAAAGGGAAAGATGCCAAAGCCTTTGCATGAATACACAGCTCCTTCTAATAGGGTTCGTTTAACTCTCCACTCATTGACTATACTGGCCAGAACACTATTCAAGATTCGAGTAGAGACCGTCACGTTGCCATATATTCATTAACCCGCTCGGTCGCTGTCTAAAGTACCATTTCCCAGGCACGAAAAGTCTACTGCATCAAGATATCTGCATAGTAACAATCAAAGCGTCAAGAGCTCTCCTCCGTACTCCTTTTCCGACACGCATGTTACATTTTGTTAGCATCTGATTGCGCGCCTCCCCACTGGTAGCCCGCCGGATCGCTGAATTTGTAGCCGTACGAAGACGTAAAGTCATCTAGCACGGCAGGACCACGAGAGCCTTTGATATCGGTTAGAGTCGGGGCTCAAGATAGGAGAAAGACATGCAATCGACATACCGTAAGGATACTCCATAGGAGTAATCTCGGCATTACCGTCTAGATAATGCAACAAAGGGGTGAAGATTTTCCAGCTGGCATCAAGCTCATCGTCACGAACAAAGTTGGAGTGGTCACCTTTGAGGGCATCGAGGATAAGGGACTCGTACGCCTCGGGGATTTTGAGGTCAGAGAAACGGCGTCGGTAGGTGAGATCAAGCTCGGTGGCAACGGTTTGCATGCTCAAGCCAGGGAGCTTGGAGTTCATCTTGATGTACACTGACTCATTAGGTTGGACTCGGATGACGAGCTCGTTGCGAGGAATGTCCTTGAAGATCCCTGATGTCACATCTTTGAACTGGATCCGGATTTCGGTCTTCTGTTCGTTAAGGGCTGCGATACATCAGCCTCACAAAATAATGTCAGAATAAATGTCTATTGCGCACCTTTCCCGGCTTTCAGTATGAAGGGCACACCATCCCACCTCTCGTTCTTGATGAAAGCGACCATGGCGCAGAAAGTCGGACATCTCGAATCTTTGGGTACCGTGTCGTCCTCCTTGTACGCCGGCTTGTTACCATCTAGTGATTTCCCGTATTGGCCAATTATGACGTTCTTTGGCTCAATATTAGGGATCCCACGGAGCACGCGCACTTTCTCATCCCGAATGTCTTCCGATGAGAACGATATTGGTCGCTCCATTGCAAGCAACGTCAATACTTGCAGCAAGTGGTTCTGCATGACATCTCGCACGATACCGAATTCGTCGAAGTAGCCTCCTCTGCCCTCGGTACCAAAAGGTTCTTTGAACGAGATTTGTACGTTGTCGATGTGATTGCGATTCCATGTTGCTCCAAAGAACTCGTTGCCGAATCGGAGGATGAGTATGTTCTTGACCATTTCTTTTCCTAGGTAATGATCGATACGAAAGATCTCTTCCTCCTTCCAGTCCGGCTCGAGGGCTTTCTGAAGCTCTCGGGAGCTACCCAGATCCTTGCCAAATGGCTTTTCCACAACAATTCGTGATATGCCCTTTTGAGGGTAGCAATTCCTTTTTAAATGCTGGGAAACTGTAATGAACACGCTGGGTGGTAGGGCCATGTAGAAGACTCGATTTTGCTCATCCCGGCCGCTCTCGATCTCTTCAAGGTGCTTGTTCAGGTTCTTAAAGGATTCGTCTTGATCGTATTGACCGGAAACGTATGTACAGATCTTGCAGAAATCCTCTAGCTGCTCTTCCATCTCCTTAGTCGGTACCTGTATGTGCGATTTGACCCTTTTGAGGTACTCCTCATGGTCCATCTTCGTCCGGGCATAGCCCACGATCTTGATGTCTTTAGGGAGGAACCGGTTGCGGTACTTTCAACGGATAAGCTAGAGTCTGGTGGTTTGGATCCGAGTATGTACGCACCAGGCCAAACAATGCTGGGAACTATTGAAGTTGTGTCAGCTAACGGTGCTCGATATTTCGCGAACGGAGCGTTGCTGCATACCGTCTTCTTCTTCGCAAGATCTCCGGACGCTCCCAGGACGATTATAACCGTATTTTCCTTGAGTTCAATGGAGCTGCGATAACGTACACGGGTCAGCAGGATGTACGGTTATAACGCCAGATTTGTCGGGGGGTAATCTTCATTTCCCTGGAGCCTATAGTTACTGCGTAACGTATGACCTAATGCAGGAGGATGCAATGCCGAGAAGCAACGCGAAGTACTGCTTAAGCTATGCAATTGATCATCGTCTGGAGCCTATGGAGAAGGCCAATGACGTCGTTTTGGTGACAGTAAGAGTTCATACCCAGCATTGTCCGGTTCCTCAGGGGTTATCATAGTATCGGCCATGTTGCGGGCAAGTGAAAGGACTGAACAGCTTAGGAAAAGAAGGAGCGATGTGGTTGTGGTTATAGTTAGGTATGTGAGGCACGGGCGAGGTAATTCTACGAGCCGAGAGAGCTTCCTCTGGCGGAGGTTGCTTTTCCTGGCGCAAATGATGCGGGCCGGCCGAAGATTCCTAGTTGATAAAGTAGATAATGCCAAAATTGAATATGTAATCACAGACTAAGCATGCACGCACGTTACTAACGGCACTGCAACTCCATCGGCTTGCTGCTTCTACGCATCCAAGCCCGAATCCGACTCTCGCGAAGAATCGTCATCCTTGCGAAACGAATCTTGGGGGAACGGGATGGAAAGTCTTTGGGGCGCTTATCTATGCTCAATGGAGCTTACATCTAGCAAAAGCCTTCGAGTTATGTAGCTACGACAGCTCCATGCGTCACGTCTCAGCTTACCCAAGGTCTATGCCCAATCTCAAACGACTGCCTGGCTGAGATGCACAGAGGGAACAGCAGTGAGGTTCATTTCTCATGCTTTGTTTAAGACTGGGTACATTTGTCGGGTGCCTATGATAAACGCTCCGATGTTTTGCGAGCATAGGCCAGATCAGGTTTCCAAGCGTATCGGGTATAGTTTTGGAGCGCCCCCTCGATGGACTGTATTCTAGAACTATGCCCAAAGGTTCCAAGCTCGTGTGACAGCAATCAAGCAGCCAATTTGATATCAGAGCTGGTGAACTTTCGAATATACATCTTTGTCTACCTTAGGTATCGAAAATGACGCCTCGAGAACCACACTAGTTCCCCTCTTGGCTAGCTGCTTTTAAGCGAAGCCGCACTGGTGGCACATCTGCGATTCACCATGACTGACTCGCCAACATTGCGACATCATATTCACGACTTGGCGAACCCGATTTACACTGGAACCAGGCTACCATCATGCCTTCTGAAGGGGGTCACCGTCGTATGTCTCCAGCTCTCCTATGCTTCCCTACGTCGACTGGCAAAAGCTGCACTGTCCACCTGCGCCTAACGCTAACGTTACGATAGTATATGTCAAGTGAGTGCGCAGAGCTTTGACAGCAGTGCATGCCGAGCATAAGAATCACGGACGAAGAGCTGGAAGCGGAAGATCTAAAGGACATGGAGCGGGCTGATGCTTCATCGCATAGGGGTCGACACTTAAGCTACCAACGCGGAAAGCGAAATACGAATCCTGGGACCTCGTACGTCATTGGTAGCACATTGTCGCAACTATAATAATAACATGTGGTCAGTCTGGTAAAGATAGAAGGTGTGGACGACCCACAGGCAGCATCGTAAGCCTCCTCATGCCACAATCGAGTTCACTCGCCATCTAATATTGCCGCCCTAGATTCTATCTTGGGAAGAAAGTGGCTTTTGTCTACCGCGCACAGAAAGAAATACGGGGCTCCAAGATCAGGTAAATATACAAAGATGTAACCTATACCTGTGTCGCTAAGATATCACCATAGGGTCATTTGGGGCAAAGTCACCAGACCACATGGTACGAGGCCTTGAAACTAACTCTTCGACGAGGTCATGGACTCTCTGGCTAACAATGCTCTAGGTAACTCAGTATGTTTCGACACGAGTCTGCACAATTCATTGAATCTATATCCTTCTAACACGAGCTGGCAGGGTGTTGTGAGAGCTCAGTTTCGGCGGAATCTCCCTCCCAAGTCATTTGGCGCATCGGTCAGAGTAATGTTGTATCCATCATCGATTTAGCGATCGCTTTGAATCAGCAAGAGCTTTAGATATGGGAGCGGTGGCATGTCAAAATGCTCCGCCTGCGCTACGGGATAGCGGAGCGCAACATGCAAGGCAGATGAGAATCATCTTTGATCTCTCAAATATGGCAATTCAATAGCGATATCGAAGCCAGCTTTCCAGTCCCAAGCTGTTGCGAATTTGGATGGTGGTGCTCGATGACTGATCATCAATTAATTCCGGGATCGTCCATGCGGGGCCTCGAAAATGACGCCGAATCATACAGCTCGATGCCTTGACATTCTGGCGGATTGCTGCGTCCCATTCCTTTTGGTGAAAGTGACTAGGGATGTATTAGCCATCGTCGAGATATGGAGTAGGTGGCCTCCAAATGAAGGAGAGTGGCAGACAATGAGGCGCACGTGATCTCAGTACCTAAAAATGAGCTGACCGTACGGAGGAAGGCCCGGGCCCCTAGCGCTGCACTAAACATGTAGTAAAGCTTAAGGTACCTTCGGCCAGGGTTTATCGGAGAAAGATCGCCGAACCTTTTCCCACCGAAATAATATCCAGCTCTTGTACACACCACATTCTTTCTTCCAGCATCCGATTGAAGTTTACTAACTCGTCTTGTCTCCTATCATCAATCCGTACCGTCTGCTTGTTAGCAACGGACTACCACACTCGCTTGGAGCGATCCTAACGAAGCATCCTTCCCTGTTAATAAGGAGGCGGAGTCCCGGGTCTTCCAAACAGCCGAGAGCTCAAACGCTCATCTCATCCTGTCGCTACCAACATAGCCAAAGGCTCGGCTCCATCCTACAGCTTTCGCTGACGAATTTGGAAGAACGTTTGCCACCCGCGATCGCTTATATTCAGGTGCCACCCTTTCCTGACGATGACTCGCAATCGAAGGAGCTCGATGTTGAGCTTCCGGAAGGCCAGCAGTGGATCAATCCCAAAGGTCGATGCCGCAGAAACTGCGAAAGAGAAAGCTGCCTTTCACATCAATACTAAAGCAGACCCAACCAAGGCCATCAACGAAGCCCAGCCAGGTATGCTTCTTCCAAGACATCCGCCAAACGAAGCGTGCACTGATTATGTGTACAGCGGCTCGCAATGCGCTCGAGGAGACTACGATTCAATCCATTCGAAAATTAGAGCATCGCGATGCGGACGGAAACGTCATAAGTGAAACTCGCCATTTACGGAATCAAAGGATGTTGCTGATGCCTGGACAGCTGATCCGGATCGATCCAATCCTACTCGTCCTCGTCTTGAGCGACCTCTAGACACCATTCGATCCTTCGAGGCAGCGATAGATGGATCATACAGTCGGCGCTCCACATACAAAGCTGGTACGAGACTTTCTTAACAGAATACTACGAGGTTCGTTGTTGACCTATGGGTACTACAGACGCCGCAAACTCTACCAGTCCCCAGACAAATCGGCGAAGTGGTTTCTTTCCAGGTGAGATCTTTCGAACTTGTCGAACGGTAATGTCATGTAGCGACAAGCCCATGTTCCATATATTCGAGAATACGTTTCATGCATTATCACATTCTCTCGTCTCGAGGCCGCGCGTTGCGCATTGTCAGTAAAAGTTGGCCCACAAGTCGATCTCCCGACTTGCTGACCTCATCTTGAACCTACCAAGATAGCTTAGCTTACTTTTGACATACAGGTTATCAAGCTCAGCAACGTGCCCCCGTGGATGGAGGAGGTTACTATGGCAATCGAAACGGTAATAGTAGGCCAGACAGCTACATAGATCCCTATGGGAATCCTCCGAACCATTATGGCACGGGCAACATCAATGGTAATAGCAATGGCCGCCAAAGATTTGGTCCTCGGAACCATTCGGATCCAGCCTTATTTAGCCAGGCCAATACTCCTGGCGGTGTCTATCCTTCGCACGGGCAACAACAATCTTATGACACCGTAGCGTCAGCTTCTAACGGGAGTCATGCGACCGATCAGTGGGGCAATTCAACTGACCCTAGCAGCGAGAATAGCTCTATTGAAAGGGTTCAGCAAGCAACTAAGCCGGACATTGGTGAAGCTTACGGTTTCAACGGATTTGGCGCAGGACCCCAATTTCAAGGACCCATATTGGAAGAACATGGGCAGGGTGCGCCAGGATATGGTCAGCCGGGATATGGTCGAGAACGAGTGGCAGACGGGAATGGCTTTCCATACCAAGGTAATGCAGCGCCAATCCCTCCGCCTCACGCCCCTCCTAAACAGATTACTCCGAGAGTACCTATCAAATTAGGAGGTTCATCTGGTCCTGGTAACTCTGCGCCGGTTTCCCACAAGACCGCGGCGCCTATTGACGCCGAGAAACGAAAGAGTTGGCTAAAGAGGAGGTTTAGCAAAGGCTAATCCGGAAGCGACGACACGCTCGAATGTGCGAATCACAAACAATATCAGAACGATTGATGAAAGGAACATCGTTGGGTAGAAAATGGGCATCGCACACACGAAAACTAATGCATAATGGACTGCAATTGCACTTGATCAGCATTAAGGGTGTTATGGATTCGGAGAATAGCAACTGTCAATAATGAAATCACGGGGTCAGCAGAGGTCTTCGAGACTTCGTAGGGGAAAGTATAAACATTATAGCATTGACATTGCGTCCGGTAGATTGGTACACACTCCTTTTATTGTACATTGAGGACGAGTCAATGAATGCTTCGTGAGGGATCGATGTCTCCATGATCGCTTCAGTGATCACCGTTGGTAGTAGAGATGCTGTTAAATGGAAGCCTTTGACCATTGGAATATATTAGACTCGCTCAAGCGTTTCTAAGCAATCCGATATGTCGTGGTATGCATGCTACACGAATGGCCACAGAAATTTGAATTATAATCATTATTATCATTGGCCCTTTTTGGCCCTCTCTTCTAAAGCGAGCTTTTCACTCTGGTCTTCTTTCATAGCGACAATCACATATGCTATCAGCACCATGTTGGCCATAAAAGCTGCTGTTGCTCCCGCCCACGTTGAGTTGCCTACGAATCCAATTCAGTATCTTTCTTGTCAATTGTCAGGTCACAGGGTGACGGACCTCGAAATACGGTATGAAGCGTCAAGAAGTATGTGCCAATAGGGCCAGCTATCATGGCCACGGTAAAGCCCAACAACTTATATATCACGACACTATGAAGGAAGTGATCAGGATGATGCCGACTGTGAAGCGGAGCAACTCACGCTGGCACTGCAGGCGCAATAGGAGATATTTCGGATGCACTAATTGAGGTTCCATCTCGGTTGTCTTTATCAAGGATAGTCTTCTCATTTGGTACGATTCGCCTCGAAGTCATTGTAGAAAATGTTACAGTACTTTAAGAATCCTGTGCAGACTTAGCGCGTACAACAGTAAGTAATCGGGGTGCAGCATGACACGGGCCCCTCGGGCATTAATTGCGGGCCAGGCAGAATGGTCTTGGCAGGGCAAGACCGCCACAAGGAACTTGTTGAACCGGCAAACACCCTTAGGTTTGGGGTACTTCCGTTTTCAAGCGCTAAGAATGAAGGGCGAGAAGGCCTTGGACAGCCACTACCTGCGCACAAAGTAGAGGACTCTACTTTATACACATCCGCGTCTTCTCTACACGCGTAACTTTTAGACGCGTAAAGTGGAATCTTGTGGCCTCGGCAATTCGTCTTGTCTTACCCGATTCAACACTGAGACATCTGCGTATCAGGGACATCCTTCCCTCTTGCTAGATGCAGCTATCCCATCATATCACGACCAGATAGGGGGATTACGAGAGTCGTCTACGAGGTCTTCTTTCGGACGAGAATTCGCTGAGGCGAACAAAGAGCCCTGGAAGTGCTCTAAGTTTCCAAAGATCATGGACCTGGGTCAACATACCCCATTGAAGAGGCGAAAGTTGGAGAATGGCGTTGCACACAGTCAGGCATACAACTTGCAAGGCGACAGCGGCGATGATATCTTTGACGACTATGAGACCGTCGCAACACTGCCCCTACCAACGGCCGCATTACAGCGTCACGCCTCGGTCGATATTCTGTCATCACCCCCTGCGCACATAACCCAGCCAACACAAATTATTGGCAAAGCTACACCGGCACCTGAGGTCCATCGGGCAAATCAATCGCAGGTCCAGGTCCCTGCTTCTTCTCCATTCCGAGTGCCGCATGCAGTCTCTTCACCAACAATAAACTACCATCATCAAAATGGAAAACTTGCTAGTAATATTGCACCTGCAGGTACTGCATTCCGACCACCATTTGGTGTAGCAAATCCACTGCCGGCCGCCGCCTCTAAATTTGGTCCTGTGGTGAATATCAGTGATGACGATTTCCCAACATATAACGGATCATCAGATGAGGATTCTCGGATTAGTCGAAGAGCAGACATCAAGCCCTCAACCTTCGTTGCGGCTATTCCAAAACCATCTATATCTGACGGCAGAAAGAAGGGTGAAAACCGCTTCAAGGAAATTACAGCAAACTCATTCTACAATCCTCTAGACAAGCCTAGCATGTCTACAACAAGACCTTCGACACTGCCAGGGTATACGCTCAATATTCGAAATCGTGACGAGAATCAAACAACTTCACACGTAGTGGGCATGAAGCGATCTGCAGATGTAATGGCAAATGCTTACGGAGGATCCAGCGGACATTTACCTAGAAATGCCCCGCAGACAGGCCCTGCAAAGGCATTACCTGCACCGGAAGGTGATATTGACATCGACGACGTGGAGGATTTTCAGTTGCGGAGCAAGATCAAGCGCATGCGTAACGTAATTCCAGGGAAGAGTGTCAGGGCTTGCAGAGACGCCCTAGAAAGGAAGAGATTCAATTACGATGATGCTATGGATCTTTTACTTTCTGAAGAGCAGGACATATATAAAGTTGATCTTACCATATCTGATGGCGAAGACCCGCCGACCGCTCAGTCGTTGTTGACAAAGAAGGCACCTGCAAAACAACAAGTCAAGGTTAAACAGAACATTCAAGAGAAATGGACTGCAACTCAATCTGGCAGCAGGAACATACAACCTTCACCCTCGCTCGTGGCAACTTCCCCGCCTGTTACGGCTCCACCAAAGGCTCGTCGCCGTCTCGTTCAAGGGCGAAAGCAACCCTCTTCTCCAATCACGGCCCCACCTCCTCCTCCGAAGCATCAATCCCCAATTCGAATATCTTCGCCTGTAGGAAGCCTACAATTCGACTCTGGTGAAACTGATTCTGGAGTTGGCTCAGAACATGACGATACCGAGCTCAATCGTAAAGTTCTGGAATTCTTTAATACATGTTCAGCTTTCGATTTGGCAGACATAGCTACGATCAGTATCGAGACTGCAGGTGTCTTGCTCTCAACAAAACCCTTCCTATCTCTAGAAGAAATTCGACAGATCTCTGGCGAGGTCTCTGTGAGTAAAAATACAAAGAAGCCTGCAAGGCGGAAGCCAGTTGGTGATAAGATCGTCGACACGTGCTTAGATATGTTGACTGGCTACGAGGCTGTCGATGCACTAGTCAAACACTGCGAGGATATTAGTCGACCTCTAAAAGAGGACATGAAGCGTTGGGGTGTAGACGTTTTTGGAGGTGCAACAGGTGGTGAACTCGAGCTTGTAAGCTTCTCGCGGGATGCTTCCCCACGCGATTCAGGTATCGGTACACCAAGTAGCATGACTATGTCGGAGACAGAGGAAGGCGACTTAAAGAAAGCAGACCGAAAGCGCGGTCTTTTCCCACAGCCCTCGAACATGCCGGCGACGATTCAACTCAAGGACTATCAAATAGTCGGGTTCAATTGGCTTTACCTTCTATTTGAGCGGAAATTATCCTGCATCCTTGCTGATGACATGGGCCTGGGTAAAACTTGCCAAGTCATAGCTTTCTTTGCACACTTACTGGAAAAAGGGATCAAAGGACGACATCTAATCATTGTGCCTGGATCAACCCTCGAAAACTGGCTTCGTGAGTTCTCCGTCTTTTGTCCACAACTTCATGTCATGCCATACTACGCAGGCCAGAGCGAAAGGCCCCACATTCAGGACCACATCTTGGATAGTCGCGAAACCGTAAACGTGGTCATCACGACGTATACTCTTGCGAAAACCAAAGATGACAATAGATTCCTTAGGAAGTTGAGGCCCGTCGTTTGCGTCTATGATGAGGGCCATCTCTTGAAAAACAGCAAGTCACTAGGATATGATGCTTACATGCGAATACCGTCACAGTTCCGTTTGCTCCTGACAGGTACAGATCTCTAATTATTTCGATCGCCTTTGCTATGGGCTGAAAACCTGTATTCATATTATCTTATCTCGTTTAGTATGCCATCTTTCGAGTTGGCCCACTTTTGACGAATTTCGCGAGCATACTTTACCCACTCCACGTTCGATGAGCAGAGAGACGCTAATTCCGAGCCATACTGAACAGGTACACCACTACAAAATAACCTCAAGGAACTTGTTTCTCTCTTAGCATTCATCCTACCGTCGGTATTCAAGGCAAACAGCGAAGATTTAGAGGCTATCTTTCGTCACAAAGCCAAAACCACCGACGACTCGCACGCAGCACTACTGTCAGAACAGCGCATATCCCGAGCCAAGTCCATGATGATGCCTTTCGTTCTTAGACGAAAGAAACATCAGGTCTTGAAGCATCTTCCAGCTAAGACAAGGAGAGTTGAGTACTGTGACTTGTCTCCTGCCCAGAACGAATTGTATGAGAAAGAAGTTGCCAAAGGGCGCCGTGTTATTGCAGCCAGGGCAGCCGGCGAAAAGACAGGAAACGAGACCAGTAACATAATGATGGCGCTCCGGAAAGCGTCCATCCACCCATTGCTTTTCCGCCACTTGTATAATGATGAAAAACTGGCAAAGATGTCTAAGGCTATCATCAAAGAAGAACAATACCGTGAAGCGAATGTGGACATGATCTACGAAGACATGGAAGTGATGACCGATTGGGAACTGAATCGCTTATGGTACGTCTTCTACCAATCATCTCTTCCCTGTTATCACCGAAAGCGGGCCCCAGGGCACCGTCAAACGGCCGGCAATGCTGACTCCAAGAATTCATAGCGAACAATTTCCGCGGACAATGACTCCCTTTTCGCTCCAGAACGAAGAGTGGATGGACTCAGGCAAAGTTACCAAAATGACCTCGCTTTTGAAAGCGTATAAAGAGAACGGGGATCGAGTCCTAGTGTTCTCTCAATTCACCATGGTCATGGACATTCTGGAAGCGGTCATGGAGACCGAAGAGATGAGTTTTTTTCGCCTGGATGGGAGTACCAACATGAATGAGCGGCAACCCATGATCGATCAGTTTACCGCCGATCCAGAAATCACCGTGTTCCTCCTTTCCACGAAAGCGGGTGGGGCAGGTATCAATCTTGCGGCCGCCAATAAGATTGTCATCTTCGACTCGTCCTTTAATCCCCAGGAGGACATTCAAGCGGAGAATCGAGCTCACAGGGTCGGACAAACGAGGGATGTCGAAGTGGTGAGATTGGTCACCAGGAACTCCATCGAGGAAAAGATTCACGCCTTGGGCGAGACGAAGCTGGCACTGGATGATCGAGTCGCTGGCGTGGTGGCAGACGAAGGTGATGATCAAAAGGCAAAGAAGCAAGGAGCTAAAATTGTGGAAGAGATGATGATTGGCGAGATCGAGAAAGAGATAGAAGTAAAGAAGAATGTTGGATGAGGCCTTGGATAGGACAGCCAAGCTTTGTTAGACTTACAACAATCGGTAAAGGATAGGTCTTTAACCATAGACAAGGATACAGTAGACGAAATACGCACAAGCGGCATCCACTTCGCGGCATTCTAGCGTCCTGAGGAATTTTGAGCCTGGTGACGACGGTATCTTCGTCAGCATTCACAGGTTCGCATGTTTAGCCTGTCAGGCATTTAGATTTCCAGTACAATAGATCAAATCCAAGATCAATGAAAGCCCATCTGAAGCTCATGGTGCATACAACTCTAGCTCAATAGAAGTCATCTAACTGATCCTAGTATTAGACACATTCAATTTACCTACCTAGTAAAGGCATTTATCGTCTAAGCACAGTCTTCACAGCCCTTGTCAGTACCCTTGCCCTTCGTCTCCGGAGACCCAATTGCAATCGCAGCTTCTGGGTCTGTAGGGATCGTAGTCTCGCTATTGTCGTTGGGCGATTTTGGTGGTCTATCCGCCTGCCCTTCCTCGGCAGGTTGTTTGGAGGACGCTGTCCCTTGGTCTTTGTCTTCTTTCCCATGGTGACGATCTACATGTCCTAGGTCTCGAGTGGGATCAATAATGTTGCGGACGAGTTGTTTGAGGTGCTTTACTTCTGGGAACGGGGAAGAGTAGGTTTTAGTAAATGGACATGTTGCGAAGTTTGGTGAAGAGTGTGGGAACGATAGAGATGGAATGCAGATGAGGGTTATGTAGGAGAAGGTATTTCACAATGTTGGTTTCTCCTTGGATAGTTACTTGAAGGATTGCAATGTCCAATATCTCTAGAATGAGGGAAGAAACCGAAGATGAACAATTACATACCAGGGAATCCACCATCAGTCTTTCGGTCCCATAGCCTTATTGATTGAACCTTTGCATCCTGTCCCTTCGAGCCTACATCTTGGCTTGGTTGAGACGCGTGATGAACGAGCTCGATGGTGAATACGCCGCCGGTAGAAGGTACGAGGGAGACTTCGCCGAGGGATGTTGAAAAGGTCGAAAGAAGCTCTTGGGCAAACTGGGCATGTTGAGTAGGGTTTCGATAGATTTACGCAATGTATGACATGATTCTCCTCTTTCGATATCGTGGGAGTAATGACATTATTGGTAACAGGGACCATATATTTTTTTCCTTGGAAGAGAGGTTGCAGAGCATGTGAAGAGTTGATTGATACAAACTTTCGTGAGGAATTTGAACGAAAAGGTGCTGGATGTATCAATATTGACGTACATAAGCTGCACGAAGCATCCATTTGCATCTGGTGACGTCTCAGTAGTCAGTTGCCCTTTCGGCATGTTACCAAGTCTTGAGGCACAGGACTGGCTGAGAAGTAAAAATACTCCTAAGATATTTTTGAAGCTTAAGCCTTGATATTGATCAGCAGAAAGACACGTACTGCGTGCAAAATGCTACACATTGACTTTCAGCTCAGCACCAGCTATGCAGAAGAAGCGGATAGCATACTGATCGTAATACGAGGCAGCACTACCCGAGCTAGGGCCTCTTTTGTTGAAACCTGTTCAGTCACGGAAGCCATGCGGAATGCCAATAGAATAAGTACTAGGCTGCGGATACACAGCTGGGTTTATTGTTGTTTACTTCTGGCGTACATTGAAGCGTCGGAAGGTGTATGAGATGAATCGAACTTATCAACGGTGGTCACGTCATGCACGAAAGTTGCGAGACCAAGGCTTTAAGTTCGATGTGACATTTCCAAGTTGTGGTATCTACAGAAAGCTTGGAAATGACAATAGCTTTCGGCGTAGATTGATACATGCAGTGTTCCCATTCCACCCAAGGCTCCATCCATTGGCACGTATTATGAACCGCGAAGACATCCCCCATAAACACATAAAGAAATCCTTTTGCTTTACACAGTACGATAGCCTCCAGCATGCAAACAGAGTTCCCCCGAAGCTCAATTATGCCAAATTCATGCGAAATCTGACGGTCGAGATGAAATGGAGGGGGAGTCCCGATGTCATCAGCCGACAAAATCCATCCACACTATAATGATATTCAGCGGTACGAAATGACATGTTTTATCCATGCTCTTGTCTGTCCCTGCCCATCGGCCGTAACAGGATGACCCGAAAGATTGACGATGTTGGGCAAAGGTAGCGGGCCGTAGAAGATAAAGTGGTATCAAGGATGAGGGAATATATTGAGAAAACCGTAGAACGCCTGGCCGACCGGAGGTAGCTGCCCTTACATGACCGTGCAGCAGCCGTTCGACTGCTGTGGTGCATATGGATCTTCGCGCTTGTCAACCTGTAGGTGGGGAAATTAGCCATTGATATTAGCATCATGCCACGATCAACGCGATGCGCCATTGATTGCGGACTCTTTGGGATATGGCGACTTACCGAACCCCACATGGAAGGCACCATGAAGTCTTTCGTGTTTGTGCAGTATTGGATTAATCTGGCGTGGAAGAGATTAAGATTAGCCTCGCCTACCGCAGAGGAGAAGTCGCATATAGTTGGCCATCACTCACGACATTGAAGCCTCTGATACTTTGATCCGTGGTCTCTCTAGATCTTCCCTGAGTCGTGAATTGAGTTCGTTCAGTCGGCGGACCTTCAGATCTGCCATTGACTGCTTTTTGTTCTTGACATCCCCACCAGCGCGGATTTCGTAAGCCGCCGGCATCTCGACAATTGAGGCGTCTGGCCGGCCGTCTGTCTTGAGACAAATCACCAGACACAGGGAGAGGGGTCTAGGACGATGAAGAGGATCAGCCGACGATCGATAAAGCGTTGGTGGGAAGGTTGATGTTGGCAGCGAGGTTGTAGTGTTGCGCTCAGGCTGTCCAAATTAGCGTTCCGCCTAGCGCACAAAAGCCGATCCGCTTCGCTTCCTTGCAAACGGTTACCTTAAGCATCCTTAAAGTCACATATATGTAAGGACATCTATCGAGACCCCTCGAAGATTAGCATCTATCAGTTGTAGGAGGATATAGCTCAAGATGCCTCCTCCACCGCACACGAAGCCCGAAAATGTGCTCAAAGTAAGTGGTAGACCCCTTGGCCTGTATATTCTGATGATGAGGCGTCGCTGACACGGTTCATACACACAGCGAGCGCAAGAACTTATTGCAGTGGACCAGTCTCCAGCTGCTCTCAATATACTACACGAGCATGTCACGTCCAAGAGATCAAGGAATAGCCCCATCACATCGCTTGAACCGGTTATGGTTCAATTTGTCGAGCTCTGCGTCGATTTGAAGAAAGGTAAATTAGCAAAAGATGGACTCTACCAGTACAAGAACACGGCGCAAAACACAAACGTTGGTACCATTGAGGTATGTAGATCCAGACATCCATTTCGACACATATCATTAAGACCTTCTCTTCCAGCTTGTCCTCAAAAAGTTCATCGAGCTCGCGGAAGCAAAAGTTACCGAAGCCCAAGCAAAAGCTGATGAGGTTCAATCGTCGCTCGAGCCTGCTACATCATCGGACAATGTCGAAGACTTGGAGGCCATCGAGACCCCAGAGTCCATATTACTCTCTACAGTGTCAGGGGAACAATCTAGAGACAGAACAGACAGAGCCATAGTCACACCCTGGCTTAAATTTCTGTGGGAAACTTACCGAACGGTATTAGAGATTCTGAAGAATAATGCACGATTGGAAGTCATGTATCAGTCCACGGCTATGCTCGCATTCACGTTCTGTCAAAGCTTTGCTCGCAAAACAGAGTTCCGAAGGCTCTGCGAATTGCTCCGAAACCACGTGCAAAATGCCGCCAAGTATCAGTCCCAGATGCATGCGATCAATCTTAGTGAACCGGACACCCTACAGCGACATCTCGATACCCGATTTCAGCAGCTGAACGTTGCTGTAGAATTGGAGCTCTGGCAGGAGGCATTCCGTAGTGTGGAGGACATTCATACGCTACTCAGCTTGAGCAAGCGCCCTGCGAAGAACATCATGATGTCCAACTACTACGAGAAGCTCACTCGAATCTTCTTAGTCAGCGAGAATTATCTCTTCCATGCAGCAGCTTGGAGCAGGTCCTACAATCTTCTTCGCCAATCTGCCAACACTGTCGCTTCCGGCCAAAGTGCGAAGAAAGATAACCCACCAGCGTCCGAAGCGGACCTGAGTAGGGCTGCCTCATTTGTGCTGCTCTCTGCACTTGCCATCCCAGTCATCAGCACATCCCGCTCCCGAGGGGCACTCATCGATGTAGATGAAGCTCGCAAGAACAAGAACAATCGCCTTACTAATCTACTCGGCATGTCCCATGCACCCACAAGAGAGGTTTTATTCAAAGATGCTATGAGTAAAGGGCTCCTAAAACGTGCCAGACCAGAAATTCGGGAGCTCTACCAGATCTTAGAGGTTGACTTTCACCCGCTCTCGATCTGTAAGAAAATCTCGCCTATTCTCACAAAACTTGGCGAGGATCCCGAGATGGGGAAATATATCTTGCCTCTGCAACAAGTCATCCTGACAAGGTTGTTTCAGCAACTGTCGCAAGTGTATGAGTCTGTTGAGCTCAGCTATGTCTACAAGTTGGCTCAATTTCCAGAGCCTTTCCAGGTGACTGCTGCTTCTATCGAGAAGTTCATCATGAATGGATGCAAGAAGGGAGACTTGGCAATACGTATCGACCACGCCACTGGTGTACTAACCTTCGACTCCGACGTCTTTTCGGCTGCCAAGGCTCTGCACCCTGGTAGCGGATCGGGTTCTGCTGAAAACGATGCAAGCTCAGTCCAGCGACTGCAGCGTACCCCAGCAGAGATTGTGCGGTCTCAACTGACGCGCCTTGCCAAGACGCTTTATGTCACTTGTCAATACGTCGATCCAGAATATAACGTGGTCCGCGAACAAGCGAAATCTGCAGCACTTGCTAGAGCACAAGCCGGCGCTGAGCAGGAGCATCAAGAGACCTTATCACGACGAGCCATCATCGAGAAGAAGAAGGAGCTAGCATCGGATGCGCTTCAGAAAAAGCAGAAAGAGGAAGAAACTCGCAAGAGAATAATCGCTCAACAGCGTCAAGAAGCTGAGGCTTTGCGTTTATCTGAAGAGCATAAAGAACGTGAGCGCAAACGCATGAAGGACGAGCAAGATCGCATTCGTCGAGAGAACAACGAGAAAGAGCTTAGTGACCTTGTCAAGAAGGGCATCAACATCGACGACGTAGACATCAAAGACCTAGATAGCAATCAGCTTAGGCTTCTGAGAATCTCCCAGCTCGAAAAAGAGAAAACTGACCTCTTCAAGAATCTCAGGGTCACCGGCAAGCGCATCGATCATCTGGAACGAGCGTTTAGAAAAGAAGAGATCAAGCTTCTACCAAGAGATTACGAGGCACAACGCGAACGGGACCTTGCCGCTTACGAAAAGTCCAAGTCTGAGACGTTGAGAGAGGCTGAGCGGAAGCATACAGAGGACGTGTCTCTCAAACACCGTCTCAGCCGTTTATTGCCTGTATACGAGAGATTCCACGAGGATCTGAAGGAAAGGCGTCATGACGAATTCGAGAAGCGCAGGAAGGCAGCCGATCGTGAATACCAGAATGCCATCGACAAGCGGAAGCGAGAAATCCGTGAGCGGAAGGCTCGCGATCAGAGGGAACAGGAAGAGGCTGAAAGACGTGCCCAAGAAGAAGAGGAGAGGATCGCTAAGGAGGAAGAGGAGCGTAAAGCTGCTGAAGAAGAGAAGAAGCGATTGCAGGCAGAAGCTCGGGCAAAGAGAGACGTGGAGCGAAGGTGAGATCTAGTGTCCTTGCCCCTGTTAATGATTGACTATACTGATTGAGACCCATAGGGAGCTCGACGAGAGAGCAGCTATTCAGCGTGCGAAGGAGGAAGCGGCTGAAGCGAAAATCAAAGCCATGCGGACCGGAGCTACACGCATACCAGATCGCACGGCGCCTATTCGCTCTCCTGCAGCTGAACGCACCGACTCTTCAGAACGTCCATCAGGTCCTCCGCGTCTCGCACTTGCGGGCAACAAGCCCACCTGGCGCGAACGCCAAGCAGCCAAGGAAGCCGAGGGAACTGGCAGCGGCCCACCCCCGGCTGCACCACCTTCCGATATTGCCACCAAGGAGGGCTCGATGCCACCGAAAAAACCTGGAGGTTATGTCGCGCCCGCCCGCCGTGACCCAAACACTGCGCCTCCGCCTCGAGGCCGAACTGACGCTGCACCCACACTTAATGCTCCACGCGATGCTAGCTCCAGTGTCGAGCCGACCGCCAAATGGCGTCCTAGTGCTCCACGTACTGGCCTGGGACGTGACGACTCGCCAGCTGAGGCGCCAATCCGGAAAAACTTGGACGGCTTACGCAGACCTGCTGGCGACAGGGATTCAAGCCCAGCCGATGGCGGGAGGCCAATTTCGTCGTCAGGGACGGCGAGAACCGAGAGCCCGGCTGCCGAACCGCTGCGGCCAGCTCCTGGTAAGTACGTCCCTGTGCATATGAGAAATAAGGGATAGGTGGTTGAGAGAAAGACGAAAAGGACAAAGGGGTAGGTCAGATTGTAATATTACGGAACGGTTTCCTATTAGAGTGTAGTTCGCTTCGAAGCACACACGTGCGAGCATGTCATTACTCCCAACACTGTATTTTCTGTGTCGTTGTACCAAGCAAATTCCTAGTCAGTAAGTTTGGGAAATAGAGCATGAAAAGTTCATTTTAGGTGCATTTAAGCCCGTAAACCCGTCACTGCTCCGAATGAGATACTCGCAACCTGAATATGAAACAATATGTAGATGCATCGAGGTCCTCAAGTAAATGGTATCATCGCTCCCGTCCCAAACCCATTGCCATTCAAATGCAAGTCCAAATGCAAATGTACAAACCCACGAAACAGAATCCCCCTCAGACAACCTCATTCATCATCCAGCTGAGATCTCAAGGCTACCTACAAGCCGGGCCCTCCAGCTATTGCACACTTCCTCAAAACCCTCGATAACATCCCCACAGACTCTTGCACACTCCCGACCCGCCAACCTCTGCTCCCAATTGCCCTTCTCTGCCCACCGGATAGCTTCTTCCCCCGCCTCAGCTTCTCTGCGCATCTCGAGTACCATCTCAGTTGCGGAGCGTAGACGCCTTGCAGCTAGGGCGGTGGTCTGCCGTGTCATGTGAAGTGTGTCGGAAAGGTGGGTGAGGATAGATGTTAGCTCCTCGGTGGAGGCATGAAGACTGTGCAGGGAAGTCAGAGGCGGAAGTGTTGGTGTGGGGAGGTCGTTGATCAGCGTTTCGAGGAGGGGGAGGAGTTCGTCGATGTCTTCGGGAGTCGGGGACGCTGACAGGGGCGACATGAGCGGGTAAGCCAATGTTGAGATCGTCCGCGATTGACTGGATAGATGCGACGTCACGGCTATGTGGGCTGTTATCAGCCTAGATGTACCGTTCTCGATATCAGATTGTGAGCCAAGATCTTTAAGGTATCCAATGACTCGATTCGCGACACCGTCGGGCTCACATCCCTGTGCTCCTGTACCTTGACGGGCTAGATGCTCAATTGCGGCCATGCGGGAGTTTAGGGTCGGGGAGATCCCATCCGTGCCTTGCATATCACAGTCATCGCTACAGTCAGAGCCGTTGAACTGGGATTTCTGCCGGCGGTGGTTCTTGGAGCGGGTTGGTCGCCTTGGAGGACTCAGAGAACGTTCCCTTGAGGGGTATGGTAATGATGGTGTGGATATGTGTGTTTCCTGTATTAAGATTCCATCCTGCTCATTTCGTCCACCATCACAATGGACCTCGGGCAACTCTCCATGCGCTCCTCCGTCTTCGTCCTCGTCGAAGGCTTCTGCCAGCTCATCTGCCAGGTTGCCGAGCCCATTCGGGCTTTGAGGTTGTGCACCGCTGCCCACGCTATTCGAGAATCCGAATTCGCTCCGCTCATAGGAAGGAAGTGATCGTTGTGCTACAGGTGATGATGATGAGTATTGAGAAGATCTGCGACTGATAGGGCCATTGGAAGAGTGATGTGCGTTACTCTGTGGACTGGGCGAGGGAAAGGAGAGGTTGATGCTCGTAGTTGAGGACTTCCGAGGCCGCGTCGGTGTTCGTGGAGAGGACGGCATTAGTATCATACAGGAACTGGGTACTCGGTAGTCTGAGCTGCTAAGAACATAGATTTCGGCAGGACAAAAACCGTATCGGACAAGATAGGCTCGGAGAAGCTGCACAAAGTTGCTTTTGGAAGCTCTTGCACCGAACAGCAGAAAGGTGTTGACGTTCTTTGTCCGCCCAAAAGCACAGACTAGGGCGCCTCAATATCTCAGGCATGGACTGCTCTTGTACAGATCACTTATTCTGTCTAGCAAGAGTCAGATGCTGTGGTTGAGTCTAAACGGAGCTTCCCCTGCCATTTTGACTGTTTCCCGGTAGAGAACCAGGTTCATGGGGTATGATTAAGTGCGAGATACCCCTGTCTATCTAATTCTAACTAGAATAGCTTCGGCCCTTCCCGCACGTCAGAAACTGCGGGGCTTTCTCCAGATCTCAGACTTTGACTCGCGATGTCAACTGAACGACTTCCTAAAATTTCAATATTCTCGCATGATCCTCTCCACATAGGGCACTCCACTGAAGCTCGCTCGGGGCTCTTCTGGGAAAGATGACCTCTCTCCGTGCGTTCCGCCCTCAGGACCTACTAAACATGAACCTCACAAACCTCGATCCCCTCACGGAAAACTATAACATCGATTTCTATTTCCAATACCTCACCAAATGGCCCTCTCTATTCACAGTGGCCGAAGACCAAGACGGTAAGATCATAGGCTACAGTAAGATTTCACAGCCCAGACCATGGGACTCGTCAGCTTGCTGATGGGAGATCTCGAAGTGATGGGCAAAGTCGAAGAAGATCCACCATGGCGCCAATTCACTGAGCATTATCTACCCTGGCACGGACATGTCACTGCTTTGACAGTCGCACCTCAATATCGGCGACTGGGTCTGGCTCAAAGTCTTACCAAAGCCCTAGAAAGGGGATGCGAAGAGGAGAATGCCTGGTTTGTAGATCTTTTCGTAAGAGAAGGGAACAAGACAGCTGTGGGACTATATGAAGGCTTGGGGTATGCAGATTCTCTTTTGATCACTAGCATTTTGCGAACACAAATACCAATGATGACATCGAAACAGCTATAGTGTTTTCCGCCGAGTGGTCGACTACTACAGCGACGACCCTACGGGACGCAAAGCTGGAGAAGATGCATTTGATATGAGAAAGCCGTTGAGTAGAGACAAGAAATTAAAGCACATAAGGAAGAACGGAGCGAACTTCAGAGTAGAGCCGGAAGATTTGTACCATGGATGAAGGATCAGGTAGTCGAACAATATCCACAAATGCATGACTTGCGTTGCCTACGCTAAGAGGAGCGAATGATGGTTCAGGATCTGATTGTTTCCAACAATACCACAGCGTTTCTTGCGAATGCATTTCCTCCACAACGATAACTCAGGCGCAAAACATTTCAAGAAAAAAAGCGAGTCGACTTGGAGAACTCATTCAGTACGCTAAGATTCTGGGCCTAGAATATCTCCCTCAGTGACAGTCCGACGAAACATTTGGTCGCACGACCGTCAATTGAGGTTTCCATCATGTTTGGCGATTTCGTCTAACGGAAGAAACTTGTGTAACGGCAAATAGATTACAACAGACACACATGATCAAACCACTGTGGTCTGCCTAGCATGAAAAAGGGGGCAACAGTCTAGCATGCTTGCTGCCCTTCATACGAAGGGTTCCTTTCAGACAGTATCAAGCTTATGCCCACAGTGGCTCAGGTCATCGTCCTAACGTTAGTAGCTTCCTTGTACAGCGTTACCTCCAGCAGTTGCTTCAATAATTAAGTCTTCGGCGCCATCGAATGATACGACCACCTGAATTTTCTTGAGCGCCCTTCCCCTTCCTAGTCCCCGATACGCAGCCTCCTTCTCAAGTGCTTGCCGTTGAAGCTGTTCAGCTATAGATACAGCATTCGGACCTCCACTCGCATAGCCCAGCGGGACTTGTGGAAGCCTACTGCTTTTATTAATTCGTACCGAAATGGAAGTTGAAGATAACGGCGAAAGCTGACGAGGGGTCTGCGATATTGAGGATGATTGTCCCCGTGGCGTATGAGGACTGTCTTCGGGATCTCTAGACGCGACGCTAGCACTTTTCGAGGCCGTCGCCGCTGGTTCTGAAGACCGTCTTGACGGCAAAGCGGTGCAGAGCGAGGTCATAGACTTTTGAGATTGTCCTGAAGGGTTCTGGGCGTCCTTATGAGAATGCTGCTTGAGCGTTCCCCCTAATGGTTCAGGGCTCAAAGCCGGGAAGGGGGCAACAGGAGATGAATCTAATAAAGCTTGATCGCGATGAGTGATTCTTTGGCCCTGCCGCTTCAAAGCCAGATCGCTTTCGCCTAGGGATGGGGTCACTGTCTTTGATTCCTGGGGTTTGGGTTCCTTGGTCGCAGGTTCGATAGTCGTGGAACCCAAGGCATCCTCTGATTCACCACTCTGATCGGGCTGGGCCATCATATGCTGCCTCGACAGCGAGGATGAGTCCTGTTGAGCGCTATCTGTCGATGCTGAGGCGAAAGTGCTCCTCGGGTGGTTCTTCAAAGGATCTCCTGCACCCATAGACTTCCCGTCACCAAGCAAGGTCTTGAGCCAACTTTTCCTGAACCACGATGTCGACCGTGAGCCAGATCGAATATATTCATTCCTCGAAGTACTAGAATAGCGAGTCCTTGGGTCAGGAGAAGCAGACCCAGATAACGTTCGATCCTGTCTATGGCTAGGCATGATATCCATGGGGTTCAACTCCGGGCTCACCTTTGCCTGGGATAACCACTTCGTAGTAACAAGATTGCGTCTGCCGTTTGCGGTACTACCTCGAGAGAGATTGTGCAGCTCAATACCTTCGCTATTGCTCCTCCTAAGGCGGGACAAGTGCTGTAAAGAAAACACCCTACGCCTACTTGTGGGAAAAGAAACGGAGGTTTTCACGCTTCCAGGTCCGACATGCGAGCTTTCGGAAGAAAAGGTCTCAGAGCTGTTGTTTTCCCTCCTCTTGAATTTTCTTGGAATCGGTGCCATATGAGACGTATCATGTTCTTCGAATTTGTGACTTGCATTACCGGCATTAGTGCTCTGTATTGGAGAGTGAGCTTTATATACTTGTGCTCTGGGAAAATTTGGTCCTTGATTCGACGAAACACATTGAGAGTCCGCTTTGTCGCCGTCAGCGTGGGAGGTGGTCCACAGGCCTCCAGAATCAACGTTTGGATTATCCACTTTACCAAATACGTCACATCCAACCCAACCACGCTCAACCAGAAAGCTCAATTTATCCGCAACACTCTTGTGACGTTGCTGCGACGTCTGCTGTTGCTCGTGCTCATGGTTGGGATCACTGTCTTGGGGCTTCCTAGGTGAGATGCATCGCGAAAGCACCAAAGGGTCTACTAGACTCGCAGGAACAGGACCAGGACCTATAATCTCGTGTTCGGATGATTTCGGCGCGTTTCTCCTAGGCGAATTTTGACGAGAACATGGACTGAGCAGCTCGGCTGGCTTAGTCGTCCTGCTGCAGGCACTTTCGCCATCCGCCACAGAATCGCCGTGAGAAGACATCCTCGAAGTAGAATCCGCCTTGTCCGGCATGCAACGCCGATTACTAGCCGGTGACTTGTTGGCCGGGCTAAAGCTTCGAGTAATTCCCGTTGGTCCATTTTGAGGCTCTTCTCGACCAATCTCCTGCCCGTTGTGCGAAACTGTCATCGCTGACTCATTGCCCTGAATAGTCTTTGCAGGCGTGGTGCGGAGCTTATTTTGCACGACATCCTGATTATCAGTCGATTGCTCGATTCTCGAACCAACAGCCTCAATGTTGTAGGTGGATACAGCATGCGGCTCATCTGACCCGATCACCCGACTTTCTGCTGGTTTCTCGATGTTCATAGCAGTGCCCTGGGTAGACTTCGCGCTCACTGGTGGCCGTTGACTGCGCCGACCCTGCAGATACCTGGCAGCGTTGAGTTTGGGACACTCGATCATGTCATCGCTGGGTCTTTCAACCATCGATGCCCAATGATGCTTGATCGCTCTATAATCAGACACTGTTGGGACCTTTACTGCTGGCCGGGGTGCCAATGATGGCTTGGGTGGACTAAGAGGCTCGTAGGATCTGACCGATCTTGGTGGACAGGGTATCAACGGAGAGTGCGAACGATTTCCAGCAAGCGCATGGGTCTGAAGCTCTTGTAGTGCACGAATTCTCTGAGCGACGAACCCTTCTTGGATGATAGGGCTATTCGACTCGCAGTACGGTGAATGATCGCGCATGACTGCGTCTTCAGGGCCTGGGCTCGCGAGTTTTCGTTCCTTCATCATGAAGAGAACAAACAATGCGTACTAGTGATGGCGGTTTGATGGATGAGAATGCTTTTTGAAAGAGTGATTGTAAGATATTGGCGAGAAGTCTATACAGTACCAGATGCGAAGTCGGTCGCCGAGGACTGGTGGGAGAGGTGGTTCCATCTAATAGCTCCGAGGTCATATAGAGGGAAGGAACATCCGTCAAATAGGGTTGGGATGAACAAGAGATGTAGGTTAATGTTGGGCTGCGATTTCCAAGACGTATTTCAGACAGTACAGCTGATAGTGTCAATTCTATGTAGTTTTTGGCGTAGGAATACAGGAGAAAGCTATTTCTACAAAGACGATCACTTGAGCGACGCCTGCAAACTTTCCAAAACCTATCAAGCAGTGTCAGATAATCAGCTAAAGAGATCATAAACAGAAGCTTGCTTGCCTCCAATTCTATTTTAGCTTCAGCTATGTCCTGCTCGCTCCCACTGCCTCCGGCTATCTTTTGGGCTTCGGTGATTTGAGAGCGTACAGCCTTTGACAGATCCCGATTAGCCAGCGAAACAGTCTTATGTCAGTATGAATACTTACATCGGCACTGAAATCATCCAAAGGAAATCCCTCGACAGCATTGATACTGAGCTGCGAACCTGGCTGCACAATGGCAAAACCTCCAGACACTGGATAAAACCATTAGCATAGCACTCAGACAAAGCTGCCCACGCCATATTTTCCCGCTCTAGGTGGTGGCATTTTACTGATGGATCGCCGGGTACTTTTGAACTGAACGTACAGAAAAACTGCTTGCTTCCACCAGTTTCCTCGATTACCTCGACGAGTCCAGGCTTCAATTGTTCGATTGAGGGCACGTGGCTGGCAAGTACACCCATTTCACCAGATTCTGCAGGTATGTTGACTTGGATTCTAACGATTGCCACGGGTTCAGTCAAGGTTTCAGGCGAACTCAAGGAATTGGCGAGAAGTGTAGCATGCCGGCAACTCACACATCCGTGGACTTATATATCGACTAGATCATGGCACAGTGGTCAGCACTTTAATAAGTAGTAAGACATACGTGGAGGATAGTAATAGGACTAGATGCCGGACGAATATAAACAGTATTCACCTGATGGGGAAGAGCGAGGGTGAGCTTGATCTTGTCGGATACTGCATCTGCGTACCCTCTTCGTTGAGGAAGCACGCGAGTAGCACATGGGCGAACACGAGTAGCAGCCCGGGCTACACGTAAAGCGTTCATCTTAGAGATGTATTTCTACAGGCTTGTCAATATTACATTAGGTACATTGAGCTCACAAGGCCAGCAGCGGGCGATAATTTAGTCGCAGTCTTAGCCGCCTGTTGGCGGCTAGTTCTTGGACTAATGCTAGCGATCATGTGATCAGACCCTGAGTCAAAATTCGAATCAGTGATCAGTGGTAGCTCTTCGTCACCGCCAGAGGTACCCTGTAGTATATGGATCCGGCCGCACTAAACACTCCATGGACCGACGGTACGACTATCATTACTTGGATAACGCTGAACCGTGGATGACAAAAATCCCTCATATCGACTTAGGATTGACCAATCATCATCATGACGAGGTGCATGAATCCTAATTCAATTGAATACTACAACATGAAACTTTCGTTATCAGAGGACAATTGCCTTACCTTCAAGATCTCTGCGATAGAGTCTACAGTTGGTCGTACCGTTGAATGTAACCAAACCGGTCTGATTTGTGATAATTTAACGTGATTCCTCTCACCTGATCAACTTTGAGATGTTCTGAAGGCTTACGCTATGTATGCAGCCACCAAGAGTGTGGGGTGTGATGTCTCCGACGCGCTATGTCGTTGGCGCGAGTGCTCTAATAAGAAGCTTCGCTGCTCTTACTGTTGCCCCACAGTCCCTGTGTGCCGCTCGAGTCGCAAGGCTAACAGATCAGGACGATCTGGCTTAGTATGGTACATGACTGCTTGAGGACAGATGCCCGAGCTTCCTAAAGAGTCTGCAGATCGACTGCGATGGTCAGTGCAGAGAACGGGTAATGGGTTGATTGAATCCCGCGGGTCTCGTAGGGAGGGAAGCCTCGTTCTAGTGATACTCCTCCGTTGTCGGCTAGAAGAATGAAAGAGGGGCTCTGGAGTGAAATATTACAATCTGGCGTGGTGGATGCTCTTTTCAATTGCTCCGCATAAAGGAGAAATATGTGCAGGACTACCAGTCTACATGTCCACGATATCATACCATCATTGTTTGCGATTGAAGCTGCTCAATTAATATCGTGCAATCATTACGGTGAGCCATTATTGATAAAGGCGCCGCCCCGGCACCCCGGCTCTTCCATTTGGCACCAAATTTCCACTGTTCTGAGGGCTACACGCCAAACGCCTCAGCGGAAGCCGCCCCAGACATTATAACCTTACCACACTCCCACGGCGTCCTTTTTCATTACCAACAGTCAGCACCTCTCCACTCCAACAACAAAAATTCTCTTCATGTCTTCTTTTGCTCTGCGACTGATGACCACTGTCAGCAATCGGTCGTCTACTTAGTATCCTTTTGAACGGTTATAAGCAACCCTTGCGTCTACCACCACTCGTGCTTCACTCCAAATAGAGCCACCAACACCAACCGCCGAACACCGCTGCTGGCATTCATCATCTATTCCGTCCTCCGTTGGCTTCACCTGCGCAGGGCTGGGTCTAAGGCTCTCCTGCGTACTGCTCGCCCCCGCCACGCAGCCCAGTTCTTGCGAGTAGGTTTACTCGCCAATCTCAACATCATGTTCGAACCCTTCTTATAGCAATACTGTCCTGAGGGACACCTAGTCCTATCGGATCCCGAGATTCCATCCATCGGCTGAGACTTCTTTGAGCGCCAAGGTCTTCGAACTACATCTACAGATCTTCCTACTCCGCTGTCCGAATTGTCACCAAGACGCATTCGATTTGACTTGCTCTAGCCACTCTCGACCTGACAGTTGTGGCCAATCTCCGAATACTTCTATACTATGGCACATCATCACCATGCCAACCATGACAGGGCACTCGTATCTCAAGGACTGTCATCCAGCAGCTGTCATGGCACAGCTAATGCTTCGACGACGGGCGAAGACGACTTAACATCAGAACCTGACGAACCCCCGGATAAATTTGTCCAATTTGCCAAGCTCGTGACACCATGCTCTCGAAGCTTTGGTGTGCAACATGGACGTGAACAGATCACTTCTCTACGCCCAATCCGGGACAGAACAGAATCCCTTCTTACACAAGCACTCCTCTCGAGCCCGGAGCTCAATCCTATGTCTGACGTGGAAGCTCCTGTCCTTACCAGTGATGGTGGACTGACGAGTCCTGCTCGGACTACAACCCCGAGTCCACCGACACCAACCATGAATCATAGGGGCATCGACAGGTTCAGCACAGATAAACAGCCTGAGCCGAGCATTGAACGATTGTTAGACACCATACAGATTTCTCCTACAACGGTCGTGAATCAGTCACAGGAGACAAATGTGGAGGCTGGTTTAGGTCGCAAACGATGCATCAGCTTCGCTTGCGGGCGCCAATCAAACTCTCCGAAGATCGGTGACTCGCAGGTAAAGAAGCAAGAGAACCCAGAGGACTCTACAAAGGCATGCGATCCACCAAAGCGTCCTTGCTTGTTGAAGTTCGTCTGTCCCATGAGGCCTTCGCGCACCGAGTCACCTAAGATTGAGAAAGTAGAGAAAAAGGAAAAAGCACCTAGCCCCATCCAACAACGTTCGAAGTCCGTCTGTGGCCAAACGGACAACGTCGCAACGGGGCATGATGCTCGACTACCCCGAGACTCAAACTCTACTATCAAATGTGGCCCCAGTCTTGGCATACCGTCTTCTCCTGTGGCTTCCTTTCGCGGCGGCAAAATATTCAATCGTATAGACTTCCAGAAGTCCGAAGCCACAAGATTCAATGAATTTGCTGGTCCCTTCAACACGGAAGATGAATGGACAAATGAGCAGACGGCCTTCCGACAAAAGATCACGGTCAACGATACCCTGAGAAAAGAGAATGCCATCAGAAGACTAGCCGAGGAAGCGGAAGAAGAAGCACTCGACGAAGAGGCTGAAGACAGGGTCATAGACTATGAATTCGAGAACGACTATCTGAACGATGATGATGCAAAGGAGGTTTCTAATGATGGTAATGAAACAGATGATGAGGAAGGATTCGCGGAGTCGGATGACGAAAGTGATGGTAACTCTGATTACCAATTCTGGACGCCGGGCCTCACAACGGCTGCCACCTCTACAGACCACCTGGATCACATTCGCCCCCTGAGCCACAGAGTAGCCTCGGACTCCTCCATAGAGTCTGCGATTAATGTCAGGAGGAACAGCTCAGTAAGAGCTCCGTGGGGATCTCAGGTGAAGTCGCCGAGTTTGCATCCCAGCACACCCAGTCTACCCGACGGCAGTGACTTTGTTGTCGGAACCATCGACGAGGACCGTCATCTTGAGGAAGCATATATGTCTTGTTTGGAGGAGCGGCGACGCTCGAAACATAAGTTCATACCCCAGGACATCGATCCCAGCTTCCCGATTTCTGAACCCGAGGCTGATCTTGATGATGACGATGGTAACGGCGAATTTGCAGAGAAAGATGTTGCTCGTGTGGACGATGGGCCTGATTGGGTGACAGGACACCTAGAGATCTCTGAAGATGGTGAACCACTTCCCACAAGACGGCGCCCGTCCTCAACCACAGCGACAGACTCCCCAATGCTGTCGCCAAAACGAATGCACCCTTCATCTCCAAAACGCCTACATTCCCCACCACCGAGGCGTGCTACCGTGCATCGATCACCTCCGCCTCGCCGGCTCTTCGGCCGACAAAGTCACCGTCTGCGGTCTCCGCCGCCAACACACCGGAAGCTCACATCTCCTCCCTCATCACGCAGGCCTTCGGTCGGGTCGCCCCCAAAGTTACCATTTGGTATCAACATGCCGCATCTGGCGCAGCGCCCGAATCTCACACACACAACGTCGCTACCTAGAACTCCGAATCCTTTTTGGCTGCAGCACCGCAAGTCCCTTTCTCATGATTCGGACACTCCTTCGGCCGGTACGTCACCGAAGACCGTGCGCCAGTCGCGTGGTGAAGTTCACAGTCGTGGACCCATAGACATAGTTCAGGGGCTTGAGACCAAGAGACAGCGTCGCAAGGACAAGTTCTGGCGTCAGCATTGTCGCACCGCGGGCAAAGACAAGGGACGGAGATGCCAGCCTGGCAAAGGTGCGGAAAGGATGAGAGAACTTGGACTGGAGATGGCGGATCGATTTCGAGGCTATGGTCAAAAGGCACAGCTCGTCCTCTCCGTCTGATGGTCGATTGGACACCCTTTTCGCTGCGGTCAATCACCATGTTTGTACATAACTTTGGACGATGCCCTTTTTGGCAGCTCGTCGGGCATTGACATACGGTTTTCATCATGAACATTTTTCTTCCGATTAAGCGGATTGGACATGAATGGCGCGGCTTGCATGCACATGGGGAGATTTACACGGTTGCATAGCTAGCACTGATATCAGAATGGCTACGGACACAATCTCTATACTACAGTCCAATGATGTGACTATGCAATGCCTGAGCACCATGTTGAACAATTTTCCTGGTACTCAGCCGTGAAGTCGCTCAATATTCTCGACGCGACATGAGCATTCGGCGTTGGTTTATCGACCTGGAAAACATATGTAAAGGTGCCCCTCAGGGACGGCTAGACTGATTCAGGAAGAGGTCTTAGGATCATCCCAGTGACCGTCCTTGTTCCTGGACAAGCCGGTATGAGAGACTGAAATAGCTTTCCGTGCAGGCTATAGTGATAGCATGACGCGGCCGAAAAGGGCGAAGTCATGGATATCACGAGGTGAGATTGGTGTGGGACGAGATGATCCTCCAAATGAGGAATGCTCATACACAGCTTGCTTCCGGCTCCTTCGTTTGCTTTGACCCTTCGGAGTATTCTAGAGCATACTCACAACCAAAGGACATCTGTCGAAATTTCTGCTGTCATTCGACCATCATCCACTAATCCCTCACACCTCCTTTCATGGCTGATGAGATGCCATTTATACGGCAAAGCAGAAGTGTATATCGCGATGACGGCTACACACCGTACAAGAATAGCCTGAGAAGGTTTGAATCAAACAGCAGATGATGCTGACCAGGGATGGAGACTGAGACGGTTTCTCCCGTAGAATAGTCATGAGGCATGTGACAGACATCTTGCTGACCGCCAGATGGACGGGCGGCGTGTATGACCATGCGAGCAGTAGACGATATCATGAGAGGGGCGAATAGTAGTCTATTTAACAGGCGCAGAAGGTATTGTAGGCCGGTGCTCGTCAACTGTTAGTCTGCTTCAGGAGACATCACCCACTACTCCATACTACTATTCTATTGCGTGCATATGTACCAGTGCATGCTCTACTACCTATCCAATTGGCCAAGCTCTGATCTGCCCGTTTGGAGCTACCCCCACGTTCGCTAATGCTAGCTCTAGCTCTAAGATCTACACCACCCACCGGATCTAAGATACTTTAGTCACTTAGTGTGGAGGCTCGTTGTTGCCCCTCCAGGATTCGCCAACTCCTTTTCGCCAGCTACCAATAACAACAAAATCACCACCACCACGCTGCACGACATCTGCCCCACTCTTCACGACGTACCGGGAATATCATACCATCTGGTGCAGCGACACTATTGTCCTAAGGTACATCGATCGGGATCCAGATCCAACAAGCACAAACGCTCGTCGATTCGTTGTGATCAGCAACCACCGCACCCTGCTGCAGAGCCAAGAGGGGCAGCCCCACCTCCTTATCTATCTGCAAGCGTCGCCTGCAAGCTCGACAAGCTGCAGCATCTCTCGCATCGTGCATTCACAATACTATTGCTGCCCGCTCCCAAGCACACGCGCGCTATTGGTTCGACAGTCGTCGTCTGCCACTACTGACATTCCGTCCCAAGTCCGCCAGTTCTGGTTATATGACTACCAAAGACCACGTCCCATCTGCTCCTCTAGCCCATATCCTGGCCCCTCCATCCACGGATAACTTGTCCCTCCTAACCAGCCGAAACCCCAAACTAGCAAACCGCGCCTACGACGATCGTTGCATTACCTGTACCTCTTTTCCCCCCAGATACGAAAAAGCAAATCATTATCATCACTCCGCCTATTGAGTGCACATCAGCACATCTAGTCACTTGTCACGGGATTTGGTTACACTGATGTATTGCTCAATATGGACTCGGAGGATGGACAAGTCTTTGTCAGGGTACGTGCCCATGATCCTGGTCTGCTGACCTTACCGTGGAAAGGGACTGATACACTGCAGAACCTAGCACAGTTCATACGCACACATGAAAAAGCCCTCGCGAATGCGTTACAATTACGCCGCCATGCCCCCCAGAATGGCCAGACGAACGGCCACAGTGGAGAGGCCTCGCCGACCCAGGCCAGTAAGTATCAGAGCTCTGCTCCTGCGACCACTGCATCGAGTGCGCTTGCAGCTGCATTCTCCCTCGGGGCTCTCAATTTTACCTCGCACAACCTGAAACCGGCCAAGCTCAGCCTGAGTCCCCACCATCTATACTACCTGTTAGATCGCTTCGAAGAGGTAGGAATATCAATTGGTCCAATGAACGTGCGATTGGAGAACATCCATACTGAGGCCTCGCCTGCCAATTATGTTTCCTTCCTCAGTCAATCGCAAAGATCTCATGGTCGGAGTGATCATGACTCCCTCCACTCTGTATCGAGTGTACACAGTATTATTTCGGGCATGTCCAGCCTATGGTCAGGTTTTGGGCTCGGGTCTCCGAACATTGCTGCCAAATCGGATAAAGCCAAGTTGCAACAGCTGGCCGACTTGAGATACATATACTCAGCTTTCACCAAAATTCCATGTCTACGGCTGGCGCCGGACCGAAATGCACGTCTCATAGCAGGGTACGAAGAATTTCCATTCGACACTGCCGTGCCATTATTTGCTTTCAAGAACCTTAGCGCCCTTGAGATCTGTGATGTAGACTTTCGGCAATTTTACGGTTGGGACAAGCTGGCGGAGCAATTACGCTCGCTCACTGTGAAGAGATCGCATCTGGACGATCCCACCGATCTTTTTATCAATGTAGTGCTCGATGACATTGACAAGCGCCGGCGGCGCTCGTCCAAGGCCCAGAGTTCTCCTGTACTCCCTTGGCCTACGAGCCCCACCTTGCGTTTCAGTAATACGGGACATGCCAACTCCACGCCTCCCTCTCCTGCGGTAGACGATAGATTTGGCCAGAGTGCTAGCCCAAAGCGCAATGGTCGTTTGCAGCAGGAGTCTGAGCTTCCAATACAGCGTCAACGACCAAGAACCGAAAGTGCTTCTCCTACCCGTCCAAGCAGTTCGAGACAAGATGGCTCCTTCCGTCATATACGTCCAAACCTGGTCAAGGTCAAGCGATCGGGATCCGGGAGTTCGAATTCGAGCACCAACTCTAGTGGAGCGTTACGCAGCGGCAGTTCCTCCAATTTACTAAGTTTGGGTATGCTTCCGGCGTCCAAATGGAGATTCCTCAGGCATGTGAGCCTTGCAGACAACTCTCTTACCTCCGTGACGGCTTCGAGTTTCGCACCGCTTTCAAATACCCTGCACTCATTGGACCTATCCTCCAATCTCTTCACAGAGATCCCAGACTCTCTTGCTACCTTGACAGCTTTGCGCGCTTTGAATCTCTCCAATTGTATGGTTGAATCTCTGCATTCTTTGACCAGGAGTCCGCTGCCTGCCATCACTGCACTCAACCTTCGAGCCAACCGACTGGTCTCCATAGCCGGTGTTGAACGCCTTCTCTGCCTGGAGCGTCTGGATCTTCGAGACAACAGGATACAAGATCCTACAGAGCTGGCGAGACTCACAGGAACGCCAAGTATTACCGAAATCTGGGTCTTGCGAAATCCTTTCGTCAAGACTCACAGTGACTATCGAGTGTCCATTTTCAATCTTTTCAGAAGTCATCCGGGTTATACCGAAGACATCATGATTGACTCTTCCGCTCCTAGATACACCGAGCGGAGGCGGCTGAGGGATCGCGTCGTCGAACCAGAGGGTGTTCCGGTGGTAACAGCGCATCCTGATGAGCCAAAACCTAGCCCTTGCTTGAAGACTGACGGAACGCGACATACCGTCGCGAATAGCGAAGCCCAGGGTTCGCAGCGTCCGTTGCCACCTCAAACGACACAGAGTGAGCTTGCGGTGGGCTCGGGTCGTCGAAGAAAAGGACCTCGAAGACGGATCGTCGACCTCGCCGGAGATGAAAGTCCACCAGTACTGCAGCAACGGCATGGTTCGTTTGAGGTACCCTTGGACCCTCACACAAACCTTACGAGGAAGTCTGCGGATGAATTTTCTCCCAGCACTCAACCGTCTTGGCTCCAGCCGCATCAGACGCAGTCTACTGCACCAACGTTGGAAATTGCCAAAGCTGCAGATCCATCCAAGTGCTTCCCGTTGAACGTTTCCGATATGGGCCGTTCGCTCGCAGTTGAGATCAAGAGCTTGAATCTTGACGGAGAAGCCTACCACCAGAAGGTTGAAGCCCTCAAAAGCGAGGTCGGCAGTAACTGGCTCAGCATACTTAGCGATGACAGCTGGCATCAGCATCAGATAGTACGAGCGCCAAATCCACAATTCAATCAGGTTGGCATGATAAGGCCAGATCCTCCAGTATTTCGAGCCTCGAGCCAGGGCATAGTTAGCGGTGGTCGCACCATAGGCTAAGCACCCAGGGATTCCGGGCGATGATACCTTGGACGAAGGCCTTCAGCTCCCTTCATGACCGTCAATGAATTACAACTGAAATCGAGGAAAAGTAGGAGCTGTCTAGATCTTGCATGAGCCTCAACCACTTCCTCTTCCTTTCCCTTTAAAACGTCTTTGGTGGTCATCAATTGGGCATTTTCAACCCTATTCACACAGGAGGCTTCTTATTCTGTTTAAAATATCTAGGGGATGGCATGTTAGGTTCTTTTTCTCAGGGTGGTAACGGTCTGGATCGAAGTAAGACCGGTGAAGCGTTGAAGCGAAGGCGTTGGGGATATTCTACGACCAAGGATTGTTTGATCCGGTCGCCGTACAAGTTAGCCCATTGATCTTGTTCGTATTAGATCGAAGCATATATGCAAAAGATGTTGATGATTGATCAAGTCGCAAAGTGACAATCTCTGAGATCCCAAGAGCTACACGGCACAGATAGAATACCTCTAGCAATCGTAGCGCGTTTGCCAAATTGCTAATATCGTGAACCGATGTCTTATGTAGCCACCTTAGGTCTCGAGGGAGGTTTTAAAGGTAGCGGGTGCTTGATGAAGCAGTCTAGTGTTTGCTGCTGCACATAATGTATACAAATTCTTCAAAGGACGACCTGCTGATGATATGTTTCGACTTTCTAGCAACAAACGAAGTACCATAGCCCGAATTGCCAGCAAACATGTCCGGCAGCAGCATGGTCTATAATAAAGTATGTGATTTTGGAGGGTCTATCTCGATGCCCTAAGCGCAGAGCGGCTACCTTGGGGTCTTTCTTGGCAGGCCTAGCGTTGTGAAGCCAAACAGCATCGCCTTAACGCCAACGGACACAACGTCTTCGCGATTAACTTATTCTGCTGCGTACTTACGCTAGATTGATCAAGCGCTTAGAACAGTGATCTTCGAGATTCACAGACTTCACCCAACGGGTATCAGCATAACGACGCTCGGAAACAAACAGTAGCTACAGGTGTCGATGATGAAAACTTCACAATAATACTCACCTCAGAAACTACCTGAATAGTACGCAGAATCATCGTCCGAGACGATCAAGAGCTATTAGATCATCAAGGCAGAGAGGAGATTGGCCTGGTTATCCTAAAGATTGCGAGATCGCGTTTTTCCGAGAGGCCCCACCAGCGGCCACAGAAGGCCTTTGTTCCTTACGCATCCAGACGCGACAGCCTCGAGGGATACTGGTCATAACCCCGAATACGATAAAATCAAGGTCCGTATATCTATCACGCTCGCTGTAAGTATCCATCGATTCTCGATCTTGAAAGTGTCACATGCAGCTGTGCAATGCTTTTCTCTTCACGAACGGAGTACTGACTCGATAAAGAAGCCAGGTATAGTGGAAGGAGGGGACAAAGACTCGGAAGAAGAGCACAAACATTCAGGGGACCGCTCTGCGCTCAGTCAATCAAGTGCTGCACCCAGTCTGGGACCACGATATGGCGGATCAGAACGATGTGGACCTAGACTCCATCATTGATAGGCTCCTGGAAGTGAGAGGAAGCAGGCCGGGCAAGCAGGTCCAACTCCTAGAAGCTGAGATTCGTCATTTATGCCAGAAAGCCCGTGAGATCTTCATCTCTCAGCCTATTCTGTTGGAATTGGAGGCCCCAATCAAGGCGAGCATACTCTTTCCCATGTCAATGTTAAAAGCTTTAGGGCCTTGCTAATAATACGCCTTGCCTGGTGCAGATTTGCGGTGATATTCACGGCCAGTACTACGATCTCCTACGCTTATTCGAATATGGAGGTTTTCCGCCCGAGGCGAATTATCTTTTCCTCGGCGACTACGTGGACAGGGGAAAGCAATCTCTGGAGACCATTTGCTTACTTTTGGCATACAAGATTAAGTATCCCGAGAATTTCTTCATTCTGCGGGGTAATCACGAATGCGCTTCGATCAACCGCATATATGGGTTCTACGACGAATGCAAGAGAAGGTACAATATCAAGCTATGGAAGACTTTCACCGATTGCTTCAATTGCTTGCCGATTGCAGCAATCATTGACGAGAAGATCTTCACAATGCATGGAGGGTTAAGCCCAGATCTGAATTCTATGGAGCAGATCCGTCGCGTCATGCGGCCTACAGATGTGAGTCGGGTTCTTGTTGCAATGATTAAGCTTCCGAGCTCCCTCAAAGCTGAGCTTCTGGTGGGTTGCTGACCTGTGTAGATTCCTGATTGTGGTCTCCTATGTGATCTGCTGTGGTCGGATCCTGACAAGGACATTACTGGCTGGAGTGAAAACGATCGTGGGGTCTCCTTCACTTTTGGGCCTGACGTTGTATCTCGCTTCTTGCAGAAGCATGATATGGACCTCATCTGCCGCGCACATCAAGTCGTGGAAGACGGCTACGAGTTTTTTTCCAAAAGACAACTGGTGACGCTTTTCAGCGCCCCCAATTATTGCGGAGAATTCGATAACGCAGGCGCCATGATGAGCGTAGATGAGAGCTTACTGTGTTCGTTCCAGGTAAGCTTCACTCGGTCATAATGGCGACACACTTGAGTTGTCATGCTCGCGCGTCTTGAGCCTCGAGGACGTTAATGCAAAACCTTGGCTAATCCTCTATGAACAGATCTTGAAACCAGCGGAGAAGAAACAAAAGTACGTCTATGGTGGCATGAGCAGTGGCCGGCCCGTTACTCCTCCAAGGAAGCAAAAAAAGAAGTAACGTACCAACACAATCTCCCCGTGTGCAGCAGGTTCGGGCGAAGATAAATTTCCGTCAACACCAATTCCGTTTTACCCCCACGATCGAAAGGCACAAAGCGTTAGCCATACACCAACATCCTTACCAACGACCAACATTGCTACCGCCCTCTTTGTCGCCCCGATGTCTCAACTTCCGCCCTCTTCACACGTTTCAACGCCGACGATGATGGTGGATTTTATTGGTCGTGGGCACAAAGTGGGATTGGCTATCTCTATGTTGGTGTTCTGCTATGCTCGGGATATGGTGGTAGTGATGGACGTTGTCAGCTGTTGAAGATGTGTAGTAAGTGTCTGTCACTCGAGAGCAGATTCAAGCAAATCCGTATACTCCATTACCACGCTATGATGTGCTCCATGCTGCTGCTTTTACTTTGCCTACCTTTGATTCTCTTCTTCCACTTTTTCCTTTCGTTCTCATTATACATGCCGTACGATGACAGCGTCAACGTACTTGATCGCTGACTCCCTTCCTCTCCCCAACCGCTCACGCTTCCCAGCTACATTAATATTTGCCTCAGTCAAAAGGTCTACAGTGGAGCAACTCGGGACCAGGCCTGAAGATATGACCGCCAACATGAATACTGGAAAAGGAGTGCACCATCTTTCTAGACACACCAATACACCCATCATCACTCTATGCCCATTCACGCCAATCAGTCTAATGCCTACGATCCGGGATCGCATAAACATCTCATCCTCCTAGCGGATACCTGAACCCTGACACTCGACGGCGTATAGCAGACAGTCCAACGCACCCGGACGAGCCTTACTTTCGCATCACTGCGCTCTTGCATCGCCACAGACCTATCTCCATCATATCGAGACAAAGTCAGCGATGAGTCTTAAAGGAATGTCGAGGTGTTGCTTCGAAATTAGATATGAGTTCTATCAGATTGATGACATTCTTTTATCTCGAGTGAGTATACACTTGATCATTAGATCTTCGGCTTTATTAGGGTCGTACGGGTCAGAATGTTACTCGTAAAGCAAGTATTGATACAAGAAGCTACTTGACTGACATGATACCGAAGTACCTATGGAGTAGATAAGACTCGCTGCCAAGCACTTCCAAGCATTCTGCACACGCTAAATTCCACACGCGCCCAACGACCGCGTCTCACTTATTCATTCAACCGTCCCCAAAACACAACCATGACCCCAACCCCACCACCACCAGCACACCCACCACCCCTCTCACCCTCCTCTCCCCTCTCCAAACGTCCCAAAACAGCGCACCCTGCCGCAATGGCCACCAATGGCAGCGAAAAGCCAGCCCCTCCACCCCTCTCCGCTTCCCCTCCGCTGCTGGTGAAGAAGCTGTCGGCTCGCGCCAAGACGCCTACGAGGGGAAGTGCGTTTGCGGCGGGGTATGATCTCTACAGTGCGAAAGAGTGTTCGATACCGAGGAGGGGGCGGGGGTTGGTGGATACGGATATTTGTATTGCGATCGGGGAGGGATGTTGTGAGTTTATAATCCTCCGCCCATTGAGGGTTCATAAAGGTGGATATTGGAGATAGAATGCATTACTGGGCTGATACAGATCTACGGCGATTGCAGATGGAAGGATAGCACCGCGTTCCGGGCTGGCGGTCAAGCACTTCATAGACACGGGCGCTGGGGTCATCGATGCGGATTACAGAGGCCAGGTCAAGGTTCTGCTGTTCAATCATTCCGAGGAGGACTTTGAGATCAAGGAGGGAGATCGGATCGCACAGCTTGTTATCGAAAGAATCTATACGCCCGAGGTTGTCGTCGTTGAGGAGTTGGAGGAGAGTGTGAGGGGTGCTGGGGGTTTCGGTAGTACGGGCTGATACTTGAGGAAATCGTGGGGGACCACAAGAGGCGTGATTGATATCCAAGGTAGGAGTCGTGAGGCGGCTTCGTCAAGACCTCATTCTCGGCGTTATGGCATAATTGTACGACCATGTTCCTCCGTTCTCGGCTCGTGCTCATCGCCCTGGCCCGCAGGGTGTTGCATACCAAGATCTGCACTCTCCATAGCGCCAACTGCTCCTCGATGTGGGATCTCGCTTGCTTCTGCTCCTGCTCCTGCTCCTCCTTCCTCCACAGCCTCCACCTTCCAGTCAAGCGACGGTTCTCTAAGATCTCCCAAACACCGCACAACCTTTACCTCCGCCGCCTTCGCCCTCCGCAGTCCCAGCCTCTTCTCGCTATCCTTCTCCCTTTCCATGGCTCCTTGTGGGCCACCCATACCTTCAAGTTCCTTATCTCTCGCCGTTTTCGTTTTGGACAGTATCGTATGCATACTTCCCAGTACCTTCTTCGCCGCCTTAGCAAGAGGCAAGTCTACCGCTTTGACATCATCTGGGGAGACCCAGGATTTAGTGTTGTTCAGTTTGGCGTCGGTGACGGCTTCCCGGAGACGGACCACAGCTAAAGCAGCGAACATATCGCCCGTACCGCTGAAGAAGCAGTCGATGGCTGGAACGTCAATCTTGAACAGGCGAGAGGAGAAGTCGGAGCGAGATGTGGAGCCGATGATCGACATGGTAGAAGGATCATCGGGAAGATGAGTAGATGTGACTATGATATGGGGTATGCGGTGGGTTTTGTGCAGTTTGGAAACGGCTTCGGCGAGACTCGAGAGCGACGTGATTTTGATTTCGGAGAGCACTCTGGTCGTTCAATGTTCACTTGTATTCGAAACACATGTGGGGAGCGACTTACTCGGCCTCGAATTGATTGGGAAGTATCAGATCGGCATCTCTTAGCAGATTTCTGTACGCAGGTACCAGGTCCTCGCTAACATAGAGTCGTCCTTGGTCACCCATCACTGGGTCGAGTGCTACGGATATTCAGCAAGCGATCCCATTGATCTTTTCGATAATCTGAACTTACCCCAGAAAAAGGAGCCCGCTTTAGTTGAGCCCTTCAGCTTCAGATCTCGCCCAATAGCACCGATAGCGTCGACAGCTTTCGCACTTGGCGCATAGCCTGTGAGCATCACATCAAAATCCGTGAGGTAGCTCTGCTTGAGTCCGGCGTATAGTTCGACAATCTCCTCTGCGGAGGTCTTGGTGCCCTTCCATTGCTTGTAACCGGTATGGTTGCCTGATCCTGGGTCAGTAGATGTAGGGACTGAAGGTTAGAGATGACAGTACTGAATTGCACAGTGTTGAGCGCAGACACATCACAACCCAATGCCTGCATGACGAATGCAACCATCGTGTTCCCGACATGTCTACTTCAAGTCAGCCTCATCATCGAAGCTTCCCAAGCGTCAATCTCACCCATAGACAACCTTGGAAAGAACTGTCAGCCATGCGTCCTACAGTCACGAGAGGACAGTGGTGTCCCTACATGACTGGCAATGGCTAGAACCCGTGTCTCTGGTACCACAGGGTCTGGATACATGGCTCAGATGGAATACAGGTTGTGATGGCTAAGCATTTCAGTCGTTTAAGGTTGAGAGGCTCATAGGGCAAAGATTTGTCTATTACGCATTTTCGGTATGACCATCACCAGGATGCGAAGCAGATGTGTGATTGGTGTCCTTTTTTGTCGTCATCGTGTTTCAACAATGGCAGAGCCGAATTACGCGTGACGTTCAGGTACTCTAGAGGCATGGTGCAACCTGTCTGGGCGCGATTTTTGGCATGATTTGCAGGGCCGTTCCTAGTGAACGGACAGCATTGGAAATACGGCGGCTGAGAACCACGAGGACGTCCACTGCACTGTCCGTTGGCTGGTTGATGCGGCTCAATCGATATCGATCATGTGTACGAAAGAGGCTTATCACAGCAGACTTTAAAATCAGAATTTGCCACTGCCCATGAATAGGTGACCTTGTGGTCATGAAACAGAAGAGGAAATTCGACTGAGTATAGAATAGGGATAGGTCGTTCGGATGTTATCAAAATATACTCTCAATTTCGTAGAGCCTGTTCGATTATCTGCTGACATATCTTCATGGTCAATGCCATGGCAGCAATGAATGATGCAACGGGATGGCAATCCGGGCTTCGCAATTAGGGAAGCAGGTCTCTATCCTAAACCCAACTCATAACCATCGTAGACATGAGCATACGCGCTAATATGACATTCAACTCAACTTCTGCATGTACAATGGCCTATCATTCCTCGTCCCCAATCTATATCATATTATTAGCGTGTGAAGGAGGAAGTAGGGGGAGCGGCTCGCCTTCGGTGCAAGGTAGAATCTCAAATAGCTGTTGGAGGCCAAACTGTACTCCACCAACAATGGTACCTCGTTTGACAGGCACAATTTGACGGTGCTGGAGAGGCCGCTAGCTTTGCAAAAATTGACCAAGTACTTGAGGGAAAAGGTCAAGGCGACGGGCTCGGATAATGCAATGTCGACATTGAGCTCTGGCTTGTCGAGATTAGTGTGGCTACGAAGAGTGACTGCCCCGTTGCCGATATCGCCTGAGCAGGAAAATTTGACACCGTCTTTCGTAGCCTCAATCGCCACTTACGACATACATTAGCCAATGTCTGAGGGGGGCTAGAGCTGGAGGGCCATACCTGACTCGGACAGTGCCATCAGATCTCTGCAGATCCTCTGGAATTCCGCTGACGGCATGGTGATGGTTGCCGCGTACTCCGTCTCTGGAATGCCCAAATGCTCTTGGTCGATGTCCATGAGCTTGATGTCATATTCGCTGAGACGATCGCTCTCACTGCTCTCGAAGACTAAGTTGACAACATCTGGTGCGTCCTGCGCCTTCAAGGTCAAGATGTCCTCGTTTTGCGCACATCGAAGCACCTTCATGAGCGAACTGAGGTTGATGCCGAGCGCGATGTTGCGGTCACAGCGAAAGGGGGAAAATGACTCGGCTTTTAGCATCATAGATACCAGGGCGACGTGAGAATTATCCATGGCTTGGAGCGCGACACCAGAGTCGTTGCAGTCGAAGTTGCAATCCTGGACCAGGTCTTTGATGGCATCGACAACCTGAAAGGACGGTGAGCCTTGCTGATATGTGAAACTGAAGCGTACAAAGTACCTTCTTTAGCAGATTGGCCTGCTCTAATCGCGCTTCAAGCACTGTGAAAAGGTCAGCATGTACTTGAGGTATGGGACTGAAGCGGCATACTTTTGGCGGGTGGTTGCCGTTCCTTGCAGCGATTGGTATTTATTGGCCTCCTTGAAGATTCGATTTGGCCAGCACCCCAACGTAGTCCACTAACACCGTATATTGGAGAGTAGTTGACGATATGGCAATCAGAGTGCATCCACCAATTCGCGTTTGGTCGCGCTCGCGCCGGAAAGATCGCGCTAAAATATATTGGTTTCCTCTGTCACGTGCATTTTATTTGTAGGCTCTTTCATGTATCTACAGCGACTATTGGAAAAGGCGGGTACCCCAAGCAATCGTTATCTTCATTATTACATATTATGATACAGTAGTACATTATGTACTTGGGTATCATCCATCAATGTTTTCGCTTCTGCAAATGCCATCATGAGTCTTAGATAACGCCATAGAGTATCAAGCCCAAGCAAAAGAATATGCAAATCGCCGGCTCCCACAGAGCAAGTATATAGTAAGTATGTCATCAGATAGAGCCAAGTCGGCCTGTCGTTCGTCCTCTCGGTCGTAGCTTAATCACCGTCTCCAGTTCTTTTAGCATATGCGTGTTCGCATGTGATTTCTCTTTCCCCATGGCTTGTCTCACTCGATCTTCCTTCATCTTTGTGATCCTCTCTTCTCTTGTCAATGTGCTTCGCTGTGGTGGTAGTGCAATCGCCTCGAAGACCTCTTCTCCGGAGCTGCTTGTAGTAGTGCTGGAGCGTGATCGTCCAGACTTTAGGAATCCGTTCATGGCGTGAAGAGCATCTCGAGGACTTCCTTCCACCGCCGTAATTCCCCCGAGGCTCGATGTGGGGGACAATGGGAGTATGTTGTTAGGTGTCGAGAGAGATCTCCCATGATCTTTCTTATCGAGATTGCTTGCGAGCGTCGCCCTACCCAATTCCCATTCTTGCACCAAGTCTTTGAGATCATTTCCTATGGAATCGTACTGAGCCAGCAGATTTGTACCAGATTCAGAGACTTCCTCTGATCGCTCCAACGCCTTATCAGACTCGTCACGAAGTAAACGCATCTTTGCTTGGAGACCACGAATTCCTTGTGATAGATTACCGAGCTGTCGCATTTGGCTCCGCATACGCTCCCTACCGGGCGTCAACGGCACCTTTGGAGTAGGAGGAGCTTGAAAATCTGTAGATTTCTTCGTTAGGTATCGGACACTAGAAGATTAGAGAGATAGCTTACCCTCTTCCTCTCCCAGTATCCTATCGATATTGGAAGTCATTTCGGCTGTCATAGACGAGACATTATTCATTGTCTCAACAGCAGCTGACCATCTCTGGAAATCTGATTTGCTGCCATCCGCGCTCAAAGCGAGGAGTGTGCAGAGAAAGAGCTTTCGAATCATGTGCAGCTTTTGTGCGCCTACTTTGAGGTCTTGCAGCGTATGTGTGTTCTCAATCCCGGAAGGTTTCACGATACCGACCAGCTCTGCGTCCTCCCTATCGGTCCGGCTAATTTCATAAATATCGTAGTATTTCTCCAAGTCTAGGTCAACAGCGTACGGTTTGAGCATTTGATAAGCATCATAATACGGAGACAACATAGCGATTAGATGCCTGTGGATAGTATGGCGTAAACGCTCACAAAGTCGAATTTGATTCGTCTCTTCAAGCCGAGTGATTGGAGGGAGTGGATTGCTTCTGCATCAATGATTAGTAGCGCTCTACATGTAAGGTACTATGGGTCAGATACATATTGTAGCCTCGAGAGACGAGTTCCACTTCTTGTATGAAAGTAATCCCTGCAGAAGCGGCTGCGTCAAATTCCTGTGCACTGGTCGTGAGGGAAGAGGCGCTTTCGACAGCTTGGATACGCAAGTACTGCAGCCATTGGTGACGAAAATAGTAATAAATGAACAGTAAAAGGACCATGACAGCCAAAACAACCACTGTGGTTCTCGATCGGCTGTAGTGTATGACAGCTACCCCCTTGAGCCAGCGGATTGTCCAGGCAAGAATGAAAGCCGTCGCTCCTGTGGTGAGGAGTCCGATCGAGCTTAGTACGACATGCTGTTGTTTCTCCCAGCCCAATTGCCCATCCCTATTCGGTGGGGGAATGCATTGACGTCTGTAAGTGTTCGGGTTTGAATATTCGTTTAAAAGCTGAGAAGCTACAATTGAGTATCGAAACTGTTCCAGAAATAGCGCATTTTCTGTCCAGCCCAAACGACTATGGAGAGCGCTCTATGTGTGATCGTCATTAGCATACTTCACACTTCGCATTATGACTTCGATCCATACCGAGCAGGTATTGTGGATTCGCGCCACGGCGCCCTTCAATGGGGCCCCCTCCAGCTTGAGACGTGACGGCTTTCGACGGACCTTCCTGTATTGTACAGATATACCTCTTGGTGCAAAAGAAGTCGTTGTAGTCGGCGATGTTGGCTCACTTGTACTGTTCGTTGAAACCCATTCATCTCGGGCTTGACCCTCGCCTACCGCATCACCTTAGCTAAGTCCAAGAACAGCAGGCGGTGACGCTCTCCAGAAGACTCACCCTCAAGATACTGCGCGATTGGTGAGTCTTCGAAGACAACTGATTCCATGTTGGCGAGATGGGGTATCCAACATTCTGCAACTGCGGTTCGGCGCCTCGTGGAACGTAGAACTACCAGGAGCAAAGTGGTTGCCGGAATCTCGGACTGCGATGGGGAACCAAAAGCAATGTACCAGGGACATCAGTGTCTGCTGAATGATGGAGAGGAACACTGTTGTCAAGAAAGCGATTACCAGACCAGAGCAGAGCAGAGCAGAGGGAGTGCAACCAATGTCGGGCGCGTCAAGCGTTCGCCAAGCCCTACGATGCCGGTTTCCTGAAAGGATTTGTTTGGAACTTGGTTTCACATCCACGACATCCTATCAGAGTCCAATGGCGACAATCTTCCTTGGCAGCGAAAATCATCCAAATCCGAGGAAGCAGTGACATGTCCTTGGAGAGCCCTGTTATCGAGGATGTCGCACAGAAGTGGTCATCAATCCGCCTGTTTGGCAGCACTCTACGGAGTAGCGACTTGCATTGCCGATCCATAGGCGTGGAAGGAATGGCTGAAAATACATAGCCTCTCAGGCGCAACTGTGCCCAATTATACCTACCACAATTAAGTAGCCAGCAAGTGGGGGATTTGGGCATTGTGAAAAGACGTGACTGAGCGCTCATTGCAAAGCAGTGAAAGCAAACTCTGTTTTCGGTTGGATCTTGACTTCTAGAGAGTTGCTTACATCAAGATTGCCGAGCGAGCTTTGAAGAATCATTTTATTCGGTATCTTCCTTCTCGAAGTCAACCGGCTCCGTTGTATGCAGATATTAAGCCCTGTTGAAGGTTCACCGAAGCATTTGGCCCGCTTGACTTAATTCTTTCGATTGTCGACTTCCCAATGGTGTTGCGGAGTCAATCGACAACGCTGGCATGTAGATAGACTACACGGACACCGGAATAGATGTTTCTACGCAGAAGGTAGTGTCTCAAAGGTCATTTTGGTTTGATCAGCCATCTTTAGCCCCTTTGGTCGGAATGCAGGTCATTAGCGCGCCCTTCGCCAGCAACTTTCTACGAACTCGTGAAACTCGATTTGCTGCACTAAGGATTCCATATAACGATAGGACAGCCCATAATCTATCTGCAGCAAAAGTTGGCTCTGGGTTAGGGGAAATACACGTAACGCTTTCATGGCCTGTGCTTTTTATCTTCCCAATCTCTTCTTTGTCCAACAGATATTGGTTGAATCATGTGGCAGTTGCTGCAAAATAAACACTTTTGAATATACCATCCTATATGCTAGCTTCAGCCTCTTGATGATCTGGAGTTAGATTGCTTGAGTGCTTCAAAATAGCACTGAGCAGACCGATTTATATGCGTTGCTTGAGTTTGTCCAAAATATGTTTTATTCCGTCAAAAGCAGCTGAGCTACGGATGAATGTTACCCTCTTCGAAGTCGTGCGTCACTAGTCATTAAGTCCATGATACTTCCAAAACTTGTTCAGTATCAAAGACAACCCTGGACAAATTGAGTAACCTCAATCAGCAGCAGGCATGACGGAAAGCCTACATTAGAATCTCTGATCAACCATGCAGCATACTACTCCAAGACCAACGAGATCAATACTTTCCACGACTTGTAGGCGCACTCATGCCATCACGAATGACTTGAGAAGTGCCTCAAGAATCCTGATTGCAAGTCGGTGAGAACGATCCAGACACTTAGGTGGAGGACCTTACAACCAGGTCTGTATCTTTTCCATCCTCTGGTGCATCATTTTGGAACCCTTAATGGATCCTGCGACATCGTGTGGAGCTTGCTTATTTGTTGTTTCTATCCAAAAGAGAGACACTAAATTAAGAAATCATGAACCGAACCATCGCTTCAACGCCACGGAATCATTCAGAAAATGTCTGTGCTCGTGCCCCTCCTATATAAATGCATCGAGATGAAGGTCTTGACTCTCTCAACCGTAATAGCCGACACATAATTGACTGACCGAGTAGAGGTAGCTGTTGTAGCACCGTACGCTGTTAGTAAAGGAGCTGTCAATGGGGTCGTAGCAGAAATAACGTTGTATCGGAGCAGAGAGGAATTATTTGCATGACCATCAGTCCAGGCTAGTAGATAGGGAAAGATTCTGGAGGTAGGTTTTTGTAGCGAGCCTTGCAGACCGATCCACCTCTGATTTCCAATTGAACGAGCAGGCATGGAGGACACGATGGAGGCAGGTTCCAACTTTGTAGCATATGCTCTGCACTTCAAGCCCCCTATTTAGCCTGGAAAATTTATAACCAAGGTACTGGAGCTGTTCAGAACGCTACTTCCTAAAAGGGTGACGGTTGTCCTTTCATGTCGATATGAGCGATAAGCAGTACCTCGGAGAGCTGTTAGTAGCATGGAGGCCATGCAAGTCAAAGCTGCCATACTATAAAGAATGGTGAATCGACTTGGAACAAGGCTCAATGCGATACTAGTCCAAGTGATCTACTACCATATTATCAACTGGAATCTCAGTACCCGTAAACAAGTGCAGTATCTGGGTCCTACGCCCAAAGCTGTCCGTATGTTGCAGCCTGCCACCTATGAGACAACAAAACGAATGATCCAACAGCAGCACCAAAGCCATGACCGCGCAACGTTAACGTTTTGGAACGTCGACCTCAACCAGATAATGCCAACTTCAAAACACCGCTCGCAGATGCAGCCACATCACAGTTTGTCAATCTCATCAGCGACCTCGGCAATCCGGAGCGGAACATGATTCATGTCGGCCATGCTGCTCAAGGCACTGCTTTGAGCTGCGCTGCTCGCTTCGTTGACTCGTTCCGAGATCTTCCAGAACTGCACCCACAACCCTTGCTCGTTACATTTCTCCAGGTGATGCATCAAAGTCTTCCAAAGCTCTTCATACGGGTCCGGTCTGAAGCGTGTCTTGCATAGATGTATCCATTTCCTGCCCAGCCCAACCCGATCATAGACTCCATTGACGAGGTACTTGGAGCTGCAAGCGACTACAAGCCTGTGGACGTAAACACGACTCCATACCTGGACTTCTTTCAGCACTTCGATGGCGGCGTGTAGAACAGCCCGGTGTTTTGACTGTGGGAGAGGCTGTTCGAAATAACCAGAGTTAATCTTATCATTGCTGCTCTTGATTCCATACCCCACGGCTTGGCTTGGTGTGGTCGTATGCAAACAGCATCCAGCAACGAAAGCCAGTACTTCGGATCCGTTGTCGTCGCGTCTGAAGCGTGGCTCAGAGTGGGTTTCTCCACCTTCTGTAAAGACTGGGTGATTCTGGGTCAGCATTTCCTCGTCAACGCATGAGCTCGAGTATTTTGAACGAAATCCAAGTTTCTGTGGCGAGGTCAAGAGGGTTTAGGAGGGGATTACGAGGATAGAGCGTTGACTATCCTCTGCATACTTACTGTCTCTTGGTGTGTCCCTTCTGTTAGGTGGATGGAATCGACGATGGCCATGAAGGCTCAGTCTGCCTGGCTTCATGTTGACAGTTCCTTGGTCTTGTCGCTGCAGAGGATCCTGCATCTTAATAATGAGCAGTACAATAAGGTTGCACCGAAGCAAGTATGCTAGTACCTCTGATTATTGCTTGAGTCAGCGGAAGGTGGTTGAAGTTGAGTGGCCCCATATGTGCATACCACTAGAATAGGTCAAATATGATACGCTTCTTAAAAATGCAACGCACACACTGTAGTGGCGCGGGAATTTGATGATAAATGTAGATGTGTAATGATGAAAGAAGCTCAATGAATGTTTGAAGACTCGTTCTGGCAGATCCCAGACACTGCATGAGGAAGGCGCGGCCATATATTGCAGCTTTTTCCAAGTCCAGCATGTGCGTAGTATCCAGGATGGTCTTCTTTGACTCTGCACCGCGTGATAAGCACCATGATTTAATACCATCAAATGGATTGGCTATGTTCCGTGATTCTGACATTACCAGTGGCTTGACCCAGCGTTGATGACAGACCATACCTCAGGAAGAGTAGTGTCGCTTTCTTAACTTGAGGATAGGCGAAAGGGTCGTCCTGTCGTCAGACAGCCCCAGCCAAATTCTTGACCTACGAGGTGTCGTCGGCATTCGTTATTCTTTCGGATCTTTCAATCATTTGCAGCATCATAAACCTCCGAGGATCTACGTTCCCTTCACAGGTGACGATAAATAGTAGCCATACAGCCGCACATACCTGGAGCATAGTAAAAGCATCTCTGCGAATGCGTACGACCTCAATCGATTCACGAGACCTTTGTCCAGCATGCACGCATATGAGAACCACGAGCTGATAAAGTTCGGTGATTGTCAGGACCTTGTCTTAGGATCTCATACTGATGTACGGGAAAAGGCCGAGCGGTCAGCCTACAGAAACGTGTTGCTCGATCTCCCGACGACACTTACCAATCCGATCGAGCAACCCAGAGATCCAACAACTTGTTCGTCGAGTTTGTGGGACCAACGAGACGATAATCCAATGGGACCAGATGCTTAGCAGAAGTCGGAGATGCAGGAGGAGCTTGCACTCGTTTGAGATGAGGGGCCAGAAAGTTATGGATCCTTTTCAAATCGCCGGTATGTGATTAACTCTTGCGGCCAACATCCGAGCGAAAACCTTGACGAAACATAGCGAGGACTATCAAAGGAAAGGGGCCGTTCTGCTTCATGGGTGTTTGGTTCTGCACATACAGGTTGAAAGATTTGTTTGGCTCCGCGATGGTGTGTGGTCCACTAGCAGATCCTTAGGTCAACACTGCCTTTGGAAGGTATAAAAGAAATGATGGTTAGATTTAATATGTCTGACAATGCACTGTGTGCTTCCTAAACACGACCGGTAATTCGCAACGAGCACTCTCCAAGGATTTGACATGAGATCATACTATACCTTACAGCAGAATAACGAGAGTCCAAAATCCTGCACGTGACCAACGATATGCTTGTTGCGAGATGACCAAGATAACCGTGTGGCTCAGATGAAATTTCCAATGAGCTGGAAAGTGTACGGACGACAGCAAGCTTATGCGTTGCGACTAGCAGCCTTCCGTAGAAATGGTAGGCTGAGGAATAAAGTATGCCCTGACTAATGTTCGTTAACATGGCAGATGAGTCAGACAGAGCCGTGGTGATGAGCCAATGCCAAAGCTTGTTCGAATTATCTCAAACCTCGTCATCGTCCGCGACGCTATGGTTACACCAAAGGATAGTAATAGCTAACCTCTCCAGGGACGATCTAAACTGTGCTCGAGGCGACCAGGGGATAGCAGAAGATTACCTCCGAAATTCTTATGCTGTCCGAAACCCCCTAACGGTCACAATCTGATCATGCAGGGTGACCTAGAAGGCGATATTGACAAAGTTCGAGGTGCCTCTCAAGACCAACATCACAGTCCTTTCCGGAACAGGCATCGTATGGAGTAGTGGTATGTGGCCATTCGACAGTCGCTTTCTCTGGGCCATGATCAATGCAGTCAGTACCCGAAGCAAACAAACACTATCACGGCACACTCCTTCGCACACTGGAGATTTATGGTCAGAGCGATTGCTCCAATCTATTGAAAGCTCAATGATAGCGTTCCACAATTTTCCCATGGCGTTCATGAACGTACTCTAGCAAGTCCAGCGTCCTCAATTCACAGAACATCTCTCCATGATAGGTGGAAGAATATGGTGTTGTCTTTTGACATGAAGAACAACAAACGGTTCTGAGCATTGTTGACGCCCTTCAGTTCACCTTGAGTACTCACGACTGGAGTACCCGGACTCTCTTGCAGAAGATAGAAAGTATTTGGGAAAACAGGTCGCTGTCCTTGATTTTAGAAGGCGATTTCGAACAATTGTGCCCACTGATCGTGAGGTTCAGTTCGCGTCGTGAAAGAGTTCACCCCATTCTGGTCCAACCCTAAGCGGCTAGCGGGCCGGAGCTTTCGAAACTCCGTACTCCCGGGTCTAGCTCCAGGGTAAAGTACCCTTCGGCCTGATAACGTTTGTTTCTATAAGTCTCTAACCAGCCTTATTCTGTTAATTATATTACTGTAAGAATTATTAGGCCTAAGGTGCTCTATAATATTTGATGCGAAAACAAGTCGAAAAAGTCGGTTGTTATGGAACTAGAGGGCGTGGACTAGAAGTAAGTTTGGACCAGAAGGGGGTGAACTCTTCGAGGGAGAATTAAGATGCCTGATGAATTGGAGGATCGGATGCTCCTTACTCATGCACCGTTGTGCGCACGTCTATATATGCAGGTGGCAGGAAGGACAAGATGTGGGAAGCCTTAATGAGTTTATAGAGGCTGATTGATCAGTGAGTGAGTGAGTGATCTGCACAGGGGTCGGTTCTCCGCCTTTTAGGAACCCCAGCGTGCCCAGGTGCTCCAGGAGCCCAGCTATGCTTATGGACGTATCCAGAATATCAGTGGCGGTATGGCTGGTGCTGTGCGACAACCCATTGACATCGATTCCTTATCGACCTATCTGGAGAACAATGTTCCCGAGATTCAACTTCCGATCAGCATAAAGCAGGTATAGTACACCAGCATCGCGAGAATTCCGATGCTGGCTGACAGTCGGCGTAGTTTGGCTATGGACAGTCTAATCCTACCTACCAACTTACGGCAGACGATGGCCAAAGATATGTACTGCGAAAAAAGCCTCCGGGCAAGTTGCTCTCGAAAACGGCACACCAGGTCGATCGCGAATATCGGATCATCCACGCCCTAGACAAAACCAACGTACCCGTACCCAAAGCCTTCTGCTTATGCGAAGATGCCTCTGTGGTCGGGACTTCCTTCTACATTATGGAGTTCCTGGATGGGCGAATATTTGAAGATGCAGCTTTCCCCGAAGTCACGACAGACGAACGGAATGAGATGTAAGAAGGATCACTCCGCCAGTAGGGACATTACATCTCACGGTATTCAGGTGGCACGATGCTGTTCGGACACTCGCGAAACTCCACCGCATTGCGCCTGGCACAGTCGGCCTCACGAGCTTTGGCAGGTTATCGGGCTTTTACGACCGCCAAATCAAGACCTTCAGCACGATTTCCTCGTCCCAGGCCGAAGCCGTCGATGACGAAACGAAGGCTGCTGTAGGAAAGATTCCGCACTACGATGACACGGTCGCGTTTCTGCGGAATCCAAGCACGCAGCCGCAAGACCGGGGAACATTGATCCATGGCGACTACAAGATCGATAACCTTGTTTACCACAAGACCAAGCCAAGAGTCATTGGCATCCTCGAGTAAGCCAATCTTGAAAACCTGCGAAGCTTCCACAACAGGAAGACTGTTTTACATTTGACTGAACCTGGCGGCAGCTGGGAAATGTCCACCATTGGCCATCCCTTGTCCGATCTCTCAAACCTGCTATCTCCATATTGTTTCGCGGAAGCTGCGCCTGACAATGCCCTTTCATCCCGTACCAATCCCGCGTTCAGACCCTCCGCACATACTCCCGGCCTCCCGTCGCGCTCACAATGCGTCAAGTGGTACGCTGATGTTGCAGGCTGGGACCCAAGGGCCGAAATTGACTGGGGCGATGCGTTCGCATTCTTCCGCAACGGAGTGGTGATGCAAGGTATTGCGGCAAGATACGCGCTGCGGCAGGCCAGTAGTGAAAAGGCGAAAGAGATTGGGGAATTGATGGGACCATATGGCGAATTCACATGGGGCTTAATCGAAAGATGGAAGGAGAGACAGGCTGGAAAGATGAGGGCGAGACTGTAAGAGGTACGGGCATCATGCGCTATGTTGGCCCGTTGTAGGAATTATTGGCGAGCTACGCCTGGTTGTGGCAAGCAGTATCCTGGGAGGGTCTTTGACTTTTAAGCCACGGTTAGATATTGTATCGCTTAGTTCTACTTGGTCGCCAAGCAGTCCTACGGTAGCCTGCAGGTGCCAACCATGTGTTGTATTGTTGTATTTGACACTGTGCCCCTTGGAAGACGCCAGGTCGGTGCCGTCGTCAGCCAGCAGCATTGGAAGTGTATGGATAGTTCTACGGGTCGTTGGAGGAGACCTTGCCACCCGTCACCCACGTGTATTCCAGTTGTTGTTTTGTCGCGATACTGACGAGGTAAAATGATCCTATCGGCTATTCTATCCTGTATCTTTCCCCCCCATAATCTCACAATCTTGTACGGTCGATTGACTAATTCCCATTCGCAATCGTGGCCAGTTGGTTGACAGCACCCACGGCCAAATCAGATGGAGGAATCTGCGGCGCTGTCTCTTAGCGCGAGATGCGGGCACCCCACCACGCCCACCCTCATCTTCTCTAAGTGCAGGAGTAGGCTTGCACGATGGGAAGGTGAGAAGAGGATTGGGAGAGTCAGGTAAGCAGAATGGTGCAAGGCGGATGATGGTGAGACTCTACCCATCTCAGACATGAATGTTAATATTGGGGACAATTCATGCGAATGCGAGCTAAAGACCCATACCAACGAGGCACCGGTCCAGAGTGACTTGCTGCAAACCTGGTCTTCTCGTACCATCTCACGCTGGGACACACACACACACACCAATCCGATCCAACCACCTCAACCCAACTCCCAACTCCCAACTGCCAACTGCCAACTGCGAATTGCCAACTGCATCCCGGTCATCATCGACATTCTCTTCCATACCTTACCCATACTTCCACTTCCATTCTAGAGATCAGCGCTGGACGCCCAATGGTACATTTCGCTACCTGACAAGCTTCACGTACAACCTAACACTCCTGGAGTACCTTAGTCTTTAGAGACTCCTCCCTTCAGCCGCACGGGACCCTTCCGTCGGCGTTCCCTGTCTCGCCTGTCAACTGCACCGCCCTCCCCATACTTGTTCCACATCATCCTCACCTACAGCCGACCGTTTCGGCCAGCCTGCCACCCTCAACTCTTGTCGTTCTTCTGACCTTACTGCGCTGTTGTTCTCTTCAGCCTTTTAATGATTGCATTCTCCTTCTTTGCCTTATCCTGTATCTTAATTCTAGTGGACGTGGCTCTGCATTTTTAACGTTCTCAGCCTCATCCCGAGTGGAGGCGCCCCGTTTAACCCTCTAGTTCGCGAAGAAAACCACATTCCCAATCTAAAGGTACGTCAAGCTATAATTTTCGAGCCTTTAGCGATTACTATCTCTTCTCCCTTGCACCCGAAGATCCTGTCAGAATATCCAGTCGACTCCTTAGTATGATCGGAGGAATCGTCCCCTGTTTCCAAGAAAGACCTTTTTATTGCACGATGACCGCTCATCCTTCGAAGGATCTAAAATGTTCCTTTGCAGTCTTGCTCACTGGGCGTATCTTGTACTTGCAATCGCCCCTTTATCACGAGGCCTATACTAGCCTGTGTTGTTTCTTCCGATCAAAACACAAGTCATACCTCGAGGGTTAGGGTTCTTATTCGGTGGAGAAGATGATCTGCTAATTTTGTAAACAGGTCGAGGACCGCGCCGCAATTCCTAGATGGTAGCTAGCGGACCACACTCATGGAAGTCGCAGGTCGCAGACATCGCTCTCATCCTTTCATATAGAAGTTGGGGGGGGACTTCGTCTTCTCCGCTCTAAAGGCTTCACACTGGCGGCTGAGGCGTATGACCTCGATGACGGCCTGACTCGACCATCCCCACCTCTTGAACGCCAGATCGTCAATTGGAGACCTTCGCCGTCGCCTGATTATTTGCCACCGCCAGAGAGGTCACCGTCTCCGGAACGTCCAAGTAGGTCGTCAAATTCCAAGAAGAAGCGCCATCCGAGAGCTCAAGCTTCACAAGGGGACGCTGTACTCATTAGTTTTATGGGAGGGCTGAATCATCCAGATCTAGCAACAAAGGCTGGCGAAGAGCCGTTGCCTCAATCGGACGATAGCGACCTTGACGAGCAAATGGATGTGGATGGCGAGGTCCACCAAGACAGCTCTACTCTAGTCCATCTCGCGGAGCATGCACTGCCTCTTGTCGAGAGCACAGTCGGGCGGAGTGAGGACCAGCCCAATAACTCGAAGAATGAGAGCATACGACCGCTGCGTCCCAAGATTGATACGCAGGGTCAATCGTCAAATTCTAAAGATGAGATTCATACCGATTCGAACGCTGCAGACCCATCGCTGAGCAAACCAAACCACTCATTAAATCGAGATACCAGATCAATCGAAAATGGATCGAAAACAAGCCATTCGCCATCTAGAAGCGTGTCCCCCCACAAACACGATTCAGACTCCGTCGCAATATCGCCAATGCTACGTAGATTCACCATTCCCAACTCGGAACGATCACCGACAGAAACTCTTCCAGCTATGTACAATTCTCCGCCATCTACATCCTCGAAGTCGCCTAGTGGTCAACAGACTCTCCCCCCTATCTCGAAAGTCGTCGATCCTCTATTTGACAGCCGGTCACCCAACGAGGTTTCTCATGGGACTAGTCTCTCGCCATTCTCATTGAGTAATGGGACCCACAATTCGCCCTCTATCAGCTCAATAACACCTAGGCCAGGCCATTATCCTAATCCGCACACCCGAATGAACGGTCATTTCAACTCGCCATATCCCCACGGCGTTCCTTCCCCTGCTTACAGCGACGCCTCGCCAAGGGATTCTACGAATATGTCTCCACCGACTGGGAAGCCTGCTTCTCAAGTGTTTTTTTCTAATGGGAGGACTCCGCAGAGCGAAGAGCTGACACCGCAATCGGCAGAGAGCCGCCATAGCGGCAGCAGCTTCAGCACCGTTCCCTCGCCACATCCACATCAGATGGACGCAGAACGCACCAGGCCGACACTGCCCCCACTGGTAGGCTTGCAAAGTGGGCCGCTGATGACCGGATCATTTCGATGTGATCATGCCGGGTGTACGGCAGCGCCTTTCCAGACTCAGTACCTTCTGAAGTGAGTCTTACTGAGGAAAGCAACTATTGTGGTGCCCGTTGACATTCGTGAAGCTCTCATGCCAACGTTCATTCCCAAAATCGACCGCACTATTGCCCAGTTTCAACATGCGTGAGATCGGAAGGCGGCAAAGGATTCAAGAGAAAGAATGAGATGATTCGCCATGGCTTGGTGCATGACTCCCCAGGCTACATCTGTCCTTTCTGCCCTGAGAGGGAACACAGATACCCGCGGCCAGATAATCTGCAGAGGTGAGATCCTTGCGATTTGATAATCTTTTGCGAACGAGTTTTAAATTCGTTAAGTCAGGCATGTCCGTGTCAATCACGTAGACAAAGATACTCAGGACCCGAAACTGCGGGAAGTCCTCGCCCAAAGGTGCGAAGGCGGCAATCGAGGCAGACGAAGACGACTCGGAACTTGACCGGTTTTTTTATACAGCATATAAGTTTAGCATTCCATTCACATGACCGGCGATCTCGGAGATCGAGAGTACTTTAGTCCTGGTTGGCATACCGGTGTACGGGACGGTACCCGAGCAAAGGAGCTACGGGATCGAGGCACCGACAGCGTGTCTACGACTGCTCGAACATTGAGGAAATGATACTATGATATATGTATGATCTACTATTGATGTGGCACAATTTCTCAACCGGTTTGATATGGAATACTGCTATACAGGTACCAGCTCCCCCATTAGCCAGATCCTAAGATTGTGAGCAGCATCTCGCTCCTGACTCTGATCTGTAAGGCCCGAGTGCGTGAAAGCCGAAAGGATATGGCCTAGGTTCATCCGCCGCAATCTATCATCCTATCCTAGCTTGGTAGGGTCATGATTTCCTATAGATAATTCCTGGCCCACGGGGAAGTACCTCCTACCTGAGATATTGGTATTAGCTCGATCGCGATCTATGCTTTGGCACACACAGGGCAACCTGCATTGCCACACGTTTCGGGTCCCAGACTCCTCTATGCGACACGATCGCAAAGCCTTCTGTACCACGTCTCATGTTGTAGCGTAGCTACGTCTTTCTTTCATGCGTTCGCCACATTGAACGCAATATCTTGACGCATCTGTGGCTTTCCGCGAGGCCGCGCAAGTCGGTAGTAGAAAGAAGACAGTGCGTCCGTCACAAACGAAACATGCGTCACGAAGGTTGAAACACCGTCTGCGGCGCAGCGCAGAAGACCGCTCGTGGCAGCTCTCCATCGTTCATCTGGGCCTTCTCTCTCTCCTACGTGACGCAACACTGGGTTTTGCGCGACCGTGCTCCCATTCCCACTAGACGTCGCAACCATACCCGCTCGTACACATGCAAGCGGTCATACTTCCAAGCATAGCTATATCTCGGTCGTCCTTACGCGGAAGCGAAACGCTGGCTGTGCTGCGACAGCGTTTGGTTTCGTCTCCTGCCAAGAGTGGATCCTGGCGGAACGAGACTGCAAACTGTTCCTATATGGTCGGATTTGAGCACATGTTCCACATGAATGCGATACGGATCGCGAGGAAGCAATAAGCCAAGAGACTTCTCATCGCCCTTCCCTAAGCCTTCCCTTCTCTTCTTCGTCTTGCGTCTTGCATGCTATGGTCTCGTGAATTCGAAACAAAAGCTTGTCCTTCCCGACTCGCTGCCCGGATATGCGCGGTGGTAATGCCGGCACAGACGCGGCAGACTTCTAGGGCTTCATTTCTTGCCCCTTGTTGTAGCGACACCATGGCAGTGAATCATGCCGATTTGATTTAACATCTGCAAAAGTCAGCCCAACGCTTGGCAGTGATCGTCCACTGCAGAACATAGGTTGACATCGCCTCTTATCTCCTGTGCTCGTCACCTCCATCATGTACCACCCATATATCATCCCGCCCAGATCTGGAGTTGCAGTCCTTGGCAAAGAAGGATCGACTGAAAATGCTCCTGGTCTGGAACGTGGCCAGTTAAAGCGTGCTTGCCCACTTGTTCGCCGACTAGTTCCTTACCAGATTGGGCATGAGCCGTCCAGGGAGACTCGGGTGTTTTCGACATTCTGAACTGCTGATTTCGTAGGCAGTATCGGCCAGATAGCTCGAGAGAGTCCTCGGATTTTCCAGTATCCTGTCGCTTTCATCATATTCTCTTCATCCCGCTCTTAGCGTTTAGTCGAGATGTAGGTTCTCGCACACCATAATCGTTGATCTCAGTTCTGTAATAATGATTCCCAGTGAAGAAGGTTCTGCGTATGGTGGTGATCAAAGGTATCTGGGAGCAGCGGATCAAGCCCTGTCCTAAACCTCGTCGATGAATGAGCGACCTATCAACTGGATTGCACAGAGACACTCACACACGTTCAGAACGACACCTCCCCCTTGCTATCCATACATGTGCGTATATGCCAAGCGAAGTAGGCGGGCTCAGGCCCTTGCCAGGTCGTCAATAGCTGAAAAGGCGAGTGAGCAATCTTATAAGGTAGGCAGAGACGTTCTCGTTAGTCTTATTAGGAGCTGGGTAGGTCTTGAGAGAATCAGCAGAGGAAATATAGCCAAAGATGTCGAAAGGGAGTACTTAATCAATACAGGAATATCGCTTTTTGAGGAAGGAGATGTTGGCGTCCGATGAGCTTCTTCCTATTTTGTAAAACGAAGCGAATCACCGAGAGTCACTCTTGTGGCGAGAATCCTCACCAAGGCAGACCGCCGCATTCAGCATATTGATGAGAACATTCAGCATCCGGCAAGACTCAGTTCATGAGGTGGCTGCTTGTGCATGTTGGTAACGCGAAGTGTTAGTCTCCCATGCTCTCTCTGATGTAGACACAGGAGGAACATTGTATCAATGTTTGTTGCAACAGGTGGAAATCTTGGTCGCCTTGGGCTTGGCTATGGTGGCCTGACCGTCATCACTTCTCAAGCCTGCTCTTCCTCAGCAAGATGACTATGACTCTAGCGAACAGCATCCGATCGCACTTCAGGTCTTCAATTGGAATATCCCAAGTTGGCGTGGAATCGCTCAAAATCAGTGCGTCTTCAGCTTCTTGACCACAAGGTACCATGCCTGTGGACTGCGATACTAGAGCTCCCGTATCGGTAGCAGCAGTCAACCTCAAGATGGCACCAGCAGGATACTTCACCCTTGGCTTCGAGTAATGGCCATTCGGGTACAGGAGGCATATCACACAGAAGAGCAAATGAGGAGAACCGGTTCGGCCCCATGTGATGGATGGTACTCTACACGCAACATGAAGCAGGTTGCCTGCTCCAATACCTGCAAGAAAGATGCTCAGATTTTCAGAGTTTTTGTTACCACAAAACGCCTTCTCTCCAAATCGCCCAACGCAATGCAAATCAAGCAGTCTCTTGCGCCTGTTCGTGACAGACCTAAAATCCTACACGCCCTGAGTGTATAGCAACAAAAAGAAATCGTCAAATTTAAGCTTTCTTCCTATGGATTCTTCGAACGTGATCCTTCATGTTATCGACTCGGCTGAATTCGCGATCGCAGCCACTGTGTGTGCAACGGATTTGTGGTGGCCCGTGGCGCGATTCATGCCGGTCGCGATCCTTCTTTGAAGAGAAGCCTCCTTCCCGGGACTGTGGGCAGCCCTCGTGGCGACACAACAGCGTTTTGGTGTGTCGTCGAAAATGCTTGCGGAGGTCGCAACCTCTAGTGAAGGTAGCTTGGGATGAGCAGTGTGGGTAGCCGCAACGCCAGCTTCGGCCATCTGGGAGAGGGATTCCGAAATTGTGGAGGTCTGCAGGACTGGGCGAAACCGATCGAGAATTGTCCGAAGGGCCCTCCAAGTCATCGGGATGAAGGCCCGCCCAGGAGCCATCGCCAAATTGCTGTTCGCTGGAGTAGGGTGACGATGGAAGGACTGGGGTAGAGGAGGGATACTGTCCGTGTCGGTAGTCCGTGGGATACTGTGAGGTCCAGTTGGAGGATGGCAAGGACATGTACTGAGCGGGTGCGACGTAAGCCTGCGTTGGATAGGCCCTTGTTGAAGTCATACTTGGAGTAGCTGTCCAATACGGCTGCTGGTAAGGCGATCTGCTGGGCTGGGCTGGATAGTGAGAGTTCTGAACTTGGTTCTGATAGAAGACACGACGGGCTTGTTCCTCCTCACCCAGTAGAGCCGCTTCAGCTTCAGAGGATAGAAAGCCCGACATGCTGAAAAGCTTCAGTCCTGGTATCTGCGAGTGATAACGCGATGAAACTGGAGTCCTGAATAGCAATGATGAGAGTGATGTAGAACGAGCGGTGGTAGGACGTGTTCGAGTGGAAAAGACGAGAAAGGAGAGAATGGGGACTTTTTATATGGAAGGATAATCATCAAGGCCAGATTTAGCCCCACGAGGCTGTGTTTGCTTTAATCAATATGAAGAAAGAAGAGGTGAGGTTACAAATCTCTGGGATATGCAAATTGGCGGCTGAAGTGTCAGGACAAGAAAGGTCGAGAAGAGGAGGGGTCAAACTCACAGGACTTCTCTCCCAGCCGCCATCCGAGTAGAGTGAAATTCACCAACCCTTATGTCTGCTCAGGAATTGTTGTGCCTGGGAATTATCTTCAGGCTTGGAAGGAGCCGAGGGCTGGCATACAGCGAGCCAGCAGTCAGCTGTCAGTTTACTGTATTCCCCAACCCTATACTCACTCGAACACTCTATGACTCAGTACAAAGGGTTGAAGTCACCCTAAGGATGGCTAATTTTGGTATGTTTTGTGCCTTTTCACGACCGACAATTAGGGCAGGTGGGAGCAGAGGAGCTGAGAGCCTGATATTGAGGGTTCACATGCTCTCTTTGGTGGACTATTATTACCATGGGATTGAGGGCAACGGGATGACAGGGGTTCATGATTGGATCGTGGGAAACAATCTTTTAAAACTCGTGGGAAGAAGTAAGGGTAGCAATATCAAGGGTTATTCTCCTTTTCGCTGGCCAGATATTGAAACAATAGAGAGCTATCAGATCTTCGCTACCGGTCAGGCTGATCGGAGGCGTGGAAATTTTAGGTAGAAGAGGGTGTACTGACTCATTTTGGCCTCGCTCGGGGGCTGAAGGCAGGCTTCCAACATGGTTCCTGAACGCTTAGGGGAAAATCCAACGTCCTCTGGTGGACAGGGTCGGTACTGGGATAAGATAAGGTTGATAGTCGTTTGATGAAACATGATCCATCATCTTCTAGGACGGATGTTTCCTCGAGGAGCTGACTCTGAGCAACCTGCCTTGGGCGACAATATCTGCAATCCTCTGTGTTGATTCGATGGATGTATGAGGCTGACCGTAGCAAATTCATATCTAGCCGAGATGATGAGCTTGCCGTTGGGATAAGCATCGCACTGACCAGGTCTACTCATCTAGGCACCGAAGAGCTTGAGCTGCTGTATTTCTCCAACGAAATTGGCGTCATGGCTGAGTGGCAACTCTACACTGCGCCTACGGCTTCAGGCCACTTCGATGGCTCCTCTCATTTGACTATCTTCAAGTTGACGATCAGGCGACCAATCACGTAACGAAGATGACTCCAGAGCGTCTGCGTCAGAATTTAGGAGCGCTGCCTCAGATCTAAGGTCGCTTGGGGTTTTCATGACTGAGCGAACAGGATGTTGTGCATTGTGAGAGTTCTACTCCGTTGATAACCTAGAAGACTTAGCCACAGACTTTCCTATTCTATAGGTTGCTGGACTCATACCCACATCACCATCACTAAGATACACAACATTCTTCCCTTGTTGATGATATTGATATAATATGCCCATATATAGACCGCCTTCTCATTCCCCCTTATACAGCAGCGTGGAGCGGAAGTAAACGTTTTAGGTATCAGAATGAACCCTTGTCAAAGGGGCCCAATGCTTGGCAGCAGCGAGGTATCCTAAGGCTGACGATTACCTAAGGCTGCAGGGGTATACCTTAGCGCCAAGCAGTTCTCCTTTCCTTTTCAGGACTGTTGCAAGAAGTGGTCATCTCATCAGTGCTTTTATTCATGATCCAATAATCTCCCTGAATAACATCAGAGCGGCTTCTATAACCGTAAGAAAACCATCTGGTATATTCGAGGAGCAATTTCCCCAACACCGAAATATGGAAGGGTGCTGCAAATACAAGCTTAGCCTTCGTTGGATATCCAAACCGTCGCTCTCCATCTGAACGTCTGATAACCTCCAAGTCAGTTTCCAGCTGCAATGCGCGCGACATGTCGAGCATCATCCTTATCCCTAAAAGTCTTTTGGCCTCAACTGCCCAGAAGGATCATGTCGCGGTACCCTGGCAATGCGTTTAGGATGTCACGTAGGACGGACCTGGGGGCCCCTCAAACATCTTACATATAATAATCATATTGACCACCGAGGCCTACCCCGTATCAAGTAACTCACTTAGTAACTCTACAGCTAGCTCTAGCTACCTTTTTGGTCTTGAACGCTTCATATATTCTACTCCACTAGCCTTGATACGTATTGTTATTGTTTTATATTGCTACCAACTGTCGACCACCCCAGAACACCTGAGGCCGCCGCATAAGTAAATTCAACGTGCGTCGTCATCCTTGCCCTAGCCCCCATTCTCCGACCTCGATTGGTCCGTCACTGAGGACCTCGACATGCACATGCTCATCCCCTTGTAGGCCTGAACATGCTAAGCGCTGAATGACCACCCACACCCCTCGGTCTGCCCATATATTCCGATGAACGTTGACATCGGAAGTGCGGACTCCGAGGCGACCATCGAGGTATAGGTCTTCGTCGCTGATTGCAAGGATCTCCTTATATGGCCCCTGTCCGTATTCCAGTGAGATTTTCAGGGGCGAATACGTCCTCGTGTTAGATCCTGAGCCGTCTGCGGCAGAGCGTGCGCTCAGTGACAATCGATTGAGACGTCGGGAAGTCAAGGGTAAAAGCATCCGAGAGATTCCAGGAGTGAAGACAGCCAACGGAATCTTCCTAGAGAACCGCCCAGCAGTTTCCACTGCTACCCTTCCAATTTTACAAGCTGACATGCTATTCACACGTAAAGTAAAGTCGCCGAGCTGACCTCTTTCGAAGGTGGAACAGACAACAGTGTAGACACCAGCTTGAACGTCGTGTAGCTTGGCAAAAGCAATACCCTTCCTGTATTCGCCACTATCTCCAACAATGTCTCGACTTGCGACAGAGTGAATTTGCCTTCCTTTTCCCCATACAAGCGTCACATGGATTGGTAGACGTTCCACAGGATTTTCCAAGAGAAGAGAGATGTCCGAGGCTTGGGCCAAACGAAGACTGTATTGTGGATTAGTATGGTATGACAAACTGCTAGCGTTTCCTCCAGCTGTCGAAGCCGTCCATGTACCCTTGTGCAAAGTGCTATGGTCATACTCCTCGCGGGCTTGGGAAATGCTTATGGGAACCATAGAAAAGGCCGAAAGCGTGAATGTGTGTCGTGAACGAGGAAGCGCCTGCTCAGAAACCACAACGGTGAAGACTTCTGTACTCGGAAGCTCTAGCTTCAGCAAGGTGTTAGGCGAATCAACGTACGGACCACAGACAATAGCTCCATCATCGAGGATCACCCTTTCTCCATCGTTGTGGAATGCATACAAGCCGATAAATCCAAGCTCAGGTTCGTTGGACGAATCGATGTTAGGTTCGCTGCTGGAAAATAGGCCATCAGGACTGAAGTGTCGATTCAGGAGAAGCCAAACAGTACCACCAGCCTTGCTGCGTACCGCATACTGAGGATTGGTCGCAAAAGAGCCTTCGGAGCGACTACAGGTGGAAAGATCCCAATTGAAATGGAAATCCTCTCTGCAACAGAATAGTGAAGGGTTCCAATTGAGATATATGCTCTCAAAGCTCTGAAATACGTCACTGAAATTCATCCAGAACGTTCCTGCTGGAAGACGGTCACATTCAACTTCGCCAGAGTCCAACGTGTCTTCGGCATCAACAGTCTCCAAAAGATTGCTGAATCCTGTCACTGTGTTATTGTGAAACGTTGGCCCTTTCCAGACTGTCCCTTCCGACCAGGGGTTTTTCACGAGGACCAACTGCTGACCCTCGCACTCTTTCACGTCGATGACAGCGTAGTCATGCTCGCCCACTAGACCCGATCCCTCTTCCTCGCTCTCCGTCATTTTACCCGTACCCATGCTGATGAGAACATCGCCGTAGTTGAACGCATTGTGGAGACGCCGCCATAGATTATTCTGCACTATATCGTCGCTATGATCGCGAGACACTATAATCAAAACCCTGCTGACGAAGGGGACTTTCCGTGACCATACCTCTGAATAAACAACTGCTCCGGGATCCATCCTGTCAAGACCCATAGATCCGTACCTGAATTGCTTCCTGGAAAATCGTAACCACCCCTGACTTTGAGATACGCCTTTTCGACGAGGGCAGGCCACAATAAGCCTGGGTTACTTCGATCTACGACATGCAAGGTCCGTGCAGTACGAGACGCAGGAAGGCGATCGTCAATGACAACTCTTCGTGCGCAGCCGTTGAAGTGCAATCGGATGATGTACTTACCACTCGGAGATAATACAGGCTGATTTAAGCTGGCATCACGAGGATAGATGTTGCAAGTGATGAGCTAGAATACATCAACCATTTTGAATTGCAATTTGGGGATGGTAGAACATTACATCGGCTTTGCCACGACCAACTCTTGCACTAGCTGCGCAAAGGCTCGCAACAACTGAACAGTCTGTCGTCACGTCTTGCACGAGATCGATTGATCTCTCAGCCATCATGTGTGGATTCGTATCAAGGCTGGACTGCACTGTTATGGAAAGCTCGGCAGGTCGTTTCCAGCTATCAAATACTTCGAGTTGAAGGTCTGAAAATGAGAGCTCCACAACATCTATGAACTCGGTAGTGTCGAAGTCGGACGCATTTGGAGCTATCCATGGTGGATATATATTTCCATTAAGCTTTGAGGATTCAAGAAGTATTATCCTCTCCCGAGTTGTCATCTCACGTCGTGATGGAGGCTTCTTGGTCCTTTTTCTTGTCGCAGGAGGTACGAGATCGTACGGGTTTCTGACACTGTCATCCCCCTTAACAGCCTGATCTTCCTGGCTAATCATGGTGGACGAGACGTTTCCCTCATACACCTCGAAGCTCTACTGAGACGAAAATGCAGAGGTCCGTACATCAATTGCGTTAGCCTCTCACAACGACCGAACGGGGTCCCACTTGTTTGTGATTGATCTTTAGCGATTGGTTTCCCTGTACAAAGCCATTTTGCCGCAATGTAGAGACTGGTCGGCGGGACTTGCGACGTGAAAGTGTAACATCAAAAGCACGCCTATCGAAGAAGTTGACTGTTGTGGGGGATCAACCATGATCCAAGCCCACTACCCTACAAACCTGACGGCCCCGCAGACATTGAATGTGGTCGTGTGTACCCACCCAACGGTTTCAGGAGTTGGATATAGACTTGCATTCGTACCTAGGCAGACTAGGGTAGGTAGTTTTGTGAAGACTAATGAGACTCGGGACTAGCGTTGACTATTGCCTCGGTCCATCGGAATCAACGTCAAACCCCGCCGATATCCTATCGAGAAGCATCTCGAGATTTACCAAATGACAGAACACTCGCATCGCCATTTCAGGAGTCTCCCCATATACCTTCAGCCTCGCAATCGACCATTGAGGGTAGCGTAGGAGCTGCTTCATGCTCGGCCTGGTGACAGTCATAGGCAATCATTATGGATGGCAAAGCCGGTCAACCACCATTACCTCCATGGGGTAATGCTCTAGCAGGAGCTACTGGTGCTGTCCTAGCGAACGCGATTGTTTATCCATTGGATATGTCAGTTGAACTTCCCTCCATTGACCGACAAAGGGATCGTGCTGCTGAAAGTTGACCACTGTAGAGTTAAAACGCGCCTGCAAGTCCAAGTCAAACACAAGTCGACCAGTGCTGCTCCTCTGAATACTCATCATGTACATTATACTTCAGCGATTCATGCTATCGGTAAGATTATGGAGGACGAGGGAATTCTTGGATTATACTCTGGCATCAACGGCTCTCTAATTGGTGTTGCATCGACCAACTTTGCCTACTTCTATTGGTATTCCGTCGTTCGTACCTTGTATATATCATATCAAAAGCTACCGAAGCCTCCAAATGTCGCAACAGAGCTCTCCTTAGGTGCTGTTGCCGGCGCCATTGCACAGGTCTTTACGATACCAGTATCAGTGGTCACCACGCGTCAGCAAACGCAGCCGAAAGGGGATAAGAAAGGCCTTATTGAGACTGGGCGAGAGGTGGTGAACAGTGACGACGGCTACAGTGGCCTGTGGCGGGGCTTGAAGGCGAGCTTGGTATTGGTCGTGAACCCAGCCATCACGTACGGCGCATATCAGAGGTTAAGAGAGCTTTGGTATCCGGGCAAGGCCAATTTGAGACCATGGGAATCATTCCGTAAAGCCCATACCGAGAGCCACCTAAGTGAGCAAAGCTGACAACATTTCAGTCCTTGGCGCTGCATCAAAGGCACTGGCCACCATAGTCACCCAGCCGCTGATCGTTGCAAAGGTAGGTCTTCAATCACGACCACCACCAGCCCGAGAGGGCAAGCCGTTCAAGAGTTTTATCGAAGTTATGTCATACAATCTCCAACACGAAGGACCCTTGTCATTGTTTAAAGGCATTGCTCCCCAAATCGCTAAGGGTATCATGGTTCAAGGCGTACTCATGATGATCAAAGAGAGGTCAGTAGACCAGAACCCCTATTGCAGAAGATTATGCTGACAGTCGCGCAGAATGGAGATCCTTTTCGTTGTCCTCTTTGCCTACTTGCGCAAGACCAGATCGGAAAGTCTGCAAAGAGCTGCTAAAGCTGCGGCATCCAAAGCCAAAGAGGTGCTGGCCGTTGATCAGATAAAGCAAGCCCTGCCGAATCTAATAAAGTGATAGCGGCCATCAATCCATTCTGGTAAACGAACATACATATGGATTGTCCGAGTAAAGCTTATCACATTTGTAACCTCAATCTTGCGGTTGCCTACCACCCTGCTTCTTCTAACCCAAGTAATCAACCAGCTTTAACAACGCGTAGTAGAGGACTCCCAATCGTTCTCAGATATTGGTAGATATTGGTGAATTCGATGCCGAAAATAGAGAACTGAATCTCAGGGCTGCAGCCCTAGCTGCACTAAGCTAAGCGAGTCCGATTCATTCAGCATCGAAATCCACACTGACACACTCACTCTCCATTACATCCCACATACCGACGGGTTCGCTGCCGAAATGGCCAGTAAGTGCTCCCATGCCATCGCAACTCACGCGCTGCCTTGAGAGCTAACCCAGGATCCATACAGAATCCAAAAATTCCTCGCAGCATAATCAAAGCAAGAAAGCCCACCGGAACGGGTAAGCTCCTTCAATTCTCCCCCTCGCACAACTATCAATCTCAGCCTGCTCGTGACCCCTTCATACGCTCTATCTCTTGCCGAAAACAAAGGGCCTGATACGTTGTGTCCACCAACAGTATTAAGAAGCCCAAAACCAATCGCTACCCTTCCTTGGCCGGAACCGATCCCAAGTTTCGACGAAACCATAGGCATGCGCTGCACGGGACAATGAAGGCTTTGGTATGCTTGACGTTCGGTTGAAGCGAATGGATAGGGTTAATGACGTTTATAGAAAGAGGTGAAGGAGGGAACGAGGGAGGCGGCATGACGAAGCGGAGAGGTTCTTGATTAAACGGAGGGCGAAGAATGTCTTTATGGCTTCGTACGTGGTGATGGATCATCTCCGGAGCGATTTCAAAGAAGCAAGTCGAGTATCCAGGCTCGGCCATACACGTGAGCTGCTATCGCTTCGTGTTCCTCTGATGGCGAAGTCGTCCCACTTCCAAACATGACCAAACGACAAAGGAGGAAGTGCGAATCTCCTATTGAAAAATTATCTGCTTCTCATCTGAGACACTTCTCTGCATGGCATATGTGTGTACAGCTCCGCGCTTCCCCATGCGCGGCCGCTGAAGGATTATCATCTTTGACGTGCCAATATTGATACCCTTTCATTACCAATCACCCTCCTTCTTCCTCACTGTGGCGAGAGAGTGTATGGAGAAAGGGCAACATCGCCTACTACATACTATGTTTGGTTACTGCACCATCTGCGATTAATACACGTCCATAGACTCTACAGATTCAAGCTCTGGCCAAACCTACGTCTCCTTTTCAGATTTCCAGACCACCAATCTCCGGTCGAAGCCTCCGCTTACAATCCATTCTTCCTGCTTGTCACCGACATCAACCATGCCGCACCAAATACTCCTAATCTTACTGCCCATCTCATGCCCCTCCTTCAGAGTAGCAACGATTTTCCCCGTCTTCGCCTCTAAACCCCGCAATACCCCATCGTCTCCATTGACCCATACACCCGATCCATCGGGACGCCAGACGACCTGTGGTGTCGAATATGGCGTTTGCGATGCCAAAGTACTCACATGAACGAGGATTGCTGCTTCCTCTTTATCTTGTGCAGCCAGAGTCGCTCGGTTCTGTACTGCTTGAGTTGCAGGCTCCCGATCGGCAGCTGCTGAAAGTGGGCGCGGATGTGGTATCAGGAGCCGGACGATGATGAGCTTCATGTATGGGACGGCGGAGGTGGCTACTGCCAAGAGCGTTGGATCAGTGGGGGAAATGGCTACAGAGGACGGCGAGAACGCTATCCAGGCATTGGATTGTGGAGCTAGATTCTGTGATCCCAACAACTCCATTTCGGTTGGTAGTTGGTTTTCAGAGTTGGGCGCGTCAGCCTTGGGTATAGCATAACAGTGCAACGAGGTAGAGTCTCGACGCGTGACCAAAAGAACTGGTCGATCTAGGTCTGGATGCTTTACAAACAATATCGTTTCGGGATTCGTAGCAACGTTGATCGATGCCACAGGCTCTCCAAATTTCAAGTCGGTCCCCCTCCTAATCCGGTAAAGGAAGACTTTGCCATCCCATCCTGCGGTAGCGATGAACGTAGCATCACCTTCGTCGCAGGTGGCTATCTTGATGACATATTTCTTATGGTCACGTCTTTCATCGAGGACTCGGTCTTCTTTATGGTCGTAAAGCACGGTCTGACCGGACATTCCAGACGAGATCGTCCGTATGCATCCTGTGCCAAAGGGAACGCATGCGAGGATCGGGCAATCATGAAGGTGGCTTATGCTTTTGACGAGAGTGAACCCGACGTCCGGAGCAAGGAAATGTAATCGACGGTCTGCAGTGGTGGCGAAGAGTAATTGAAACGGAGCTCGTGACGCATCGCCTTCAAATCGCTCAATCGAGACATGTAGAAAGTTTGCTGTAGAAGACAAAGTAGAGACTTGGGACGGTACTGAGGGAGCTGGTGGGACGATATCAGAGACAGAAAGGAAGGAGAGATGAGACGAAGGAGAATAGGATTACCTGGAAGACTCCATTTTCTGTCTACATCACCGACACCTACCTTTTCAATTCTCAGGCTGAGATCGAAGATCTTCTTTTCTTCTAGGATTTTCTCAATTGTCAGGTCTCCCTTGGAGACCGTGCCCGCATCTGGTGGTAGCCCAGCTTCTCTGATGAACGTATCTAGTGTCTATCAAGAACGTCAGGTTGCTCATGACACGATAACAGGTTCAATGAGATCGAATTATTTACGTCTTGGTAATTGTTAGTCTTAAGAAATCTGGCGACGATGATAGTTGGGGAATCAGTGGCCGGCATAATCGTGATGTGGAAGCGTCAATCGAATTGACGGATAGCGCTTCTCTACGTTATCTACACCTCGAGCCAACAGGAAACATGCTAAACTTCACTGATCATGCATACAACACGTAGCTACATGGCGACGATAATGTATATGGCAAGAGATTTGGGTATCTAGATGTCCTGAACGCCACGCTGAATCGACAGACAGATTTTGCTGCAATGCAATTGCCTGTCTCGGGAGTGTATTTGCGGGATATTGTTCCTGTATAATCAGCACGGCTGAGGGATACCCAAGGTGGTAGGAATCTCATTGAAACATGTCTTCCGCTCTGTTCCTTCGACCTCCTCTCAATTTCCCTGCGAACAACTCCTTTCCTCCATTCCCTATCACCTTCCCAGGAAATAGGTCCTTGATAGTCCCTGTGGCGGAAGCACCACCGCGGATCGAAAACCCTTTGTCTTCCGACGCGCCCCTAATATTGAGGCCAATACCGTCGCTGCTGTACGTGTCCAATCCGGGCTCAAGATCAGACGTCTTCAGACGTCCGTATGACGTACTCGTCGATGCAGTAGCGATGCGATCGGCCGAGCTCCGGCCAGCTTCTGAGAAAGGGACAGAAAGCCGATCTGCAAAAAGGGCCGCAGTCTCATCGGCAGCGTCAAAGGCGTCTGAGCGACGGTGGTGATTAGTGCTGGTAACTTTTGTTGGGAATAGCTCCTTCTTCAGTCCTGCAGCAAGCATTTTGTTGCTGAAAAGTTCCTTGCCGTTCTTGTCAGGGGCTGCGGTGGGAGTGGATTTCGACGGAAAGAGCTCTTTCCCCTTGTTTCCGGACGAAAAGGGCTGAGGGTTACGAGATCGATACGATGGGGGAGGTGTACGTTGTCGTGTACGCCGAATGTCCCTAGTGCCTTGCTTATTAGGCGAAGCGCTTCGGTCTCGGGCTGGACGGTATGAATCAGCATGGCGCTGCGAAGAGTGACCGCTATGGTTGTTGAATTCATCAGAAGACAGGTCCGTTGAGCCTAGTCTACCCGACGCTGGCCCATCGTCATACATCGATGGATCAAAACCTTGCTCGTGATCTCTGCGCCTCCGTCGCCGGTGTTCCTCGGGGCTGTATCCACATCGATGATAAGCACCATTGCTGCTCTGCACTCCTCGGCGTCGCTGCTCTCTTGGGTCGTGCTCTGGATGCATTAGGTAGAATCTGCTAGTTTCGTAGGCACGAGGTCGCTTTTGGTCGGTGGCCAACGCCGTCCGGACTTGCAGAGCCAACGCTGGATGTGTTGACAGTGTCTTGGCCCTCCTCAATTGCAAAGCTGGCAAAGATGAGACATCGAATTCGTCCAAAGCAAGGGTGAAGCTGGCAAGAGCTTTAGAAGCAGTGGCTGGGTCTTCGTATACGATGTTGGCAGACGTATCGTCGATCCACTCCACAGAAACTGGAGCATTTGAGGGATAGTGGTCTGTGGAAAAGGTTTTGATGTGAGTTGTGGTAAGGTCATCGACTCCGCGAATGTGGATTTTATGAGGCGTAGTAGTGATGTCTGGGGTTGTATCAATTGTGGAAGTGAGGTTGTTCTCAATGACCTGTTATGAAAGTTAGAGACTATTCATAATCAAATCTCCGTCGGCATTGTCGTGAAACTGACATTTTGAGACATCTCGTTTTCGATTGGTCCTAGATCCATCTCCATGTCGACGTCCATGTCCACAATCGACGATTCTAAGTAGGGTTCCATGGTTGCTGGAAGATGTGACTGAGATTGAAGTACTTCCATCTTGGGTACAGCTAAGTAAAGGGGAAGGCTAGAAAATAATATGAGTAAAGATAGACTGATATTGAAGACTGCGTTTGACTGCGGATCATCGGCGAAACGTTTATTCCATGGAAAAGCTAGTCCCGGAGAGTATTAGCCGCGTCTAGGCGGACTAAGTACTGAAACACAATGTCAAGCTTGGAAGCGCCAATTATGACACATATGTGACAGGTGGCGGAATGAACGAATTTTGAAGGTGCTTCTAACGATGAGAGTTGTTCTATGCGTGAATCATCTTCCTTCCAATGTGCCCATAGAATATTCGTTGGAGGCCTCGCAAAGTTCCCCACCACCTCTTTATAGACTTTCGAAATGATATGAGCCGCTCTGGGGCGCTCGAAGGGTAGTATAGGTCAAGACTGTTCCATCAAGTCTAAAAAGCCATTATGCCCTTCAGACTGGTTCCATGCTTTCTGAGTGGGATACGTTGGACTTCTGTCGCTTCCTCGACTGCGAGCTTGGCATCGAGTGATCACTTTCCATACCATTTGCTCCTCGTTTAGTTGATTGACGTTCTTTCCTCCGACCCGTCTCCAGTTTGTTTGGCTTTGGCACAATTCGTTCATCGATGTTCGACATTGCTCTACCGTGGCGATTCCACCAATTCTTGACCGAGCCTACAGACCTGTCCACTGCATATCTTGACATCAGCCTCCTGGAAACGATCGCCCATTTCTGTTCTGTCGTTTCTCCTTCGTTCACAACTTCCTGCATCAATCCGATGACATACTTCTTTTCATTAGCTTTCCAATTTTCTTTCCTAGGTCCAATCTGGCTTGAAGTATGAATTTGGGGCGCTGAAGTGGTTTTTTTAGAAGTGGATGTCTGTTTCTTGGGTCGATTTTCAACGTGCAGAACGGTTGAGGATGTTGAATTGCTTGGATCAGAGGTTATTGTTGTTGGCGAACTCGCTCGCTCTTGGAATTGGAGACTTGGGTCAATGTGGTTTGCAGGGGTGGACTGCGGCGAAGCTGCTAGTCCTTTGCTTTGGTGGGGTTGGCTGCTAACGCAGAATGGGCAGTACCACTTTCCCGGTGGAGATGTTGTGAGGCCAACGCAACTGAAATGAAACCAACCAGTGTCAAGCTCACATTCGACCATAGCATCGGTGTCGTCTGGCTCATCACACAAGATACAAGCGTAGCCAGCTAGCAGATCCGTTTCTGCCTGTGAACTGATCTCATCCTCATCGTACTCATCTGCTTCTGATGAAGATCCATCGCTGTTTTGATTAGGACTCTCGGACCGGTAAGCGAGCCTTGTCTGAGGGAGGATCTCCTTATCTCTTGCATCACTGGCTTCGGCACTAATTTCCCTATTTGTTTGGCTTATTTCTTCAAGCTGGACTGCAGATATTCCACACGGAGAAACTTGTTCCACTTCCTTATCGCGGGCATCAGAGCTATGATCGTGTTCATTATTGATATCATTAGTACGAGGAGCGGGCGTTTTCGTGGGCATTTCAAAGAGATCTCTGAAGGGAGAAACGCAACTCGAGCGGGACTCCTGACGCTCTTTGAAGCCGCAATAGATACATTCGTGACGGAAGCTGCAAAGGACGCACTGAAAGCCACAGTTCTGTCCCATCTCAGCATAGGGGCAATTTTCTGCAGGCATCAAAGGTAGTGTGGCAAACCCGGAAACTCCTTGTGGCTATTGTGTATATTAGACTCCAGGCCATTGGCTTACCCAGTGCTTCTTCTACTCACATAATTTAAGGCCTTCAGGCTGAGGGAAACTTCTTCATATTGGTCCGACTGCGGAAATAGTGTGCGGTGCCCGAGGCTCTGCGTGGGTATCTCCGCAGTTGTAAGATCCAAAAGTTGACTCATGTTGTCCATCGAATTAATGATATCTTGAAATATGTTGCCAGGCTTCGGCGCACAGCGCTTGAACCCAAATGGATGTCGAGGAACAGAGAATGTCGGCAGAGAGTTATCCAGTAACTCCAGGGAAAGCCAGAGAATTGACGCACAGCGTCTGAGCAGATGCAATGATCTAATAACGCAGGCAAGGAGCTATCCGGCAGCTCAAGTAAAGGTCAATACATAGTGTACAAGCACTGATACAATCAAAGAATCTGTACAAGGAGCTGTACCAGCAGCGGCTTGGTTCGAAGGGAATTCTTGAGGAATAGGAAATGGATGCGAAAGAAAGAAGATGTTTTAGGATGGAACGAGAAGAGATGAACAAATACGATATTTTGGTTGTGGGCAAAAGACCAGCCCCCTTGATTACGGCTCCGTAGTGAAGCTTCATGATGAATAGAGGCATCGACAATAGCATAATTTGCGATCTGGTACCAACTGTTTTCTCTTCACTCGCTATTGTTTCCATTGTCCCATTCGGACTGGGTCATGCATCGCTGCACGAGTCCAGATCCATCAACAAAGATGATCAATGAAATTGTTCGCTATCCACAGGACTTCGTAATAAAATGGTAGCGCGAAAACTCCATGTTGATGTCTGAATGTACCATATCCGCGGCCCACCTAACTGTTTCCCCTGGTTATAATCAGATTGATCCATAACAGTCCAAATTAAACCATATGCAGTGAAATGAAGCCCAAAATCTTCGTTTTGATTTTCGAAGCCATTCAGAAAGTCATTCCGAAGTAACGAAATCAGATCAGCGATTGATGGCGTTCTTGGCCGCTTTCAATTTTTACACAGCAAACGAATGTTCATCCTGCAAAACCCTTACCCAAGACGACGAAACGTGAAGATGCATCAAATGGTATCTTGAAGGAGAGCTCCACCAACAGACAAGGAATTATCGTCATCCTTGACTGGCACGACTGGTAATTCAAGAGGCCTCTTCTAGCGCCGGGATCTAGTTTAGCGGCCCGCTGCACGATCAATGGTTTCCCATCATACCGTCACGTGACCGTCAAGCTCTAGCAGGCTGCCACACACGCAACCAGAATGGGGTAACAGGATAAAAATAAGTACCATAAGCTACCATTATATCAACGGAAATATATGTAAAAGATGAGGGTCCAAGGGCGTTCCTCCCCCGTACAAATGCAGCGCTCAAAAACACTGAGGACTATTCTAGTATTGGAGTTCTGGCCAAGGTCCTTCGTGTCGTGCACTGTTTAGTTTTCTACGTCAATCTAAACATTGCGCAAATGAAAAGACAATCCCGTCGAGGCATTGGATGAAGAGCGTAGAATCAGACTAAGCCAAGTTCTAAAGGGCGTCGCCCCCCCGATGAGAAGACAGACGTTAGGAACATAGAGACTCATTGACCGTCATCCAAGCGACTGCTGAGCATGGAACTTGCTGGAGTCAGGCATATATCTCAGCATCGTTGCAATTGCGCAAAATGAGCATAGATCACCGGATGCTGAGCAGGCCCGTGGTCCCGGCAAACATTCCCAAGGCGCATAGAATATCGGACCGGATCTTTAACTTTCCAAAAGAACAGTATTCAAACCAAGTAACTGACAGACAACTGTACGAGAGAACGTTACTTTACAGTACCGGTCATCACAAAGTAGCTGTCCGGATACGACGAAGTAGACCCACCGGTTCCGGTTGAATCCAAGCGATTGACGGGTGGGATTGAAGAATCCTTCAACTCCAGGGTGGTCTTGGCATTAGAATACTGTTGGGGTGGCGATGTGGGATTTAGCCAAGCAGCAGCACCACCTTAGATGGTGGAGTGTCAGAGGAAGCGATAAGGCGTTGAGGCAGTGGAGTGGCGCTCCGGCAGGTTGCGAAGTGGACCAGAGGTTAGCGAGCTATCCCCGGTGCCAACCACCTTACCGAGGCGGAGAAGGGAGGCTAATACTTAGCAACCTTGATGTTGGCGGCTTTGGATGGGTTAGTCGAATTCTTTTGGGCCTCCAGAGGGCGGCACTTTATCGTCCATCAAGCGTCGGCTTGCTCGCTCGGCCGTCATACTTTACTCAGATGTGCTTAATTCCTTGGCACCTGGCTCAACAAAGGCACTACAGAGCCTGTCTGGCCTTGGCGAATGCTTGTGGAAGCAGTAGGGCTGGGAAGATCAGTAGGCAAGCTAATCACACTGACTCCGATACAGTAGTCAACTGTGGATCCTAGTGGCTGAGGTCAAAGAAGAAGCGGAAGCAATCACAGACAGCGACTGCAGCAAAGGTCATGTCCGAATAATGTTCATAGACAATTATACTGTCTTATTAGATACACGGGATACCTTGGATAATCCAACTCCGATGTCGATATTGTAGCCTATCGCACAGCCAGCATCTTGTAACTATCGCCCAAACTCCTCGCATCAAAACGGACGGTTTTTTTTGACGCCACCTGCAAGAGGGTATTCGGTAGTTGATATCATCATGTACGGAAGCCAGCAAAAGTCCCGTTGTGCAAGCAATAGCAAGGTCTACCACTGACTATAGACGCGAGCCCAAAAATGAGAGTTTCGTTCAATTCATACGCCGTGTCCAATATGTAGGGAGGGGTAAAGCGCGTGAGCGATTCTGCCTATAAAAAACCCTAGTCGAGAACGTTAGATAAATCCATCTTCTTGCTTGATGGGGTCGCGAGGTCATCGTCATCTGCAGTCCTCTTCAGAGACGACGATGGTGGTGGCGCAAGATCAGCGTCATCTGTAACCCTATCCCGAGACGATGATGGCTGCCCCAAATTCTCGGAAGGAGCTATGGAGCTAGCCGCAGGAGAGCGAGTAGTGGAGGCCGAATGTTGCGGTCTATCCGCGAATTGATTTTCCGATGGTGGAAGCTCGGCTGCCAGATATTCCGTTGGCGGGATTGTCGCGGGCTGGAACTCCGCTGGTCGAAAATGTGCTGGTCGAGATTCCGCCGGGTGAGCTGAGCTGGTGGCGACGAGTGCATGAGGACTCGTAGGACGTAGCGGGACTCTCGTGGGGTCGTTGGTGTGGTGGAGTAAGTTTGAGAGCGATGGGAGACTACGTGGGTCCTGTGACGATGGATATTGACGGTGAGGAACGGAATTGATCGGAGGTGGTCTGGCTGAGAAATCGGGAAACCATTGATGCTGATCCTGAGTGAAAAGGTTGGATGCAGGAGGTATCCTGGTAGGATATTGCGTAAATTGTTGATGCTCTTGCTGAGCTATATGGTTCATGAGAGGAGGTGGCCTGGTTGGCAATTCTGCGAATGGTTGACGTTGGCGAAGGTCTATCCAAGGTGACCTAGTTGGCACTTCGGCGAACGTTTGACGCTGGCGTGAAGCTGTTCGAGGTGTCCTGGTCGGGATGTCGTTGAACTGTTGATGTTGACCCTGAGTAACAGAGCTCGTCAAGGGAGCGGTCCTGGTTGCCACATCGGCGAATTGTTCGAGTCGCTGGTGTGGATGATCAGGGATAAATGGTGACTTGGGTAAGCCGTTGTAGGTCCAGTTTGAAGGTGAATTGTCTAATGTTGTCGGCATGCTGTTCGACTGGGCGATGTTGATTTGCGAGCTTTGCCATTGCCGCCAAGACTCTAGTGGTAGAGAATCGGGGAAAGGGAGATAAGGGCGATGAAGTGGTGCACCGAAGCCTGGAGAGGACATCGACATATGCGAACTTGAATCTGACACCAGGGATGGAGCTTCTCCAAGAGAGTCTGGCACAGACCTCTCGGAATGGGCGGGCGAAGTCAGCGGCTGCTCGATTCTCCGTTGGCGTGTTGGCACCAATATCTGTCGCTGGCGATGCGGAAGGCGTGCAGGTCGGGCGATCGATAGACGCTCCACGTTTTCATCGAATTGAGCGCGGATTAGTTCGGGATCTCTTCGGACAACGATGCGACGGCGACGGTTCATGCCACCGTTCCACCAGTTCTTCACCGCGTTGTCACTCCGGCCCGGAATACGTCGTGCAATTTCTGCCCAACGCTTTCCCATATCATTCACCAGCCTCTCAATGTTCTCGCCTTCCTCGGGGGTGATGGGCTCATGCCTCAAGGTCGGTTTCAGGTTCTGATGATATCGCTCCCTGCATTGCTTCGGCGACCTCGAGACGAGGAGGTTGGCTATCTGAACCCAATTCTGGGCGCCATTCTCCCTGACCAGCCGTAGGAGTTCTCTGTCTTCATTCTGACCCCAAGGCCCTCGTCTTCTTCCACGATTCGTCATACCTGATAAGAGAGCGGCCCCACAGGACAATGTTAGGATTGAATTGATCTGCAGATACCAATGGTCGTCAAGGTGTTAGAGAACCAACAACTTTGTAAGCTTAAAAGATATCGGATCTCGAGACTGTCCTTGACGAGAACGTTGTTCGACGTTGAAGAACGTATACAAGAGACGATTGAAGGTGTGAGCAGTAGATGTAAGAGAAAGATTATCCAAGCGTGAAGTGTTTGTTGGGATGAAGTTAAGAGTACCAAGCAGGAGAAATCATGGATGAATCAATAATACTATCAAGGCTCTTGGTCTTGAGACCAATAGTGGAAATAGCCAAGGAACGGAGGGGCAGTGGAGTGGAGATATGGTTGAAATGCTCTTTGCTATGGCTCGTGATGCTTGAATGCGAGCGCCTTCGACAGGCTCTTGCTGGTTTGTTGAGGATGAGTCAAGAGCAGATGGAGAAAGCAAGAGCGGTGGAAAGGGATCATTCGGAAGGAAGGCGGACAGGGACAATGGTCGAGATGCAAAAAGGGAAAAAGGCGTCAGATGGAAGGCTTGTAGTGGATCGCTAGTTTGGGGAAGTTGGCAGGCGTGATTGTCTGGATGGAGTCTCTCGAGGGACGCCATTGCGCTATCCACCTTGGTTAATGGTTGGGAATGGAGTAGAGTAATACACCTTTAACCTTACTTCGGAATCTACCAGGATTAACGATATCTCCCCCATTATGATGCGCAACAAGGAAACACAAGGGCACTCAAGGGCACTAGTCAGCCCGCACTGCGGAAAGTCAAATTCATGCCGGTATCGAAACAGTATGGCTCCTTTTAGCTCTGACAGTAATGAAAACGATCGAGCGATGTGGCCAAGGCCCTAGGACTAAGGTCTGGACGGAGTACGGTATTGTTCATGCTCGAATGGTAATCTTGGAGGGCGACTGGATTTCCCAAGAGGTTCTTCCAAGGGCTCACTCCATAGAATGGCGGCCTGCTTTGCTTGACTCCGTTATTTCCACGAAAGACTGGACTGCTTGGGCAGGCTCGTCCGACCAGTGGTGATGCAGGGATGGCGTTACGTTGAAAATGCCAACGCCAGCTGTGACGGAGGAGCGGCGGCGCGTAACGTAAGTGCGCAAAGCTGGTCAAGCCTCTCCAAGATGATCGGTCGCCAACCAGTCCAAAATAAAAGGAGATGAGCTTAAGAGCCATGTCGACGGTTGGTATTCTTTCAACGTCGTTCAGCCAGCCTTCAGCAAGCCCACACCCATTAGCGTTCCAGCTAAGGGGCTCCGATAATGCAATCGAGCCTAGCGTCAAGTGTCAAAACCCGCGAGAGTCGGGAGCAATGGAGCATACTTTGGTTCTGGGATTGGGGACGGGGTCTAGACCGGTCTTTCTGTCTCAGCAAGCGAAAGCTGGATCAGGCCGCTCCTTTAATTGGCTGGCGCAAGCAAGAATATCGCAATCAAGCAACGTCTTCAGCGTCATACTATGGGAAATCCCATCAACGGCTTTTGGGGCTCCCTCCCTCATCCCGCTCTGATGATCTGATCCCAGGATCATGGCCGATCGATTGCGAATTACCATCACATCAAGTACAGGAAAACCGCTCACTTGCTCACTTGCTCCTTTGGTAGCTTTGTTCTTCCATGAATCTCTGTATCGACGACTGTGTTGTTTTTCTCAAGGAAACCTCAGTCGCTTCCTTCTTTCCCTGCACCAGTCAATGTCATCACCACGTACAAGTCCCGGCAATAGCGATATTCGCCGGACCTGCGGTCGCAAGATGCGCATGGGGGATGAGACAACGACCGAGCATGAGCGAAAGCCTCTTCCCCTGGACCCATCGTCTTGTGTGCGTTAGTGCACATGTATCATGACGGCAGCTCACCAAGACACGAACCACGTTGACCCTAGGTTGACACTAGGATCGCGCAGCAGACCAATGTGCAGGGGGCTTGGATCGGTGACGAGGAAGGCGAACCAACGGCGCCAAACTAATCTCCTCTTGGGAATTAGGCAATCGCAAAACCTCCGAATCAAACTTTGGTAATCTCTAGTTCGAGCGACTTCAGCTCCGAAACGGGCCAATGTGGCACCCAATGGGGCCAATCTCTGCAACGGTCGATTTCATTCGTCCCGAAGTGCGGCCGGCCCTTCTTAAATCGTCTGTCCAGTACCACCGAAGAGAGGCTCCTCCGTATTACCAAACACGTTTTAAACCATTAGAAGAGTAGCTTGATTGGAATGGAGCAGCTCGGGGTCAGCTCGTCAAGTGCGATGACTATTGGAGTGGGATTTACTCCTCTTTCAAACGCTCGGAGCGCGTAGGCTTTGAGAAGATGAAACTCGTAACTTCAGTGTAGACATCGACGATGCTAGATCTGTGCAGGAGGTTGATTACTTGCGGGCCAGTCAGTGCCAACCCCGCGATGTCTGGCACGCATGCTTGATTTGGGGGTGTGGGTGGCTTGGGGGTCTGGAACGAAGACATCCGACTCGCTTCACATACCCTGCTTAAGGCCTCGTTTGGCTGATGCACGATGAAAGGATGGCAGCGCGTCATTGTTCCTTGTCATTGGGATTGGGTGGTGCATTCAGCGTTTGAAGATCGGCGATGAGAAGTATTTCTAATGCTTGGCTTTCCTCGAGTCCGAACTGAGGATTGTGTCGGTAGAAAGGCATGTGCTCCATCCACGCAGCATGATATCGAGGATGTTGGTAGTGCAACAGAGTCCACCGCTGTATGGTTCAGACCGCCTGCATCCGCGACCCCCATTGTTAGACTAATCCAGCGCAAACAACAGCGATGTGGGAGCAACATGCATGTGGGCAAGGCAGTCGTGATAGAACAATACATTCTACCTAGTACCGTATCAAGGCACGACAGTGATCGGCAGTAGGCGAGAGATCTTGATAATCCCATTCAAGAAGCGTGGGCGTTTCTGATCTGTACATTCAAGGTACCTTAATTGACCGACTAGAATAGCACCTAACTATTCTAGTGCAATCGCCAGTCAATGGAGGACCAGATTGCCGAGAGGAAGATGTGCAAGTGACTGGCAAGATTGAGTTTGAGGCGGCTGCGGCGGGGGTCGAACCTGGTTGGCTGATGGTTTCCTCCTTGATCCTTGATCCTTGATCCTTGGATAGTTCAATCGATGATCGTTCGATCCGTTGATCTGCAAACGGCCAGTCCAACGTTTTCACATCCCCTGGACACACCCGCCTGTATCTTTTACACACACAACGATACCCGCTTCTCTACTAAAATAGACCAGATCTTAAGCCGGCCATAGATTCCACCCCTACCACCTGCATCATCTGGGACGTGGCCCGTGCTTGCATTCTTCTCACATTGTCCCCAAGACCCTCCCTGTCCGATTGGGACCCAGTAGTCACCCCTGCTCAAGCACAGTACTACTAAGTACTTACATGTAACCGCACCGCTCGCTTACCTTGGGTAGCCGGTTATGAATGCCCTCGACCCGCTCCTCCGCAATCTCTACCTGTTTTCATCATCCTTTTCTCACCAGTGGGTGGGTGGGTGCAAGTAAGGTATGTTTCACGCACAACAATTGAACAGTCCCTCCGAACTGTATGACCTGTTCCTGCGCAAGCCAGATGAGGCCGTTCTTCATTTGCTATATTCTACAGAGGCTGGCCTTGGCAAAGCGAGCGCTTCGCTGTTGCTTTACCCCTTCTGGTTTTTCCCACCCATCCATGCCATAATTCCACCTCTTACTCCCTCGCTAAACGGCGCTTCAGTCATATCCATGAGTCATGATGCTAGATCGTATAAGATCAGATGGCCATAAGAAATCAGTCACAGCCAAATGTCTCCCCCTTCCCCTACCACCCACCTGCGCCATGCCTCCGAATACGCAGATTCCAAGTCTTGAACCCAACGACGAGTGTCGAACAACGCACTGGTCCAACGGCTCTCATACAGCAGTTTTCGAAGTTCCATAAGCCTGCCTTGGCCCATCCCTTGCATGCCAACGCTCGTAGGATAGACAAGGTCACTTCCAAGCTCCACCGCTTGCTCCTCGTAAGCCTTGTCGCTATCTGCAATCAGCTCATCTGCTGCCCGATCTCCATCGGTATTTCTTGGCAACGCTCCTCTGAGGATGGACGCAGCCATCCTCGAGCACATCTTATACTCGTACCTCGGTAGGGTAAGCAGTGGCGTCCCTGACCAGAGCACATCTGCAGCTGTCGTATGCGCGTTGCATTCAGGTGTGTCAAGGAATAAATCGCAGACACGAGCACGAGATATGTGTTGATGCTTTGGTGCGACGTCCGTGAAAATAATGCGAGACGCAACCTCGGCGCCTACCCATCGCAAAGCCGTTTCCCTCAGGTTCTCTTCACCAAGGTCCGGGAATCGAAGGAGCCATAGCACAGCCTTTGGAATGCGAGATAGAATGCGAAGCCACGTTCTGAACGTTGTTGGCACAATCTGAATTCGATCAGTGTCAGCAGTTGACATGATGAGCCCCTTCTGTCGGAGCGACGAACCTTGTAGAGTTGGTTGAAGTTACCCAAGATCACGGTGTCATCAGCAAGATCTGGGAACAACTCTTTGCGCATCTGCCATCGCCGTCGCTGTTCTTCCGGCCAATCAATCCGCGTTTCCTGCGAGTCTGGAGCACTTTGTCTGTGATCGCAACAAAAGAAAGTGTCCCGTGTGAAGATGATGTTCTCCCCGTACACCCACTCGTCTTGATCGTCGTCGTTGTTGCCGTCCTTGGTTTGGTCTTCAAGGTCTACATTTCCCCGCCACGGTCTCAGTGTTTGTGGAGGTATGGCAATCCTGTCAGCAAGTAGGTAATCGCACCATTCGGCGCCCAATGTGCCGGCGAAGCCCATGAAGGACATTTGGATAGGAGCCGGACGCGCTGCAAAGACTTCATTCCTTGCACCACGGGTATAGCCATTAAGATTCACAAGAATATGAATTCCATCATCAACGGCTTGGTTTACCAAGCGATCGATTGACCAGGATGAAGCGTCGTGGAAAACTGGTGCTTCCCGTTCAATTTGCTGGCGGTGGAGAGAGCCATCACTGGCAGTGGTTGCGTAGCAAAAGGCCTTCACGCGACTTTGATTATGGAGTCCAAAGACGGACTGCATTAGATGGGCGAGAGGATGATTGTTGAAGTCTGAGGAGATGTAGCCAACATTGAGATGCGGGTTGGGGGGAGGTGGAGGGTCGTAGAGCTGACCAGGAAGCCAGGGCGCTCTCAAAGTGGAGCAGGACACCCGCAGTCCGTTGCGCTGAGAAATCTTTCGAATTTGCCTCGCAGATAGCGGACAGGTGAAAGTGTGAAAAGGCAGTACAGTCGGAGCACTGGGAATAGCGAGGGCTGCAGGAAGCTGTGGTCGTAGCCGACATTTTACCGGAAGAGGTGTTCGTGCGACATATTGATGCAGATATATCTGACGGACCAAATTTTTTGTCGCCCTCTCAACAAGCCGTACAACTTTGGCACCTTCCCATCGATTCCCGGCCCAACTTTCAAGATCCTTCCTCAAGGTCGTCTGAGCCTTCTCGTTGTTGACGTGGCAAAGAACCCCCAGACCCAGCTGTTGAAGCATCTGATCGATACCAACATTGTGAAGCACGCCTTTGCCCCAGCTTTCTCCATCATGTAACTGTCTCTCGACTATAGCTACGACCCGTTCAATCCATCCAGGACTCCGTGTGACAGATTTCTTGGAATCGTACAAGTCCCCTCGCTCATCCACATGCCAACGATCCCGGTTGCTTCCCAACCGATGGATACCACCGCGACCATTCCAATTACAGACAGAGTTCAGCGCATTGGCAAGACCACAGATTGCTTCTGCAAAATCTGGATTTGAGGCGACAGCTCGTTTGTAATAAACAATTGCCTCACTGACTCTGCCTTGATCTTTCACTGCGTTTGCAAGATTGGCAAGAGCTATATCGAAATTACCATCGCATTCAACGGCTTTTTCATACATTCTGATGGCTGCCTGCAATTGCCCTATGTCCTTGAAAAGGCTACCGAGATTCGTGTACAGATGTGCATGACGTGTGTCAAGTCTCAAGCCATAATCGTAGTATGCCAGTGCTAAAGCAATTCCTGTACCCGAGGTGACACCGGGAATGGTACTGGGCTGAACATTCCCCATCTTAACATTCATCATCGAACGAGCCGACTCTTGAAAGCTTGCCAGAAGAATTCCTACGTTGTTAGCGGTCGACGGGCTAGGTTGGAGGGAAAGCGAAAGATAATACAGTGCCAGTATTTCCTGAATTCCAGACGTTGCCCTTGGGGAGGCTACTGAGGCTCCACTGGAAGACATCGCATCCTGATATATTTTTGCAAGCGAAAGTAAAGAATTAGAGACAATGGATATCGCAGCCTTTCGACCCAGGCCATCCGGAACACTTTCTAAGCCTGGTAAGCGACCCTGTGGAGGGAAGACTAGACATGAAGTCTTCAATGCCATGTCAGGCGCAAGTAGAATTGGTTCTTCAGTAGCATCATCACCTCGAAGACTCGGCTTCACCACTTGTTTATTGTCTAAGAACACATTGAGGATGGTCTTGGTCAAGCCTCGGATGCCGATCTGACGCCTCCCTACTCCGATTAATATAGCGTCTTCAAATGCCTGAGCCGCACCGGAGATATCTCCTATTTGATAGAGCATATTGCCTTTCCCGTGAACGAGGGCAAGCATCCTCCCATTATCTGATGGCGGTATAGCGTATCTACCAGAGCCAAAACCACAGACACTCAGGCAGTGTGTACTGTCAGCCTCGACCATGCCATGTAACAGCGCCCCATGACTGATTCTCTCCAAGTTGGATTGTCCGGATTGGGGGCCAAGATTGGTTCGAAGAGCGTGCTCAACATATTCAATCACCCTTACCGCCTCTCGCCCGCGATGGCCCTCGTGCAAAAGGCCGATGAGATGTTCAACAGCTTCGAAATAATCCGGCCTAAGCTTGACAGACCGAAACCAATAGTGCTCAGCTTCGTCCCTGCGATCGAGCGCAAATAGCGTTGCTGCCAAATCCGACATTGCATGGACATTGTTAGGGTCACGCTGGAGGACTATCAGATACCAATTCATAGCTTTGTTGTAATCACCTAGGCCATAAGCCAGACAGCCGGTCAGAAGTGTTCCATCTGTCCACTCGAATCCACTTTCTTGGCAAAGCCTACCAAGCATCTCCAATGCATACATAGCTGCAGCTGATGGAGAATCTATATGGAGGTCTGATGTCATCTGGGGCGGTACATAGCTAGGTTGTCCTGCATTCGAATTGATTCTGCGAGCCTCATCACGCGACTGCCACCAACGCCGGGAATGGGCGTTTGCCAGAATGGATGGTTGAGCCGAAGACGACTGATGGAGAAGCGCCGGGTCGCTTGTGGGGCTTGATGTGCAGTATTTTGGGGTTCGCAAACAATGATTCAGGTCTTGAGGGCCTACTTTGAGAGAAGTTTGGGTCCCAGCTTTGGTGCTAGGATGAGATCGACTGTCACGGCTGTGGCCGTTTGACCATGATGGATAAGGTCGCCGTGGTAATTGCGGATAGAAACTTGACTGAAATTGCGAGCCACCGCTACGCTGCTCATCTGCTGAGTTGCGCCGCACCTGTTCAATGGAGGTCAGTAAATTGGCATAAATCCGGTTAGCCCACACGAGAATCTTCTCTTTAAACTGAGCGTTGCTTTGTAACGATACTGGATCATGACAAAGAACTAAATAAGAGGAACTTCCAGAAGCGGAGGATCCATAGTTGCGGGTATCGTTAGATACTTTAGCACCTTGGTCGTTCCAAGAAGACAGCTTATTGCGGTAGGCGAGAGGCTCAAAAGGATGTAATTGTGGCTTAGCTGCAGCTCGAATGCTGAATGCCGAGCTTCCCCCGTGGGAGGTTTTGATTTCTGTAATAGGAGACAATGTTTCGTCGATCTCATGTGCAAAGGAAAGGGCTGACGTGGGTGAACGATCGGCAGTGTAAGGATACTGCGATTCACTGTGGGCTTGCAACCATTGCCCATAGTGACTGACTGCAGGGTGGAGCTGGTCAGAATTGTCTACATGATTCTCGGCAACTTGATCTCGAGACCTTGGAACTTGAAGAGGAGCAGGCTGGTAAGGTTCGAATGCGCCATGGAGCCAACACGGCTCATACGGTCCAGAATCCTCTACAGATGTAGAGCCCATACACGGTGGCCATAGAGGCTGTAGGACCGTTGGAACATGTTCTCTTTCGGCCGGGTGATCAAGATGTTGGCAGACGGGCCATTGGTTCACTTCCGAGCCTGATCCGATAGATGGAATCGCGCTAGATATGCGCCCCCGGTTGATCTTAACACCATCTACTAAACTGGCATGTTGATGACGCTCTCTGGATGTGTCGATTTGGTGTGGTTGAATAAGAAGCTGCTCCCCAACCCTTGGTTCCAAAGACCGGTCTTGATGGCTTGGTATCTGGTCTCCCAGATTGGGGGTCGGCTTGGGGACATATGCAGTATGGACCGACGCGTTTGAGGAAGGCGTAAGAAATCGTTTCGTGGCATGTGGTCTCTTCGTCCACTCGACAGGGCTTCCGTCATATCCTGCAGCCAATGTCCCACTTGGAGTCTTGCGTCGTAGCATATGTTCCGAAGCTTCTGAGGTGGTTATATAGGCTGTCTGAAGTGGCGATTGTTGCGGCAACGCCACCGTACTCCGCAGTGGGCGAGCGTATTGTTGGGGCCTCTCGGTCCTCTGTCTGAAGCTCGCATTCTGCAGGGGGCTGACGTGCCCAATCGACGAGGGAGGATCGAAAAGGGTGGGCGATAGATTTTTGAGAGCATTGTGATGATTTGAGTATGACGATTGAGGGAAAAGATGCTGTTGATGATGCACGACTTCTGTAAGCATTATGGCTTCCTTGTCTTCCTCTTTAGCCGCCGATTAGACAGCGGCAGTCAAGGGGCCGACATCCGCTATTTGATATGATGGAACAGAGGCGGTTGAATCCCATGGGTGGCCTGTATGGATTCCAGGGCTTATCAAAGAAAGCACGGATATGTTCCAATACCCTTGCGACTTCTTGTACAGCATTGTGTACGCGTCATTTTCCCGATCGCCTCAAGACTGGTGAAGTCGAACCAAAGTCAAGGGTGCAATAGCCACAGATAAGGACTCAAAAGGCAGCGCTGGGATGGTTGATATCTGCGGAGGGCAGACGAAAATATAGGAGATGTTTGGGAGATATCATTAAAGCGAGAGCTGTCAGTGTCGATATCTTGGCCGAGAGGCTTATCCCTTTGGTGGCTTGCCCCTAGCGGGCGTACCGCCGAATTGATTGGCAGCAAACGGGATGCTTGTTGTAGAGTGATGGGCCAAACCCCACTCACTTCACTCTTTTTTTGGACGGTATGATGAGAAGCGACATATTTGCGCAATCTCAGGCCGGGGATTTAGTACCAAGCTAACCTCCATGCCGAATGGCAAAGGCTGGACGACGGATGGGCCACGTTGAGGCTACCGCTATACACCTGCTTTGCCGATACCAAGGTACTTAATCGGAATCCAACCCTGGGTGGTTCAAAGGCTGAATTTAGTGTGCATCCATGCAAGTTGCATGGATGGATCGACATGAAACTGTTCTACTGTACTTCGTATTTTCGGAGTAGTGTCACTCACTCGCTGTTAAACGCCGATGGGAAAATCAAATGTCACACTCTGTTGCCGGCGGCTTCAACCCAATACATCCTTGCGGTCCCACTGCAGCAGCTGCTCTGCATATGGAGGGTGTCCTACATGCACGCCCGCCTTGCGTGACAAGTACAAGAACTCGTCGAAGAACTCTCACGCCTCCCTTGCCCCTCATTTCACCTCGCCTTCGAAGCGCTGATCCTTGCCCTCTTCATCCACCATAAGCACCACTCATTAGACACTGTTGCCCGATTGCTGACAGATGCTGACGGCTGACATACTGCATAGTTCAATCTTCAATGGTCAAGCCCTGCTTGAATTGCTACCGACTACCCTCGTACGTTCTAGCACAAGTGATTTGATCGGAATCCTTACCTTGACCGTTGTTGCGGTACACTTCAATTCGTTGGAATCTCGGACTCACCTTTGGACTTGCCTGAGTTCATCATGGAGTGTCTGCTTTACGAAGAACAAACAATCTTGGAAATTAAAATCTTCTGGCTCTGTCTGACCTATATGTCTCAATTGATAACAGCTTAAGGCCTGCAGGCGGATTACACATGTAGCTACTACTATCCCACATCCTGGCAACACATTCGACAAACTGGAAGAACACACCAATGATCCCTGATCACAATAAGCCATGAATCCCTGTCGTCGCGGACCTTTTGTAAACACATGTGGCAGCTGCATAAACTGAAGGTTGACACGTTTCCATTACGCGTGGATCGGGGTGAAATGGTGTGTCGGCGCATATTTTGGTGTTCTTGCCAAGACCGCGAATGCCTAACGTACGAGGCAAGCCAGGCTTCCAGGTTATGGCTTACAAGTCTCAGTTGCTCATGGCTATCTTGACATCCCGCCAAATGCTTGTGATTCCGTGCCAGTCCCGCGCTTCATTATTCTCCCTAATGAGCACACCTCCTTAGCTAGTGCCGGAAACGGCGAGCCTGTAGACTGAGTGTTAGCAAAGTTGCTGGCGGCTCTGGCATGAGACTGTCTTACTTCATCAGATGGTCCATGAAGCTTTGTAATGAAACATCATCAGTGAAAATCGTCTGTGCGGATACGGCACCACCGTATGTGCCGCTTGTCGTGTGAGTTGTCGAGGGATTGAGTTTCGACAAAAGGAAACGGGCCTGCGAACCACCAGCGTCGCAAATGATAAATCTTGGTAGTGGGAATCTGTCTTGGACCAGCTCCTTGAATGCGATCAGCTTTTGGTCCATGCTCAGAATACAGATGGTTTGAGAATTAATTTACCCTCGCGTCTTCCTTAGGTTGCTCCAGTATGCTCTTGAAATTCTCGTAACCTTCTTGGTCTTGATAGCCAGCCTTTCTCCACTCCGCCATCGTCTCGCCATGGAAAATCAAGATTTGGAAGAAAGTGTCCAACAGGAGAATGTGGGTGGGCTGAATGGAAGCGGAATCGAGCAATACTGGCTGACTGCCTTCTTGATCGAAGGTATATGAATCGAGTGTTGGCTGGATCATGACCAAGGAGTCTCCCACATATTCATGATTTAGAACATGTCGGTAGAACGCTGTTTCATCGGGGGAACTGTTGAATACCTGAAGGAAGTGGCTACGCCGCAGATGAAACATGAACTGTGGATAAAGGGTAAAATTCTTCTCCAGCCGAAATGAGGAGGGATCATCTTTCCTGTACTCCGCAAACCTCGAGCACAGTCTGATGAGCATTCTGTCAACCCATCGGAGAACATCTGGTCCATCGTCCACCTCCGCCTTGAAGACTGCTATGCGAGACATCAGAACCGCAGCTGCCTCTTGGTCAAAGGATTGAGCTATGGCGCGATCGCCGGCTGGTCCACTTAGATTTCGGGCCACGGTCGTTACACGGAGATGGAATTGACCTGAAGAATGCTGATAGTACGTTAAGAATTGCAACATGCCCTTTTGCGGACCCTGCGAATGTTGGGCTGGTCCTCCTTGATTGGCAATCTCGAAGTACAGACCATAACTCGCGGTCGGATCAATGCCACACATTTTCCAAGAACAGGTATTTCCGATACCGCACTCGGTTTCGCCCACAGAACTCGACTTCTTGTTTAGGGATACAGCGTGACCTATAAGACCGGTAACCTTTAGCTCTTTCGTAGTCAAGACTTCTAGGGAAGCATTAAACCCCATCAGTAGATTGTCGTTAGCATCCTTGTCGAAGACGCGGACAAAGGACTGTTTGAATTGTGAAGATGTAAAGCTATCAGTAAGAATCATATGGCCTCCAGTAGAGTTTGAAAGACCTTTCATTTCAAGAAGGCCGACTTGATCAAGACAGCCGGCAAAAATGTCGACAATGTGACCGTTGTGAGACACTCGCTTCGCAAGATTATCATAGAACTAATTGAGGTAAGCTGATTTTTGCTTAGTGAAATCAGAGAGCACAATACCTTTAAAGCCTTCTTGTAATACTTAATATTATCTTTGTCAATATCGTGGTGTGATCGTATAGGTTCGCGCAATTCAGGCCCGACTACTAGACCAGGTCCCTCGGTGCCAGGCCCGCCAGCAAATAACATGATTCTACCACCTGCATTTTGAAAGGATGTCTCGAGTAAGCCTACTGCAACGCTGAGAGCGACTCCAGTACAACGCAAGGACCGCTTATCGTTTGCCACGGGCCAGGGATCCCTTTGGAGCTGCTCTAACGCGTTTGTGAGCTGAAATTCGCACTGCTGAATAGGAAGCAAAAATCTGGCGGCTGGGCCCATGACAGGTGCCGGTCTACCAGGCTGTGGTGGTACATTGGTGCGCATCCCGGACGTCGAGAGTCCGAGCATCTCTTGCACCTGTTTTGCGGTATAGTCTTTGCTCCCTCGGAAGACGTATGATTTTGCACACTCGGTGTAGCCAAGTTCGTGCACTTGTGCCTAACACGGAGTCAATACGCTGTAAAGAGACCATCTTGTGGAAGGTGTACCATGGTCCCAAATGTTATCAACCCAACAAGTGCATTCGAGGGTAATAGACTGAGGCTCATCACCAATCTGTCCTTTAATGCCTTCATACTGTCTTCCTCTTGGCATGTATCCACGACATAGACGAAGATTGGTGGCGCAGGGGCAGGTCTTGCGAGTCTATACTCAATCGTAGTACTTGACGGGTGCAGTTCGGGAGGTATATTATCTTGTGTGATATCTTTGTAATGCGCAGGCAATCCATTCCTCGATAGACAGAAGGGGCATATCCACAATCGAGCTCGCGTATCGACAGTTCTAAATCAGTCAGCCATCCTGAATCTTTTTCTGCACGCTTGCCCACATACGCGAAAGGGTTCAGGACAGCTCGACAAGGAGCTTTGCAAGTTTGAGGTTCGTATTGCAGCAATGGGGCGTCGGGTTTCTCCTTCAAGGGCGTGTAGAGGGCTCCGATGGGTACGACGAGTCGAGAAGCTTCCTAGAAGCAGATGAGCCACGTCGGACAGGCGTCTGAAGGTGAAAATTACCATTCGCGAGCTTGGGAATGTATTCCAGCTCAGTCTGATGCCATCGCGGTCCTCAACCTCGCTCCACTGATCTTTGAGAGCGTCGTAGTCCATGACGGTCAAATATTGTAACTCAGCTGGGTGAGAGTTCCGGGTCGACGAGCTTGCATAGCAGAACAGTTGTGGGACGATTTGTGCACCTGAACGAGCATATTTAGCATATGCCGGATACTCAAGAAAGCTTGGCAAGCGATACTACGGAGTATGGTCTCCACCCATTTGAATGTCCCGTCTTGGCAGAGACTAGAAAAATACAGCCGGTATTTCTGGAAGCTTCTCTACCTACATGGCCCAATTTTGTAATTTTGGCACGTAAATAATCATATCCTACATGAAATATACAGGCGACTAGAGTAGTTTGTATGCAAAAGTTACATTTGAACTGCAACGTAATAGAATACCTCACAGAAATTCCGTACGAGGATCTGCACCACGGTCACTTCTTCGATTCAAATATCTTCTATAAGTGAAAGAAGAGTTCACCCCCTTCTAGTCCGCCCTAAGTGGCTAGCGGCCCAGAGCTTTCGAGACTCCGGAGTCCCGGGCCTAGCTTCAAGGTACCTTTAGGCCTACTGACGTTCGCTATTATAGATACTTAAATAACCTTATTTAAGAAAAGATTTTACTATAAGAACTATTTAGTCTAAGGTTTTCTATAATATTTATAGCGAAAATATAAGTTGGATAGTCGGCCGTTATAGCATAAGAGGGCGTGGACCAGAAGTAAGTTTGGACTAGAAGGGGGTGAACTCTTCTACGTCTAGAGGAATTACTTGTATAGGTTACCCGTACACTTTGATTGAGAGAATCAACATATTAAGGAACTACGCTACCAGATACTAAAGGGCTTGACGAAATTGCATACAGAAATGGGCGGGATTTGCGTGATTACTTCCAAGCTTTCTCGAGTAACTTACCTTACCTTACCTTATTCTAAAGAAACTTACCCGATAAGTTACTAGCGGCTTCCGCCTGCATGCCGCACCTCATCCTCCACTCCACGCGTTCTCTCCATCTACAATATCCGCGAGCCCAAAAATTGAATTATTGATGAACGCCCTGGGGTTTCGACAGTCCCTTGGTAGTTATCGCGCTGAGCGCAAACTGAAAGAGAGTACCCAGTGCTGGGCGTCTGGTTTCGAAGAGTCGTTTCGACTCAAATGAGAATCACGGAAATCAGCAGAGGTCACATCCCGAGCCCCTCCAGTTGCAGTCAGATTTCTCACTTTTGAAACGGAGGGATATCATTTGACCTGGCAGCTACCAAGCGCGCCTAGGATGCAGCAAGCATATTCACGTACTTCATTAGTCTTACACCCAGATATAGAACTGTTGCACTTTATCATACTGTACACATTCCCAAAGGCTTCTAACCCATAACCAGCCATTTTTCCGTGATATCTCGAGCCTTTTTCACGTTCCCGCTTGCAGCCCAAAGACCTTGTAAGTTGACGGCTGCCTCGAATGCAAAATCGTCCTGTTGGCGATCCGGAGGTCCTGTCTGCACTGCCGTGCTCAGATCCAAGCATCGTTCGTAGTACGGTATGGCAAGATGTGTCAGTCCCAGCAGATGATATGCATGTGCAACATTGTACTCCGCCTCTTGTCTCTCTGAGGCGCTACTTGAATGATTTCGGTCGTCGTAGTATTCAAGCAGCATGGCAAAGCCTTGCATTAATATGTGATGCCTATTATCAGCTTGCCGCTTCAGGGCGTAATGCAAGTATCCCAAAGCCAACGAAAGTTTGATCATGGGATTGTCCGGATCAAGAGTGAGAGCACGAAGGTAATAGTCTGTGACAAGAAACGATAATCAGTTTTCACTTCAAAGCCAGGGAAGCATTGATGCAGACTCACTGACTGCAAAGGAATAGCTCTTTCCAGCATGGAGGATGTGGCCATAGAGCATTAGTAACGCAACGTCCATATGTTCAGCACGTATTGGGTTGCCATTGATGTCTTTAGTGCTGTAGGAAGCCCGCTCCTGAAATAGAGTTTTCCGAGGAGCGTCACCAAGCAAGGAGAAGTCGACCGCTTTCAGCTGTCGAAGAACGTATTTCTGTGAAGGCCCGCAATTGTACCATGAGCTTTCGGAGTCACAGAATTTGTTGAGTGCGGAGAACAGGCGGTATCCGTCCGTGACAAATTGGTATTCCTTCATGAACCAACGAGCGACGTTGCAAAGTGTTTCTTCGTCATTCCCAACCAAAGCACATGCTGCACAATGTCAGCACTAATACTCTTATTGCGTCGCAAGACCTACTGAACCAGCAGACATGAATCAAGAAGAGTGACTCAGGTGAACAATTGAAAACATTGGCGTGGAATGCCGAGGCAACAATATCATAGGCAGATCTGATGTCACCACTCCGTGCGACTGTCAACGCGTGATCGAGGAAAATGTCTAGCCAAATTCGAAATGTAATTCCGCAATACTCATCTGGAACAACAACCTGTTGGCCATCCGCGGTTTCTGAGAAGATCCATCAGCCTGGGACACAACCACAAACAGGCCTAAAATACAATACCGAGAATGGATCTTGAGTTCTCTGATAACGCGGTCAATTCATGCTTTGGTCTCGTTGCCATTGCTCGGGCTTCCTTCGAATATCCGAGGAATCTATGATGCTTTTCAACCGGGTAGAAGACCTTGTTGTCTCTGAAACCTTGTATCAACTTTTTCGTAATTGTCGTCCATCTTGTCTTGCAGTCCTCGTCGCCATCTCTAGCATAATCGTTCAGACTTTCCCGTTGAAGGAAGAGGGAATGAATCTCTTCTTCTTGCGCCTGCTCTTTCTCCACCGCAAGCTGTTTAATCAATTGATATGCCGGTCCGGGAGCAAGTAGTGAAGAAGCGCTCGGTATCCGTAGAGTGGTGGTCGTCTTGGACCGCTTTCCATCCCTATCCCAACGAGGTCTTGCTGCTTTGTGCTGCTTTACCGAGACCCCTTGAATGCCCTCTGTACGTTCTGTATGACTCAGTCCAACACCCTGACGTACTCCGCTCAGCTGCATACGCGCTTCGTAATTCCCATCATCATATTCAATAATTCTTTGGTAGCAGCTTTCAGCTTTTAGCTTCTGACCAACAGCACTGTAGCATGATGCTATTTCAAAGAGATAAGAGACATCATCATATCCGCTAACAGCTAGTAGCGGTTCATAATACTCAAGGGCCTCATGATAAAACTCCAACCCTCGGAGAGCATTGCCAGCCTCTCGGTAGAGATCAGTACACTCATGTAATGATTGAACGTCACTAGAATCAAGCCATTCAAAATGGTTCTGCGATCAGCGTCAGCTGACATTAAATTTTATTGATGACTTGGTGACTTGCGAGTGCTTCCTTGAGATCATGACGCGGCGCCTTTAATCTAAAAACACCCAGCTTGATACGCAGATCTAGAGGCAGCCCATCGCCATAGGACGCCGCGTCATGTTCGCCAGGAACAAAATCTAGGACTTCGGTGCGACGGGGCTGGTCGTCAAAGTCCCATTCCCTATCATCTTTGTCGAAAGTCTCCCAATACGAATCTTCTTTTCGACCGAGCAGCCAGCGTGAGAGAGATTTGAGCTGAATCACGCCTTCTTCGTACCGTTGCTGGAAACCGTACAGCTCAGTTACAATATTTACATCTGACCATGTAAAACTCGAAACTCCATAAGGTTCAATCGCTTGGAAATGAGATATGGAATATTGATAAAGCTCCAAGGCCCGTTCTGGATTTCCAACTTCAATGTATATTTCTGCAAGGTGGCGCAAGACAATTGTGTCGTGGGGAAGCTGCTTAATTAGCTCCTCGTACTCAATGACCGCTTTTCTTTTATAACCTAATTCAGAGTACATTTTTGCTCTCTGATAGCGTGCCTTGACATTGAACTTATCAAGACTTATGACGCGATTTATGCAATAAATAGCGTTTCGAAGCGTAGATTTCCTGTCGTTGCCCTCTCGTTCAAGTATTAGATCTGCAAGTCTTGACCAGATATCTGGATCTCTCTGTTTAGTGTGTGCAGCGGTCCAGGCAGCGCCGATAGCCTTATCCAGGTCGCCACGAGTGTAGTGAATTTCTGAGAGCAGATTGTGCGCTTCAAAAATTTCAGGATTAATCTGGATTGCCTGAAGAATGAGCTCCTCGGCTTCTTCGTCACTCTGATTGAGAAAAGCTAGTATAGCTCGTGATTGCAAGGTCTTGAATTCTTCGGTGGGTTCGATCGCTTTTCGCAGGCCCCTTTTAATTCCTCTACCCCCTCGTCCGAGCCCACCTTGGCGAGCCCCTTTCCTAGTTCCGCGTCCTTTAGGTGCTGTTATCATCGATGTTCGGTGCTTACCAGGCGACTGAGGAAAATGGATTTGACTAATGTCATTGAAGCTTTGGGATGATTCTGTGGAATCTCCCGAGTCTCCGTTGGAGATGATGTCGTCTTCTCTATGACAGCATTAGACAACATTGAGCTCAATGAAGCAGTCAGAGATACTTACGATATGCCGTCCTCGGATTCCTCGTAGTCAGGATCGAACATTGTCTCCTGGGGCCCAGCCCAAAGGTGATTTTGACGGCCTTGAGCCGGAGACTGATCCTGGAGACGATCTCGCCAGGCTTCTTCTGGCCCCTCGGAAGATTGTCGTGGTACATAGTCATGCTCTTCTCCAAACCAAGGATGTTTGGGAACATATGCAGCACAAGCTGGGTCCGGGTACTCGTGCGCCGGAGACCACCGGTCATGATTCGATTCATCACTTTGCTCCATCGTCAAAAGGCGCGTTGTTTTCGGCACACCTACGAAATGTTATTTGCCTAAGAGCGCCTCCGGTCGTCATGATCGAAATTAACATTGATTTGCTAGAGCAATTATCCCCAATAGCCGATAGCAACACCAGCACCCTTGCAGATTATGGCAGTCAAGGAACAGCTAAAATCCACTGAACGGCTAGGTTAATATAGTCGTCCAGACATGAAGATATACCCAACTCTTTCGAGATGGGACCAAGAGACTTAAGCCAACGTTGCTACGGGATAATAAACCTCTGAAAGTAAAAAGCGCGGTCACCACATCAGGAGTGTACGAATTTACCGTACGAACTTACTTTATTGTCGTGAATCGTGAATTTGGGTATTCAGAAGCACAGAGGGTTGAAAGGACGGAAGTTTAGCTCCGAACTTTAAATTTGTGCATCTTCGAGTCCACCAATCTCTGCTTTGTACTCCGTAAGCAAGACTAGTTGCTTAATATAGATTGACCACAGCACTATTTGTACTTCACCACATCAACATATTGAAGCATCAAATCCATGCCTTCTTCATAGCTTTGATCTACGCACCACGCTATATACAAGTGTTGGCACAATACTATACAGCCCCCTCCTATTCGCCATTAAGTTCTCAACCTCGCCTGCCACAGCCATAGGTCCGTCTTGCTCGTCGTCTGTGCGGATAATCACATCTCTGGACTCACATCCAAGCAAGCTGTTACCACTAGTGACTCACCAAGGCCACTAGATTTGCCGTTGACCCAATTCATCATGCAATTCTGTCCGCTGATGACGCAGACGTCCTAGAATTTCAATCACTGGACCACCAATAACCTCCGGCTGTTCAATCACTAGTCGACCTCCTTTGAAGCCAGCCGGAACTGCAGCAGCCTAGAACAACAGCATCTACTCTGATACCGAAAAAGAATCATTGACTGTCATAAAGGGTAAAGCGGAACACACTATATAAATCAGCATCTTATCAAGATGTCTGGAAACCATATCATTGGCAACCGAAACAGCACGCCAGAGGCCTCCAGCTCATCCCTCCGACCCCCATCTTCTCGCAACATAGGCACTACTCATCACCTACGCGCCTCTGCGGACATGGGAGCCTTCTCTGCATCCCCACTCTTGGGGCGGAATATGCGGCCCGCTTCGGAAATGATATACAGTCAATCTCAGCAATACGATGCTGCAGACAAAGCAGCTGAGCAGTGGATAGCTGAAATTGATCAATGCGAGACAACACTGGAAGAAATGGCTGGAGCTACAACCGACCAGGACTTCAAAGACGAACTTACTGCGATAGAGCAATGGTTCAGGGTCTTAAGCGAAGCCGAGAGAACCGCTTCACTTTATTCATTATTGCAGCAGGCCACCAAAGTGCAGATCCTGTTCTTTATTCAGACCCTGGAGGAGATGCTACGAAAGCACCCGATGCCAGGTATCCTCTCACCAGCAAAAGCTGGAGATCAAGGCACGTTAGCTCCCTCATCGAGAGCTGACGTAGTAGTCACTAACAATGACCCAGAGGGCATGTCGAGCCGTATGAGCGACGCCATGAACAAGGAAAATGCTCGCCACTCCCTTGGGCGACCATTGCCATCGCCTGCAAATAAGCGAAACTCTGGACTAGACTCGTCGACAATCACGGCAATGTTTCCAGACGCTGCTGCGGCTATTGCGAAGAAGAAGGCAGAATATACTCAACACACTGGCAATGCGCCAAACTCCAATCGCAACAGTGCTGTCTTTGGTGAGAGGACCTCACTGGTAGCGCCATCAATCTCGGAGCCAACAGATACTGCCAAAGATAGCATTTTGCAGCCGTCCCCAACGCCTTGGGGCCAGAGGCCTGCCGACAATCGTCCAAAATCCTCCTCCGGTCAGCAGCCTATGGGGCAATATAGCCAGCCACCCAGTTCTGCCGGCCTTCGGTCACCGCACCCACTCCAGCTGTCAGGCCATAGTAACGTCCAAAATACAAGTGTTAATGTGCCGGAAAATTCCAGCGAGCTCCCCATGCTTTCGCCGTACAACCTCGGAAACGCTAGCTGGGCCTCAATGACGAATACTCCTATGGCCCCCAATTTCAACACGCAACAAGCTACGACACAAGCCGACATGGTTGCAAATGCTACAGCTATGAAATTGGCTGCTCTATCTACTGTCAATAATCGTATCGCATTAGATGATGTACGCAAGTACCGGCGCGCGCGTTCGCACGATGGCGACATTAACGCGAATCCAATGCCTGTGTCTTCTGGCTTGCCACAGAATGTTTTAGTAGTGAATGAGAGCGGTCAAGTCCTAAATTCTCAACCATTGAACGCACAGCAGCTGGCTGCCATCCAGGCCCAACAGCAAACCGCCTTTTCAGCACAACGTTCGAGACCCGACTCTCCTGGTATGGCGATGCATGGAGGCAACTTCGGCAACATGGGCTTCCCAGCTCCACAAAACAATGGCTACCTAGCAGCTTACGATGCCTCAGCCGGTTTGAGCGGAAGCCTAGGAGCACTCAACATTGCTCAATTTAGTATGGGGCACGGCAATAGCCATGAGGGGTATCTCTCTGATCACTCTGAGATGGCCCGAGGCCGATCGCCAAGAGGTCGAAGGGGCAGCTCGAAGCCACCCGAGGATCCTACCGACCCATCACTGCTACAGGATATCCCAACTTGGTTAAAGAGCTTGAGGCTCCATAAGTACACAGATAATCTAAAAGACTACAAATGGACTGATTTAGTAGAATTAGATGACAAGGGGCTGGAGGATCGTGGCGTCAATGCTTTAGGAGCGAGGAGAAAGATGCTAAAGGTGTGTCGAATCAATCCCCACTTGGAGCATTGGCTGAATTGTATCAGGTTTTCGAGCAAGTCAAGGAGGCGAAAGCGGAAGGGAAGCTTTGAGCCTTGGCTTCAATTCCGCAACGAACAATATCGGGTAGAGGCGTATGCTCAGGAGACGCCAGTGATGGTTATGAGCTTCTTTGAGACTTATTACCAGAATCCCTACAAGATTATGGTATGGCAGGTTTCCAAGCGATTCGTCCTCAAGCGTAGATATATGGTCGATCTGAGCTCATTCTTTGCAATTTGTATTGGGAAATTCTACAGCCACAACCCCTTTGCCAACGATTCTACCCCCAATTTGTCAACAATCACAACCCCTAGATCTATCATAATCTGATAGATAAGCTGGGCCGCGCACTTTCTAATATGGCTAGGACTTATGAGGCACACGTAACAGCAAGGCCCGCAGGCAATGCGCTGTCACTAGGGCTGAGTACGTAGCAGCTTCTGTCTAGGTGTACCTTAGCGGCGGGCAACGGATCCTTCGGACGGCCTGTAGGCGGTAGCAAGTTGGGAACGGTAATTACATACCTTAGGGGGCTCCTTAGTAGGTTTAATTTTATATTAACTATTAGATATATAACTATTTAGTTAAATATACTTTTAATATAAGGGTATTAAACTATTAAGATATTATTAAAATATATTTTAATATAACTATCTATTTTTTAATATTTAGTTAATAGTAAATTAAAATTTTATTAACTATCTGATATAGATACATAGGTTTTTTATAGGATAATTAATTATCTAGCTATCTACGTAGTAAGAAGCAAATGTAACAGATGCGTTAAGGCGCTAAGACTAATCCGTCGCTATTAAGCTATTAATAGCCATATCACGTATTAATATACTCGTAAAATAAAAAAAAGCACGCGTCCTCGCTATAGTTACTTGCCTCGCTATAAATAGTTATCTACCTCGTCGGCGATATTATATAAAGGGATACTGTATATTATAGTCCGCTACTAATTTAGATATATTAGTTAGATCTAATAGTTTATACTACTAATTCTATTTATTACTATAACCCTTCTATTTTACTAGGTACTTAGGTTTTCCTTAGGTAATCCTTCTATTAAGAAGCCGTTTAATTTTAAATAATAGGGCGTCTATATCCTCGTTCTCGATAGTAGGAAGGTTTTTAGAGTTAGGATAGCGGCGGTAATATAAGTTAGGTATAGGAGGTAACGGCTCTAGTTAAGCTACTAAAATAACTAGATATATCTTTATTATAGGGGGTAGATTAAGTTAATATACTAGATTCCTAACTTTTCTTAAGATTTAGAAGGGGCTAACCCGCTATTTAGATAGTTTATAATTTACTAGGCCTTTTAGTTAGTACCTATAATATAGCCTAAAGTAAACTACGGCGCCTTATTATAGGTTAAGGGCGATATATTTTTTATTATACTATACCTTAGTAATAGTATTAATAAAGGTAATAGCTTTATTAGTAGAATTACGCTTTACTTAGTATAAGCGATTATAGTCTTTAGGAGGTAGATCTTATAATAGACCTAGATTATTACTAACTTAGAACTTATATATAATTTTATTTAGCGCTAATCTAGTAGTAGTATTTATAGAGTTATTATAAATAGTATTAAGAAATAGAAGTACCTCTACCTAGCTAGATTTAGGATATACTAATAGGTAAAAGCGTAAGGTAATCTCTATAAATTAATTAGTCTATTTAGACTACCCGTCTATTTAAAGGTAATAGGCTATTAAAGTTAGTATACTTACGCCTAGCTTTATAAAGACTATTTTCTAGAATACTAATATAAACTTAGTATCTTAATTACTAATAAATACTTAAGGTATTCCCTAATCCCTTTTAAATAAGGTGATAATAACGGTATTAGCCTATTCTTTAATACCCTAGGTATCTTTACCTAGTTTAAGAAGGACCTTTTTAGTAAATTTATTAATTATTATTAAAAGTATATTAAACCCGTTAGTATTAGGGAGTTTAATAATAAAGTCTATTACTACGGAGTGGAATAGGATTACCGGTATACTAATTAATATTAGAGACCTATATAGCGCGTAGTAAGTAGTTTAGAATACCTAGTAATCTAGGTAGTATATAATATAGGCGTGTAATCTTTTAGTTAGGTGCCTTATAAAGATAGAGTTAACTAGTCTATTATAAGTATAATAAAAACTACTATAATTAGATATATTATAAGTAATCTTAAATACTTTAGATTCTATAAACTTAGGTATATAAAGGCGTTTATAACTATTAGTAGATATATAGTATAATAGATTATTTCTAAGCTTAAACTAAATTCTAGGTTTTTTAAGTAATTCCTAGGTAGTAGACTTATTAGTTTATATAGATCTTAGTAACTTAATTATCTTTATCTATACCTTATAATTCCTATAAGTAAGTTATAAGCGGGTTTTAAAATTATTAGATATTTCTACTAATATAATATAATAAATATCTTCTAGGATATTAGGTAAAATTATAACTCTATCTAATTCTTCTAATAGTATATATTTATAAAGGATATCTAGAACGCCTTCCTAATCCTATAATATCTACTTAGATCCTAGTAGTTATAATAGGGTATTAAGTATAATATTTAATGTACCTAATTTATAATATAGTAATATTAAAACTAGATAGATATTATAAGGTGTAAATAAGTTAAAGATTTAGTTTATTTATACTTAAAGTTATAAGTATTATCTACTTAGATATTAGTACTACGGCGGAGTAATTAGTATAGATAATAATAGGAGGTATTTATAATAACTTAATAAGATGCCTTATCTTCTTTATAACCTAGATTATACCCGCTACCTTAAGTTTAATAGGCTAGTAGTTCTATTTAGCTCTATTTAGGAGCTTACTAAGAAATAGTATAGGCTAAATACTAGTTCTAGCGAAGGTCTTATTAAGTAAGGGGTCTCCTTTAACGTAGTAAACTATTACCGTAAAACCCTAGTATTTAGAGGCGTCTAGATTAATATATATTCGTCTAGTATAATTATAATAAATAAGGAAGACCGGACTTTTAAATACCTTTTATAGTATTTTATATACCTTAACTTTAATAATACTAGGTTTATTAACGACTACCTTTATAGATTAGTATTTCTAGGCTATACCTTTAGCTTTATTACCTACCCTATTAACTAGGAGCTCCTTTATTAAGGAGGTCTTCCTACTTTATAAAGGCTAGATAATCTAGGTATATTAGTAGATTAATAATCTTAACTAACTAGTAAGCCTAAGATATATCTTAAGATCCCGTAAATTTAATAGGAGTTTTAGGGCCTAGATAGCCCTAATTTTCTTAGTAGATATTAATAATCCTAGATTATCTACCCTTTATCTAAGTAGTATAATAGATAGATAACTTAGAAATAACTTAGTAGGGCTAAGAGAAATACGCTTTTAATAGTATAAGTTAGAAAGGCGCCGGAGGTATCCTAGATATTCTTCTAGAGTCTTAGAATAAGTAATTATATTATTAATATAGACCTTAATAAAACCTGATAAAGGTTAAAGTAGTTTATTAGTTTACCTTTATATATATAGTAGTAAACCCTTATACCTTATAAGTATAATATTTAACTATTCCTAGCCGCGATAAGAGATAAGAGATAATTTAAGCCTATCTACTACTTTAATAAGAAATTAATAAAAGTAGCCTATTACGTTAACTATAAAGATAAATAGGTAACCTACTACTATATTAATAATTTCTAATTATAGAGGTATTAGGTAACTATCTATTTTAGTAATCTTATTTAAGCTATAGATATTAATAATAACTTAGCCTTTCTATCTACCTCTAGGTATATCTTACTAAATAATAAAAACTAGGTAACTAAATTTTATTAGCTAGCTTAACTAAGTTATTTTACCTTATTAACATATTTTACTAAACGTCTTATTAATAACTTCTTAATCTTTCTAACTTAATAGGTATACCTAGTAAGGCTTTTAATCTACTTCTAGTTTAAGTAGAATTAGTATCTACTTATCTTCTAGGATATTAATAGTTTATCCGTTATTAGTCTAGATTTCTAGAAATTTATTAGCTATAGTAGTAATCCTAACTATATCCCCGTATTTACTATAGACTATTATTCCGCTAGGTATTATATACTCTAGTAGAGGATTAATTATTATAGTAGATAAGGTAGTACCCTAGCTACTAATCTTAGGAATTATAGATAAGCTTTATAACGGCGTAGGTATACCTATTATTACTATTATAGTTACTACGGCAGCGATACCTCGCGCGATTTTAGACTTCTATAACTACCTTAGCTTTTATATTAACTAACCGTAGGTAGTAAGTAGTACGTCTTTAAGACTAATTAGATACGCGCCTACCTAATTATATTTAATAATATTACTAAGGCGGGTATATTAAGAGATATAAGTAGGTTAATTTATAGTATTATATAATTATATAAATAATAAAGAGGAATTAATAATATAGGTAAATACGCCGCTATTATATCCTAGGTTACCCTTATACTAGGGCTTAAATAAGAAGTTATAATTATTAGGTAGTTCTTTACCCTAGTAAGATATAGGTACTAAGGTAGTAGATATTACTAGGATTATAACTATTCCTTTAATATAAATTATCTAATAGACTAGAGGCGTTAACTTAGTAATAGTATTAATTTCTATAATTATATCCTAGTAGGTATTAATAGTTATCTATTAGCTAGCGGGGTTAAGATATATTTTTTAAGGTACTATTACGTCGTTACTAATAAGTATATTAGCTTAGAGACTATTAATAATATATACCTTAATAATTATCTTAGCTATAACTAGTTTCTTAAGTAAGGTACCTTTAATAGAAATAGGTATTTTTACGTATTTACTTATTTTATATATTATATTACCTAATCCCCTAACTAAGATTAGAGAAGATAGCTTAAAAAGCTTTAGATTAGGTATAATTTAAAGTAATAAGGCGCGGTTAATTAATATTATTAAGTAGCCTATATTTATATATACCTTAAGGATTTCTAATATAATCTTAATACCTAGAGTTATATAATAAAACCCCTAAAATATATAGCCTAGTCTTCCTAAGGGAGGCGTAATATTTAATTTAATTAGGATCCTCTTATCTACCTTAATATAGTTAATAACTAGTAACGTATCCGCCTTATTAAATAACTCTTCTACTAGGGTATACTTTTCTAGGTTTACCTACTTAATATAAAGGTAGCGGAAAAGCTTATTCTTAGAGGTAAAGGCCTCTAAGTACTATTAGTAAGACTAAAGGTTAATATGGTTTATAAAGTAGATATTAGGGTCTTAGCTTTTATTAGGTAGGTATATCCTATTAGCCTCTTTATACTCTTAATTATAATTAGCGTCCTCTTAGTCTTTATAACTATTATAATAGGTATTATAACTCCTATTATAATCTTCCTTAATAGTATCTTCTATATTCTTGTCTACCTTACTATAATAGACCTTTAATTATAGTGGTAGTAGACTACGGCTTTACTATTATTACCTTAACTAGTTTTACCTAGGAGGTAAACCTAATAGATCTAGATTTACGTAGCCGGCTATTATTTAATAGTAATCTAGTAAAGGCGTTAGACGCGGGGCGTTTAAGGTTTAATTTCCTACCTACAAGGGTTAACCCTAGTATTACCTAGGCCTCTTATACTAATTAGAGTAAGTATTATTCTAGTAATTATTTAGATAATTAGAGAATTACTACTACTAGAAATTTAGCTAATATCCTTAATAAGATATATATTAACTATTCCTAGTAGATTATTTATTTCTTAAATAGTTACCTAATAAGATTTCCTTTCAAGCTATTATTATACTTTAATAGTTTCGGCTTATATATATCTACTAGTCCTATTTAAATTTATTAAGGTTATCTAAGAATTCTTTTAGTTTTATAGTTACCTTAGGATAGTAGATATTATAGCGGAGGTTATAATTAAGTCTATTATATATTATATTAAGCTAATTACTAGTAGTAGTAAGGTTAGTATCTTTAATAGCCCGTAAAATCTTCTAGGCGTATTTATATAACTCCTAGTAGTTAGAGGTATTATAAAGAGTATATTTCTCGCGTAAAGTATAGTTAATAGCTATATTAATAGGCTACCTAAATCTATTAATAAGTATTTATTCCTATTTATTAATCTTAACGCCTATTTTTATAAGCCTCTTATTATTCTGAGATAGCTTACTTAGCTACTAAGATAAGGTAGTACCTTTTAAGTAAGTCTAGAGGTAAGTATAGACTAGGTCGTTACCTTTAATACTTATTATATTATAAGTATACTTAAGAAATAAGTAGATATTATAAAAATATATCTCCTTAGGCGTATATTCTATTACTAGGATATTAGAGGTAGAAGATTTCTTATTATAAAGTAGATTAAAGAAACTAATATTACTAGGGTTCTAGTATACCCCTCTATTTATACTATTACTATTAAATCCGGCGGGTCCTTAGGGGCCTTAAGGCCTAGGTAGTCTAGAAGGCCTAGCTCCTACTAGATTAGCCGTCTAGTAAGCCTAAATTATAGTAGTTACGGCTTCCTAGATAATCTGCTAGATTACTAGGTTATTAACGCCGGCTATATTAGAGTAGGAGTTACTTCTAGAAGCTACTAGTATTATATTAGTAGGATACTAGGGTCTAATAGGCTTACTATAAATTACCTCTTTAGCGGATTAGGATATACCTTAGGAGGTTTCTAAGATTACCTTAGGGCCTTAAGTACTTAATTCTATTAGAGTTATTAGGTGAGACGTAGATAGTAAGGTAGCTATAATAGGGGGTTCTTTAAGAAATTACTAAATAGTTATAATATCTTAGTTAAATCTAACGGCTACCTTTTATATAGTTAATTAATTAATTACCTACTTAGGAGGCTAGGATAGCTTAAATTCTTTAACTCCTAGTAAACTAACTAGTTTAAGGGAAGTAGAATAAGACTATTATCTATTCTCTCTTACTAAGGTTAGATATAGTTACCTAATAGACCTAAACCTCTTTAAGATAATATATAAGATTATAAAATAACTAGTTTTATTAATAAGATTAGAGTATTAATATTATATCTTAATAAAGTTATAAAGTTAGAAGGCTAATATAACTATCTCTTAACTAATAAGTAATACTATAATAACTAGTAAGGTAGGTCCTTTACTATATTCTTATAATATTCTTAGAGTACTTAAATTATAGATAGATAAATAGCATTAGAGGAGGTAGATTTTTTATTATTAGGAGTAGGGTCGTCGCTACCTTCTTAGTAGTAGTGAATTCTTAGACCCCGCTTTTATTAGGAATGCCTTAAGATAATAGCGAGGTAGAACTCGACGTTATAAAAAGGTATCTTAAGGTATCTTAGTAAGAGGAGTATTATCCGTCCTAGTAGGTAGGTATACCTTATAACTTCTAGGTTTTTTAGCCTTATAAGCGCTTTACTAGAGGCTAGTAGAGTTAGTATTAATTTTAGTAGGCTCTAGATCTTGCCTAATAAGTAATTAATTAGTACTTATTAAGGTTAACGTAATATTACTACTATTAATACGGATATATAGGTTTTTTATAGGATAATTAATTATCTAGCTATCTACGTAGCGAGAAGTAAATATAATAGATACGCTAAGGCGCTAAGACTAATCCGTCGCTATTAAGCTATTAATAGCTATATTACATATTACTATCTATTAATATATCCTTAAAATTATATTAAATCTCTACTACTAGCTACTTTATATTACTTAAGAGTAATAGAAGTATTTATATTAAGGTTCTTATTACTATTTTATATATCTAATAGTTATTTTATTAAGGAGGAGAATATTCTAAGCTATTTAATTAATTACTTACTATATTAGGTATTATAAAAGTAGAACTATTATACTAGTTATATTATATTATATATACACCTAATATAGTATAATAAACCTAGTAGAAAGTAAACTAAGTTATATACTATTCTATTCCTATCTATTAGTACTATTACTTAGTTATAAGAAGCTCTAATTATAGATATTATAAGCTATAAAATAGTATAAAAGAATAGTAAAAAGAATAGTAAATTAAATAGTAAAAAGAATACTATATTAAAGCCTCTCTTTTAAAGGATTCTTAGAATTACTATTATAAAAAATGTAACCCTTATTATTATCTAGTAGTATAATAGTATTATCTACTTATTATAATATAGTTTATATATAGCCTAGAATAGAGGGTTCTAATTATTAATCTAAATACTCTAGCTTACCCTTTTAATATATATTACAGGTGTAATAATTATATTTAGATCTACCCTCTAAAGCTAGCTCCCCTAGGAGGCTAGGGTAGAGTAGACTTACTAATTAGGGGATAGACCTAGTATTTAATTCCCCCTAGGGCTAGAAAAACTATTTTATTAAAAGTTATAAATTCCTTACTTTATATTAATTTTTTAAGTTTATTAAGTTTATTAATAATATACTTATATATCTTAAGTAATTTATTATAAAATAGAGTTACCTTAACTAGTATTAGATAAGCTCTTATTAAATAAGTAGAAGTAAGTATTTAAATAGAATTTTATATTTTATATTTTTATATTCTAAATAGTAGCTAATTATAAGATAGATCTTATAAGAATAACTTTTTATTAATTATATTATCTAATATCTCCTTTTTAAGGATAATTTTTAAATATATCTTAAAACTTATTAACTTAAGAGTCCCCCTTATTTATAGTCTATAAGGGAGTAATAGATATAGGCTTTTTAATAATAATAGAAGCCTTAATAGTAGTAATATAATTTTTAATATTTATTAGATCTTAATTAATATTAAGTTCTTTTATTCTTTTATAAGAACTAATTATATCTCTTACTCTTATAAAAAGATTATTAGTTTAATTATTAAACTTATAATAATTATAATTATATACTAGGTATTAAAAGCTTAAGATATACTCTTATATTAACTTTATACTACTCTTATATAGTTATACTTCTCCTTTAGTTAATAGTAAAGCTAGCAAGGTAGACTAAGAGCTATAAAAAATATAGATAATAAGGGTAATAAAAAATTAAAATTATCTTTTACTTATTACTCTAGACTTATTATCTATTTATAAGTTAGCTAGAAACTAAACTAACTAGAAAGAGGGGGAGTATAAAGTTATATTAAAAGTTATATTAAGAGCTTAATAAAGGTTCTAAGTTATTAAGTTATAATTATAATATTTATAAGTAACTTTAAGGCTTTATACTAAGTCTTAGTCTTAATATTTTAGTTATAAAGGTTACTCTACTAATAGATAGCATTTCTAGTTTATAAGTAGGCCCTAGAGTATTAGCCTTAAGCTAAGGTATAATATCTTTTAACTTAATACTAGAAATATACTTCTAGGTAGTCCTCTCTATCTAAAGAGCTAATATTTAAATAGAAATTTAATTAAGTTATACTTTAAGCTTTATAAGGGGTTTTTAATTAAACCTAGGGGGCGCTTTACTAATATATTTAGGAGGAACTATAATCTCTATAACTATAAAGGAAGTAGGTATTTAGGTAAGATATATATAGTAAATATAAGTATATAGATATACCAGATTATATTACTACTATAAGGCTACTATATAAGTAGTATATACTATAGTATATTATAGAGCCGTTACTATATAAGTATAATAGTAGTAGTAGTAATAATAGTAAGTAGATAGGCTAGAAGGAAAACTCTATAAATTAAGTATATAGAATAATTTAGAGCTTTATTTAAATATCTATTATTAATATTTCTAGGCTATAATATAGACTATATATTATTAAGGCCTTACTACCTAATTTTAGTAGGGGAGCTTTACTAATTTACGGCCTACTAGTGTTAGGTTAACTACTTTATAAATAACTATATACCTTAGCTTTATTACTTACCTTATTAATTAAAGGCTAGATAATCTAGATATATTAGTAAATTAATAATCTTAATTAAATAATAAGCCTAAGATATATATTAAGATCTTATAAGTTTAATAAGAGTTTTAAGGCTTAAATAGCTCTAATTTTCTTAGTAGATATTAATAATCCTAGGCTATCTACCCTTTATCTAAGTAGTATAATAGATAGATAACCTAGAAATAACTTAATAGGGCTAAGATAAATACGCTTTTAATAGTATAAATTAAAAAGGTATTAAAGGTATTTTAGATATTCTTTTTAGGTCTTAAAATAAGTAATTATATTATTAATATATACCTTAGTAAAACCTTATAAAAATTAAAGTAGTTTATTAATTTACCTTTATATATATAGTAGTAAATCCTTATACTTTATAAGTATAATATTTAACTATTCTTAGCTATAATAAGAGATAATAGTTAATTTAAGTCTATTTACTACTTTAATAAAAAAATTAAAAAAAGTAGCTTATAATATTAACTATAAAAATAAATAGGTAACTAGCTATTATATTAATAATTCCTAATTATAAAGGTATTAAGTAGCTATCTATCTTTATAATATTATTTAGGTTATAGATATTAATAATAACTTACCCTTTCTATATACCTTCTAATATATCCTATTAAATAATAAAAGCTAGATAACTAAATTTTATTAGTTAATTTAACTAAGTTATTTTACCTTATTAATATATTTTACTAACTATCTTATTAAAAACTTCCTAATCTTTCTAACTTAATAGGTATACTTAATAAGGCTTTAGATCTACTTTTAATTTAAGTAGAATAGGTATCTACTTATCCTCTATATTTATTATAGATTATTTCTATATATAGGCGATTACTTACTAGGCGGAGATAGAAGCCTTCTATAGGCCTAATATTAGCCTATTAAGAGACTTCTTCTCTACTAACTAATTAATAATATATATAAATCTATAAGACTATTAGTTAGAGTACCGTTTCTTAATAATAGTAGTAATACTATTATAAGTAACTATAAGGGTACTACGTAATAACGTAGCTATTAAGTATTATAAATAGTGCGTATATATATATATATATAGAACTCTCTATTCTTATTAATAATAAGACTAATTACTACCCTTCCCTTTAAGGGGAATTCCCTCCTTTATATATTATAGGGAAAGGGGTAGTATAATACTACTATATATTATAAATACTATATTAATAGTAGTACTATATTCCTAACTAGTCCTTATAATTATCTTCCTATCTAGGCTCTTAGGCTTTAAGAGTATAAAAGGTTATAATTTATAAGAGATACTCCATTAGTAATAGAATATTACTCTAATAAGAGTATAATAATATAGCTATTTATAAGGCCTTCTAAGCTAAGCCTTAATAATATATAGTTTTATTAAACTATAATAATTATAAATAATACTCTTATATATAATCCTTATATTATAATATATTCCTATTATACTTCCTATTATCCTTTATTAATTTATTATAAAAGTAGTTAGAAGTCTTAGTATTTTAAAGTAAATAGGAAGTTATTACTATTAAGGGTTTACTAAGTACTTAAGGCGTACCTTCTTTATATAACTTTAATATTATTCTTTTAATTATAATATCTTTATTTTTTATTAATTATATTAAGTCCCTTTTAAGTCTTATTTATATTATTACCCCCTCCGCGCCTTATTATACCTCCTTATACTTCTAGTAGTTATTTTATAAGTAATCCTTAGTAATAAACTTACCCTTACTATTAATTAAAAGAAGATTACTACTACCCCCTCTACTTATAATAGTATATAACCTCCCCTACTAAGCCGCTCCTAGCCTATTCTTATATTATCTTATATAATATACCTTTACTATATTATATTCTAATCTAAAGAGTTATAAGTCTAATATTTTTAATTAAGGCTTTACTTATCCCTTTAATAGTATAACTTATATACGCGCCTCCCCTAACTCTACTAGATATAATTATTATAAAGATCTTAATATTAAATATTAATAAAAGATCTTTATTCATACTTACTACGCTTATATACGCCTTCTTTAATCTTTAGATATTATAGCTACTTTAAACGCTAGCTCTAACCTCCTTTAACTTACTAGATTCTAGTAAACCTTTAATAGGCTTATTTAATAGTATTATTACTACCTTTACTACGCCTCCTTTACCCCCGCTACTACTACGGCTCCTATTAAAGTTAACCTAGCTATTATTATCTATATTATAAATACCTTAGAGGGTATTCTTAATATCCTTTATTAATATATATATATTACTCTATCTCCCCTTTTAAAGTACTTTTAAAGCCTTACTAATATATTATAAGAGCGCCTCCCTCCTATTATAAAGGATAAAGAAGAGGATAATAAGGAGGATACTCCTATTATTA